>Ga0075420_100003238_pt1 | contig 14198 bp, 10 predicted proteins | sample SoiMetdeltSBSDD4_FD_75296 | JGI IMG/M metagenome (GOLD analysis project Ga0075420, IMG submission 75296) | Bulk soil microbial communities from a Populus tree surrounding site in Tennessee, USA - Soil MetaG P. deltoides SBSDD4 | ecosystem: Environmental > Terrestrial > Soil > Tree plantation... | reverse complement strand
TTCTTCATGGCGATCGTCGTCGTCGTGATCCTGGCGTCGGCGAGGGAGTGGTATCAGATCGCGGCGAGGAAGAAGACGCCGAAGGTCAACGAAGCGCCGTTCGTGGAGTCCAGGTTGCCGGCGTGACCGCGCGAACTTCACAGGTCGCGCTGACTTCACATGACTTTGCTTGATGGCGACACACCGAGGCACCGAGGCAGGAGGAGCTGAAATGATCATTCAAGATCGACGCACCTTTCTTGCCGCAGCGCTCGGTGCGGTGACGACGGCGCGAATCGCGGCACAGGCACCCGCTATGCAAACACCAATTTCACCGGTACCGACACAGCGAGATTGGACGCGGCTCGAGGCGATTCAGTATCCCGATCCGGACATCATCGCGCTGACGCCGGCGTTCCGCCGCTACATCGTCGGCAATACGGTCATCAGGCGCTTGCACATCGGGACCCTGTGGGCCGAGGGGCCAGCGTGGAACGGCAACGGCCAGTATCTGGTGTGGAGCGACATCCCGAACAACGTGCAGATGCGCTGGATCAACGAAGACAGCCGCGTCACCACGTTCAGGAATCCCTCCGGCTACAGCAACGGCAACACCTTCGACTACGAAGGCCGTCAGCTCTCCTGCGAGCATGGCGGACGACGGGTCGCGCGCTACGAGCGCGACGGCACGGTGACGACGATCGCGGAGAAGTTCGAGGGCAAGAAGCTCAACTCGCCAAACGACATCGTTGTTGCGCCGGATGGCGGGATCTGGTTCACCGATCCGTTCTACGGCATCCGCGGCAACTACGAAGGATTCAAAGCGGAGCAGGAGTCGAAAGAAGCGGTCTATCGCGTCGACGGCAAGACCGGGCGGATTGCCAAGGTCACCGATGAAGTGGGCCAGCCGAACGGGATCTGCTTCTCGCCGGATTACAAGAAGCTCTACGTCGCGGACACAGGCATGCCACGCGACATCAAGGTCTGGGACGTGGACGGCCAGACGCTGCGCAACGGCAAGCGTCTGATTCAGCTCGATATTCCGGGGACCGGCGCGCCATCAGCGGCCGACGGCATTCGCTGCGATGCCGACGGCAACATCTGGGCCGGCGCACGGCCCGGTGTGCAGGTGATCACGCCGGCCGGCGAACGCATCGGGATGATTCGATTGCCAGAGACGTGCGCCAACGTGTGCTTCGGAGGTCCGCGCCGCAATCGCCTCTTCATGACGGCGAGTCAGTCGCTCTACACGGTCTACGTCGAGACGACGGGCGCCCACATCGCCTAGGCCGGTCCGAAAGGACCGGCCTTACCCTGGTCCGAAAGGACCGTCCCTCCGCCAAGAGAGTCACAGTCACAATGATGCCGCGCGAGGACCGGCGCATCGATGCTAAGAATTTGACACCACATCACTGTCCACATACTATCTGTTCATGTCAGATATCGATACGCGGGCCCTCGATCGCGAGCTCAAGCGGGGCTCGGCGGAGTTGCTGATCCTGTCGCTGCTCGAGGCGCGGCCGCGCCACGGCTACGACCTGAGTAAGCTGATTCACACGCGATCGGGCGGACAGCTGACCTTCCACATCGATTCGCTGTATCCCCTGTTGTACCGCCTCGAGGAGCGGAAATGGATTGCCGGTGCCTGGGTGGAAAAGCCCGGCGAGCGCCGGCGGCGTTTCTACAAACTCACCCCTCAGGGCAAACGAGTTCTGGCGCAGCAACGCAAGACGTGGGACGCGTTTGTCGAGGCCATGCGCCGCGTGACAGGAGGCGAGCATGCCTGATCCATCGACTCCGTGGAACGACGTCGTACGCAGGGCGCTCTGGGCACAAGAGGTACGAGCGCGCTTGTCGTCGCTGCGCCTCTCGCCCACGCGGGAAGCCGAGATCGTCGACGAGCTTTCACAACATCTGGAGGATCGCTATCGCGAGCTGGTCGCCGGAGGCGCCTCGCCCGGGGACGCGACACGCTCTGCGCTGGCGGGCTTCCGACACAACAGCGCGCTGGCCGAGCAGATGCGTTCGTTGCAGCAGGCGCAGCAGAGTGCGCCGGTCACGTTGGGCGCGCGAAGTGAGAACCTGCTCCGCGATCTGTGGCAAGACGTGCGCTACGCGTCGCGCGCCTTTCGGAAACAGCCTGCCTTTGCGGCAGCGGCGGTGCTGACGCTGGCGCTCGGGATCGGCGCCACCACCGCGATTTTCAGCGTGGTCTACGGCGTCCTGTTGAAGCCCCTTCCCTTCAGCGACGCCGACACGCTCGTGGCCGTGCGCCAACTCGCACCGCACGGGGCAGGAACCAATCAGGGCCCGACGACATTCCTCACGTACCGCGCCAACCAGCGATCATTCGAGGCCATCGGTGCGTGGGATACCACTGACGTCTCGATTACCGGCCGTGGCGACCCGGAACGTGTCCAGGCACTGCAGGTCACCGCCTCGGTGCTGCCACTGTTGCGAGTGCAGCCTGTCGTTGGCCGTGGTTTCGATCCTGAGGACGACAGGTTCGGTCGTCCAATGCGGGTGTTGCTCACCTACGGCTATTGGCAGCGCCGCTTTGGTGGCGCTGACACGGTCGTCGGCCAGACCCTCGTCATCAGCGGCACGCCCGCCGAGGTGATCGGCGTACTGCCAGCATCCTTCAAGTTTCTGCGCACGCGGCCCGAGATCGTGGCGCCGCTGCCACTGCCCGACAACCCGCCTGGCGGTATCAGCTTCGGGTTCCAGGCCCTCGCGCGCCTGAAGCCGGGTGTCTCCCTCACTCAGGCCAATGCCGATCTCGGTCGCATGATTGCGCTCTTTCCACCGTACTTCGCCGGACTCGAACTGCGCCCCGACGTGCGTCCGCTTGCCGCCGATGTCATTGGCAACGTCGGCGATATCTTGTGGATTCTGATGGCCGCGGTCGGCGTCGTGCTGCTCATCGCCTGCGGCAATGTTGCCAACCTGTTCCTGGTGCGCGGGGAAGCACGCCGTCAGGAACTGGCAATGCGTGTCGCGCTCGGCGCCAGCCGCGGCCGCATCACACGAGCGCTGCTCTCGGAGAGCCTCGTCATCGCGCTCGCCGGCGGCGCAGCTGGTATCGCATTGGCCTACGGCGCGACGCAATTGCTGCAACGGATTGCGCCCGCTGAGCTGCCGCGTCTCGACGAGATCGGCATCGACACGACGGTCTTGCTCTTCACCGTGGCCGTCTCGATGCTGAGCGGGGGTCTGTTCGGCGTGTTCGCTGTCCTAAGATTCGGAAGCCCGAAGATCACGACAGTGAGAGAAGGCGGCCGCTCCGCAAGCGATGCGCCAGCGCGACATCGAACCCGCAATGCGCTCGTCGTCACACAAGTCGCACTGGCGCTGACGTTGCTGATCGTCTCCGGGCTGATGATCCGCACGTTTGTCGCGATGCGTCAGGTCGACCCGGGTTTCGTCCGCCCAGCGGACGTCCAGACGTTCGTCGTCGCGATACCGCCGGCGTCCATCAGGGATAACGTGCAGGCCGCGCGTACGTTCGAGAACATCTCGCAACGCCTCGCCGAAGTACCAGGCGTCGATTCCGTTGGACTCTCCTCGTCCATCACCATGGACGGAGAAGACAACGGTAATTCGATCGACGTGGAAGGCGCATCCGTCGAGGACGCGCAACGCCATGCCATGCTGCGCTTCAAGAGCTTCGCGCCGGGATACTTCGAGACGATGGGCAACCGGCTGGTGGCCGGGCGCTCGATCAGGTGGAGCGAGGTGTATGAACAACGGCCGGTGATTGTCATCTCTGCCGCGCTTGCGAGGAAAGTCTGGAAAGACCCGTCAGCGGCGATTGGCAAGCGAGTGCGTGGCCTGCAGCCAAACGCGCCATGGCGCGAGATCGTCGGTGTGGTCGGCGATGAGCGCGACGACGGGTTGAATCAGCCGCCGACGGCGATTGTGTACTGGCCGATGCTGAACGAGAGCTATCGATGGCGAATCATGGCTTACGCCGTGCGTTCAGCTCGCGTCGGTACGCCCGGCTTTCTGCGTGAGCTCGAGCAGGCCGTCTGGTCGGTCGATCGGAACCTGCCGCTGGCCAGTGTGCAGACGCTGGAAGAGATTCAGGCGCGCTCCATGGCGCAGACGTCGTTCGCCCTGGTGATGCTGGGCATTGCCGCCGGCGTCGCGCTGCTCATCGGAGTGGTCGGGATCTATGGTGTGATTGCCTACGCGGCTACCCAGCGAACACGTGAGATTGGTGTGCGGATGGCACTCGGCGCCCAGACGGGAGACATCCGCAGGCTGTTTCTCCGTCACGGCCTCGTGCTGACGGCGTGCGGTATCGCCGTCGGCCTTGGCCTGGCCCTCATGCTGACGCGAGTGATGTCCGCGTTCCTGTATGGAGTTGGAGCGAGGGACCCGTTCACCTATGCAGGTGTGTCTGGCGCGTTGGCCGTCGTCGCGTTGGTGGCGACGTATCTCCCTTCTCGCCGCGCCACGCGTGTGAATCCGATCGTCGCGTTGCGAGCGGGGGTGTGAGTTTACGCGGTCGGTCTGAGCTGCAGGAATCGTCCTTCGCGGATGTCCTGCTCGCGCACGAACTCGAGCGTGTTCTGCAGCGCGGCGATGATCGACTCGAGCATCACCTCGGACTCACGCCGCTTCAGCCGCATCCCGTCGATCTCGCGCTGCACGTCCTCGAGGTGCGCCTGCGTGCGCTGCATGAGGAGCTCGACGTGACCCTCGGCGTCGCGGAGGATGCGCGCGGCTTCAGCCTGGGCGGTGCTCTTCATGTCGTCCGAGGCTTTGTGCGCGCTCATCAGCGCAGCCTTCAACGTGCCCTCGAGGTCGCGGTACTGGATCAATGACGCCTCGAGGCGAATCACTTCCTGGCGCAGCCGCTCGTTCTCGCGCAGCGCCTGCTCGTAGCCGTCGGCGGCCTCGAGCAGAAACGCATTGACCTCGGCCTTCTCGTACCCGCGCATGGCGGTATTGAATTTCGCCTGCCGCACGTCGAGCGGCGTCGGGGCAGAGTGGCGGTCGGGCGACGGCAGGCGCCGCGCTTCGACGGCCGGTGTGAGGTCCTCAGAGTTCGACATGTCGGCTCCCAAAAATCGCCGTGCCTACCCGCACGATGGTGGCGCCTTCTGCGACGGCCACTTCGAAATCCCCGCTCATGCCCATCGACAGCTCGCGGAGCATCGAGGCGGGAACCCCTGACGCCTGCCACTGGTCGCGAAGCTCGCGCAGCCGGCGGAACCAGCGTCGCGAATCCTCGGGCGTGTCGGGCGCGGGCGGCAGCGTCATCAGCCCGACGACTCTGGCGGCGCGGCATGCGGCTGCGGCCTCGAAGAGCCGCGGCACCTCCGCGGGCGGCGTCCCGAACTTGGTCGCTTCTCCCGCGAGATCCACCTGAATCAGCAGTTCCGGCGCATGGTGGGTGTCGGCGGCTGCCTGGTCGATCTTGTGGATGAGCTCGACACTGTCAACCGACTGAATCACCGCGAACGCCGACGCTGCCTTTCGAGCCTTGTTCGTCTGCAGGTGGCCAAGCAAATGCCACCTGATTGATTGGTCGGCCGATCGCGGGATCTTCTGTAGGGCGTGTTCGATCTTGGGCAAGGCTTCCTGGACGCGGTTTTCGCCGAAATCACGCTGTCCGGCCGCGAACGCGTCGGCGATGGATTCGAGCGGGAATGTCTTGGAAACCGCAATGAGGCGAACGCCGGCGGGGTCGCGGCCGGCTGACCTGGCCGCGGACGCGATGCGTTCGCGAATCTCGGTCAGCCGATCACTGATCGTGGACATGGGCTCTTGGGCTTTAGGCTTCAGGCTTTGGGCTAGAGCCAGCCCAGCGCCAACGCCTAGAGCCCAGAGCCAGAAGCCTCGAGCCTACTTCTTCAGCATCTGCTGCAACGCAGGCAGCGCCGATTTCACTTCCGCGGCTTTCGGTCCGTTCGGATCCACCTTGAGATAGGCCTCGAGCGCGGCGACGGCGTCCGGAATCTGACCGAGGTTGAGCGCCGTCATGCCGAGCTGATACTGCGCCATCGCATGATTTGGGTCCACCTTGGTGGCGGCTTCGAACTGCGTCTTCGCCTCGGCGAACTTGCCGGCGTTGAACAGAATCACGCCCTGGTTGTAGGACGTCTCGGCGTTGCCACCGCCACCGCCCGCTGACGCGTACTTGGCGGCATTGGCGCTCGCCTCGGCAGCGAGATCGAACTTCTTCTGCGAGTTGTAGAGATTGGCCAGTGCCGTGTACGCGTCGGCGTTGTCGGGCTTCAGCTCGATCGCCTTCTTGAACGCCGCTTCGGCCTCGGTGTACTGCTGCTTCGCCATCTGCGACACGCCGATGTTGTAGTAGCAGTCCTGGCAGGTCGGCACTTTCGCGATCACTTCCTGGAACTTGGCGATCGCTTCGTCGTGGCGGCCGGCTTTCATCGCTTCGACCGCTGCGCCTGCATTGGCCTGGATGGCGGCTGCCGCCTCCTTGTCCGTCGCGCTTATTCCGGACGATGCGCTCAAGGTGAACGACATTGGGTTGTTCGGACCCTGGCGGACCATCAGGTTCAACGTCTGAGTGCCGACCTTATCCTTCGAGGCCGTTACCTTGTAGTTGCCCGAGGCCAGGCCGACCTGCAGGAAGTCGCCGTTCTTGTCGGTCTTCGTCTGGGTCTTGCGGTTCGCGTCAACCGCCTCGAAGAGAACCGTGGCGTCCTGAACCGGCTTGCCTTGCCCGTCATTCACTTTCCCGCGCACCACGCTCTGCGCCAGCGCCGGGGCCACCGACACCGCGCACAACATTGCCACTGCCACGACGCCGCGGAACAGATGGGTCCGCATCGAAACCCTCCATGTAGGGGCCGCCTTTAGGCGGCCCTGGGCCGGCTAAAGCCGGCCCCTACGAATGAAAACTTACTAACAGTCTACTTGAAGAATTGGCCAACTGCCGACAGGTCGTAGGTCACTGGCGCGGGCGGTAACGACGCGAGAAACCGGCGCCCGTAGCCCATGGTTCGCAGCCGCGGATCGAGGACGGCGAGAACCCCGCGATCGGCGCGATGCCGGATCAGCCGGCCGAGCCCCTGCTGCAGAGCCAGGATGGCCAGCGGCACCTGATAATCGGCAAACGCGTCGCCGCCTCGCGCGGTGATGGCGTCGATACGCGCCGAGGTCACCGGGTCGCCAGGCGAGGCGAACGGCAGCTTGTCGATCACCACGCAGCTCAGTGCGTCGCCGATCACGTCGACGCCCTGCCAGAAGCTGGATGTGGCGAGCAGCACGGCGTTGCCGGCGGCGCGGAACTCGTCAATCAGCGCGGAACGGGGTGCGGTTCCCTGGACCAGCACGGGATACGGCACCGCCATCTCGATGAACGGCCTCACCGCGTGCATCACCTTGTAGCTGGTGAACAGCACGAACGCGCGGCCCTGCGAATGCGTGACGAGGGCGATCGCCTCTCGCGCCACGGCCTCGACGAAGGACGGCGACTTCGGCGGCGGCATCTGCCGCGGCAGATACAGCAGCGCCTGCCGGCGGAAATCGAACTCCGATGCGACGCGGATTTCGTCGGCATCGCGCAGGCCCAGACGTCCCTTCACGTACGAGAAAGAGCCGTCCACGGCCAGCGTCGCCGAGGTGAGCACCACCGAACGATACCGATCGAACAGCGCCTCACGAATGATCCGCGACACGTCGATCGGCGATGCGCGCAAGACGAATCCGCCCTTGCCTCTCGCCTCGACGTAGTAGACGTAGTCCTGATCGTCGGCTCGCATCAGGAATCGGAGATCCGTGCGCAACTCGCCGGCGCGGCGCTGCAGCGTGGAGATGGTTTCATCCACCTCGATCACCGCTCCCGGCTCTGCCGGGGAGGGCTGATGCATCAGCGCCAGCGTCGCCTCCAGGCCTTCGAGGGATCGAATCAGCGCGAGCGCGTCGGCCGAATGCTCGCCGAACGCATCGGCCGTATAGCGGGCGCGGGCTTCGGTCGGATTCTGCACTCGTCCAAGCGAGAGGCCCGTGAAGAATCCGTGCGCGTGCATCGACACGCGCGTTAACGCCCGCGCCAGCGTTTCCGCCTGCTGTGGCTCAACTGACGTCGTGGCCAGCAGTCGCTGCGCGTCGCGCAGCAGGTCGTCGACCCGATAGTTGCTGAAGGCCACGCCGAAGTACTGCGTGGCGACGTCTTCGAGCTGGTGGGCCTCATCGACGACCAGCGTGGCGCACGAGGGAATCACCTCGCCGTACGCGCTCTTGCGCACCGACGCGTCTGCGCACAGCAGGTGATGGTTGACGATCACCACGTCCGACTCTGCGGCACGCTGCCGCATCAGCGTGATGTAGCAGTCGCCGTAGCGCGGGCACTCAATGCCCAGACATGTGTCCGCCTCCGCCGAGATCTCCTTCCACAGCGGCAGATCCTCCGGCAGGTCGCGCAGTTCGGCGCGATCGCCGGTCCTGGTCGTCCTCGCCCACTCCTGGAGCACCGGCAGGAACACCGCCTTCTCCGGCCGCTCGAACAGCCCGTCGGATTCCTCGGCCTCGAACGACTGAAAACGGTGCAAGCAGAGATAATTCGATCGCCCTTTCATCAGCGTCGCCGTGAAGGGCACGCCGAGCGCATCGTTGAGCGTCGGCAGATCCTTGAAGAAGATCTGTTCCTGCAGGTTCTTGGTGCCGGTCGAGACCAGCACGCGCTGCCGGCTGAGAATCGCCGGGATGAGATAGGCGAGGGTCTTGCCGGTACCGGTGCCGGCCTCGGCGAGCAGCGTGCCGCCGCGCTCGATGGTGTCGGCAACCGCAGCCGCCATCCGCCGCTGGCCGTCGCGCGGCTCGAAGCCGCTCAACGCCGTCGCCAGGGGTCCGGCTTCAGAGAAGATGATGGAGATGTCGGTGCCGAGGTCTTCGTCCATTTAGTGGTTCGTATCCGGTGCAGGGTTACGAGTCACAACCAGCCGCCGACTGCGATCACCGGCCGCGACAACGGAGCGGCCGATGACGTTGCGCGACGGACATCCCACGAAAGATCCAGTTTACGGCGATAATGCCGCGCGCGCGTGCGCGCGCTCCCACTGAAACGTGCGAGAAGCCTCGGCAGCCCTGATCCTTTGTGTCCTGGTCGCGTCGCTGCGCTTTCTGGCGCTGGCCGGTTTTCCCGACGATCACTACGTGCACCTGGCTGGTGCGCAGCAGATGCTGCACGGCGAGTGGCCGTCGCGTGACTTCGTCGATCTCGGCGCGCCCCTCACCTACGCGATCTCCGCCGCTGCGCAGGCCGTCTTCGGACAGCGCCAGCTGACCGAGGCGCTGCTGATGGCGGTCGCTTTCGGGCTGGGCGCGGTGCTGACGATTCGTGCCGGCGTCGCGCTGACTGGTTCGGTGATCCTCGCGGTGGCCGCGGCGTTCATCGAAGTGCTGGTGTATCCGCGCACCTACGGCTACCCCAAGATCGTGCTGTACGCGATGGCGGCGGTGGTGCTGCTCTGGTACGCCAGTCGCCCGACACGCGTCCGCCTCATCGGTCTGGCCGCTCTGATCGCGGTTGCCGCACTCGTGCGCCACGATCACGGCTTGTACATCGGGATTGCATCGGTTGCTGCCGTTGCACTGTCTCCGCTTCCAACCGATCGCTTCAGAGGCCCTTCGACTCCGCTCACGGCAAGCCCTTCGGCTTCGCTCAGGGCAAGCGGCGTGTCTGTGGCGATGCTGGCCGCTGCCGTGCTCGTCTTCATGCTGCCCTACCTGATCTACCTGCAGACCGTAGACGGCATCGTCGCCCACCTGCAGCGGGCGGCGCAGTTCACCGCGCTCGAGGTGCCGCGTCAGCGGCTGACGCTGGTAGGGCTCCCTGATTACGACGCGTGGCTGCTCGCAGCAGTATGGCTCGCGCCGATCGCGGCGATCGCGGTGCTCCTGATTCCGGTCCTCCTGCGCCGCGAAGATGCGTGGAGCACCGTACGCAGCGTTGCCCCCATCGTGGTCCTGGCCCTCGTTGCGAATGCCGGCCTCATCCGCGACCGGCTCGACGTGCGCCTGCCTGACGCGATCGTCGTGCCCGCGCTGCTGATGGTGTGGCTGGTCTCAGTGGTGTGGCGAATGCCGCCGCGTCCGCTGTGGCTTGCCGCCCGCATCGCCGCCGTCGCCCTTCTGCTCGCGACGATGCGCTATGCGTCGGTGATGGGGAATGTGGAAGAACAGCTCGATCGCGCGAATGTGCTCGCCGGGCTCGATCGCGTTCCCGAGCGATTCGTCTCCCTGGTGCGCGACATGGATCGGCCGTGGGCCGGCCGGCTCGTGCCTTCGGCCGTCGCCAGCGAGATGCGGCCGTTCTTCGACTACGTACCGCGGTGCATTCCACCCGACCAGCGCCTGCTCGTCGCCGCGTGGCTGCCCGAGATCGCGGTGTTGTCACAGCGTCAGTTTGCGGGCGGGCAGATTTGGTTCATGCCAGGTGCGCTCAAGACACCTGCGGACCACGCGCTCGTCATGCGGCGCCTTGAACATCAGCGCATTCCGGTCGCCGTCTTCCGTCGGCCGGCGTACGACGAAATCGCACTCGAGTTTCCGGAACTCGCGACCTACATCAAGGACCACTTCGACGAAGTCGCACACTGGTCGCTTGGTGGCGATGATGTCGTTTCGCTGTTGATGGCCACGAAGCAGGCGACGGGCACCGACACGCAGACCGGATGGCCGTGTTTCGCTAGCCGGTAGCTGGCGGTAGTGTCCGGCTTCAGCCGGACGTGCGTGCCGGAGCTAATTCGAATACAACGGGAACGCGCGACACAGTCGATCGACTTCCTGCTTCACCATTCCCGCGACGCGGTCATCCTCGGGAGCTGCCAGCACCCGGCCGATCAAATCGCCAACGACGTCCATCTCGGCTTCGCGCATGCCCCGCGTCGTCAGCGCCGGCGTGCCGATGCGAATGCCGCTGGCGACCATCGGCGGATTCTGGTCGAAGGGAATCGCGTTCTTGTTGACGGTGATGCCCGCTCGGCCGAGCGCGGCCTCGGCCGCCTTGCCGGTAACGCCTTTCGAGAAGACGTCGACGAGCATGAGGTGATTGTCGGTGCCGCCGCTCACAATCCTGAACCCCTGGCTGGCGATTGAGCTGGCCAGGCGCCGCGCGTTGGCGATGATCTGACGCTGGTAGTCCTTGAACGTCGGCTCCATGGCTTCTTTGAAGCACACCGCCTTGGCGGCGATGATGTGCATCAATGGTCCGCCCTGGACGCCGGGGAACACCGAGCGATCGAGATCCTTCGCGTACTGCTCGCGGCAGAGAATCAGACCCGAGCGCGGACCACGCAGCGTCTTGTGCGTCGTCGAGGTGACGAAGTCGGCGTGCGGCACCGGGCTCGGATGCAGGCCGACGGCCACGAGACCGGCGATGTGGGCCATGTCTACGACCATCGCCGCGCCGGCGGCTTTGGCAACGGCTGCGATGCGCGGGAAGTCGATGATCCGTGGATACGCGCTCGCGCCCACCATGATCATTTTCGGCCTGTGCTGATGCGCGAGCCGCTCGAGTTCCTCGTAATCGATTCGCTCATCGTCTTTCCGAACGCCGTATGGGACGATCGTGTAGAGCTTGCCGGAGAAGTTGATCGGATGGCCGTGTGTCAGGTGACCGCCGTGCGCCAGGTTCATGCCGAGCACGGTGTCGCCTGGGCTGACGATGGTGAAGTAGACCGACATGTTGGCCTGCGCACCCGAGTGCGGCTGCACGTTGGCGTGCTCGGCGCCAAACAGCTCTTTGGCGCGCGAGATGGCCAGCGACTCGGCCACGTCGACGAACTCGCAACCGCCGTAGTAGCGCTTGCCGGGATAGCCTTCCGCGTACTTGTTGGTCAGCACCGAGCCGGCTGCCTCGAGAATCGCCTTGCTGACAAAGTTCTCGGACGCGATCAGCTCGAGCCCTTCGTTCTGTCGGCGCCTCTCGTTGCCAATCGCCTGCGCGATGTCGGGATCCGTTTCGGCGAGAGAGCGCTGAGTGGCGGTGAGCGTGGCAGGGTCTGACATACGGACGAAATTGTACTATCAACGAACGGAGAGACCCCGTTGCCCAGTGTAGTGATCAGCGCCCGCGGAGAACAGCGCGTCCGGTCCGGACATCCGTGGATCTATCGCGCCGACGTCGTCGACGTGGACGCCGCGGGCGGTGACATCGTCCAAGTGGTCGGACCGCGGCGGCGCACCGTCGGTTCGGCGCTGTTCAGCGATCGCTCGCAGATTCCGATCCGGATGCTGACGCTCGGCGATGAGCTGGCCGGCGAGTCGCTGCTGCGTCTACGTTTGCAGCGGGCGATTCAATTCAGGGAGTCGCTCCAGCTGGACGCAACGGCGTACCGCCTGGTGCATGGCGAAGCGGATCTGCTGCCGTCGCTCGTGGTCGATCGCTACGCCGGCTACCTCGTCGTGCAGACGCTCTCGCAAGGCATGGATCGGCTGCTGCCGACGATCACCACACTCCTGCAGGAACTGCTCTCGCCGGCCGGCATCCTCGCTCGCAACGATCCCAAGGTGCGCGCGCTCGAGGGGCTCGATCAGGCGATTGCCGATCTGGCGGGGGCGATACCCGACACAGTGAGCGTTCGCGAGGGGCCGATCGAGTATCAGGTCGATCTGCGGCGCGGGCAGAAGACCGGATTGTTTCTCGATCAGCGCGAGAACCGCGACGCGGCGGCCCGCTATGCGCGCGGGCGCCTGCTCGACGCGTTCAGCTATCACGGCGGATTCGCAGTGCGGCTCGCCACGCAGTGCAGCGACGCCGAGGCGATCGATATCTCGGCCGACGCCGTGCAGCACATTCAGGTGAATGCCGCTCGCAACGGCATTCGCAATCTACGGGTGCGCGAGGAGAATGTGTTCGATGCGCTCAGGCGGCTGGAGAAGGCGGGAGAGCGCTTCGACACGATCGTGCTCGACCCGCCGGCGTTCGCGAAGAACAAGGCCTCGGTGCCGAATGCGCTCGCCGGCTACAAAGACATCAACCTGCGCGCCATGCGTCTGCTGCAGCCAGGCGGCACGCTCGTCACCTGCAGCTGTTCATACAACGTGAACGAGGACCTGTTCGGCGCGCTGCTGCATGATGCCTCGATTGACAGCCACACGCCGGTGACGATCGTCGAAAAACGTATGCAGGGCCGCGATCATCCGGTGTTGGTTGGTGTGCCAGAGACGCATTACTTGAAGTGCTTCATCCTTCGTCGGGTGGAGTAGCGACGAAGCGCCGAGGTCGCGGCGAACTCCGCGACCGCCGTGGGCGCGGTCCCCGTGACATAATCGCCCCTCTTATCTGAAAGGGCAGTGCAATGGCGCGCATCTCTCGTCCTCGTCTTCCCGGCGTGGTCTGCGCTTTGTTCGCGTTCGTAATCGCGCTCGCCGCAGTCTCGGCAATCGCACAGGAGCCGCCTCCAACGCCGGCTCCCCAGCCTGAACAGACTCCACCGGCGCCGGCGCAAACGCCGCCAACACCCCCCGCCGGCGGCCCGGCCGCGACGCCGGTCATCAGGCCGTACGACAGGGTCATCACCAAGGAAGCCAAGTCCGACGAGGGGCTGTTCACCGTCCACCGCATCGGCGACCGCCTGTATTACGAGATCCCGACCGCGCAATTGAACAAAGAGTTCCTCTGGGTCAGCCAGATCGCCAGAACAACGGTCGGCGCCGGGCAGGGCGGCCAGGCCATGGGCAGCCGGGTGGTGAAGTGGGAGCGCCGCGGCAATCGCGTGCTGCTCCGCGGCGTGTCCTACGACATCGTCGCCGATCGGCGTCAACCGATTGCGCAGGCCGTCGAGGCCGCCAACAACGACACCATCCTGATGGCGTTCAACATCGAGGCGTTCGGCAAGAACGACGCGCCGGTGATCGATGTCACCCGCGCGTTCACGACTGAAGTGCCTGAGTTCAGCGCCCGCGCCCGCGTTCGCTCGCGCGCCTTCGATGCCCAGCGCTCGTTCGTCGAGCGCGCCGTGTCTTTCCCCGACAACATCGAGGTCGAAGCCACGCACACCTACTCGACTGGCGTCGAGCTCCAGGGACCGGTGACGACCCCTCAGGCGCTCTTGAACCAGCCGCGCCCGGGCAGCGCGAGCGTGGTCATGCACTACAGCATGGTCAAGCTGCCCGATCAGCCGATGATGCCGCGCGTGTTCGACTCGCGTGTCGGCTACTTCACCGTCCAGCAGTTCGACTACGGCCGCGACGAGCATCGCGCCGAGCGACGGCGCTACATCTCACGCTGGCGA
>Ga0075420_100003236_pt1 | contig 14203 bp, 13 predicted proteins | sample SoiMetdeltSBSDD4_FD_75296 | JGI IMG/M metagenome (GOLD analysis project Ga0075420, IMG submission 75296) | Bulk soil microbial communities from a Populus tree surrounding site in Tennessee, USA - Soil MetaG P. deltoides SBSDD4 | ecosystem: Environmental > Terrestrial > Soil > Tree plantation... | reverse complement strand
GCAACTGGGTCTGGATCGCCCGCTCTACGTCCAGTACGGCGACTTCCTGTTCAAGGCGATCCAGGGCGATCTCGGGCGTTCGGTCCAGACGAATCGACCGGTGATTCATGAAATTGCGGATCGCCTGCCGAATACGATCGTGCTCGCGATCAGCGCGATGTGCCTGGCGATCCTCTGCGGTATCACGCTCGGCGTCCTGGCCGGGCTGAAGCAGAACACCTGGCTCGATACCGTCCTGATGTTGCTCGCGCTAGCCGGCGTCTCGATCCCAGTGTTCTGGCTCGGCCTGCTGTTCATTCTGCTGTTCGCCGTCCAACTCGGCTGGCTCCCAGCCACCGGCGAGGGCGGCTGGCGCGGGCTGATCCTGCCGGCTGTCTCGCTCGCGGCCCTCTCCACCGCAACCCTCGCCCGCCTCGTGCGGTCGAGCATCATCGAGGTGCTGAACCAGGACTTCCTGCGGACCTCGCGCGCGAAGGGCTTGCACCAGGCCGCCATCGTCGTGCGGCACGCCCTGCCGAACGCGTTGATCCCCGTCGTCACGGTGATCGGGCTGCAGTTCGGCAACCTGCTGAGTGGCGCCGTCATCACGGAGAGCGTCTTCGCGCGGGCCGGCCTCGGGAAGCTGGTGGTCGACTCGATCAACAGCAAGGACTTTCCGACCGTCCAGGGCGTCATTCTGGTGCTGGCGACGATCTACGTCGTCGTCAACCTTATCGTCGACCTCTCGTACGCGGTGATCGATCCGCGAATTCGCCTCCAGTAGAAGCAACCGAGGCTCGCCAGGCGACGCCTCGTAGGGAGTGGGTGGGCATGGCACTGGCGAACGCGAAATCGCTCGCCAATGAAACAGGCGCTGAGCCGCTGACCAGGCGAGCCGCTGGCAGCCCGTCGCTCAGGCGTCTCCGACGCAACCGTGCGGCAATCGCCGGCCTGGTCGTCTTCGGCCTGATCGTCGTGATGGCGCTGACCGCGCCGTGGATCGCGCCGTACAACCCGAACCAGCTCAGTCCCGCCGACTCCCTCAAGCCGCCGAGCGTGGAGCACTGGCTCGGCACGGACTCGTTCGGGCGAGACACCCTCAGCCGAGTGATCTGGGGATCGCGGATCTCGGTCCAGGTCGGGTTCGTCGCGGTCGCCATCTCGGTGGTCGGCGGGGGCCTGCTCGGACTGATCTCTGGCTACCACCGAGGCTGGGTGGACATGGTCGTGGCGCGTCTCACCGACGTCATGCTGGCATTCCCTGGCATCCTGCTGGCGCTGGTGATCATCGCCGTGCTGGGACGCAACCTGACCAGCGCAATGATCGCGGTCGGGATCTCCGCGATGCCCGCATACATCCGCGTCGTGCGCGGCTCGGTGCTCGGCGTTCGCGAGCTCGACTACGTCACGGCGGCGCAGGTGATCGGCTGCTCGAGCAACCGGATCCTGTTGCGCCACATCCTCCCGAACGTGATCGCGCCGGTGATCGTGCTGGCGACGCTCGGCATCCCGAACGCGATCATCGCCGGGGCCTCGCTGAGCTTCCTGGGCCTCGGCATCCAGCCGCCGACGTCAGACTGGGGCGAGATGTTGAGCAGCGGCAGGAACCACTTCGCCATCGCCTGGTGGCTCTCCGTGTTCCCGGGCCTGGCGATCGTGATCACGGTGCTGACGATCAATCTGTTCGGCGACGGCCTGCGCGACGCCCTCGACCCCAGGCAGGCCCGCTGAAGCTGAACCACCTTGAACGTAAACGGACGAGCTGCCTGGCCGTTGTCTCTCCTCACCGCGAGCGTCAGCGAGCCGGACCTCCGATGCCGGGGTCCGCTCGCTGACGCTCGCGGTGAGGAACCCACAACTCGACGTGCTGAATATCGGTCCGCACTACCGGCAGCATCGACATGAAGGAGATGCGCGTGACTGGAGAGTTTGACGGCAAGGTCGCGATCGTCACGGGCGCGGCCGGCGGGATCATGCGAGTGATCCTGACGCGCTTCGTCGAAGCCGGCGCCTGGGCCGCGCTGGTCGACATCAACGACGACTGGGGCCAGAGCACGGCCGATGCGCTCACTCAGCGCGGATTCGAGGTGCTCTACTCGAAGACGGACGTGCGCCGAAGCGACCAGGTGAACGCGATGGTGGACGCGGCCGTCGAGCGGTTCGGACGCGTCGACATCCTGGTGCACGGCGCTGGCGTCGGCGTCCACAACGAGATCGTGGACATGTCAGACGAGGAGTGGGACCTCCAGATCGACGTGCAGCTCAAGGGCGCGTTCTTGCTGAGCCGGGCCGTCGGCAGGAAGCTGATCGCGCAGGGTGAGGGCGGCAGGATTATCCTGATCGGCTCGACCTCCGGCAACAACGCCCGGATGAAATCGGGGCCGCACGCCGCGTCGAAGGCCGGCGAGATCCAGTTGTCGCGGGTTATGGCGCTGGAGATGGGGCGATACGGGATCACGTCCAACGTCGTCGCTCCCGGCCTGACCGACATCTCGGGGATCTCGCTGTCGAGCCAGAACCCGGAGTATCAGCGAGCGTTCGTCTCCCAGGTGCCGCTCGGCCGGCTGGCCCAGTCGGATGAGATCGCCGACGCCGTGCTGTTCATCGCCTCGGACCGGGCGCGGTTCATTACCGGGCAACTGCTCTGCGTGGACGGTGGCTACTCGGCCGGGAAGATGGCCGTCCAGGGCCCGCACGTCGCGGCCCACTACGGCATGGTGGACAAGTAGGCTGGCTATAGCAGCGGCAGGCCCTCGGCACCGACCTCGGTGTGGGTGATGTGCCAGCGGCCAAGGTTGCTGTTGAACAGCTCGGTCCCTCGGAACGCGCAGTTCGTCGGGTGGCAGAGCGTGTGCGCCTCCGGGTCGTCGATCAGCAGTTCGATGCGGCCGTCACCGTCGGCGCGGTAGATCTGCGAGGGCTCGTAGCATGCGACATACAGCCGGCCGTCGACGTCGAAGGCGAGGCCGTCAGGCAACGCCGGGACGTCCTGCAAGAACACCTCGGCGTCGCCAGCAGCGCCGTCCGCGCCGATCGGGATCCTGACCACGCGCCGCGCGAACGTCTCAGCCACGTACAGGCTTTCGCGGTCCGCCGAGAGCGCCATGCCGTTGGCGAACCGCAGCGGCCGGTCGTACCAGAGGGTGCCGGCCCCGCTGTCCAGGTCGAAACGCCAGACGCCCGGGCCGGCCTCCTGGAAGTGGTAGCTATCCGAGACGTACAGGCAGTTGCGCTGCACGTCCACGACCGGCACGTTGGGCACCCGCATCCGCGCAGTGCCGCCTCCGGTGGCGAACTGCTCGAGCGAGCCCGAGGCCGGGTCGAAGCGATAGACGGCGGCGTGCTTCAGATCGCAGGAGTACAGCCGGCCGTGCTGGTCGAACGCCAGCCCGAGCGTGAACCCTCCCGTGCTTGCCATCAGCTCGATCCGCGAGCCATCAGCGGCTATGCGGTAGATCTCGCCCTCCTCGCCGCCGCACCAGATGTTGCCGTCGCGGTCCACGGCGATGCCCTCAGGGTGGTTCAGGCGCGGCTCGCTGAAGATGCCGTCGAAGAAGACAGACGATCGCTCGATCGGGGTCACGGGAGCCATGCGCTCACCTCCCAGGCCACCACTGATACCACGAGCCGGCCCGTCGCGACAGGCTACGCGCCGTCGTTCGCCGGTGGCCTCAGCCAGCTCAGCCAGTCGGCCATGCCCTGCTCCAGGGTGTAGCGCGGCTCGTATCCAAGCTCGGTCCGTGCCCGCGTCAGGTCACTCGGCCCACGCAGGTGGGCAGTCGGCGGGATCCCAGGACCGAGCTTGATCTGGGCGCCCGGAATCAGCCCCCGCGCGATCTCGGCGACCTCGCCGCGCCGCCGCAGCACCCCGCCGGTGATGTTGAAGATCCGCGAGCGGATCGGCCGGGCCGTCATCGCGAGGCGGATGCCCTCGGCAAGGTCCCGGACGTACGTCACGTCGATCGGCAGGTCGGCCCCGACCGGCTGGTCGATCACCTCACCCCTGGCGACGCGGTCCAGAAAGTACCCGCCAGTCGAGTTGTGGTGCCCGTAGACGTAGCCGGGCCGCAGCGCGACCACGTCCAGGCCGTAGATCTTGTGGTAGCTGATCGCCAGTGTCTCGGCCATCAGCTTGGTGGTGTCGTACATGCCGACCGGCTCTGGACGGGCGTCCTCGTTCAGGATGTGAAGGTCCGGATGCTGGCCGTACAGCGTCGCCGTCGAGACGTAGACGACCCGCAACCTGTGCACCCGAGCCGTCTCGAGCACGGCGACGGTCCCGCCGACGTTGATCTCGATCATCCAGTCGGGCCGCTCGGCGCCGTCTGCCTGCCCGATCACCGCCGCCGTGTGCGCGATCCCTTCGATCCGGTGCTCCTTGACGACGGCGGCCAGGCGCTCACGGTCGAGCACGTCGCCCTCGACGACTGTCGCGGCTGTCCCGGCCCGGTCGAGAACGTCGTTCCGCACGGCTCGGCGGTCGTAGCAGACGACCTCGTGACCGTGACTCACCAACTCCAGCGCCGTGAACGCCCCGACGAAGCCGCAACCGCCGGTTATCAGGACTCGCATGTGCTCATCCCGCGTCGCCTCCACAGGCTCCCCCTCTCCCGCGTGCGGGAGAGGGGGTCGGGGGGTGAGGGGCGTTCCGCACGTCAGGCGTTCACCGTGTTCGCGCGGACCCAGTCCCAGTCGATCTCGACGCCGAGGCCGGGCTCGGTCGGCGCTACGACCATACCATCGGGTCCAGGGTTCGGGTAACGCGTCAGGCCGTAGTCGTACGCGTTCTCGGGCACCAGCACCTCGAACCAGTCGCAGTTCGGGATCGCGCAGGCGACGTGCAGGTTCGCCCAGTTCATGATCGGGCTGGCGCCATGGTGGATCTCCAGCGGCATGTTGAACGCCTCGGCCAGGTGGGCGGTCTTGATGACGCCCGTGATGCCGCCCTTCCAGTAGACGTCCGACCGCAGGTGATCGCCAGCCTCGCGCAGGATGTACTCAGTCGAGAGGTTGGCGTGGCCGGGCACGACCTCCGCGACCTGGACCGGGATGTCGAGCGCTCGAGAAAGCTCGGCGTACCCGGTGAAGTCGTAGTCGCGCAGCGGCTCCTCGTACCACACAAACCCGAGCTGCTCCACGACCCGTCCCACCCGCATCGCCTCGTCCCGGCTGTACGCGCCGCCCGGGTCCAGCATCAGCGGGAAGTCGGGGCCGGCCGCCTCGCGGACCGCCCGGCAGAGGGCGACGTCCTCGCTCGCTCGGCCGGTCGGGTGAATCTTGTACGCTCGGTAGCCGCGCGCCCGAACGTCCTCCAGCTCGCGGATGTACGCATCGACCGACTCCATGTGCGCCGACGACGCGTAGGCCGACAGGCGGTCACGGTAGCCGCCGAGCAACCGCCAGACCGGTTGCCCGAGCGCCTTGCCGGCGATGTCCCAGAGCGCGACGTCGATGGCGCTCGTGGCGAAGATCGGGAGGTAGCCGGCCCGCTCCAGGCGCGCCAGGGCTTGCCAGATCCGCTCGCGATTGAGCGGATCCTCGCCGATCACCCTCGGCGCCGCTACCCGCAGGATCGGGTCGGCGATGGCCCGGCCGCCACTCCCGCCCTGGGCCCTCGCCGAACCGTACCCGACGATTCCCTCGTCGGTTACCACCTCGACCAGCGAGATCTCCTGCATCCCGCCCCAGCGGGCGCCGTGGAGCGGCGGCATCGGGTGCTGCACGATGGTGACGCGAACGTCGGCGATCTTCACTCGATTCCCAGTTACCCCTTGAGCCCGCTGACGGTGATCCCCTTCACGAAGAAGTTCTGGAACAGGAAGAAGATCACCACGATCGGGATGATGGACGCGATCGTCGCCGCCATCAAGGTCGGGTAGTCCGGATTGATGCCCAGGAAGCTGTACAGACCCAAGATGATGGTTCGGACCTCGCGCCGTTGCAAGAATACCAGCGGCGCCAGGAAGTCGTTCCAGGTCGCCTGGAACGCGAAGATCGCGACGGCCGCCATGACCGGCTTTGAGAGCGGCACCATGATCCGCCACCACACCTGGAGCTCGTTCGCGCCGTCGATCCGGGCGGCGTCGATCAGCTCGAGCGGGACCGTCAGGAAGAACTGGCGCATCAGAAAGATGAACAACGGCGTCCCAAAGAAGGCAGGAACCACCAGCGGCAGGAACGTGTTGATCCAGCCGACCGACTGGAACATCACGAACAGCGGCACCAGCCGGACGATGAACGGCACCATCAACGTGCTCAGCAAGATCAGGAACAGGATGTCACGCCCCGGGAACCGGAACCGCGCGAACCCGTACGCGATCAGCGAGCACGAGAGCAGGTCGCCGACGATCACCAGGATCGCGATAATCAGGGTATTCTGGAAGAACAGCAGGAACGGCAGCGGGCCGAACAGCGCCTTCCCGAAGTTCTCGAAGCTGATCGGGTCAGGGATCAGAGCCGGCGGGTAGATGAACGCCTGGGGCGGCGTCTTGAGCGCCAGCGAGAGCACCCAGGTGAACGGGAACAGCATGATGAACGCCACGAGCCCCAGCAGCCCGTAGACGACGGTGCGCTCAGCGATCCGGCCGGCCTGGGAGCGGCCGGTGACCATCGCGGCACTCGAACGCCCGGGAGTCTCCTCGTGCGCGGATGCAACGCTCATCGGCTCAAATCCTGTCGTACTGGACCCAGCGATCCGAGAACGACATCAGGATCGCGGTGAACACCAGGATGACGAGGAACAGGATCACCGAGAGGGCGGACGCGTACCCCATCTGGAAGAACTCGAACGCGTGTTTATAGATGTACAGCACGTAGAACAGCGCCGCGTTGGCCGGCGCGCCGCCCGTCAAGATGAACGCATAGGCGAACACCTGGAAACTGTTGATGATGTCGACGATCAGGTTGTAGAGGATCACCGGCGTCAGCATCGGCACGGTGACGTTGACCAGCCGCTGCCAGGCGCTCGCCCCGTCGATCGCCGCCGCCTCGTACAACTGCTCAGGTATAGCCTGAAGACCGGCCATGAAGATCACCATCGCGACGCCGACCTGGAACAGCGAGATCCCGATGATGGCCGGCTTGATCAGCGCCTCGCTGGTCAGGAAGTTGGTCGCCGGCAGGCCGATCAGGCTGCCGTAGTAGTTCAGGTACCCGCCTCGCGGGTCGAGCAGCAGCCGCCAGATCACCGCCAGCGCGACGATCGGCACGACCGACGGCAGGTAGATCGCCGTCCGTAAGAACGAGATCCCGCGAATCGACCGGTTGATCAGCAGCGCGAGGACGAACGCCAGCAACAGGTGCAGCGGCACCCTGAGGAGAACGTAGTACGCCGTGTTCTGGATCGACCTCCAGAACAGTGGATCGCCGGTCAGGATCTTCTCGTAGTTCTTCAGCCCGACCCAGGTCGGCGCGGAGAGGATCGGGTAGTCGGTGAAGCTCCAGTAGAAGACCGCGACGATCGGGCCTGCCGTGAACAGCAGCAAGCCGACGATCCACGGCGCGATGAAGCCGTAGCCCCAGACGGTTTCGCGGGAGACGAGCCTGGCCATGACCGGTCGGCAGCCAGCCGATCGTCGCGGACCCGGCGGGCTCTCACCCGACTCGGTCCTCCGATCGGCCGGCCGATTGCCGCTCCTTTCAGCGCTTTCCAGCGTGGTGGTCGTCGAGCAGCTTCTGGGCGTCGGCGGCGTACTTGTCGAGCGCCTCCTTCACGGGCATCCGCTCGTAGAGGAAGGCGTCCTCCATCTCGTACATCAGGTCCGCGATCTTGGGGTGGATCGGCAGGACCGGCACTGCCACGTTCGCCTTCAGGTCGGCCTCGACGACGCCCCAGTACGGCGTGCCGCCCTTCAGCTCAGGGCTGTCGTTGCAGTCGATGACCGGCGACGGCCGGTTCTGCGCCTCGACGAACTTGCAGGCGCCCATCTTCGAGGTCGTGGTGAACTTGATCCACTCCCAGGCCGCTTCCTTGTCCTTCGCGTCGGTGGCGATGCTGAACGCCCAGCCAACGTCGGCCGGCGTCGCCAGCTTCGAGGCCGGGTTCTTCGCGTTCGTCGGCATCGTGGTAGCACCGTACTGGACGTGCGGAGCGGTCGTCTTCATCAGGAAGAACGTCCACGAGCCGTTCATGTTCAGGACGTACTTCTCGGCGGCCCACTCCTGCGGCTGGATCGTGTCCTTGCGCACCCCGCCGATGTTGACGTTCTCGTACTTGTCGCCCTGGGCCTTCACCAGTTGAAGCAGCCACTCGCCGGCCTCAACGCCGGCCGGCTCGTTCCAGAGGATCTTCTTGACCTCGTCGTCCCAGTACCGCCCGCCGTTCTGGTAGGTGAAGATCTCGTGGGCGGTCTGGCTGGCGTTCGCCTTGAACGGGTCCCAGGTCAGCAGGCCGGCCTTCTTGACCGGCTCGACCATCGCGTCGACGTCCTGCCAGGTCTTCGGCGGCTTGTTCGGGTCCAGGCCCGCCTTCTCCATCAGCTTCGTGTTGTAGAACAGCATGAAGTTCGCGCCGCCGGTCACGTTCGGCAGGCCGTACACCTTCCCCTGGTGCATGCGTGTCTTCAGCTCGGTCTCGTAGTACCACGACTTCTCGATCTTGTCGCGCGCCATCAGGTCGTCGAGGGCGTCGATCTTCTTCTGGTCCGCGAAGAACGCCAGACCACCCCCGCGAATCATCATGACGTTCGGCGGCGCCCCCGCCGCGACCTGGGTCGTCTGCTTCTCCAGCAGCGGCGGGCAGTTGCCGACGTCGTTCTCGACCTTGATGCCAGGGTAGATCTGCTGAAACGGCTTGATCCAGGTGTCCTCGACGAGCTGAACGCGGCTGGCGGCCCAGCAGTTGGAGAACTGGATGGTGCCTTTCACGTCGGGGTAGGCCAGGTAGTCGCGGCCGAGCTCCTTGATCACGGTGCCGGTCGGGCCGCCGGTCTTCGCGGCCGGAGCAGCGGCAGCCGGCTTGGCGGCTTCGGCCGGCTTGGCAGCCTCGGCGGGCTTCGGGGCCGTAGCGGGCGCGGCAGCGGCCGGAGCGGCCGGCTTCGACTCGGCCGGCTTCGCTGGCTCAGCCGGCTTCGCGGGCGCGGGCGTCGACGGCGCGCAGGCCGCTGCCAGCGCCGTCACGGACAGCAGGAGACCGGTCCTCAGCACGTCGCGTCGGCTCCGAGGAATGCTGCGTTGCGTCTCGTCCATGAGGTTCCTCCCGGCGCTTCACCGCGCCTGCATGGGGCCTGACGCTTGATGTGGCGTCAGGCCACGTCCCGATCGGCTCAGCACGTCATCGTCGTGGTTGCAGCCGTACGGTGTCGGTCACCGTACGGCTGGATCTGACGCTGTTGAACCTCCCTGACATTGGCCGCCAATATCTCCTCGACGGCTAGCGCACGGCACCCGCCGACGTCGCGGTCATGCGGAACCGGTCGACCTGGTCCCAGTCAAGCTCAACGCCGAGCCCAGGACCGGTCGGCACCTGGAGATGGCCGTCCTGGAAACCGATCGGCGTCTTCAGAATCTCGTGACGGAGCGGATTGAGGAGCTGGTTGTACTCGTAGATCAAGAAGTTCGGCATCGCGGCGCACCACTGAAGCGTGGCTGCCAGCCCCACGCCCGAGCCTACTCCGTGCGGCGCCATCTTCAAGTTCTCGGCGTGGACCAGGGTGCTGATTCGCTGACACTCCGAGATGCCGCCGGCCTTGGTGACGTTCGGCATGTAGACGTCGGCGGCCTCGGCCTTCAGGTGGTCGCGAAACGTGTAGATGCTGGAGCTCTGCTCGCCGGTTGCGACCGGCAGGTTCACGGAGCGTCGGACGTGCGCCATCCCGGCCAGGTCTTCCGGCGGGACCGGCTCCTCCAGCCAGTAGCAGTCGTACCGGTCGAGCGCCCGAGCCAGCACGATTGCGCCACGTGCGTCCAGCGCCGCGTTGACGTCCAACATCAGCGGGATGCCCGAGCCGATCACGTCACGGACGGCTGCGACCCGGTCGACGTCGTCGGCGAGTGCGCCGCCGACCTTCACTTTGACGGCCTTGAACCCCTTATCGAGAAACTCGCGGGCACGTTCCTGCGCAGTCTCCGGGTCGCAGAGGGTGACAGGGCTGGCGTAGCACCACAGTGACTCGCGGATCGGCCCACCGAGCAGCACCGAGATCGGCTGGCCGAGCGCCCTCCCCTTCAGGTCCCAGAGCGCGATGTCCGCGCCAGCCGCGGCCTGGGTGTGATACCCCTCGGTGTGGAACGCGCCGATGGCGAACATCGCCTGCCAGAGCGCCTCGGTCCGCAACGGGTCCCGGCCGAGCAAGACCGGCGCCAGGACGTGCTCGACGATCGCCGCGCTGACTCGGGGATCGCGCAGGCCGTACGCTTCGCCCACGCCGACCAGCCCGTCGTCGGTCTCGATCCGGACCAGGCAGGTGTACTGACCGGTCCTGGGCGCACCGACGTTGGCGAAGTTGGCGCTCGGAAAGAGCATGTGGGCCGGCACCTTGTCCAGCCCGCCATAGATCTGCTCGAACGTCGCGGCAAGCGGGATCGCCTCGACCTTGCTGATGCGCATCATGCCCCCTCTGCCGCTCTGAGAGGCTGCTCTAGCTCGCGCAGGCGCTCGATGACGTGGTCCGCCGTGGCGACGCTGTGCTCGTGCGAGATGGCCAGGCAGGCTTCGAAATCGCGGGCACGCATTGTCTTCAGGATCGCACGGTGCTCGCGCATCGCGGCGACGACACGTCGGCGGTCGGCCGGCACGCCGGCCCGGAAGCCGCTGCAACGGGCCATCAGGTCGCGGAACAGCTCCGCGAGCGGAGGGTTGCCTGACGCCTCTGCGATCGCCTGGTGAAGCTCGCGGTTGAGCGGCTCGATCCGGGCGAGCTCGCCGGCGGCCAGGGCCGCGTCCATCTGGGCCTGGAGTCGATCGAGGCGATCGATCTCGGCGTCGGTGATCCGCGGCACCGCCAGACGAGTCGCCAGCTCATTCAGCGCGTGTCGGATGGGGTACAGGTTCTCAGCATCGGCCAGCGAGATCGAGGCGACGCGTGCCCCGACATGCAGCACGACCTCCACCAGATGCTCGGCCTCGAGCTGCTTGATCGCCTCGCGGATCGGGATCTTCGAGACGCCGAGCTCGCGCGCCAAGCCGTCAATCGAGAGCGACTGGCCCGGCGCGTACTGGCTGTCAAGGATCCGTTCCCGGAGCACGTCGTAAACGGCCTGGGCCTTGCTCCTGACCTGGATCGCGTTGATCGCCACGTCGGTGCACTCCGCCGGCGCTCGGCGCCGAGCCCGGCCTGGCAAGATCGGATACCGTATACGATTTCCGAGGGTACCGCGTGCCGCGCGCGCTGTCAAGACCCGATCTTGGCGTTGTTCTGTGGCTCTCCGACCGTCGGCGGCGCGCTCGACGCCGCCGACGGTCGCGCGTTAGCCGGCCAGGCTGGCGTCCACGCTCAGCGCGACGTTCCCTTTCAGCGCCTGCGAGATTGGGCAGCCGTCCTTTGCGCCGTCGGCCGCCTGCTTGAATCCAGCGTCGTCGAGCCCCGGCACGGTGCCGCGCACCGTGAGTGCGCTCGACACGACCTTCCAGCCACCGTCGACCTGATCGAACGTCACCGTCGCCGAGACCTCCAGACGCTCCGGCGGCGTTCCCGCGTTCCCCAGCCCAAACGAGAGCGCCATTGCGAAGCAGCTCGCGTGCGCGGCGGCGACCAGCTCCTCCGGGCTGGTCTTCCCGTCTGACCGCTCAGTCCGTGAGGCCCAGGAGACCGGCAGCTCAGAGAACGCACTGCTGCTCGCGGCCGTGACCTTGCCTGATCCTCGAGCGAGCGTCCCTTCCCAGACGACTTCGGCGCGACGTACTGCTGCCATCCGGATCACCTCCGCCTGGCCCGGTGGGCCGTTCCTTCTGTCATCGTAGCGGAACAGCAACCGCGAGGCCGTCAACCGGCGGTCCTGGCGGACGGTGCCACGAACGTGATACACCCGGCCGACACGAGCGGAGCACGTCGCTGCGCTCGAATGGTGTCGACGTGGCCAGGAGGGAAAGGACCGTGGCGACCTTTATCCTGCTCAGCACGCTCACCGACGATGGCGCGCAGACCATCAAGGAGGACCCGGCGCGGATCCTCGCCGTCAACCAGGAGCTCGACCGCATGGGCGTTCACGTCGTCAGCCAGTGGGCTGTCCTCGGACCGTACGACTTCGTCAACGTCGTGGAGGCGCCGGACATCGTCACGATCGCGCGCGTCTCGGCGCTGCTGGCATCTCGGGGGTCGGTGAAGTTCATGACCTTGCCGGCCATACCGATCGACGAGTTCATCGACGGGCTCCAGCAGCACCAGGGGGACAAGTAGCAGACCTCGGCCCATCCCACTATCCTACCTGTCTGCTCCGCACTCCCCGCACCCTGAGGACCGATGCGAAGACGCTTGTCATGACCGGCACTGACCTCCGCCCAATCGTCCTGCTGCTCGGCCCCCCGGGCGCAGGCAAGGGGACACAGGCCCGATTCCTGCGCGACACGCTCGCCATCCCCCATCTGGCGAGCGGTGATCTGTTGCGCGATCATCGGCGCCTGGGCACGCCGCTCGGGATCGAGGCTCAGACGTACATGGACCGTGGCGACCTCGTCGCCGACCAGCTGGTCATCGACATGGTGATGGAGCGTCTCGGACGCCCGGATGCCCGGCGCGGCGCCTTGCTGGACGGGATGCCACGAACGCGAGCGCAAGCCGAGATCGTGGATGGGATGCTGGCCGATCGCAACAGCGCCGTCCGAGCGGCGCTGTACCTGGACGTTCCGACCGAGATCCTGGTCGAGCGAATCGCCGGCCGCTGGCTCTGCCCGAGCTGCCAGGCGACCTACCCCGGCCGATCCAGCACGCCGCCTGGCAACGGAACCTGCACCGAGTGCCGCGACCAGCTGTATCAGCGGCCGGACGACCGGCCGGACGTCGTGCAGCATCGGATCGAGGTCTACCTGAGCTCGACGGTGCCGGTGATCGAGCACTACGCCCGGCGCGGTCTGCTCGTCAGGATCGACGGCGACCGCTCCATCTCGACCGTTCGGATGTCGCTCGTCATCAGCATCGGGGGTGTGGTCATCGGCCGCCGGCGGGCGCGCTGGCACCTGTTCGTCAATCACGATTTCCGCGCCGTGTCCGGCGATGCCCCGTGGCACGGGCGAACGCTGTGCGGCCACCTCGTGAACAGCCACACGGACCCGGGGCTCGGGAGTGAGGACGACTTCCGCTCCCACCCCTGCCACGAGTGCCACGTCGCCATCCGCGCCAGGCCGGGTGGGATCTCACATACCGGTCCACGGACACGCTAACCGACTCAGTGCCTGCCCTCGAACGTTGTCAGGCGCCGGATGTCCGGGAAGAGAAACGTCCAGAGCGCCGCCACGACGACCGTCCCGACGCCGCCGACGACCACAGCCGGCACGACCCCGAAGAGAGCCGCCGCCAGGCCGGACTCGAAGTCGCCAAGCTGATTCGAGGTGCCAGTGAACAGCGAGTGGACGGCCGTGACGCGCCCGCGCATCTCGTCCGGGGTCCGAAGCTGCAGCACCGAGTGCCGAATCACCGCGCTGATCAGGTTCGATCCGCCCAGCACCAGCAGCGCCCCGATCGAGAGTGGCAGGCTGCTGGAGAGGGCGAAGACGATCGTCGCGAGCCCGAAGACGGTCACGGCGCCAAGCAGCATCGGCCCGACTCGATGCCGGATCGGGAAGATCATCAGCACCGCGGACGTCACGAGCGCCCCGGCGGCCGGGGCTGAGCGCAACAGTCCCAGTCCCTCCGGGCCGGTCTGGAGGATGTCGCGGGCGTAGATCGGCAGCAGGGCCGTCGCGCCGCCGAACAGGACCACGAACAGGTCGAGCGAGATCGAGCCGAAGATGACCGGCGTCCGCCAGGCGAATCGCAGGCCAGCGAAGACCGAGTCCAGGCTGATCGGCGGCCGAGCGCCGACGGTACGCTGGATCTTCATCGGGATGGTTGACAGGGCGGCCAGGAGAAAGAAGCCGGCCGCGACGCCGTACGCCACCGTGGGACCGAGCAGGTAAAGCAGGCCGCCGAGGGCCGGCCCGGCGATTCGGGCGATCTGGCTCGACGTCGCGTACGCGACCGTCGCACGAGCGAGCTCCTGGCGCGGCACCAGCCCAGGCATCAGCGCGGTCGTGGTCGGCAGCTCGAACGCCTGCGCGCACCCGACCACCGCCATGACGGCGAAGATCACA
>Ga0075420_100003234_pt1 | contig 14210 bp, 11 predicted proteins | sample SoiMetdeltSBSDD4_FD_75296 | JGI IMG/M metagenome (GOLD analysis project Ga0075420, IMG submission 75296) | Bulk soil microbial communities from a Populus tree surrounding site in Tennessee, USA - Soil MetaG P. deltoides SBSDD4 | ecosystem: Environmental > Terrestrial > Soil > Tree plantation... | reverse complement strand
GTCCCGGGGGTGTTCCCTAGTCCCTAGTCCCTAGTCCCTAGTCCCTAGTCCCTAGTCCCTAGTCCCTAGTCCCTAGTCCCTACCGTTAGGCAGCGGCCTTCACCGTCAGCGGCGAAGTCAGCGTGATCACGATGCGGCCGCCGTTGTTCACGCAGCCGTCGTAGTTCGCCGTCGCGGCCGCGGCCGCGGTTCCGGCAGCGGCACCCGTCGCGGCGCCGATCACCGTGCCCTTCGCGTCCTTCCCGATCACCTGGCCGACCACCGCGCCGATGATCGCGCCTCCAACCACCTTCTTCGCGTCGTTGCTGCGGGTCGACGACCGGACACGATCAACCGAGGCAGAGGCGACGTCCGCCTCGACGTTGTAGGTATTGCCGCCGAACGCGATGCTCCGAACGGCGAAGCCCATCTCGATGTTGTCGTTCGCGTTCTCGCTTCTCTTGAGCTTCGTCACCTCGATGACGGCGGTCGCGCCGGCGGGGATCACCGCGCCGTTCGTGCCAGTCACCGCTTCGTTCAAGGTCGCGGTGAAGCGATCACCGACCTTGTTCGTGTTCGTGCAGACCTTCTCGGCCGACGCGAGCGTGAGCGACGTGCCCGACGCGATCATGCCGACCGCGCCACCCGCGTTCTTCTCGCCCGTCGTGACCGTGTTCCCCGACGGCGTACGAACCGGCTCCGGCGCCTTGGGCGTCGGTGCAGGAGTCGACGGACGGGTGGTCGGACGCGACGGCGTGCGCGGGCGGGACGTCGTCGGCGCAGCGGCCGCTGGCGGCGGCGCCTCGGCCGGAACGTCGGTCAGCTGCGGCTGCGCGGCACTGTCGCCTTGCGCAAGCTGCAGATCGCGATTCAGCGCCGAATCCTGCGCGAGCGCTGTGTCCGCGTCATCACCACCGGTGCCGCACGCCGCGGACACGAGCGCGATGGTCAGCGCCAACGGTGTCGTAAAGCGACGAATATATTTTGACATTGAAATCCTCCGATTTCGGTGCCGTAAGTCGTACCAACGGGGCTGAACAAAAGTGCCTTCAGCAAGGCTACAGGGGGCAATGGGTATGCCAACCATGAGGGCGCTCCGACGGCTTCGCCCGTACTACCGACCGTACCGTGCGCAAGTTGTTGTCGGGCTTGCATTTGCAGTGCTGTCCTCGGCGTTTGCGAGCGTCACCCCGTGGCTGCTGCGCGCGGCGCTCGATGCCATGGGCTCGGACGGTCCTGCTCCCCGAATCTGGACACTCGCGGGCGCCATGGTTGGCGTGGCTCTCGTGGCCGGTGTCCTCCGCTACGGAATGCGTGAGCTCATCAATGGCCTCAGTCGACGAATCGAATACGACCTCCGCAACGATCTGTTCTCACATCTGATGACGCTCGACGCGGGCTTTTTTGCACGCACGCGAACGGGCGACATCATGGCCCGGCTCACGAACGATCTCAGCGCTGTGCGCCAGGCCGCCGGTCCCGCCATAATGTACCTCACCAATACTGTCGCCGGCGGTGTCTTTGCGCTGTACTTCATGGTGCGTATTGACGGCCGGCTGACGCTGCTGGCCCTCGCGCCAATGGTGCTCCTCCCTCTGCTGACGATCTGGCTCGGGCGTGCAATTCACGTGCGGTTCGAGGCGGTTCAGGAGCATTTCAGCACGCTCACCACGCGGGCGCAGGAGAACCTCGCCGGTGCGCGCATCGTGCGCGCGTACCGCCAGGAGGAGGCCGAGCTCGATCGGTTCGCCAGGCTCAACGAGGAATACCTGACGAAGAACATGCAGCTCGTACGGCTGTACGGGCTCATGAATCCGGCGTTCGGTCTGCTGGCCGGGCTCGGCGCCGTGACGGTGCTCGGCGTCGGTGGCGTGCTGGCGCTGCGCGGCACGATCTCTGTCGGCTCGTTCGTCGCGTTCGGGCTCTACCTCGGCATGCTGACGTGGCCACTCATCGCGTTAGGCTGGGTGGTGAACCTGTTCCAGCGGGGCGCGGCATCGATGGCGCGATTGAACGAGATTCTCGACCGCCGCCCTGCCGTCGCGAACTCGGACGCGCCGGTGACTCTCCCGTCGGCCGCCGCGGGGCGATCGGTCGAGTTTCGCGGCGTGAGCTTCCATTACCCGCCCCCCGCCGATGCGCCGCCGCGGTGGGTCCTCCGCGACATCTCGTTCCGGATCGACGCCGGCCAGACGCTCGCCGTCGTCGGCGCGACGGGCAGTGGCAAGAGCGCGCTGCTGGAGCTGCTCGCGCGCGTGTACGACGCACAGGAAGGCGAGATCCTGATCGATGGCGTCCCGATCGCGCGTCTCCCGCTCGACCAGCTCCGGCGCGAAATCGGATTCGTTCCGCAGGAGAGTGTGCTCTTCAGCGAGACGATCCGGGACAATCTCACGTACGGCACGGATGACGATGCGTCGGCCGAGTGGGCCGCGAGCGTGGCACAGCTCGACGAGACCATCCGGGAGTTCCCGGGTGGCTACGGGACGCTGCTCGGTGAGCGGGGGATCAATCTCTCCGGTGGCCAGAAACAGCGCGCGGCGCTTGCGCGCGCGCTGGCGAGGCGGCCATCGATCGTCGTGCTCGACGACGCGCTCTCGGCCGTCGACACGCACACCGAAGCCGAGATTCTGCGAGGGCTTCGCGACGCACTGCGCGGACGGACGGCGATCATCGCCTCACACCGCGTGAGTGCGGTCCGGGACGCCCACTGGATCATCGTCCTCGACGACGGGCGCATCGTCGAGCAAGGGCGCCACGCCGAGCTCATCGCAGCCAGCGGGCGGTACTGGACTCTTTTGCGACGCCAACAATTGGAGGACGCCATTGACGACGGCGCCCCCGCGGCACAGGGGCTGGCCGCGAGTTGAGCGCGCACGATAACATTGGGGCCATGCATCCGGTGGATTTGACGACGACGGCGGAGTTTCGCATTGCGCGCCTCGAGGAGGCGCTCAACGAGGCCGCGCAGGTCAACGCCGAGCTCCAGTCGCGGGACGCCCTGAAGACGCAGTTCCTCGCGAATATCTCACACGATCTGCGAACGCCGCTCACGGCGATCATCACGCACGCCGAGATCCTCCGCGACGGGATACTCGGCCCCCTGTCGGACCGTCAACGCGACAGCGTCGCGAGCATCATCAGCGGCGGGCGGCAACTCCTGGAAGCGGTCGGCGAGATTCTGACATATGCGCGCGGGGCCGCAAACCAGCTGACGGTCTCTCCCAGCGAGTTTCACATTGCCGCGGTGATCGCGCAGGTCTCGGCGTTGAACGAGCCGCTCGTCGCCAAGAAGGGGCTGTCGCTGAGCGTCAATATTCCGGATGACATCCCGTTGCTCGTGGCGGACCGCGAGCAGGTCATGCACGTCATCAGCAACCTGCTTGGGAACGCGATCGCGTTTACTCCCGCCGGCGGCCGGGTGTGGGTTGCGGTCACGTCGGTGACGGACGGTGACACGCTCGCGGTGCAGGTGGAGGTCGGTGACACCGGCATTGGCATCGCGCCGGAACATCATGACCTCGTGTTCCGGGAGTTCGCGCAGGTCGATCCGTCGCCATCGCGACGACATCACGGTACCGGGCTCGGACTCACCATCGCGCGTCGCCTCGTCGAGCTGAACGGCGGACGCATCTGGGTGGAGAGCATGCTCGGTCAGGGCAGCCGGTTCTTCTTTTCCCTGCCCGCGGGTTCGAGCACGCGCTGACGTGGGGGCGCGCCCGCACATTCTGCTGGTCGACGACAGCGCGCTCGTACTCGACGCGCTACGCCTGCTGTTTCAGGAAAGCGGCTACGATGTCTCGGTCGCGCGATCGGTGACGGAGGCCGTTAACGCAGCGGTCTCCCGGTCGGTCGACGTGATGCTCCTCGACCTCACGCTTCCCGATGGCGACGGACTCGAAGCTCTCGTCAGGTTACGCGCTCAGGGCGCAGAGCCGCGCGTCACGGCCGCGCTGACGGGGCGCGAGGCATCGGAGGTCGAGGCGCGTTGCTTCGGCGCGGGGTGCCGAGCCGTCCTCGTGAAGCCAGTCCCGATTGCGCAGCTGATCGCTCAGGTTCGCGACTGGACCTCTGGCCCTCTATCGGGACGGTCGCCTGAAAAGCATTGACCGCAGAGGGGAAAAGCGAGCGACTGCAACGCAGAGGGTCGCGGAGGGCGGCTGCGGCGCACGCGCTTCGACAGGCTCGGAATGATCAGGGGGCACAGCTTTCAGGGACGGTGCATCCCTGGCGGCCGTTCCCCTGATCCATCAGACCAAGACGAGGCAGAGGAGCGGCGCAGGGGCTCGCTCCGCGACCCCTATGGGTGCATTTCCTCCAGCGTCCCTGCATCCAAACCGGTTCAGCCAACCGTAACGGCAGAGGGCGAGCGGCTAGATTCGGCTGCGAATGAACTCAGGAGTCAGCGCCTGGAGGTACGTTGCCAGAATCGTGAAGTAGTTCGTCACCATGAGTATGCCAACGGCGATCATGAGGACACCCGAGGTCCTCGAGATCCAGACCATCTGCCGTTTCATGCGAGTGAAGAAATCGAGAAAGCGCTCGACGGCCACCGCTGACACGAGGAACGGCACCGCGAGCCCCATCGAGTAGGCGAGGAGGAGCCAGAGGCCGCGCGAGAGATCGGCCTCGCTCGCGGCATAGGTCAGGATCGAGCCGAGGATCGGCCCGATGCACGGGGTCCAACCGGCACCGAACGCGATACCGACGAGGACCGTCCCGAGATACCCTACGGGCTTGTCGGCGATGTGTACCCGGCGCTCCTGCGAGAACAGCGAGATGTTGAACACGCCGAGCATGTAGAGGCCGAACACGATGATGAGGACGCCGCCGATGCGGCTGATCCAGACTCGCTGGTAGCTCAGAAGTTGCCCCAGCGCGGTGGCCGATGCGCCGAGCGCGAGGAAGATGAGGGTGAACCCGGAGATGAAGAGCAGCGAGTGAATCAGCGCCGTGCGGCGCGCCTGGCTGACATCTTCGAGGCTCAGCCCCGTAATGAACGTGACGTAACTCGGGATGAGAGGCAGTACACAGGGAGAGAGGAAGCTGAGCAGCCCCGCCGTGAACGCGATGAAGATGCCGAACGACGTGCCTTCCATGTCCTCTCCTGTGGGCGAACGCCGCTCGCGACCGCGAGCCGGGCGCCTGCTGCGCTGGTATTACGCTGTAAAGTATCGACCGTTCCGACGCGAGCGACGCCCCCACGACGGCCAGCGCGGGGTGATCGCGCTCCAGATCGACGCCCTCGCGTACGCCGACCTTCGGCGCGCGATGGAGCTCGGCTACACCCCCACCCTGTCGCGGCTCGTGAACCAGGACGGGTTTACCCTGCGTCGCTGGTTCTGCGGGCTCCCGTCGGCCACGCCGTACTGCCAGGCCGGGATCTTCCACGGTGAAAACGACGGGATCCCTGCGTTTCGATTCTACGACAAGGCGGCCCGTCGCGTAATCACGTGCAACGCGCCGGAGGGCGTCCAGTACATCCGCGATCGGATTCAGTCACCCGGGGCGCTGGCGGGAGGGTCGAGCTACGTCAACCTCCTCGACGGTGACGCGTCCACGGTCGCGTTTACCGTCGCGACGCGCGAGCGCATGTCCGTCTACCGACGGCTCGGCGGCACGCGCATGGCGCTGCTGATTCTGCTCCATCCGCTGCGCGTCCTGCGCATGCTGTTTCAGGGCGTCGGCGAGTGGCTCCGCGAGGAGTGGGAGCGCGCCTGGGGCGAGTGGTCGCGTCGCGTCACGCACGCGGAAGGGATCTTCCCGTTCCTTCGCATCTTCACGAACGTCGTCGTGCGCGAGCTCCAGACGATCGCGATCCTGCTCGACGTGTACCTCGGCGTGCCGGTCATCTACAGCACGTTCATGCAGTACGACGAGCTCGCGCACCACTTCGGGTCGACGAGCCGGTTCGCGCTCTCGGACCTCAGACGGACGGACGCGCGCATCGGCGAGATCGAGCGCATGGCACAGGCGGCGGGCGGTCGAGGGTACGACCTGGTCGTGCTCAGCGATCACGGGATGACGCCGTCGGTGAGCTACCGCGTCCGGTTCTCCGAGACGTTAGGCACCACCGTGCAGCGTATTCTCGACGGCGACGCGTTCAGGACCGGCGAGATGCCGATCCAGTCGCTCGCGAGCTTCGCGCAGACGAGCGAGTACGCGAGCGTCGGCCCGCGCGTCGTGGAATCGATGGCGAACGTGACCGAATCGCAGCCGATCCGGCGGACCCTGCGCCGACTCGGGAACTGGGTGCGCTCGCGGTACGGCATCCGCGAGCTCGTGCTCCCCGAGAAGTACCGCGTCGATTCGCGGCACGGCGTGGTAGTCACGTACAGCTCGTGTCTCGCCCTGCTCTACTTCGCCGACGATGAGGCGCGCCTGACGCTCGAGACGATCGCGCAGAACGCCCATCGCGCGGGGCTCTACGACGCGCTGCGGGAGCATCCGGGGATCGGTCTCATCGCGGCGCTGGACGCACGCGGCGTTCATGTGCAGAGTCGTTCCGGACGGGCGCGCATCACGGATGGCGAGGTGATGGTGCTCGACGGCACGAATCCGCTCGAGCCGTACGGGGCCGATCCGCTGACGGTGGACGCGATCGAGTCACTCGTCAGGCAGCCGAACGCCGGGGACCTCGTGCTGTTCGGCGCGTACGACGGGTACGAGATCGTGTCGTTCGACGACCAGATCGGCGCCCACGGATCGGCGGGAGGCGACCAGGTCTGGCCGTTCCTGATCGCGCCTCCGTCGTTAGGCGTCGGGACCGAGCGGATCGACAACGCCCGGGACATTCACCGCGTCATTCTCACGCGGTACGCCCGCCCGGTGGTGCCCACCGATGCACCCGCGCCATCGGGCGTCGAGTCGGCCGCGCCGGGGCCCTAACGCTCGAGCGTCGCGAGCGGCGCGTCGAGCGCGTCGAGAAACGCCTCGGCCGTGAGGCGGTCGGGCTCGGGGCCTTCACCCGTCCGCCGCTGGACGCCGCGCACGACGGCGTCGACGGCCGCGAGCGGTGCGTCGGCTTCGGCGACGACGTCCACTTCCCACTTGCCACGGTCGACACCCTTGAGCGTGAGCCGGTAGCGCGCGGTGTGCACCGTCAGGCGCGGCACGCTCGCGGGCGCGTCGGGAGCGCCGTCGTCAGTCTCCATCGCCTCGCCCGGAGTCACATCGGCCTCGATCGGCTGCGGCGAATTCGCGTCGCCCACGGCCTCGGCGCCGGCAGTCGACTCGTCCGGTGAGGCGGCGACGTGTCCGTTGGACTCGACGACGTCGTCCACCCGGGGACGCTCCGCGACGATCGCCATACCGGTCTCGACGCCGCCCTGGCGGATCGCCGGGAAGAGATGCACCTCCACGACCTGGTCCTTCGGTACCCGCTCGGCGATCGCGCGGAGAAAGCGCTGCTGCGTTTCGGTCATCGCGCCACCGCTTCCTGGCGGGTCGCGCCCAGTCCAGGGGTGCGACCATCGAGCTCGCGCTCGACGAACAGACGCAGGATGTGCATGAAGTCCTGAGCGTTGGTGACGACGCCGAACGCCTGATGCGTCCCGCGGTCCTTGAGCTTCCCGACGACGAACTCGGCGGAGTCGACGCAGATCGTCGGCAGCTCGCGGAGTGAGCCGTCCGGATCGGCGACGAATGCCGGCAGCATGTTGCCGGTCGCGATCGCGTGCAGCGCGGTCGCGATCATGATCGCCATCGTCGCTTTCGTCGTGTGCCGCTTCATCTCGTCCTGCGCCGTCGGCATGTCCGTATACACGCCCGGCAGCGGACCGTCATCGCGAATGGAGCCGCAGAGCACGAACGGCACCTGCTTGCGTACGCACGCGTGCATGATGCCGTCGGTGATGACGCCGTTCTCGACCGCCCGTTCGATCGACCCGGCCGCGCGCACCTTGTTGATGGCGCGCATGTGAAGACCGTGGCCACCGACCGTCGTCTCGCCGCTGCCCGACATGCCGAGTGTCGTGCCGAAGATCGATGCCTCGATGTCGTGCACGGCGACGGCGTTGCCGGCGAGCAGCGCGCTCACGAACCCGTTCTGGATGAACCACGTCATGTCGGAGCGCGCGCGCGAGTGCACGAGTGCGGGCCCGGTGACCCACACGATGTAGCCACCCCGCTCGCGCTCGTCGAGCAGCAGCTTGGCGAGGTGCGTGTAGTCCACCGGCTTCTCGCGAGAGACCTCGCTCGCCATGAACTTGAACTCGCCGTCGTCGTCGCGCGTAGCGACCTCGGTGTGGACGAAGATGCCTTCGCTGCCGTCCTCCTTCTTGCCGACGGCCACGAGCTCGCCCGCGCGCACGCGACGCATCTCGCGAACCCAGAGGATCCCGTCGGCATCGATCACGAGCGCGGCGTCCATGCGCGGCTCGCGCGGCAGCCGCCACTCGCCACCGACGCGCACGTACGTCGGGAGATTCGTGGTCGAGAAGAAGTCCTCGGGCAACACGCCGTCAGCGGGCGCGGGGACGAAGCGGGCGTCGGGCGCCGCCGTGAGGCGGGGCTCCGTGAAGTCGGGGGGCGGGATCATCGGCACGCGCGAAAGATGCCTGACGGGCGCCGCGCGGGCCAAGACCCTGTTTATCCGACCTGACGTCAGGGCCGACCCTCTGTCGCGACGCCGGCGGTCGCGCCAAACTGCCAGTTGCTGGCTTCTCCCCAACCCGCGCGCGGAGCTGACCGATGCCCAGAAACGCCCGCTACGTTTGCCCTCCCGTTGTTGCGCTCGCTCTGGCACTGCTGTCGGCGGGAGTGGCGGTACCCATTCAGGCGCAACCGGCCGCGGCGCGGGACACGGCGCTCGTCGCACGCCGCGACTCGCTCGAGCGCGAGCTGCAGCGGATCGCCGTCGTGGAGCGGAAGCTCATGATCCCGATGCGCGACGGGGTGCGAATGCAGTTCGACGTGTACCGGCCGAAGGACGCCGCCGGCACTGTGCCGGCGATCTTCGTCCGCACCCCCTACAACATGAACTTCTGGGATGTGCAGCTCCGGGCTCCCGCCGACATGACCGCACAGCTCGAAGCCGTGAAGCGGGGGTACGCGTACGTCGGGGCCAACGAGCGCGGCCACTTCTTCTCCGAGGGCAATTACGACATCCTCGGCCCGCCGATCACCGACGGCGTCGATGAGATCGAGTGGATCGCGTCGCAGCCATGGTCGAACGGCAAGGTCGGCCTGATCGGCTGCTCCTCGACCGCCGAGTGGCAAATGGCGGTGGCGGCAATGGCGCCTCGCGGGTTGGGCACGATCATCCCGCAGGGGTTCGGCGCGGGCGTTGGGCGTGTCAAGCCGTATTACGAGCAGGGGAACTGGTACCGTGGGGGCGCCGTCCAGCAGCTGTTCATCAGCTGGATCTACGGACAGCAGAACCAGGTACGACCGATGTTCCCGCCCAATGCGTCACAGGAAGAGCTCATCCTGGCGGCGAAGTCGTACGACCTCGCGCAGCGTCTCCCGCCCGTGGATTGGGCCAAGGCGTTCTGGCACCTCCCGACGCAGGACCTCATCAAGAACGTCGACGGGCCTCGCGGTATCTTCGCCGACTCCATGCCGGGCATCGCGACCGGCGGCGCGATGATCAAGCGCACGCCTAACGACTCCGCCTGGTATCGCGGAGGCCTCTTCCACGACGACATGAAGATCAACGTCCCCGGGCTCTGGTTCATCTCGTGGTACGACGTCTCCGCCGGACCGAACCTGGCGACGTTCAACCACGTGCGCCGAACGGCCGACCGGGCGATCGCCGATCAGCAATACGCCATCATCGCCCCGACCCTGCACTGCTCGTTCAAACGGGCGACCGAGAACACGATCGTCGGCGAGCGAAGCGTGGGCGATGCCCGATACGACTACGATGCGCTGACGTACGGGTGGTTCGATCAGTTCCTGAAGGGAAAGAACACGGGACTGCTCGACACGCTGCCCAAGGTGCGCTACTTCACGATGGGCTCGAACAAGTGGCAGACGTCGGACACGTGGCCGCCTCGCGGAGCGCAGCCGATGACGTTCTACCTGTCGAGCAACGGCCGCGCGAACACCCGCAACGGTGACGGCGTGCTGACGTCACGGTCGCCCGATCGCGATCGCCCGGACACGTTCTCCTACGACCCGAAAAACCCGGTGCCGTCACGCGGCGGGAACGTGTGCTGCCAGGGCAACGCGGTCGCCGGCGGCGCGTTCGACCAGCGAGAGATCGAGCTGCGTCCCGACGTCCTCGTGTACACGACAGAGCCGCTCAAGGAGGGGCTCGAGGTCAGCGGCCCGATCGACGTCACGATTTACCTGTCGTCGGACCGGAAGGACACCGACGTCACGGTGAAGCTCCTCGACGTCTACCCGGATGGCCGCGCGTACAACCTCGACGAGACGATTCAGCGCGTCCGGTGGCGCGAAGGCTACGACAAGCCGCCGACCTGGCTGGAATCGGGCAAGGTCTACAAGGTGGCGCTCCAGCCAATGACGACGAGCAACTATTTCGCGCCGGGCCACCGCATCCGCATCGAGGTCTCGAGCTCGAACTTCCCGAGGTTCGACCGCAACCTCAACACCGGGGGCAACAATTACGACGAGGTCACCGGCCTCGTGGCGAAGAACACCATCCACCACTCGCGGCGGTACCCGTCACAGATCACGATCTCGGTCGTGAAGAAGGAGCCAGCCATGAACTGAGCGACCCGAGACGTCGGTAGCGCGCGACCACAGGGCTCGCCCGCTACCGACCTCTCGCGCTCGCTCGCATCACAGCAGGCTCACCGGGTCGCGATCAAGAGCCACGCGGAGCTGGGCTCGATCCTTCGGGACGTCGAGGCGCTCGACGAGAAACCGACACGCGCGCGTGAGCAGCGACGCGTTAGGGCTCTTGAGCAACACGTGCCACCGCCAGCGCGTCTTCACGCGCTCGATCGGGCACGGCGCGGGCCCGACCACCGTGATCTGGTCGCCATACCGCGCCGTCGCCTTGCGGAGGCGCGCCGACGCCGTCGTTGCCAGGCGCTCCGTGTCGCCTTCTCGAAGGCCGGAGAACACCACGTTCGCGAGCCGCGTGAGCGGCGGGTATGGCGGGTCTCCCCTGCCCTCCATCTCCTCGGTGACGAACGACTCGTAGTCATGGGCGACCGCACACTTCACCGCGTGGTGCGACGGGACCCGCGTCTGCACGAGCACGCGTCCACCCTTCGGGCCGCGTCCCGCCCGACCCGCGACCTGACTCAGGAGTTGAAAGCACCGCTCCGATGATCGAAAGTCGGGCAGGTTGATGCCCACGTCCGCGTCGATGACGCCGACGAGCGTCACGTTCGGAAAGTCGAGCCCCTTCGCGATCATCTGCGTACCGAGAAGAATGTCCACCTCGCCTCGGCCAACGCGGTCGAGAATGTCAGCGTGCGCCCACTTCGCCGTCGTCGTGTCCACGTCCATGCGCGCAACCCGTGCCGACGGAAAACGCTCCGAAAGCAGACGCTCGACCTGCTGGGTCCCGAGCCCGCGGCGGCGAAGCGTGTCACCGTTGCACCGCCGGCATCGAGGGCTGGGGTCTTCCTTGTGCAGGCAGTAGTGGCAGACGAGTCGCTCCGGCATCCGATGATACGTGAGCGAGATCGTGCAGTTCGGGCACGTCGTCACGTCGCCACACTGGCTGCACTGCACGAAGGACGCGTACCCTCGCCGGTTGAGCAGGAGAATGCTCTGCTCCGAGCGCGCGAGACGATCGCCGAGCGCGCTCTCGAGCACATCGCTCACGACCATGCGGAACGGATCGGGCGGGGGAAGCTGACCGCTCGACGGCGGACGTCGCATGTTCACGACTTCCACCGTGGGGAGGCGTCCACCCCCCACGCGATCGGGCAGGGACAACCGGCGATACTTCCCGGCCTCCGCGTTGCTCCAGCTCTCGAGACTCGGCGTCGCACTCCCGAGCACCACGACCGCACCGTCGTGCTTCGCTCGAACGATCGCGACCTCGCGGGCGTGATAGCGCGGCGACTCGCCCTGCTTGTAGCTCCCCTCGTGCTCCTCGTCGACGATGATCGCGCCGAGGTCGCGCAATGGCGCGAAGATCGCCGATCGCGCGCCGACGGCAATGCGCTTGTCGCCACGCCGCAAGGCGAGCCAGGCGTCGTAACGCTCGCCGTCGCTCAGCGCGGAATGGAGCACGGCGATCGAATCGCCGAACACCTGACGGAACCGGTCGACCGTCTGCGGCGTGAGCGCGATCTCCGGCACGAGCACGATTGCAGTCTGCCCGCGCTCGCGCACCACGCGCTCGAGCACCTCGATGTACACGAGCGTCTTTCCGCTGCCGGTGATGCCGTGTAGCAGAAACACCTCGCCCGGCGCGCCGCCGGTAATCGCGTCGATCGAGCGCTGCTGGTCGGGCGTCGGTGAATGTCGCCGTGTCGCCAGCGGTGCACGCGCCGCGAACGGGTCGCGCGTGACGATCTCCTCATCCACGACGACGAGCCCGCGCGCGACGAGCCCCTTGAGCACCGACGCCGAGAAGCTCAACTGCTCCACCAGGTGCTCCACCGGGGACCGCCCGCCGAGCGATTCGAGGAGCTCGAACAGTGCCCGCTGCTGCGGCGCGCGCGCGAAGATGCGGTCCCGCCGCATCAGCGACGGGAGCTCGCTCGCGATCCTCGCGATCCGACGCGTCTTTTGCGACGGCGTCGGGGTCTCCGCGCCGGTCAGCAGCACGGGCAATGCACAGCGGAGCGCGACGCCTAACGGGACCACGTAATACGACGCGATCCACCGGCACAGTTCCAGCATCGACGCGTCGATCGCCGGCTCGGCATCGGGCACGTCCACGATCGACTTGTACCGCCGAGTCGGGTCGGTCGGCTCGCTGAAGCCGACGCAGATGCCGATCTCTTTCCGATTCCGGAACGGCACGACCACACGTGCGCCCGGCACGACCGCGTTGGCGAGCTCGTGATCGATGTGGTACGAGAACGTGGTGAAGAGCGGCAGCGGGAGCGCGACGTCAGCCAGCACGTCGTCAGCCGTGGTACGAGGCAGCCGCGTCCCGGCGGGTCACGCCGAGGCCCGGCGCCTCGGGCAAGAGGATCGTCCCTCCGTGGATGGTCGCGCCGATGAACGGGTCGTGCGCGAGCAAGGCTGCACCGTCGAGGTCTGCGTAGTCGAGAAGCGCTGCGAACTGCGCTGCCGCCGTGATGCCCAGGCTCGTCTCGACCATGCACCCGGCCATCACCGACATGTCGTGCGCGCGGGCGGCAGCAATGATGCGCAGCGCTTCGCGGATGCCGCCGCACTTCGCGAGCTTGAGGTTGATGCCATCGACGGCGCCGGCGAGCCGCGGAATATCGGTCGCCACGAGACACGACTCATCGGCGATGATCGGCAGCGGTGAGCGCTCACGCACGAACTTCAGCCCTTCGAAGTCGTGCGCGGCGACCGGCTGCTCGACGAACTCGACGTCGTAGTCGAGCAGCACGTCGATCATGTGCAGCGCGTGCTTCGGGGTCCACGCCGCGTTCGCGTCGACACGAAGAATCTTGTCAGGCGCCACGGCGCGCACGCCCGCGATCGTGTCGGCGTCGCGCGGCCCGCCAAGCTTCACCTTGAGCACGGGGTACGAAGCGGCGTCCTGGAGTGCTCGACGCAGGGCATCGTCATCCGTCGTGATCGGGATCGTGAAGCTCGATGGCGGCGCCTTCGACGGGTCCAGGCCGAGCATGCGGTACAGCGGAACCCCGAGTCGTTTCGCCGCAAGGTCGTGGACTGCCGTGCTGACGGCCGCCTTCGCCGACGCGTTGAAGCGGATCGCCCGATGCATTTCCGTCTCGATGGCCTCGAGCGACCATGCCTTCGCCTCGGCAACGACGGGCGCGAGGCGCTCGAGCGCGCCGATGACCGTCTCGGTCGTCTCGCCGTAGAACCGACTCGGCGCTGCCTGCCCCCACCCCTCGACGCCGTCGTCATCGATCACCCGAACCCAGACGAGCCGCCATTCGCTCGACCCGCCACGCGCGATCACGAACGGCGTGCGAGTGCGAACGGTCACCACCTCGTGGAGGAGTCTCATAGCGGCGTCGCGGGTGTGCCTCCGCCTCGGCGCGCGAACCAGGCGGCGCGCGCCTCGCCGGGCGCATTCAGCGTCAGGATGTACGCGAGCAACGCATCCGCGAGCTCGGCACCGCTCTGGTAGCGGGCGTCGGCCGGCTTCGAGAGGCAGCGCATCACGAGCGCCGACAGCTCGGGCG
>Ga0075420_100003233_pt1 | contig 14211 bp, 11 predicted proteins | sample SoiMetdeltSBSDD4_FD_75296 | JGI IMG/M metagenome (GOLD analysis project Ga0075420, IMG submission 75296) | Bulk soil microbial communities from a Populus tree surrounding site in Tennessee, USA - Soil MetaG P. deltoides SBSDD4 | ecosystem: Environmental > Terrestrial > Soil > Tree plantation... | reverse complement strand
CTATATGCGGAAGAGATAACCGCTGAAAGCATCTAAGCGGGAAACTTGCCTCAAGATGAGACTTCCCGGGGGCTCGACCCCCCTGAAGGGTCGTCCTAGACCAGGACGTTGATAGGCGGGATGTGCAAGGGCCGTAAGGCCTTGAGCTAACCCGTACTAATTGCCCGTGCGGCTTGACCCTATAACCGTGAGCATCGCGATTCGGCGGTGTTTTCCCGGATGGGCGCTTGGCGCGATCTCATACCTTTAATTCACTTCTTCGTTTCTTCTATCTGGCGGCCATAGCAGCCTGGAACCACGCCTTCCCATCCCGAACAGGACCGTGAAACGGGTTTGCGCCGATGATAGTGTGCAATCGCGTACGCGAAAGTAGGTTACCGCCAGGCCAATTCAGCAAACAGAAAACCCCGGGCTCGAAAGAGTGCCGGGGTTTTTTGTTGGCGGCCGTATTTCATGAAGAATATCGGTTGTATGGCAGGCGAACCGGGCACGCGCATCCTAGCGAGTAGCGCCGAGGCGATCTGCGCGGCGACTGACGCTGCACAGGGCCTCGCGATGCTGCAGGCGCTCGACGACGAGGCGGCGCTCGCAGATGTCGCGCGCAACGCCAAGCTCTGGGAGGTGCGCCTCGCTGCTGTGCAACGCGTCACCGACTCGGCGCTCCTCGAGCGTATCGCGGAAGCGACCAAGCACCGCGACGACCGTGTCTACCGGTACAGCTACGACCAGCTGCGCATGCGCCGGCGCGACCTGGCGCGCGCGGCGCTGGCAGCGCAGCTGGCCGCGGGTTTCCGCGGCCTGATCGAGTCGCCGCCCGAGTCGCGCTCGCTCGCCGCCGGGCAGCTGCGCGAGCTGGACAAGGCGCTCGCCGAGCTGCGCACCGAGGGCGCGGTGCAGCAGGAAGTGATGGACCTCGCCGCCGCCGCGCGCGAGCGCGTGGACGCCGATGTGCAGGCGCTGCGCGAGCTCGGCGCCGCCGCCGCGCTCGCCGAGGCGCTGCGCGCTGAGATCGAGAGCGCTGGCACGCAGGCAAATGTCGCCGGGTTCCGCGAGCGGCTCGCCGCCCTCTCCGGCGAGCGCCCGGCGTGGCTGGCCGGCCACCCGACGGCCGCTGCGCTCGCCAGCTCGTTCGAGCGCGCGCGAGAGAAGTTGGACGAGATCGCGCCGCCGGCCGCGCCGGCACCGAAGAGCGAAAAGAAGCGGCAAAGGAGCAAAGCCGCCGGGCCGTTTAGGGACGCTCATTGGGCCGAAATCCGCGGGCTCCTCGGCAAGCTCGAGGGCGAGCTCAGCGCCGGCCGCCTCGCGGAAGCGCAGGAGATCGAGAAGCATATCGCCGGCCGCGCCGCCTCGGCGCCGCTGCCCGCCGGCCTCGAGCGCCAGCTCAAGCGCGATCTCGCACAGCTCGCGCAGATGCGCGACTGGGCCAAGTGGGGCGACGACCAGGGCCGCGAGCAGCTCATCGAGGCCGCCGCGGCTCTCCTCACCACGCAGGGTAAAGAGCAGGAGCAGCCGGACGTCGAGGCGCTCGCAGCCTCCGTGCGCACGCTGCGCGACGATTGGAAGAAGCGCGACGCGACGCGTCCCGCAAGCAAGACGCAATGGGAACGCTTCGACGCCATCCTGACGCGCGCCTTCAAGCCGGTGCTGGAGTTCCGCGCCAAGCGCGCGGCGGAGGAGAAGGCCGCGGCGAAAGCACGCGCCGCGCTTTGCGACGAGCTCGACGCCTGGCTCGCTAGCCCGCAAGCCGCTGCGGCGCCCTTCAAGGAAGTCGAGGCGAAGCGCAGCGATTACGGCCGGCGCGTGCGCGCGCTGCCCTTCCCGGGGCGGCAGGCCGAGGGCGCACTGCGCAAGCGGCTCGGAAAGATATTCAAGGCGCTCGATGCGCGGCTCGACGCCGTGCGCGGCACCGAGACGGGGCGCCGCGAGGAGTTGATCGCCAAGGCCGAGTCGCTGAAGGGCGCGCCGGTGGGCGACGCGATCAAGTCGGCGATCGCGCTGCAGAAGGAATGGCAACAGACCGGCGGCGTGCACCTCGGGCGCAAGGACGACCAAACGCTCTGGGCGCGCTTCCACGCGGCCACCAGCGCAGTATTCGCGCGGCGCGACGAGCAACGCTCGAAGCACAACGAGGAGCAAGCCAGGCGCGACGCCGAGCGCAAGGTGCGGGACGCTGAGCGGAAAGCGCGGGACGACCGGCGCGAGACCGAGCGGCGCGTCGTGCAGCAAAGGCACGAGACGCACCGCGGGCGTTTCGAGCGGCTTGCCGCGCGGTCGGCGGTGATCGAACGGCTGGAAGCCGCGGCAGCCGCCGGCGGCGTGTCGGAGGAGCTTGCCGCCGAGGTTGCGGGCGCTTGGAAAGCGTTGCCGCCACTCGGCATGGACGGCGAAAAGGCGTTGCAGGCGCGCTTTGCCGCCGCGCCGCAGGCCACGGCTGCGCAACTGGAGAGGGGCCACGCCGAGCGCGAGTCGCTGCTCCTCGACCTCGAGGTCGCGCTCGGCATTCCATCGCCCGAGTCCGTCGCCGCGCAGCGCCGCGAGCGCCAGCTGAAAGCGCTCCAGGAGCGCTTCAAGCCGCGCAGCGCCGCGCTTGCCGAGACGCCGGAAGCCACCGTCGCGCGCTGGTATTCGATCGCCGCGTCGGCCGATGCCGCGCAGGCCGGACGCATGACCGCGGTCGTCAGGGCACTGCTGCTGCAGAAACGCTAATCGCGTAAACAGAAAACCCGGGGCTCGAAAGAGTGCCGGGGTTTTTCTTGCCTGCTGCCAATATACTAGGCCGTGCGATGGCTGCAGGACCGACTGTCCATCACCCCGATTTCATCGAGGTTTACGACGACGCGCTCGCCGCGGCGAGCTGCCGCGCGCTGATCGAGCGCTTTGAAAAGAGCGGCGTCGCGCGCCGCGGCGAAACCGGCGGCGGCGTCGATGTCTCGATCAAGGACAGCTGGGATGTTCCGCTGCATGAACATCCGGGCTGGTCGGATGCGCAGCAGATGCTGAATGACGCCGTCCTCGCCGGCTTCAAGCGCTATCTGCGGCGCTACCCGCACATCGCGCTCGCTACATCGCGCCTGCAGCTGCCGCGACCCGATGGCGGGACTCCCGTCACCCTGGAAGCCGAACGGCTGGCGCAGGCCGACGACGAGCTTCTCAACCAGGTGGTGACGACGCTGTTCCGCCCGGGCACGATCAACCTGCAGAAGTACTTCGCCGACAAGGGCAGCTACCCGTATTGGCATTGCGAACTTCACCCGAGCCCTGAGGATCACAACGAATCGTTGCACCGCGTCGTGCTGTGGACGATCTACCTCAACGACAAGTTCAGCGAGGGCGAAACCGAGTTCCTGTACCAGCGGCGCAGAATCGTACCCAGGACCGGCTCGCTGCTGATCGCGCCGACAGCCTTCACCCATACCCACCGCGGCAACATGCCCAAAGGCGGCGACAAGTACATCGCCACGAGTTGGGTGCTGTTTCGCCGCCGTGCTTCGGCGAGCGGCGCGCCGGGAAAATCGGCTTAGGCCGCTAGCGCTTCTGCGGCGTTACTTCGATGACGCGGTTGGTGGCAGTCTGGTGGATCAGCAGCGTGCCCTGCGGCGTAGTGCGGGCGTTGCGCAGGATGCCCGCGTAGACGTTGCCGGACTTGATCGGCCAGCTCTGGAATGTTTCGTTCGCGATGTCGAAACGCACCAGCATGTCGGGCCGCATGCCGGACTCGTTGTACCAGACGGCACCATCGAGCACCGCGATGCCGTAGGGATGCGAGCGCGGGCCGGATGGCGAGTCCCATTCCGTGATCTCGCCAGACTTCGGGTTGAGCCGCCCGATCCGGCCGCGGCCCGAGTTCACGTACCAGATGATGCCGTCGGGCGCGATGTCGAAGCGGCGGACGGTCGTTCCCGCGAGCGGGAGCTTGACCTCCGTCACGTCCAGGGTGTCCGGGTGGACCTTCAGCAGGCAAGGCCGCGCGTTGCAGGAGACCCACAGCATGCCTTCGGCGTCGACCTTGATGTCGTAGGGCTGCGAACGCTCGGCCGCGACTTTCACCAGCTTGATATCCCCGGTTTCCGGATTGAGCCGCCCGATCATGTTGGCGTGCTGGAAGGTGAAATACGCAAAGCCCTTCTTGTCGAAGGCGATCGTGTGCGTGTCCTTCGCTGCCGGGTCGGGCATCTTGTAGACGGTCGCCTTCCCGGTCGCCGGATCGATCCAGCCGATCGAGCCGTTCTTGTTGCCCGAGTACCAGGGCCTGCCCTTGGGGTCGAGCTGCAGCGTGTGCGGCATCGCATCGGCCGGCAGTGGATACTCCTTGGCCCCGCCGGTCTTCCGGTCGAGGCGCCCGATCAGGTTGCCGTACTGGCCGGCGTACCAGATCGAGCCGTCGGCCGCCTGCATCGGATCGCGGGTGCGCTGCCCGAGCTGCGGCATCACCCACTCCTTGAACGTCACCTGGAAGTTACCCGGCACCTGCTTTGGCGCGCGCCGGTTGTTGGGCGGGAAATTGGCCGCGAGATACCCGGTAATCTCGTTCTGCTGCTCCGGGTTGCCCGACAGGTCGATCATCGTGCCGATCAGTTCCTTCCAGTGCTCGCGCGTATAACCGGAGCTGCTCTGAATCAGCTGGATCGCGTGGCACGAGGAGCAGAGGGCCTCGACGAGCGGCTTGGCTTTTCCTTCGGGCAGCGTAGGGGGCGCCTTGCCCTCGCTCTGGGCCGCGGCGACCAGGGGAGAAAGCGCGCACGCGGCGGCGATCAAGGATGCACTGAATGTCTTAAGCATGCTGTCTATTCTATTGCGGCCGCGCCAGGAAACGCGCGAAGGCGTCGTCGGCGCCGAGCAGCCAGGTACCGAGCTCGTCGAGCACCTCGTCGGTGAGCTCATTGGCGCCGAGCCGGAAGCGCGAGGCGCCCGAGCGCCCCACGTTCTCCATCTCGATGACGAAGCCCGGCTGGTCGTAATCGCCGCGCAGCACGATGTCGCACGGGAAAGGCCCGGTGACCATGAGCTTGGCGTGCACCACCATGCCGAAGTCGTTCTTCTTCTCGAGCGCTTCGTAGCGCACCTCCAGCTTGTCGAGGCGCTGGCGGATGCGTGGCAGCTGCTCGCCCGAGACCTCGAGCCGCTCCGGGCGCACGAACGCGACCTTGAGCCTGAAGGTCACGTGGTCGAAGCGCTCGGCGCCGTCGAGGCGCCGATACCGATAGTCGGCCAAGCCCTCGCGCAGCGACAGGCCCGAGGTTTCGCCGAAATAAATGAGGCCGAAGCGCCGCTCGGATACCGGGTGCGCGTCGCGCAGCATGGCGCCGAACTGCGCGAGATAGCGGAGCGCCGCGCGCAGGCGCTCGTCGATCTGCTTGTGGCTCTCGGCGCGCCTCGCCGCCTCGTCGACGACCGCTGGGCGCGCGGCCGCCTTCTGCTTCAAGAGCTCGAACGCCTTCGAACGCCGTTCGGGCTCCGGCGGTGGCGCGGCCTGCGCCGCCGTTCCGCCGAACGTACGCTGCAGGGCTTCCTCGCGGCGCACGCGTTCTTCCTCCTCGGCGCGCTGGCGCTCCTGCTCCTGCCGCAGGCGCTCTTGCTCCTGCCGGTCGAACACCTGCGAGAAGGCGTCGAGGTCCTGCATCAGCCGGTTGCGCATTTCGTCGAGCGCCGGCTGCGGGCGCGCGGGCTTATTCCGTTCTTCCGCGCCGAGCGCGACGGTGCCGAAGGCGCCGGCGAGCCGGGTATTGCGCAGGTCGTTCGCCATGTCGCCGGCGCGCTGGTAGCGATCCCCCGGTGATTTCGCAAGCGCGCGCTCGAGAATCTTGTCGAACACCGCGGGCAGCTCGGGATCGAGCGCGCTCACCGGCCGGTGGCGCTCGCCGGCGATGCGGTGCAGGAGCGCCCACACGTTGGTGTCCGCCGGATGCTCGAACGGCGTGCGGCGCGCGAGCATTTCGTAGAGCACCGCGCCGAGCGAGAAGATGTCCGAGCGCGGATCCACCGCCTGTCCCGTGACCTGCTCGGGCGACATGTACTTGGGCGAGCCGAGCGCCGCTCCGGTCTGCGTCATCGAGGAAGACGGCACATGCGCGACGCCGAAATCCGTGAGCTTGGCGCGGCCGGAGGCGGACACCATGATGTTCGCCGGCTTCACGTCGCGGTGCACGATGCCGAAGCGCTGCGCATGGTCGAGCGCGTCGGCGACCTGCGCCGCGATGCCTACGATGGTGGCGAGCGGCAGACGGGCGGACTCGCGCAGCATCTGCTGCAGCGAGCGGCCCTCGAGCACCTCCATCGCGATGTACGCAACCCCGTCCTGCTCGCCGACATCGAAGATCGTCACGATGTTCGGATGGTTGAGGCGGCCGGCGGAGCGCGCCTCGCGCAGGAAGCGCTCGCGCACGTCGCCCATCACCTCGGCGGGCAGGTCGGGCAGCAGGGTCTTGATGGCGACGTCGCGCTCGATCAAGGGATCCTTCGCAAGATGGACGGCACCCATCGCGCCGCGTCCCAGCTCGCCGACGATGAGATACCGCCCGAATCGCCTCTGATTGGTCAAATCCCGGTCCCCCGCGCTAGCTTCGCGGAATTCCGGTCGTGCAGCAAGCTCCGGCGGCGCAAGCTTTTTGTTAGAAGATGTCTTCCATGGAGCACCAGTCACTGCGCCTGTCGAGGGTCGTGCTACACGTGGCCACCGCGGGCGGCGGCGAACCGGTAGTGTTGCTGCACGGCTGGCCGCAGACCTGGCATGAGTGGCGCAAAGTCATTCCGCTGCTGGCCGGATCCCACCGGCTCATCGTCCCCGACCTCCCGGGCCTGGGCGACAGCTCGCGGCCCGCTGGCGGATACGACAAGAAAAGCATCGCCGCAGACCTGGTCGAGATGTGCGAGCGCCTTCGGCTTGAGCGATTTCATCTCGTCGGCCACGACTGGGGTGGGCCGAGCGCGTTCGCGCTGGCGTGCGCGGTTCCGGAGCGCGTCAGGACGCTCGCCGTGCTCGACGTGACGATTCCGGGCATCGGGCCGGACATCTCGCAGGGCGGCAGGCGCTGGCACCATGCGTTTCACATGACGCCGGAGCTACCCGAAGCCCTGGTACAGGGACGCGAACGCGAATATCTCGGCTGGTTCTACCGCGAGTTCTGCTGGCAGCGGGGCGCCATCGCGCAGGCCGACATCGACGAGTACCTGCGCTGCTACAGCCAGCCGGGCGCCATGCGCGCCGGCTTCGAGTACTACCGCGCGCTGCCGCAGGACAAGGACGACAACAAGCGCCTACTGGACTCGGGATTCCGCCTGCCGATGCCGGTGCTCGCCCTGGGAGGCGCGCGCACGGAGGCGCGCGGGCGCGCTGAGGAGCCTCTGGAGTCGCTGCGCGCCATTGCTTCGGAGGTGCGCGGCGGCGCGATCGCCGAGTGCGGCCACTTCATTCCCGAGGAGCAGCCGGGCGTGCTCGCCGAGCGGCTACTCGAGCACTTCAGGCGTTAGCGCGCGATCTCCGCGTTCTCTTCCTGCTGCAGAGCGAAGATCGAGGTATAGCCCTTCGACCAGTCGGGCGGCATCAGGCAGGGCCGCGGGTCGTGATGTGCGAACTGCGCGCGCCTGCCGCGCAGGATGTATTGGTCGTGCTTGGGCTTGATCGGATTGACAGTGTACGGGAAGGCATCCGCCGAGCTCATGGCGTTGAGCAGCAGCGGGCGGCCGAGGTCCGAGTCGTTCCGCGCCGAGTAGTGCAGCGTGCGGCAGTTGTGGATGGTGAGCGAGCCCGCCGGGCCGGGGAGGTAAACCATCTTCGAGGTGTCCACCAGCTTCTGGACGTCCGCATCCGACAGGCAACCGGTCCACTGCCCGGCGGTGTTGTATTGCGAGGGCATCGGCTCGATGCGGTGGCTGCCGGGCAGGCAGGCGAGGGGCCCTTGCTCCATGCCGCAGTCGTAGAGGTAGGTGCCGACCGTGAGCGGCGAGTAGTTGGTGTGCGGGTAGAAGCTGATGTCGTAATGCCATTTCACTTCTTCCCCGCCGTTCGCCCACTTGAAGTTGAGCTTGGAGTGGTGGAACTTGACGTCGGGCCCGACCAGATCGGCCACGATATCCGGCATCACCGAGTTGAGGCAGTACTCCCAGAACGCCGGGTGCTGCTCGACCGGATTCGACACGCGGCGCAGCCGCGGCTTGTCGGGACGGTGCCCAGGCTCAAGGTCGAACACCGGGTCGGACTTGTTCACTTTGCGGCTGCGCTCGACCAGCTCCTCGGTTGCGGCGCGCAGCTTCGCGATCCAGTCCTGGCTGATCGCGCGCTCGACGAGGAGGAAGCCGTCCTCGAAGTACGACTCGCGCTGCTTCTGCGTCAGCACCTTCGGCTTGATAGCGAGAACCTGATCCGGCGTCATGGATTTCCTCTCTGCCGATAGATTACGCCAGTTCCGGCCAGGCGAGCGGCACGCCGGCTTCGCGCAGGGCTGCCTGGAAGCGCCGCAACAGGCCGGGATCTGCGCGCACCGCCGCCGGCGCGCGGCGTTTCTCCAGCGAGAACGCCGCCAGCGCCCCCGCGGCCTCACCGACGTTCCATTCGACCGGGTGCAGCCGGTAGCAGCCGTTGGTGATGTGCGTGGTGCCGATATTCTTCGCGCCCGCGAGCAGGTTGGCGATCCGCACCGGGATCAGGGCGCCGAGCGGGATCTGAAAGGGCTTCGTGCGGCAGCTGGCGCCGACGTCGTCCGGGCCGGAGCGGTGGATGTCGATCGGATACCAGCCGATGCCCGCGGAATCGGCGAACCCCGCCGCGACCGGTCCCTTCTGGTATTTCGCCGAGACTTCCTGCTCGACGATCGTTTTCATTGCCTTGATGCGCCGCGACTCGCGGATGTAGGGATGCTTGGAGAGCCCGTCGGCCGTTCCCATTACGTCTGGACGCAGCATCAGCTCGGGCGCGCCGACCTCCGTCTGAAGCCAGTAAAGGAATCCGAGGCTGACACGCTTGGCATCCTGCAGGGAATGGGCAACTTGCGAAGGCGGCGAATCGAGGATGCTCCGGTCGCGATAGTCGTTCCCCGGCCAGTTGAACATCGTGAGGTTTTCCTTCTCCACCAGGCGGCGGTACGTCCACAGGCCGCCTTTGGTGCCGGGCAGGGGCTCGTAGAGGTTGTACTGCAGCCAGCCGCTTTCTTCGCCGTAGATCTCCCCGCCGTGCACCTCGATCTTCAGGCTGTAGGGCTGCGAGTCGCGGTAGTGCTTGTATTTCGCCGGCCGCGGGATGACATGCTTTTCGCCCGGGGGGCGCCGCTCACAGGCGAAGGTGTAGGTGAAGCTCTGCACGCAATGCGCCTTCGGCGCCTGCGGCTGGGCCTGCGCCTCGCCGGTCTGAGCGACGCTTTCCGCGCCGACCACGTACTCCGCTCCCGAGAGCGGCAGGAGGTCGCCGAGCTCGGTGGCGTCGATGACCAATTGTGGCTTGAAGCGCATGAAGCGGCCGTCGTCGAGTCCCATGGCGACCACTTCCTCGATGCGATCCCGCTCGGTAGTTAGCGCGACGACCTTCATCCGGCGAAGAATCTCGACCAGTGGCGGCAGCATCCGTTCGATCACCGCGACTGCAACCCGCGGCTCGAACGCCAGGCGAGTGACCCAGCAGGCACCCGGGTTGGGCGTGCCATAGTGCTCGCGCAGCCGGTTGCGCAGCTCGTAGTAGCTACGGGTGCCGCCGAACGACTCGATGTGTTCGTGCTCGTCGAGTGCAGAGACGCCCTGGGACGTCATCTGTCCGCCGAGCCAGTCGGTTTCCTCGAGGAGCACCACGCGGCGGCCGGCGCGGGCGGCGGCAAGCGCGGCGGCGACGCCGCCGGTCCCGCCGCCGGCGATCAGCACTTCACAATCGCTTACCGGCGAAGGTCCAGGTGAAGCAACGGGCAATACCGCCGCCGACGGATCACCGTCCGCCGGCACCCGCATTACATCGACGACGGCGTCGAGCTTACTTTCCGTTCGCCTTGCCACCGGCGGCCGGCTTCTTGCGCCAGTAGTAGTCCGCGGCGAAGCTGTAGGCCGGGAACATCGCCATGCGGCCCGGGACGACGGTCGCCGCATAGGCTCGCTGCGACTCCATTACCTTGGCGAAAAACGGGTCCTCCTTCGCAAACTTTTCGCGGACTGCGTCCCACGTTTCGAGCTGCTTGAGCAGCACCTCGGGCGGGGTGCGCCGCACATTGACTCCCTGCTTCTCGCGCATCTCGGAAAGCGCCTTGGAGTTCTCCCGCACGTAGGTGAGCCACCAGCGCAGGTAGGTCTCCGTCGCCGCCATCTTGATGATCTCCTGCAGGTCCGGCGCAAGGGCCTTGAACGTGGCCTTTGAGATGATCAGGTCCGACACCTCGGTCATCTCGTGCATGCTCGGCATGTAGTAGTACTTCCACACGCTGTGGAAACCGAGCTTGACGTCCTCCGCGGGGCAGCACCACTCGGCGGCGTCGATCACGCCGCGTTGCGCCGACGGGACGATCTCGCCGCCCGGCATGCTGACCACTGTGGCGCCCGCCGCGTTGAGCAGCTGCGCGTTCATGCCGACCGCGCGCATCTTGCGGCCCTTCAGGTCCGCCCAGCCCTTGAACGGCTGCTTGAACCAGCCGAACATCTGCGGCGTGAACGGCATGATGGGAATCGAAATGATGTCGCGCTTGATGATGGTCTCGAACCACTCGTCCATCAGCTGCTGGCCGCCGCCGTCGTAGAACCAGCCGAGGTGGTCGAAGAGATCCATCCCGAACGGGCCGCCCGGGCCACCGGTGAAGAGCACCGCCGCCGGATGCTTGCCGATGAGGTAGCCCGACCAGGTATGGGCGCCGTCGAGCACGCCCTTGTGCGTGGCGTCGGTGACCTCGAAAGCCGGCACGATGGTCCCCGCCGCCGAGGTCTTGATTTGCAACCGCCCCCCGCTCGTCTTGTTCACGCGCTCGGCGAAGAGGGTGAAGTTCGTCATGAACGTGCTGGACGCCGGCCAGCTCGCCTGCATGTTGAGTGTCTTCGATGCCGGCTGGGCTTGCGCGGAAAGCCCAAAGAGCGCGGCTGCAAGCGACATCGCGCCGGCGAGTGCAACCCTTCTTGCTGTGGACATGGTGTCCCTCCTCTGAGGAGCATCATATACGGTGCGGGCGCGGTATAGTTGGCGCGCATGGGCGATGCAGCCAAGACCGCGGAGCGCAAGAAGCGCACGATCACCGAGATCCGCGACTCGAAGAAGACCGGCGAGAAGATGGTCTACACGTCGGTGCTCGATTACACCTCCGCCAAATGGGCCGAGAGCGCGGGGGTCGACGTCTGCGTGGTCGGCGACAGCCTGGCGATGACCTGCCACGGTCATCCGAACACCATTCCGGCGACGATGGACATGATGCTGCTGCACGCTGCTGCAGTGCGGCGAGGCGCGCCGAATACCTTTGTCCTGGGTTGCATGCCGTATCAGAGCTACCACACCATCGATCGAGCGCTCGCGAACGCCACGCGCTTCATGCAGGAGGCGGCGTGCGACGCGGTCAAGCCGCAGGGCGGCAAGTCGCAGGCGCACGTGCTGAAGGCGCTGGTTGACGCGGGTATCCCGACCGCTTCGCACATCGGGCTCACGCCGCACACGGTCGCGATGTTCGGAGGATTCAGGATCCAGGGGCGCACGGCGGATGCGGCGCTGAAAATCCTGGAGGATGCGCTCGCGATCCAGGATGCGGGCTGCTTCATGCTCGAGTTCGAGGCCGTGCCGGCGAAGATCGCCCGGGTGATCTCACAGCAGCTCGAGATTCCGACCATCGGCATCGGCGCGGGCGCCGGCACCGACGGGCAGATCCTGCTGTCCTACGACCTGCTGGGCGCGTTCACCGATTTCAAGCCGAAGTTCACCAAGCGCTATGCCAACCTCACCGAGGTTGCGGTGGCGGGGCTGAAGGCCTACGCCGCCGACGTGCGCGCAGGGACGTTTCCGGACGACGACCACAGCTACGGCGTCGACGACCGGGAGTATGAGAAGTTCCTCGATCTGGTCGAGAAACGGAGGGCCCATGGCAGAACTGGTCGACACGCATAACCCGTCGGAGCGCCAGCTCAAGTTCCGCGCCGAGTATCAGGCGCAGATCCATCCTCTGTACAGCGGCCCGCTGCACATCGGGGTGATCTACGCCGTCGGCCTGTCGGTGATCGCGTGGTGCGTGTCGCGCCTGCAGGACGCGAGCTGGGAATGGCTGCTGGTGGTTCCGGTGTTTTTCTTTTCCAACATGTTCGAATGGTGGATCCACAAGTATGTGATGCACCGCCTGGTCGACGTCTGGGCGCTGCGCGCGATCTACGACCGCCACACCCGGCAGCACCACCAGTACTTCACCGACAACGAGATGACGGTTTCGACCACGCGCGAGTGGCGCATCATCTTCTTTCCCTGGCGCGCGCTCTTCACCTTCATGGGACTGGGCACGCCGTTCGCGCTCCTGCTCGGCGCGCTGGTGAACCCGAACGCCGGCTACATCCTGATGGTCACGATCATCGCGCAGTACCTGATCTACGAAAGCTTCCACTACTGCTGCCACGTGCGCGACAACTGGTTCGTGCGGCACATGCCGTTCATCAACACGATCCGCCGCCATCACACCGCGCACCACAACTACGGCATCATGATGAGCCGCAACATGAACCTCACGTTCCCGATCGCCGACTGGGTCATGGGCACGAGCGACGTCGAGCGCGGCCTGCTCGGCACGCTGTTCAATGGCTACAATGAAGATCATGTCCGGCCCGAGCTCAAGCCGACGATCGAGCGCTTTCGGCGGCCCGACGCACCGGTGACGATCGACGGTCCGATCCATGCCTAAGCTCCTCTCGCGGGCAGCAGTAGAAGCCTATGAGCGCGACGGCTACTACTCCCCGGTCCGCGTGATGACCGCCGCGGAAGCGCGGCGCTTCCGCAACGCGCTGGAGTCGCACGAGGCGAAAACCGGCAAGCCGTTGCAGGGCAACTGGCGCCACAAGATGCATCTGCTCTTCACCTGGGCGGACGAGCTGGTGCACCACTCGAAGGTCCTCGACGCGGTCGAGGACGTGATCGGTCCGGACATCCTGTGCTGGACCACGAATTTTTTCATCAAGGAAGCGAACAGCCCCGGTTTCGTCTCCTGGCACCAAGACTCGACCTACTGGGGCCTCGAGCCCGACGACGTGGTGACGGCGTGGGTAGCGTTCACCGATGTCACCCGGGAAAACGGCTACATGCAAGTGATCCCCGGCAGCCACAAAGTGGACCAGCTGCCGCATGTCGACACCTTCCACAAGGACAACCTGCTCTCGCGCGGCCAGGAGATCGCGGTCGAAGTCGACAAGTCGAAGGCGGTCGGCCTCGCCATGGGAGCGGGGGAGATGTCCCTGCACCACATCAAGCTGGTGCACGGCTCGGACGCGAACCGCACGAACGACCGCCGCATCGGCATGTCGATCCGTTACATCCCAACCTACGTGCGCCAGACCAAGGTGCGCGATTCGGCCATGCTGGTGCGCGGCGTCGACAAGTACCGTCATTTCGACGCCGAGCCGCGGCCCAAGGCCGACCTCGACGAGGCGGCGCTCGCCGCGCACGCCGAAGCCGTGGGCCGGCAGGTGAAGGCACTCTATCAAGGCACGCAGAAGACGGAATTTCGTGCCTGAGGAGCGCAAGAAGCTGACGGTGCCGGACCTCGCCGTGCGCAAGAAGGCCGGCGAGAAGGTGGTGATGGCCTCGATCCCGGACTATCCGTCCGCGGTCTGGGCCGAGCGCGCCGGCATCGACATCGCCGCCGTCGGCGACAGCCTCGGCATGGTGAGCTACGGATTCCCGAATACGCTGCCGGTGACGATCGACATGATGATCGCGCACGCGCAGGCGGTGCGCCGCGGCGCGCCGAACTGCATGATCCTGGTGGCGATGACCTACGGCAGCTACGCCACGCCGGAGCTCGGCGTCACCAACGCGCTGCGCCTGATGAAGGAGGGCGGCGCCGACGTGGTGAAGATGCAGGGCGGCAAGGACAAGGCGCACATCATCCGCGCTATCGCAGACGCCGGCGTCCCGGTGATGAGCCACGTCGGCATGTGCCCGCACTTCGTCCACCAGTACGGCGGTTTCAAGCTGCAGGGCCGCACCGCCGCCGAGGCGATGCGCATCGTCGAGGACGGCATCGCCATCGAGGAGGCGGGCGCGGTGGGCTTCGAGATCGAGGCGGTGCCCGC
>Ga0075420_100003232_pt1 | contig 14215 bp, 12 predicted proteins | sample SoiMetdeltSBSDD4_FD_75296 | JGI IMG/M metagenome (GOLD analysis project Ga0075420, IMG submission 75296) | Bulk soil microbial communities from a Populus tree surrounding site in Tennessee, USA - Soil MetaG P. deltoides SBSDD4 | ecosystem: Environmental > Terrestrial > Soil > Tree plantation... | reverse complement strand
CCTCGTCAACCGACAACTCGACGCCCGAGTCGGAGCCCTCACATGCCCCCGATCGTTCCGGCGGGGAGGGGGCAGCCTGCCTACCTCCCCTATTGCGCACATTAACTACTGGCCGCGGCACCCGGATGGCGATGGCGAACAGCCCCGTCAAGGCCCAACCCTGACCTGCCCTTCCTCACCGACGCCCCCGGTACGTCATCAGGCGAAGACGGGGCGCCCCTCGTCCCTCGTCAGCCCTGGCCGCGCCGCATCGACCGCGAGATCACCGTCTCCGGGCGCGTCATGATCTCCAGCAGGGCCGGCCGGCCCTCCATCGCGATCTTCGACGCCCGCTCCAGGGCCGGCCCCACGTCGTCGGCCTGCTCGACCCGCTCGCCGTAGCCGCCCAGCGTCTCGGCCATCTTCGCATACTGGCCCGTCAGCTGCGCGAAGCCGAACTCGGTCACGGCCGTCGGGTAGCCCCGCGGGTAGCCGGCCATGCCCTGGTTGTTGATCAGCACCGTCAGCAGCCCGATCCGCTCCCTGGCCGCCGTCTCGACCTCCATGCCGACCATCCCGAACGCCGCGTCGCCCATGAAGTTGACCACCAGCTTCTCCGGGGCGGCCAGCTTCGCGCCCATCATCAGGCCGTAGCCCCACCCCAGGTGCGTCGACTTGCCCCAGCCGAGGTAGCCGCGCGGCGTCACGGCCTCGTAGAACGGCAGGATCTGGTCTCTCGGGTTGCCGGCGTCGTGGGTCACGATCGTGTTGCGCCGGTCGAAGACCCGGTTCATCTCGTGGATCACGCGGTACGGGCTGATCGGAGCGTCGTCCGACGTCAGGCGCGGCAGCCACTCGTCGAGCCACGCCTGCTTCGCCGCCGCGACCTGCGACCGGACGGCGGCGCCGTCGCGCTGCTTGCCGCCCAGCCGGTCCCGCGTCGCGTCGAGGAGCTGCCGCAGCACCAGCTTCGCGTCGCCGACCAGCCCGATCTCGGTCGGGTGGTCCTTGTTCAGGTCGCGCTCGTCGGTCGTGATCTGGACCATCCGCTTCCCCGAGGGCAGCGGGTACGAGTAGGTGTTCGCCGAGAAGCTGGCCCCGACCCCGAAGATCAGGTCGGCATCGGTCAGGAACCGGTCGCTGGTGCCGGTGCAGGCGGCGCCGGCCGTCCCGAGCGAGAGCGGATGGTCCTCCGGGAAGACGCCCTTCGAGTTCATCGTCGCGGCGACGGGCACCTGGAGCAGCTCGGCCAGCTCCAGCAGCTCCTCCCAGGCCTCGGCGTAGAGCGTTCCCTGGCCGGCCAGGATCACCGGCCGCTGCGCCGAGAGCAGCGCCCGCGCCGCCGCGTCGACCTCGTCGGGGCCGGCCGCCGAGCGGAAGCTCCTGGGCGGCACGTACGCCTCCACCAGCGCCTCGTCGATCTCCTCGCCCGCGACGTCCATCGGCGTCTCGACCATCACCGGGCCGCGCCGGCCGTTCCGGAGCTGGCTGAAGGCGCGCCGCATCATCGCGGGCAGCCGCTCCACCAGGTTGATGCTCTCGACCCACTTGGTCGTGTTGCGGTAGTGGTCCTTCGCGTCGAACGCGTACGGGATGCCCTGCTCGGTGCGCCGGTTGCCGCCGGGCAGGATCAGGATCGGCGTGTTGTCGGACATCACCTGAGCCACGCCACCGAACATGTTCTCAGATCCCGAAGCCCGCTGGAAGCAGCAGACGCCGATATTCTTGCCGTTGTGCATCCGGGTGTAGCCGTCGGCCATGCTCAGCACGGTGCGCTCGGTGCGCGCGAGGATCGGGCGGATCCCCTCGACCGCGCACGCCTCGATCAGCGAGTTGCTGGGGTAGCAGAAGAGGTACTCGACCCCCTCGCGCTTCAGGATCCTGGCGATGGCCTGGTTCGCCTTCATGGGCGGGCGCCTCCCGACTCGACGGTGGACTGGTCTGGGCCATTATCCACGGCGAGTCCGGGTCTCGCCATTCGGGGCTCTGGGATCACAATCTCGGCCTCGATCCGCTCACGGCGATCCGCCCGCTCCACCCCACCGCCCCCGCCGGCGCGGCCGAAATCGTCCGGCGCGGTACCGCCGCGCTACAATCGTACGTATCGGTATTCGCTCCTTCGCCCTCCGCGCTCCGCGGGCTCGGCCACCCGATCAGCCCGCGGCGAGATTCGGTCCTCGAAGCGTAGCCACGTCGCTCCGCCGCCATTCGAGCCACACGATGGAGGAGTTGATAGATGAGCGTCTCAGCCGAGTCCGACGTCGTCCGGCGGATGCTGGATGACGGGCATCTGACCCACGTCGACGAGGGCGGCCACATGCTCGAGCTCTTCGGCGCCTGCCCGAACGACGGTATAGCCGCCTCGGTCTACCGGGTGACGCGCGCCGGTCATCGGATCGTCGAGGTCGTGCTGCGCTGTTCGTCGTGTGGACGCGACTTCATCGCCGAGCCCGAGGCTATGCACCTGCGTTGACGATCGACCATTCACCGGCGGGCGGACGCTGAGCGGCGACCGGGCCCGTGCCGTCCGCCGGGCCTCAGCATGCCGTGTCCCGGCGCCACCGTCCACTCAGGTCCGCCACACGTCGGGCGGTGCACGAACGGGTGCCGTAGTAGAATGGGACCAGCCTGGCGGTGTGGGCCGGGTCGGCAGTTCGCATCGAGGTCGCAGAAGAACGTAGCTGCGGTCAAGGGGGAAAGGATGAGAACCGGTCGTCGTGTCCTTGCGCCGCTCTCCGCGATTCTCGCCCTCGGCCTGCTGGCGAGCGCTTGCGTTCCTGGAGCGCCGGGCGCCGGAGGCCAGAAGCCGTCCCAGTTGAACGTCGCGATGGTCGACTTCATGTCCGGCGGCGCCGCCAAGTTCGGGACCGCCGCGCTGAACGCCGGCGAGCTCGCGCTCGAGCAGATCAACGCCCAGGGCGGCATCGGCGGTGTGCCGGTCAAGTTCCAGAAGGTCGACGAGAACGGGCCGGTCGATCAGGTCGTCACCAACTACCGGCGCCTGGTGACCGACGAGAAGGTGGACGCCGTCATCGGCTACACCTCGAGCGCCAACTGCCTGGCCGTCGCCCCGGTCGCCGACGAGCTGAAGAAGCTGACGATCATCCACATCTGCGGCACCTACCAGCTCTTCGAGAAGGAGCCGCGCAAGTACGTCGTCCGCGCCGCGTCGCACGGCGTCACCGACAGCGTCGCCTCGGCGCTCTACGCCGTCGCCGCCAGGCCGGACCTCAAGACCGTCGCCGCCATCAACGACGACTACGCCTGGGGCCGCGACTCCTGGGAGCTATTCAGCCACGCGCTGAAACGGATCAAGCCCGACGTCCAGATCCTGGACGACGCGGTCCTCTGGCCGAAGGCGTTCGTCGGGGAGTACTCGGCGGAGCTGACGAAGCTCGAAGCTGCGAAGCCGGACATCATCCACACCAGCCTGTGGGGCGGCCACATGGACGGCTTCATCAAGCAGGCCCAGGCGCGCGGCCTGTTCCAGAAGAGCCTGGTCCTGATGACGACCGGCGAGACCGCCCTGCTCACCCTCACCAGGGACGTCCCGCCGGGGATCGCGATGACCGGCCGCGGCCAGTACCTCTACCACCCCGAGCCGGACAAGCACGAGCTGAACCGAAAATTCATCGCCGACTACTCCGCGAAGTTTGGGGAGCCTCCGGTCTATCCGGCGTACCGGATGGTCCAGGCGATCTACGGCTACAAGAACGCCGTCGAGAAGGCGATCCAGGCGAAGAACGGCGCCTGGCCGACCCAGGATGAGGTGGTCGCGGCCTTCAAGGATCTCGACTTCGAGACGCCGTCCGGGCCGATCAAGATCACCTCGGCCCAGGACACGCAGCAGGCGGCGGTCTACGGGATCACCTCCGGGCAGCCCGACCCGAAGTTCGGGTTCCCGGTGCTCGAGCGGGTCCAGGCCTGGCCGGCCGCGGCCGTCAATCCGCCGCCGGGCAAGAAGACGCTCGAGTGGATCGACGCCGACTTCAAGAAGCCCTGAGGCCATGCGGCCGAACATCCGCCGACGCACGGCGGATCGCGCGTCGGCCGTGAGCCCGACGTCGCGCCGATCGCCGAGGGAGCTGCCATGGACCAGGTGACCATCGTGGTGCTCAACGGGGTCCTCTTCGCCTCGTACCTGTTCCTGGTCTCGGCCGGCCTGACGTTCATCTACGGGGTCATGCGGATCCTGAACGTGGCCCACGGGAGCCTCTACGGGCTCGGGGCGTACATGGGCGCCTGGCTGGTGCTGCGGATCTGGCCGGGCGGGACGGGACCGCTGCCGCCGTGGTGGAGCTACCTGGTCCTGCTCGCGGGCGGCGTCCTCGTCGGCGTGACCGTCGGACCGTTGCTCGAACGGCTCTTCATCCGACGGGTCGCCGATCGCGGGGAGGTCATCCCGCTGATCCTGACGTTCGCCCTCTTCTTGATCCTCGAAGACGTCATGAAGCTGGTCTGGGGGGTCAACCCGTACCTGGCCGACATGCCGTATTCGATGCTCGGCTCGCTCAGCCTGGCCGGGGTCAGCTACCCGATCTACCAGCTCCTGCTGCCGCTGGTCGCCCTGGCGGCGGCCGGCCTGCTCTGGTTCGTGGTCAAGCGGACGCTGTTCGGCAAGCTGATCGTCTCGGTCATCGCGGACCGCGAGGTCAGCGCCGCCATGGGGATCGACGTGCCGCGGATGTACACGTTCGCGTTCACGCTGGGCGCCGTGCTGGCGGCGGTCGGCGGGGCGTTCATCGCGCCGATGAGCTCCGTGGTGCCGGGCATCTCGATCGAGGTGATCATCCTGGCGTTCGCCGTGACGACGATCGGCGGGCTCGGGAGCGTGCCGGGCGCAGCGATCGGCGCCGTCCTGGTCGGCCTGCTGCGGGCCATCGCCATCCAGGGCTGGCCGGAGCTGGACCTGTTTGTCGTCTACGCGTTCATGGCGCTCGTCCTGCTGCTGAAGCCGCAGGGCTTGTTCGGGGCGCTCGAGGTCCGCCGGATATGAGGCGGCTGCGGGACGGGCGCACCCTGCTGCTCGGCCTGGTGGCGCTGTTGCTGATCGCGCCGGTCCTGCCGAGCTGGCTGCTCTTCCTGCTGACCATCGCGTTCGCGAAAGGCCTGGTGGTGCTCGGCGTGGTGCTGCTGCTGCGGGGCGACCTGGTGTCGTTCGGGCACGGGCTCTACTACGCCGGCGGGGCGTACGCTATCGGCATCGCGCTCAAGGACGGCTTCCCGGTCCGCGACGCGCTGGTCCTGGTCGCGCTCGGGACGCTGGTCGCGACGCTCCTGGCGGCCGTGGTCGGCGTCTTCATCGCCCGCTATCGCGGCATCTTCTTCGGCATGCTCAGCACGGCGTTCACGATGATCCTCTACTCGCTGCTGCTCAAGCTCCGCTGGCTCTCCGGCGGCACCGACGGTATCCCCGTCAGGGCCAGCACCTATCTCGGCATCGAGACCTCGGCCGACACGGTGCGGCTGGTCCAGTACTACTTCGTGCTGGCGCTGACGGCCGCGGCCGTCTACGTCGTCTACCGGGTCGCGGCGTCGCCGCTCGGGTACCTGATGCGCGCGATCTACGACAACGAGATCCGGGTCGAGTACATGGGCGCGTCGGTGCACCGGGCGATCTACCGGACCTACGTCCTGGCCGGGGCGCTGGGAGGGCTCGGCGGCGCGCTGGCGGCGGTGACGGTCGGGCACATCTCGCCGGACATGGCGTACTGGACCGTCTCCGGCGAGTTCGTGTTCGTGGCGCTGTTCGGCGGCCTCGGGAGCGTCTTCGCGCCGCTGGTCGGCTCGGTCGTCTTCGAGCTGGTCCGGAACTACGCCTTCAAGCTCTCCCCGTACACCTGGCAGATGCTGCTCGGCGGCGTGCTGTTGGCGATCATCCTGTTCGCGCCGGGCGGGCTCTGGAGCCTGTTCGAGCGACTGGCGGCGCGCCACGCGGGCGAGCCGGAGCCGCCGGCGCCGGCGCCCGCGGAGCAGCGATGACGGTCATCCTCGAGACGCGCGACGTCACCAGGTCCTTCGGGGCGGTCAAGGCGGCCGATCGCCTGAGCCTCCAGCTTGAAGAGGGTCAGGTCATCGGGATCGTGGGACCGAACGGCTCCGGCAAGACGACGTTCGTGAACATCGTCACGGGGTACGTCAAGCCGGAACAGGGTCGGATTCTCTTCAAGGGCGCCGACGTCACCGGCCTGAAGCCGCGGCAGTTGACGGGCCTGGGGATCGCGCGATCGTTCCAGATCCCGCAGCTCTATGCCCGGCTCTCGATCCTGGAGAACATGCTGATCGCGCTCGCGATCCGCGCCGGGCGGCACTGGCAGTTCTGGCAGCCGCTGAAGACGCGGCAGCGGATCGACGAGGCGTTGCGGGCGCTCGGGGCGTTCGGCTTCGAGGACGGCGCGCAGCAGGCGGCCTCCACGCTGCCCGAGGGCGGCCGCAAGCTGCTGGACATCGCGCTCTCGTTCGCCCTCCAGCCGACGCTGCTCCTGCTCGACGAGCCGACCAGCGGCGTGAGCGCGGACGAGAAGCTCGGCCTGATGGAGACGTTGATGGCCGTCGTCAAGGACAGCGGCACCACGACGATCTTCGTCGAGCACGACATGGACGTGGTGGCGCGCTACGCGGACCGGGTCCTGGTGTTCGCCGAAGGGAGCATCCTGGCGGACGGCCGGCCGGACGAGGTGTTCGCCAACCCCGCGGTGCGCGAGCACGTGCTGGGCGAGGGCGTCTGATGCTCGTGGTGGACCGGGCGACCGTCAAGCTGGGCGGCTTCACGATCCTGCGCGGCCTGAGCCTCGAGGTGCCGACCGGCGCGATCGTCGGGCTGGTCGGGCGCAACGGGGCCGGCAAGACGACGACCCTGCGCACCATCATGGGGCTGGTGCCGCTCGAGTCCGGGACGATCGAGCTCGGGGGGCAGGATCTGACCGGGCTGGCGCCGCACGCCAGGGCGGCGCACGGGATCGGGTACATGCCCGAGGATCGGCGGCTGATCCCGACGCTGAGCGTCCAGGAGAACATCCTGATCCCGGCCTGGGCGCGGCGCATACCGGGCGCCGAGGATCGGCTCCGGACGATCTACGAGCTGATGCCGGAGGTCAGGGCGCTGGCAGAGCGGCCGGCGACCCAGCTCAGCGGCGGCCAGCAGAAGCTGGTGGCGCTGGCCCGCTGCTTCATGAGCGGGACCAGGGTGCTGCTCATGGACGAGCCGTTCGAGGGGGTCGCGCCGGCCCTGGCGCAACGGCTGGTCCGCGCGGTGAGGGAGCTGGCGGCGGCCGATCGGGGGCTCTCGGTGCTGCTCTGCGAGTCGGAGTTCAAGTGGCCCAGGCTGATCGCGAGCACGATCTACCGAATCGAGCGGGGCGAGACGGTCGACCGGGAGCTTCCCACGACGGCGGAGACGCCTCGGCCGTCGATTGCAAATTGACACCCCTGGAAGGCTTTGCTACAGTCCTCCGCGCAGGGATCCCACCGGTTCATTCAACCGACCGTCGACCGCCGTGACGTTCGGGCCGGGTGCGGCACTCTCGAGTCGCGATGACGCACGCGGGAGCGATGATGGCGCTCAAGTTGAGAGCGGCCACGGCCCAGGGGACGACGCGACGCCGGGCGTCCTCGTCGCTGGCACGGCGCGAGGAGCTGTACGGCTGGCTGTTCGCCTCGCCCTGGATCGTCGGGTTCCTCCTCTTCACGGCCGGCCCGATGCTCGCCTCGTTCTACCTCGGCTTCACCGAGTACAGCATCGCCAACCCGCCGAAGTGGGTCGGCACGGCCAACTACGAGCAGGCGTTGCTCGGCAAGGACGCCCAGTTCTGGCCGTCGCTCGGTCGGACCTTCCTCTACGCCGGCATGATCGTGCCGATCGGCCTGGCCGGCTCGCTGCTGATCGCCGTGCTGCTGAACCAGAAGCTCAGGGCCGTCGCCCTGTTCCGGACCCTCTTCTTCCTGCCCTCGCTGGTCCCGATCGTCGCCTCGGCGGTTCTCTGGCAGTGGCTGTTCCAGCCCGATTTCGGGGCGATCAACGGCCTGCTGGCGCTGGTCGGCATCAAGGGGCCGCTCTGGCTCTCCGACTCCCGCTCGGCCCTGCCCTCGCTGATGGTGATCGCCCTCTGGGGCACCATCGGCGGCAGCACGATGATCATCTTCCTGGCCGGCCTCCAGGGCGTCCCGACCGAGCTCCACGAGGCCGCCTCGATCGACGGGGCCGGCTCGGTCCAGCGCTTCTTCCGGATCACGCTGCCGCTCCTGACGCCCACGATCTTCTTCAACGTCGTGATCGGCCTGATCGCGGCGCTCAAGGTGTTCGAGGTCGCGCTCGTCGCCACCAGGGGCGGCCCGAACTTCTCGACCTGGTTCTTCATCGTGCACCTGTACCAGACGGCGTTCCAGAACATCGAGATGGGGTACGCCTCGGCGCTGGCCGGCGTCTTCTTCGTGATCGTGGTCGCCCTCACGGCGGTCAACGTCCACCTCTCGCGCCGCTGGGTCTACTACGAGGGAGAGGAGCGGCAATGACGGTCCGGGCGATGGACCGCGCCTCGATGGGCAGCCCGGCCGTCTCGCCGCGACGGACCGGCCAGGTGACGGGCCGCGTCGCGCTGCACCTGTTCACGGCGCTGCTGGCGCTGATCTTCACCGCGCCGTTCTTCTTCTCGATCTCGACCTCGCTCAAGAGCGTGACCGAGCTGCACATCTTCCCGCCAATCATGTGGCCGTCCTCGCCCCAGCCGTACAACTATGTCCGCGTCTTCGAGGTCGTCCCGTACGGCCTGTTCTACATGAACACCGTCATCATCGCGGTGACCGCCACCATCGGGAACGTGCTCTGCGCGGCCATCGCCGCCTACGGCTTCGCCCGGTTCCGCTGGCGCGGCCGGGAGCTCTGCTTCCTGATCCTGCTCAGCACGCTGGTGCTGCCGGAAGAGGTCGTCATCATCCCGAAATTCCTGATGTTCCACATCATCCCCGAGATGCTGTTCGGCTACTCCTGGATCAACACCTGGTGGCCGCTGATCCTGCCCTCCTGGATCGGCGGCGGCGCCTTCAACGTCTTCCTGCTGCGCCAGTTCTTGATGCAGCTCCCGCGCGACCTCGACGAGGCGGCCACGATCGACGGGGCCGGGCCGTTCCGGATCCTCTGGAGCATCCTGCTGCCGCTGACCCAGCCGGCCCTGGCCACGGTGGCGATCTTCTCGTTCCTGGCCCACTGGCGCGACTTCATCCACCCGCTGATCTACCTCAACTCCCGCGAGAAGTTCCCGCTCTCGCTCGGCCTGCGCTGGTTCCAGCAGCTGCCGCTGGAGGCGAGCGAGCCCCGAGAGCACCTGCTGATGGCGGCGGCGCTGCTGATGGCGCTGCCCTGTATCGTCCTGTTCTTCACGATGCAGCGCTACTTCGTGCGCGGCATCGTCATGTCCGGCATCAAGGGATAACTGAGTAGTCAGCATTCAGTAGTCAGTAGAGGGTTGTCCCCTGCTGACTACTGGCTACTGACTACTCGCAGAGGAGGCACCCATGCACCGTCGCACGCTCTCCCGACGACGTCTGCTGGCGCTGACCGGCAGCTCGGCCCTGGCGGTCGTGCTGGCGGCCTGCAGCAGCCCGCCGGCGACCCCGGCCGCCCCCGCGAAGCCAGCCGAGCCGGCCAAGCCGGCTGAGGCCGCGAAGCCGGCCGCACCGGCAGCGGCCGGAGCGACGACCTCGGCCCCGGCCGCCGCCGCGCCGGCCGCCGCTCCCAAGCAGGCGATGGGCGAGGTCAAGGTCCACTTCCGCAACAACGACGACGCCAAGTGGCAGGACGAGAAGTTCATCCCGGCCTTCAACGCCAAGAACCCGGGCCTGAAGGTGGTCCAGGAGATCCTGCCGATCCAGCCGGAGTACTTCCCGAAGGTGGCGGCGCTCCATGCCACCGGCACCATCGGCGACGTCGTCTGGGCCTCGATGGCCGGCTTCCGCAGCCTGGCGATCCGCAAGATCATCCGCCCGATCGACGACCTCGTCGCCGCCGACAAGTACGACCTGAGCGACTACGAGAAGATCGGCATCTCGGAGATGACCTGGGAAGGGAAGCTCACGGGGATGCCGTGGGGCGCCCACGCCGGGTCGTCCGTGCTGCTCTACAACGTGGAGATGCTGGACAAGGCCGGGATCAAGGTGCCGGGCGACCTCGACAGCTACGAGAAGCTGATGGCCGCCGCCAGGAAGCTGCACGTCGAGAAGGGCGGCCAGGTCGAGGTGTTCGGGTTCACGCCCGGCTTCGCCGCGACGGACATCTTCCAGTGGATGCGGGCGTTCGGCGGCAACCCCTGGGACGACGAGGGCAAGAAGGTCACCATCAAGTCGCCGGAGAGCCTGGCCGGCTTCAAGGCCTGGACCGAGTTCTACGCCCAGGGGCTCACCCCGGTCTCGACCGCGCCGACGATGTACCAGCAGCTATTCGCCGGCCAGAAGGTCGCGATGATGCAGTCCGGCTACGAGATCGACTTCAACCCCGGCAAGGGCATCGGCGACAAGTTCAAGTGGGACGCCACGTCGATGCCGAAGGGGCCGGGGCCGAACGGCAAGATCCCGACGAACTTCACGATCAACGGCATCACCATCGCCGCGAAGGCGAAGAACCCCGAGGGCGCCTGGCAGTACCTGAAGTTCTTGATGGACCAGGAGACGCAGATCGAGCTGGTGAAGGCGGGCGCGGGCCGGCCGGCGCCGCGCAAGGCCGTCCTGGACCATCCGGACCTGATGGGCAAGCTGAAGGGGCACACCATCCAGCGCGCACAGTTCGGGATCGCGCAGGGCTGGCTCGAGCCGGCCAACCTCCGCATCGAGGAGGCCCGCAGCCTCGTCGATCAGCTCGTCGGTCCGGTCACCAGCAAGGAGGCGAAGCTGGAGGACAAGATCGACGACATCGAGAAGCAGCTCCAGGCGGTGCTGGACAAGCCGAGGGCCGAGTAGCCATCCGAAGCCTGGGTGATCGTGGCAGGTCCGCACCGCGAGCGTCAGCGAGCCGGTCCCTGCCAGGTCAACGCAGGATCGGTATCAGCGGTCGGCATTCAGGGCCGGAAGCGGGACCTGGCCCCAACGCCCGGTCGGCCGGACAGAGACGGAGGGGCCGGGGCTCTCGGGATCGCCCGAGAGCCCCCGGCCCCTCATGAGTCAGGTGACATCCCACTAGGTCGTCTAGTCCGGGTCCGGCGGCTCGGCTGCATCGCCCAGCCCCTGGTCGTCTTCCATCTGGTCACTCGCCTCGAGGGCGTCAATCGGGGTCGCGTGCTCCTCGTCCATGAGACACCTCCCCAGCGCGACGACCGTACCGGTCACGCGCGCCGCAGTTGAGATGTCTCCAGCGTAGCCTCCCTCCAGAGGCCGCGCTGTTACCGAGGGGACACATCGATCGACGGCACGGGAAGAGCTCTCGCTCCGTCCCGGCGTCACACCGCCTGACGGGCCAATGCCGCCAGTCCCGTCGTAGGTCCGCTGCACGAACGGCTGCCTAAACAGGCCCGAATGGGTCAGCCCACGACGGCTGCTGTTGCATGTTGCCCCGGTACGGCGTGTGTATCTTGCAGGTGCGCACCGCACCCCCTCGCTCGTGCCGTCGACCGGGTCCCCATCTCTCAGCGCTCGCGGCGAGGTCCCGCGAGCCGTCCGGAGTGCTTCAGATGCGCCGCTCGTTCGTCGGTCGCCTGCTCCTCGTGCTGGCCCTGTTCGCCGCCACGTGCGCCCCGGGCTTCGACTCGCGCGACTCGGCGACCGTCGAAGCACGGGCGTCGAGCGGCGCCATGTCGACGAACGACGCCTGGACTGGCGTGCTCGCCGCGCCGGCCGGGGCTCAGGAGGCCGCCGACGACACGGAGGGACTGATCGTCCGCTTCCGGCCGGCCGTGGCGCACGCCCGCCAGGTCGCGGCCCACCAGCAAGCGGGCGCCAGGCGAGCCGCCGCCCTCGCCCTCTCTGACGCCGTCAGGGTCGAGGTGGGCCGGGGCCTGCGCAACCAGGCGCTCGCCGCCTACAACGCCCGGCCGGACGTGCTCTACGCCGAGCCCGACTACGAGGTCCAGGCGCACTTCATCCCGAACGATCCGGGCTACCCCAACCAGTGGGCGCTCCCCACGATCGGCGCGCCGATCGCCTGGGACGTCACGCGCGGCTCGTCGTCCGTGCGAGTCGCCGTCGTCGACTGCGGCGTCTTCAGCCAGGCGACCGGCCGGGCGGCGCCGGACGGCCAGGCCGGGCACCCGGACCTTAGAGGCCGGGTCACCGTCGACCAGGACTTCACCGCCTCCTCGACCGGCTTCGACGATTTCTGCAACCATGGTACCCACGTCGCCGGCATCGTCGGCGCGGCCGGCAACAACGGGATCGGCGTCTCGGGCCTGGCGCCGCTTGTCACCGTGATGAACGCCAAGGTGCTCGGCGACAGCGGCACCGGCGCCACCTCGAACATCCTGAACGGGGTCATCTGGGCCGTCCAGAACGGCGCGAAGGTGGTCAACCTGAGCCTCGGCCGCGACGGCACCTGCTCGCAGTCCGAGCAGGACACGATGAGCTGGGCCTGGTCGCAGGGCGCCGTGATCGTGGCGTCCTCCGGCAACAGCGGGCTCCCGGCGTCCGGGGCGCCCGGCAACTGCCCCAACGTGATCTCGGTCGGCTCGACCACCAGCGACGACGCCCCGTCCACCTTCTCGAACACCACACTCAACGTCGACGTCGCGGCGCCGGGCTCCAATATCCTCTCGACGGTCCGGACCGGCCAGTACGCCTACTTCAACGGCACGAGCATGGCGGCACCGCACGTCGCCGCCCTGGCCGGGCTGCTCTGGTCGCAGCGGCCGGGCGCCTCGAACCAGGAGATCGTCGACCGCATCCGGACCACCTCCGCCCCGATCTCCGGCACCGGCACGCTCTGGGCCTGGGGGCGAATCAACGCCGGGGCCGCGCTGACCGGCTGGGGCTCCGGGGCGGCCACGCCGACCATGACGCCCTCCCCGACGACCACCCCCAACGCGACCGTCACCCCGACGCGGACCGTGACCGGCGTCCCGACGCAGACGCCCACCGACACCGCCACGACGACGAGGACGCCGGTCACCACGGCGACAGCGACCCTGACGAGCACGCCGACGCCGACCCGCACGCCGACAGCCACCGGGGCGCCGAGTCAGCAGCCGACGCCAACGCTGACCGCCTGCCCCTCGCCGCAGCCGCGCGTCGAGATCTCGGCCACGGCGACCGGCCCCAACACCTTCAACGTGACCGTCCGCGCCGGAGCCGGGGTCGTCCGCGAGCTCGACTTCCGCCAGACGCGCAACGCGACGGTCACGATCGGCGGCCAGAGCGGCCTCACCGCGCCGTTCGTCTTCCGGCCGAGCACTTACAGCAGCCAGTATCAGTTCGGGGTCACGCGGCCGAACAGCGCCGACTCCTGGACCGTCTCGCTGGTGGTCACTGACGACTGCGGTCCCTGGAGCACGTTCGTCGGGGGCGGCGCTGGCTACGCGCCGTACGGCAACTCCGAGGCGCCGCCCGAAGCGCCATAGCCAGGCACCACTGTAGCGCGGGGGCTTGTCCCCCGCCTGCTGCTGCCTGGAATGGGCGGGGGACAAGCCCCCGCGCTACGACACGGACGAGCCGCTCAGTGCGCGGTTTCCTCGCTGATCTTGGCCGGGTTCTGGGCCGGGCGGCGGTTGTCCAGCAGGCTGAACAGGATGTAGATCGCGCCCAGCACCACCACGGCTTCCGGTATCGGCTCCAGGATGATCGCGATCGTCGGGATCACCAGCAGCACGACCGTCCAGCGGATCTCGTCCGGCAGGCGCCGAATCGAAGGGACCAGCACCCGCGAGAGCTTGACGAACTTCACGCGGCAGACCATCAGACCGGCCAGCCCCACCGTGAACAGGGCCAGGATCGGCCAGGGCCAGTCGCCGCCGCGATGCGCCAGGAAGGCGATGGCGGTCATGATCCCGCCGGCCACCGTGATCGGCATGCCCCGAAAGTCACGGCCGGACTCCGCGACGTTGAACAGCGCCAGCCGCCAGGCCCCGGCGATCACGAAGATCAGCGAGACCGCGCCGACGACCTGTTGGGACGGCCCGGTCTGGGACTGGTACGCCAGGAAGGCGGGCGCGACACCGAACGAAACCAGATCGGCCAGCGAGTCCAGCTCCTTGCCGAAGGCGCTGCCGTGCCCGGCCATCCGGGCCAGCGCGCCGTCGAAGAAGTCGAGCACCATCGCCAGGAA
>Ga0075420_100003228_pt1 | contig 14227 bp, 10 predicted proteins | sample SoiMetdeltSBSDD4_FD_75296 | JGI IMG/M metagenome (GOLD analysis project Ga0075420, IMG submission 75296) | Bulk soil microbial communities from a Populus tree surrounding site in Tennessee, USA - Soil MetaG P. deltoides SBSDD4 | ecosystem: Environmental > Terrestrial > Soil > Tree plantation... | reverse complement strand
ACAGGTCAAGCTGCAATACACCGCCGCGGCCGGTGAGTACAAGAGTGGTGCCGTGCGCGAGATCACAGGCTTACGAGTCTTCACGTTCTTCTATCCTGATGAAGCTGCGGTATCTGCACGGTTCGTTCAGCACGGTTATCCCGCACCGACGTTTGGTCCCGCACGCGGTGGGAAGCGTGCCGCAATGGTGCTCGATCCGGCGAACCAGTGGGTCGAGCTCGTCGTGGCGCCAGGCGCCCCGCAGGAGGTTTACGACTCGATCGATCTCGGGTTGACGGTGTCAGAACTCGAGAAGAGCCGCGCTTTCTACCGGGAGTTCGTCGGTCTCGACGAACTTCCACCGGTTGAGGATCCCGTGCTTGGGACCACGCGCTATCCCTATCGACACGGAACGACGACCGTCACGGTCTGGAGCTTCGGGAAAGGACTGCCGGCCAACACGCGCAGTGCGGGGATTCAGTACGTCGTGTCGGATGTGGAGGCGGTCGACGCGAAGGCGAAGGCGCAGAACGTGAAGATCGACACCCCGCTCGGCAACTTCAGCGCCGGCTTGCGCACGATCTGGCTGTCCGATCCAGACGGGATTACGAACTACTTCGCGCAGATTGTCCGAAGAGCGCCGTCGACGGCAAGTCGGTAGAGGACGTAGAGCGCACGCTTCAGCGTGCGCGATCTGACGCTCAGTATGCGTCAGCGCGTCGCGCGCCAGGACGACTTCGCCGAGCCGTCGGTAACGGTGCCGTTGATCTGGTTGCCCTGAACGCTGCCGGTGATCGCGCGATTGCCCGCCTTGAGCGTCAGGTCGGCGCCCTTCAAGGATCCGGACACCGGCGTCGATTGACCGCCGGACGTCAACGTTCCCGACACCATCTGGTACTCCTGTTTGAGCTCCAGCACATCTGATCCAACGCGCCACGTGCCGCCGACCTTCGCCGGCACGATATAGAGCATGACTGTGCACCACTGCTCGCAGTTGTCCACGGTTACGGTCTCGTCAGCAGTCCAGTCCTGAATGCTGAACGTATTCGAAACAATGCGTGAGCCCGGGCGGAGGTCGAGGAACTTCTCCCGCAAACGAAGCAAGTTGCTCGGCAGGAGAAACAACGCCATCACATTGGCTTTGGAGATGTCGGCGACGAACATATCGCCCTGGACGAACTGCGCCTTGTCCGCGACACCCGCTTCCTTCGCAAGCCGCTTCGAGAGGTCGACCATGTCCGGGTTGTACTCGACACCAAGGGCGTTCGCTCCACGCTTGGCGGCGCCGATCACATTGCGACCGTCGCCTGAGCCCAGGTCGATCACGAAGTCCTGCGGGGTCACCTTTGCGAGGTCGAGCATTCGCTGAACGGTCACCTCCGGTGACGGCACCCACACAACGTCCTTGCCCGCTTGTCCAACTTCGGGCTTGAACGTCGTGTTCTGCGCTCCAGTCGGCGTGGAGGTCGCCAGCAGGAGTAAGAGCGCTAACGGCGCCTTGACGCGCAGCCGTCTTCTCCCTGTGCGAAGCCACCAGGTTCCAAGACTGCATCCGCGAAGAAAAGTGCCCACTGTCTGATAGGCCACAGCAGTAACTCCAATTGAGACCCAAAGGTTGACGTGCGCCAATTGCGCGATGACGAGCGCGCCTATCGCGATCGTCACGAGGTCGATGACAACAGCCAGCGCGTGGATGGGTGACAGATGCGGCCAGAATGGCCGCGCCAGTGTCAGGCGGAGAGGTCCTGGCACGAACACTTCAGAAGTCGGCTGCTTGAGGTCGTCCGGAAACAGCCGGACGAATTCGCTGACCATCGACTCGCCCGGCATGCCGATCCTGGCTGCGTACTCCCGGAAAAAGGCACGCCGATAGATCCCGATTGGCCAGCGCGACAGATCACATCGCTCCAACTCGGCCAACAGTCCCTCGCTGACTTTCGTTTCTCCCGATATGGTCTGAAGGCTGATGCCTCTGCGTTCGCGCGATTCTCTAAGCTGCGCACAGAACGCGTGACGCAATTCGGCCGCCGCCGCTTCCCGATCCACGCGTTGAGAGTCGGTCGAGAGGACGCGCGCTGTCGAGGTCGAAGCGTCGTCGTGATGGTGGACGAAGGCTGTTTGTGAAACCGCTCCCATGTTCCCGTCGTAGGCTCGATTGAGCCCGGGGATCTTACCGCGAGTCGTGTGACATGGCGCACCGGTTTTCGCACATCGTCGAGCGGAAATTTGCCGTCGCGCGATTGCCGAGCGACGTGCGGCGGCGCGAGGCGATAGAATGGGCCGCGCTGGACCTCGACCGTACGACGAGGGCCGCATGACACCGGGTGTGATTTCCAACCCGGCCAACAGGGAAATCACACCCGGTGTCTTTTCTGGAGGATCGATGACAAAGGTTCTGCCCGGATGTGTGTTGGCGCTGATGCTCGCGGCAATTGCTCCGCTCGTCGCGCATCATTCTCCAGCGGCGTTCGACCGCACCAGGGAGGTCACACTGAAGGGCACAGTAAAGGAATTCCGGTGGCAGAATCCGCACACCTGGATCGAGGTCAATGTGCCCGACGACAAGGGCAAAGTCGTGCTCTGGGGCGTCGAGCTGACCAGTCCGACTTACCTTATTCGAGCCGGATGGAAATCAAACATCATCAAGCCCGGCGACCACGTGACGGTGATCGTCAATCCAGTGCGCACCGGCGAGCCAGCGGGCATCTTCCGCAAGCTGATCCTTGCGGACGGCCGTGAGCTGACCGAACGGCCCGCCCGCCTCGGCACACCCAACGCAAAGTAGAACAGTCTGGGAGGCAGACACCGATCATGAGATCGAGCTCGAGTCGAATCGTACTCGCGGTTGTCACAGCGGGCGGCATCTGCGCGGCAGCGTGCGACACAACGGCGCCGGCTGAGGCCCCAGGAACTGCGCCGGCCGCGCAAAGTGCGGCACCCACAACCGAGCCGGGTGTGCAGTTGAGCGCCCTGGCACCTGCCAACATCGCGAAGTCCCGCCCACCAGCTCCCTTCGATCTAACGGGTAACTGGTTCATCGACACGAGCGAGAGTGCGGAAGCGTGGCGCTTCGGTCCGCCCTATCCGAAGCTGACGCCCGCCGCCCAGGTGCATTTCGACGCCTCGCAGAAAGCGGCGAAAGAAGGCAAGGTCTACCGCGACGACATCGGGCAATGCTGGCCGGCCGGCCTGCCGCTCATCATGACCCGCTACTGGCCCATGGCGATGGTGCAGATTCCAACGGCAATCTACATGGTCAGCGGTTTTATGAACAGCTTGCGAATTGTGTACCTGGATGGACGGCCGCACACGGAACTGGACATCATCGTGCGGACTTTCAACGGTGAATCGATAGGGCGTTGGGAAGGCGATACGCTCGTGGTCGACACCATCGGCTTTCGCGGTGATCATCATTGGATGGACCAGGGGGGAGCGTCTATCCCCGCCGGCGAACGACTACACATCCTCGAGCGCATCCGTCTGATCAATAGCGGTAAGCAACTCGAGATCGAGTACACGATGACGGATCCGGAGTACTGGGAAGGCGAGTGGAAGAGCACGAAGCGCTTCAACCGCGTCGATGACGAAGATATTCAGGAAGTGTCGTGCCTGCCGGACCTGAACGAACACTTGCAAAGCACCACCTCAAAGGCACAAGTCAGGTAGAGACATGGGGCGAGTTGTGAACAGCATCATTCGTGGCGTTGTGCTGGGAACCTGCGCGCTGGTCGTGTTCGGAACCATGCCGGCATTTGCGCAGGTCAATTTTGTGGGGGAGTGGAACGGCCGTTATCACGAAGACCAGCCTGACCGCGTGCCGGGTGAGGAGCCCGGCGACTTCAGCGGCGTGCCGATCAACGAGGCCGCACGCTTCTTCGCCGACAGCTGGGACGTAGCGCGTCACTCCGTTCTCGAGCATCAATGCGCTCCTTACACACTGCCGTACATGTTTTTCGGTCCCAATCAGTTCCGTATCTGGCAGGAACACAACCAGGACACACAGGAGTTGATCGCGCTCCGAATGCACCTGGGGACGTACCAGCAGGAGCGGACGATCTGGATGGACGGTCGTCCGCACCCGCCGGAGTACGCGCCGCACACGTTCATGGGGTTTTCCACCGGTGTGTGGAATGGCGACATCCTGACGATCACCACGACGCACATCAAGGCGGGCTACTTCCGCCGGACAGGCATCCCGGCCAGCGATCGCCTCACGGTGGTCGAACACTGGATGCGACATGGCAACGTCCTCTCGCAAGTCACCATCGCGACTGACCCGGTCTACCTGACGGAGCCCTACATCAGGAGCCAGGAATTCGCGCTAATGGAGCGTGGAAATCAGAACTGGCTCTACAACTGCGAGTACGTGATGGAGGTGCCGAAGGACAAAAACGAGGTGCCGCATTATCTGCCGGGAGCGAACCCGTGGATCGGCGAGTTCTCCGCAAAGCACGCGATGCCCGAGGCGGGCGTGCGCGGCGGCGCCGAGACGCTGCTACCCGAGTGGAAGCCCGGAGTGAAACCGGCGCCAGCGCGTCCCGGTGTCAACGGTGGGTTCCGGCCCGAGGATCAACCGCAACGCCTGGCTCCGGGTGACGTCAAGGCCGTTCACGTGCAGGGGAACGTGCACATGATCGTGGGCGCCGGTGCCAACATCGCCGTGCAGGTCGGTGACGATGGCATCCTCGTCGTGGATACAGGGAACGCAGGGACCAGCGACAAGGTGCTCGCCGCGATCAAGCAGATCGCCCCGGGTAAAGAGATCCGGTGGGTCGTCAATACCGGCATGAGTCCAGATCACACGGGCGGAAATGAGCCCGTGTCGAAGGCGGGACGCACCGTCAATGGCAACATCGCGGCGATCGTGGCCCATGAAAACACGGCCGCCCGAATGGTCAAGGCAAACGTTCCTGATGCGGCGCGCCCCTTCAACACCTATTTCGAGGCGTCGCGCGACTTCCCGTTCAATGGCGAGCCGATCGTGCTGTACCACGAGGACGCGACATCAGACGACACCGGCACAATGGTGATGTTCCGCCGTTCCGACGTGATCGCGGCGGGCGATCTCTTCCGCACGGAAGGCTACCCGGTGATCGACCTCGCCAACGGGGGCAGCATCGACGGCATCATTACGGGCCTCAATCGACTCCTGGATCTGACGGTGCCGAGCAAGATGCTGGAGGAGGGCGGGACCTACGTGATCCCGGGCCACGGCCGCATCAGTGACGAGCATGACGTTGCGATGTATCGCGACATGCTCGTGATCATCCGCGATCGGATCAAGAACATGGTCGAGAAGAAGATGACGCTCGAACAGGTCAAGGCAGCGCGACCCACGCTCGACTACGACGGTCGCTATGGATCGGACACAGGAGCCTGGACGACAGCGATGTTTATCGAGGCGGTGTATCGCGACATGAGCGGATCGGCCAATGCTGGTTCGCGGAGGAGCGCGCGATGAGCATGCGGACTCCTGTCCTCGGCGCACTCTTCGTCAGCGTCGCAATCGCCCTGGCCACGATGGACGTTGCCGGTCAGGGGCGCGGGCGCGGTCAGGCACCGCCACCTCCACAAACTGCGCGGCAGGCCGCGCCGATCGATCTCGTCGGCACCTGGGTGTCTGTCGTCACCGAGGATTGGCGGTGGCGCATGGTGACTCCGCCGAAAGGTGACGTCGCCAGCGTCCCGGTCACCCCGGAAGGACGCAAGGCCGCGCAAACCTGGGACCTGGCGGCCGACAATGCCAGCGACAACCAGTGCAAGGCGTTCGGCGTTGGCGGGATCATGCGGCAGCCCGGCCGCCTTCGCATCTCATGGCAGGACGATGAGACGCTGAAGCTGGAGTTCGACGCCGGCACGCAGACGCGAGTGCTGAATTTCGATCGATCGAAGCAGCCGTCGGCGGAGAAAAGCTGGCAAGGCTTCTCGACGGCAGTGTGGGAGGGTCCCGGCGTCGGACGCGGTGGTCCGCCAATTGACGTACGCGTCACGGGTGGAGGGATCCTATCGCGCGGTGTTCCCGGAGGCGGTGGTCAGGGTCTACGCGGTGGGCCACCTCCGCGTCAGCAAGCCGAGATCAACACGGGGGGCGACCTCAAGATCGTCACGACGAATTTCCGCGAGGGCTACCTTCGGAAGAATGGCGTGCCTTACAGCGAGCAAGCTCAGATCACCGAGTACGTTCATCGGCTGCCACCGCACCCGAACGGAGATGTGTGGCTTCAGGTGGTCACGATGATCGACGACCCGAAGTACTTGAACGGCACGTTCTACACCAGTACCAATTTCAGGCTCGAGCCAGACGGATCGAAGTTCGCGCCGTCGGCCTGCAAGACGGATCCGCCGTTGCCGGCGAAGGGGAAGTAGACAGGTAGGGCGGGTCTTGATTTTTAGACCCCCCGTGGCCGAGCTGGGTCCGAAGAACAGGGCCCGTCCTACGAACTCGCCAATAATCGATCGCCGCCGAGGCGACGGAACTCCGCCTCGGCGTCCTGCGATCGCTCCTGTGCACGCCTGACGATCGCGTTGAAACGGCGTTCACCTCGCACGGAATCCAGCCAAGGATCGGACACAAAGGCCTGGTGGCAGAAGAAGCCGGCCTCCACGACGTGATGTTCCAGTAGGTCAAGGGCTGGCGACGGCTGATCGAGCTTCGCCAGCGCGCGGACGATGAAGTAAACCCCTTCGGGGTCGAAGGCGTGCATCGTGCTGAACTGATCGATGGAGGCGAGAGCCTCATCACGACCGCCTTCGAGGAGCTGGCGTGAGGCCCTCAACCACAGATGAACCATAGGAGGCAACGGCCGTTGTTCGTTCGCGCGGTATGACGCGATCGCCTCGGCGGTGCGACCGAGCATCGGCAGCGACCAGTTCGTGATCCAGCGCGGGTCGTCGCCGTCGGCGTTCACGGCGCGTTCCCAGTCGCCGCGCATGAAATGGGTGTAGGCCACACTCGTTCGGATCGCCGGGTCGAGCCGGCGCGCATGGCGATCGGCGGCCAGCGACGCATCGAGCAGACCGCAAAATCGGCATGCGACGACGAGCCCGGCGAAGAGCTCCGGGTCAGCCGCCTGCGCCCGTGTGCGGCCCAGCAATCGCGCGACCGCCTCCTTGGCACGACCAAGCGATTCGATTTCGAAGTTCGTGTAGAGATTGTGAGCGATGCTGAGATCGGGGTTGATCTCGAGCGCCCGCCGAAACGACTCATCAGCCTTGCGAAAGTGCTCGTCGCGCCCTTCCACGCCATATTTGGCAAGCACTCGGTGGACCCGTCCAAGCTTCGCCCATGCCGGCGCGAAGCCGGGGTCTTCGTCCACTGCCGACTGATACATGTCGCCGGCGACCTGTAGCATGGAGATGTCGTAGGCGAGCTGATTGCCGCGCAAATAGAACTCGTAGGCGCGCGCGCTGGCTGGCAGGTCGCGACGCAGACGCCGCTGATCTCCCGACGACAGCGGAATCGACAACGATTCGACGATCGCGCGTGCCAATTGATCCTGCACGTCGAAGATGTCCTTCATCTCGAGCTGGATCGTCTTGGACCAGAGAATCGTGCCGGACGGAGCTTCGAGCAACTGCGCGGTCACTCGAATCTGTCCACCGGCGCGCAGCAGCGTGCCGCACAAGACGACGTCCACCCCGGCATCGACGGCAATCTTCTTGAGATTGATGCCTTCGTCGCTGGTGTACCCGGCGCCGGCGAGCGTGGAGCGCACGACGAGCGACTGAATGCCCGCGAGTGAAGTGAGGATCGCGTCCGGCAGGCTGAAGGAGAGAAAGTCCACGTCCGGATCCGGACGGAGCATCCGAAATGGAACGGCGATCAGGCGCGTCGTCGGTCTGACCGTCACCGTCGAGGTGTCGGTCGAGAGCGTCATCGCCGATCGCAGCGCCTGCGCCATCGCGTCGGCTGATTGATAGCGATCCTCGGGCCGCTTCTCGAGTGCGCGATGGATCACTCCATCGATCGCCGACACTGAGGCCGATCCCGCCAGTGCAGCCGGTTGGCCCGACATGATCGCGTGATACACCTGCATGAGATCGTTGCCGGGAAAGGCTGGCTGGCCAGACAACATCTCGAAGAGGATGGCGCCGGCGGCAAACAGATCGGAGCGGGGATCCAGCGCCCCTTCTGCCCATTGCTCGGGCGCCATGTATCGCGGCGTGCCGACGACCATCCCTGTTTTGGTGATCGTCTGTTCCGAACCCGACGGCTCGCTCGACCGCGCCAGGCCGAAGTCCAGCAGCTTGATACCTCCGTCGGTGAGGAAGACGTTCGACGGCTTCAAATCACGATGCACGATCTGGCGACTGTGCAGAGCGGACAGGGCGCCCAGAATTCCGAGCGCGGTTGTCACGGCTTCGTCGGGCTTGAGGGCGCCGTCCTTCAAGCGCATGGCCAGTGAGTCGCCTGTCAACAGCTCCATCACGATGAAGAGCCGTTCGTCGGATTCGCCGACATCGTAGATCTGACAAATACCCGGGTGGCTGACGCTGGCGGCTGAGCGCGCCTCACGCCACAGACGCGCCTGCGTTTCAGCGTTTGATGCGAGCGAACGGAGGACCTTGATGGCGACTTCGCGCTCGAGCCGTGGATCGAGCGCGCGGTAGACCTCGCCCATTCCGCCCGATCCGAGACTGGCGACGATTTCGTACTTTCCTAGACGGTCCCCCCGGGCAAACGACATGCGCGGGAAGAATTATAGGTCCCAGCTACCCGGAGGTCGCCACCCAGTAGTCAGGCAGGTCTTTCTTGGTGTCCCTGAGGATCTCAACTATGGCGGCGCGATCAGCGGCGCTCAGCGAACGATAGCGATCGTCAGTGACCTGGCCGTTGAGGACGTTCCACAGGCGCTGGTAGACCGCCGACTTTGCTTCGACCGGCAGGCCATCGAACGGCTCGGAGTAAATCAGATAGCTGCACGGATATTTGAGCAGCCGTTTCGTCAGATCCAGTTCGCGCAACGACCGGCCCCTCGCGTCTCGTGGTCCGCTCTCGTGGAATCTCTTGGCGAACGTGGTCGGCCCGCTGATCGGCCCCGGCAGCGGTGATTCGTCGACGAACAGGAGATAGTCGACCAGTTCTTCAACCCTCGACTTGAAGGTGCGCTCCGCTTCGGGGCCCACGCGCGCTTCCCATCCGACTCGTGTAATGAGGTTCAGCATCTGCGCCTGATGCTCGAGAACCAGCAACGCGACGATGTCACTATACGTCGACAGGTACCCGGTCATGTCGAACCGGCCGTCCAGGTTGGTGACGTGAACGGTCTCTGGTTTCACCATGGCGCCCAGGTCCGACGGATCGGTTGCGGTCGCGTTCCCCATGTGACGGCTTGCCTGGTGCGTGCCGGTCACGAACCATCCACCCCACCGCAGCTCAAATGGACTCCGATGATCCGTGGTATATGCCGGACCGTACATCGTCGTGCCGTCGACGCTCGGGAAGACACTGCCGACAAAGAGTCCGGGAACGTTCTGTGTGGCATCGGAGGCGTGACACATGACACAGGTGTCGTTGCGCTCGAACTGAGGAACTCCAGATTCAGACTGGCTGAGTGTGTAGAAGATCGACCCTTGCTTCGGGTCCTGCGCAACGAATTCGAGCACGGGACCGCCGCGCACCCATCCCACCGAGACCGTGTCGTTGAAGAATATGGCGCGCGGATTTGTTGGGTTGATCCGCGGCGCCTGGAAGCTCGTCTTGGAAAACACCAGGACCTGCGAGTCGATCGGGACATTGAGCGCGGAGAGCACCGATGTCAGGTATCCAGATGGCCCTTGCTTCTCGAACGAGACCTCTCCGCGCTGCAGCCGGCCGTTCAGTTGGGCAATCGGGTCCGAGGACGGTCTCGTGGCGTAGCCGATGGCCGGGTGATTGCGAATAAAAGAGGGATGGATTTTCTGGGCCGATACGAGAACGACACTCGCCACCCACGCAAGGGCGACGGTCACGATGCGCGTTGTATTCATTCTGGGCACACCACTGCAAATGACTCTCCGTTTGGGCTCAAACCAAATGATGCCTCAAACCGGCAGGATGTCACAAACGGAGGCGGAATTTTCCCCGTGAAATGCGAAAAAATCCCCACTGTGCGAAAGCTCAACGGTCTTGGTCTCACCCGGTGCGGGCGGGTTTCCAGCGCAGGCCAAGAGCGATGAGCCTATCGAGCAGGCGCTCGTACGAGATGCCGTGAGCCTCGGCCGACTCCGAGAAGTCTTCGCCATAGGCCATGTTCGGATTTGGGTTGGCTTCGAGCACGTAGATCCGTTCTTCCTCGTCCATCCGTATGTCGACGCGGGCGTAACCGCTCAGGTCGAGCGCGCGGTACGCGCGCTTGGCCATTCGCTGCATTCGCTCGACCGTCGCTGGATCGACTCGCGCCCGGTCGGTCATGATGCCGTGCTTTTTCTGATACTGCGTGCTCCATTTGACCCGCTCGGTCGCGATCTTCCACCGGTTGTCGGGCATTTGCGCGAATGACATCTCCCAAGGCGGCAGCACATCGAGCCGTTCGTTGCCGATCACGCCAACGTAGATCTCGCGACCGTCGATGAACTGTTCGACGATTGCCGCCGTGCCCAGCTTCTCATGGATGAACGTCGCGCGGCGCGCAAGCTGTTCGTGATTCTCGACTACCGACGCCTGAGAGATCCCTGTCGAAGCCTCGAAGAAGAGCGATTTGACGATTAAGGGGAATGTCAAGCGCTTGGGGAGCGCGACTTTCCGGCCCGGACGGACGACGGTGAACTCCGGGACACGAATACGGTGATACGCAAGGAGCTTTTTCGAGAGCGCTTTGTCGCGCGCCAGTATCAAGCCGCGCGGATTGCATCCGGTATATGGGAGGCCGAGAAGCTCGAGATAGCTGACGACGTTCTGATCGAATGTGGTAACGCCGGCAAACGCCTCCATGAGATTGAAGACGATGTGCGGCTTGAACAGTCCCACGGTCGGCCGGATGCCCCCGAGGTTGTCATTGATGCCGAGGACGCGCACCTCGTGGCCGATCTCACGAAGGGTCTCGATCACGTCGTACTCCATCTTCCATTCCGCTTCGAGGATGTCGATACCTGTCGTATCCTCGGGAGGAACGAGATGGTCGTGCACGAGCGCGAGAATGCGAAGCTTCTTCACGGTTCAAACGTCCGGGCTAAGTCGGGACACTGCGTACCAACAAGGTCCGGCTAAAGCCGGACACTACGTACAAACCGTTCATAGGAACAAGCGATGCCCGCCGCTGTGCAGATAGTTCATAACCTGCACCGTGAGGAGGACGGTAAACTCCTGTCGCGCCTGTTCCTCCGGAACGGCCAGGCGTAGTTTCAACTCCCGGCAGCGTCCGATCATGTCTTCGAGGACCTGATCGATCGTGTACTGGTAAATCCCGGTCCATCCGGCCACCACGCGGCGGACCTGGCGTCTGATGCGCGAGATGAACTGTGCCGCCGTCATCTGTCCCGTGAAGTCGGCCGCGTCGGAAAAGAGGCGCCGCAGATCCCGATCGTAGAAGTTGGGGTAGTCGACGCCGTAGTAGCGACGCTTGTTGCGGTAGTGTTGGCGCAGCGTAATGCGGAGATTGGGCAGCGCGTCGACTTCTTCAGGGTTGTCGACAGGCGCGGGACGATCGCGCAGCGTTCCCATCAACGCATCCATGTATTCAAGCTTTGGAAGCGCCTTCCATCCCGAGTAGCGGTGACGCCACTCGCTGCTCGGCGTCAACCACACGGCGAACGTTTCGGCGAAGTCTTCGTCGGGGTGGCTCTGCGCGTACCACGAATCGAGATGGAGCACGAAACTCTTGCTGTACGGCTTCGGCGTGTAGAACTCGGGATACGGCTTCGAGGGAGACCCGAAGATTTCGCGGCGCTTGCCTCTTCGACGGAGGCGATACGCATTGTCGATGACGTGGCCGGCCTCATGACGAAGGATCCTCATGCACCATTCGTGTTCGCCCCCCTCGACTTCCAACATCTGCGTTTCCTCGAGTTTTTGGAGCCGCGGATGGGCGAGATAGAAGGGGATGGCAATCGTCGTGGCGCCATCAGGAGTGAACCACTCGTCGGAGAGATAGAAGTGCAGGGGAAAGGTGAGCCCTCGGGTCCGCAGCTCCTCCCGAAGGAGCTCGATCCGCTGGGCCAGCGTGCCTTCGATGGCCAGCGGCAGGTCGGCCATCCGTAAATCGAGCAAAGCGTCATCGTCGAGCTCAGGCCAGGTCTCGTGCACAGGACGTTTGGGCATGTCGGGCTGGCCTATAGACTAGCGCGTAGCGCTGCCGGTAACCTGAGACAGATGGGTGTGACACGCAAGATTGGGATCGTTGCAGGAGCGATGGTTGGCATGACGGTATTGGTGACGGCGCAGGATCGAGATCGCGCGAAAGTCGCGGACGCCTACAAGTGGAATTTGACGGACGTCTATGCCAGCCAGGCGGTCTGGCGGGAGCAGAAGGAGAAGATTGCCGCCGAAATCGCGCGCCTCCGCGAGTTCCGAGGCAAGCTCGCTTCCGCACCCGCTACGCTGGCGCACGCCCTGGAGTTGATGTCGCGGCTGGATAAGGAGCTCTCCCGGCTCTATGTCTACGCGAGCATGCTTTCGGACGAAGACACGCGGGACTCCACGGCCCAGGGCATGCAGCAGGAGATGCAGCAGCTCTATGCCAAATTCGGCGCCGAAGCGTCGTTCATCGAGCCTGAAATCGTGAAAATGGGAAGCGGCGCGATCGAACGGGCCATCGCGGCGGAGTCCGGGCTGTCGTCGCACGCGTTTTACCTGCGTGACGTGATCCGTCGCGCGGCTCACACCCTGTCGGATTCGGAAGAGAAGATCCTGGCCGACGCCGCGCCGTTGGCAGCGTCGGCGAACAACATCTACACGATCCTGGCGAACGCGGACTTTCCGTACCCGACGATCACGCTGGCCGACGGGAAGACACTGAAGGTCAATCAGGCCGGGTATAGCGAGCTGCGCACGTCGTCGAACCGCGCCGATCGACAGGCCGCGATGTCAGCCTTTTTCAACGCCCTCGGTTCGTTCGGCCGCACGCTTGGAATGACGATGAATTCCAACGTGCAGAAGTCGCTGTTCTATTCGCGCTCGCGCAAGTACGCGTCGAACCTGGAAGCGGCGCTGAACGGTCCCAACATCCCGGTCACGGTATATATGCGGCTGGTCGACGGCGTGAACCGTCACCTGCCGACGTTCCATCGCTATCTCAAACTGCGCCAGCGGATGATGGGCCTGACCGACGACCTGCATTACTACGACCTGTACGCGCCCCTCGTCGCATCGGTCGATCTGCGCTACACACCCGAGGAGGCGCAGGAGAACGTGATCGGCGCCATGGCACCGCTCGGCAAGGACTACACAGACGTACTGCGCAAGGGTTTCAAGGAGCGTTGGATCGACTGGTATCCGACCGAAGGTAAGGTGGCAGGCGCCTACTCCAACGGCGGCGCCTACGACGTCCATCCGTACATGTTGCTCAATTACCTCGGACAGTACAACGACGTCAGCACACTGGCCCACGAGCTCGGTCACACGATGCAGAGCTACTACTCGAACAAGACGCAGCCGTATCCGACGGCCGGTTACCCGACGTTCGTCGCGGAGGTCGCGTCGACGTTCAACGAGGCGCTGCTCATCGACTACATGTTGAAGCGCATTAAGGACACGCCGACCCGTCTCTCTCTGCTCGGAAACTATCTCGAAGGCATCAAGGCGACGGTGTTCCGCCAGACGCAGTTCGCGGAGTTCGAGCTGCGGATGCACGAGATGGGTGAGCGCGGCGAGCCGATTACGGGCGACGCGTTGGCCAAGCTGTATCTGGACATCACACGCAAGTACTACGGCCACGATCAGAAAACGGCGATCGTGGACGACTACATCGCTCACGAGTGGAGCTTCATTCCCCACTTCTATCGCGACTTCTACGTGTTCCAGTACGCGACGTCGTTCACCGCGGCCGAAGCGCTTTCCGCCAAGGTGCTGGCGGGGGACCAGGACGCGACCAAGCGTTACCTGACCTTCCTGGCGGCGGGTGGATCGAAATACCCGATCGATCTGTTGAAGGACGCTGGTGTCGACATGACGACGGACGAACCGCTCGACCTGACGATCAAGCGAATGAACGAAGTCATGGACGAGATGGAGAAACTGCTTGGCAAGTAGGGCGGGTCTTGCTTTTTAGACCCGCTTGGAACGGGCGTCGACCGACAACGGGACCCGCTTACAAAATGCGCTTTCCCAGCG
>Ga0075420_100003226_pt1 | contig 14232 bp, 10 predicted proteins | sample SoiMetdeltSBSDD4_FD_75296 | JGI IMG/M metagenome (GOLD analysis project Ga0075420, IMG submission 75296) | Bulk soil microbial communities from a Populus tree surrounding site in Tennessee, USA - Soil MetaG P. deltoides SBSDD4 | ecosystem: Environmental > Terrestrial > Soil > Tree plantation... | reverse complement strand
ACACCTGCCATGCGCTGGCCCGAGCGCGCGTCGACGTGACGCTGGCGGTCGGGCGGCGCGGGCGCGGCGGCTCGGCCCGAGCGCTGCGCGAGTACGGCCTGGCGCCGCACCCCCGATTGCGCCTTCTGCGCCTGCCGATCCTCCGGATCCCGCCGACGGCACCCGCGTGCGTCCTGTCGCAGTTCACGCGGGCCTGGCAGGCCAGCTATCTGACGGGCCTGGCGGTGTCGCTGCCGTTCGAGCTGGCCCGGCGCCGCCCCGACGTCGTATTCGCGCGGGACTTGCGGACGGCCCGGTTGGCGGCCGGTCCGGCCCACGCGATCGGGGCGCGGCTGGTGTTCGAGGTCCACGGACTGCCGTCGTACGAGGTGGCGCACGGGGCCGGCCGCGCGAACCTGCCCGCGTCCGAGGTGGCGCGTCTGCGGGCCCTGGAAGACGCGGTCTTCGCACGGGCCGACCTGCTCGTGACGATCACCGAGTGCGCCAGACGGCTTTTGATTGAGGAGTACGGGGTGCCGGCGGGGCGTATCCGGACGGTGGCCGATGCCACGACGGTGGCGGAGCTGGGGGGCGAGCGGCGCCACGGGGAGGCCGAGCGCGGCGCCGTCGTGCCGGGAAGCGGTGCGATGGTCGGCGTGATGGAGGGGCCCCGTAGCAGGCATGATGGGGCGAGGGGCGAGAGTACACCCGACGACCGGCCGGCGATCTACTACGTCGGGCAGTTGTATCCCTGGAAGGGGGCCGGGCTCGTCGTGGACGTTGCGGCGAGGATTCCTGAGGCGAAGGTCGTGATCGTCGGAGGCCAGACGAACTGGACGCAGTTCGATCCGGACATCGCGGCATTGGCCGAACAAGCGCGGGTGCTGGGGGTTGCCGAGCGGGTCGAGCTGCGCGGGCACGTACCGTACGACCGGGTGCCGGCGGTGCTGGCCGACGCGAGCGTCGCGCTGCTGCCGCTGCCCGACGAGCCGGTGGCGCGGCTGTTCACGTCACCGCTGAAGCTGTTCGACTACATGGCGGCCGGCGTCCCGATCGTCGCGTCGGATCTGCCGGCCCTGCGCGAGATCCTACGCGACGAGGAAAACGCGTTGCTGGCCCGGCCGGACGATCCCGAGGATTTTGCGAAGGCCGTTCGTCGCCTGCTGGCCGACAGGGCGCTTGCTGAGCGGCTCGGACGGCAGGCCCGCGCGGACGTGCTCGGGTACAGTTGGGACGCCCGTGCCGGTGCCCTGCTCGACTTCTTCGGCGAGGTGGGTGCCGTGAGCACGGCCGCTACAGACGGCGTGGAGAGTAAGGCGCGGGGTCTCGTCGCGCGATGAGCCGGCCGCGCCGCGTGCTGGTCGTCACCTGGGAGCTCCAGCCTGACAGCGGCTGGGGCCGGTACAGCCTCGGGCTGGTGCGCGGGCTGCTGGAGCGCGGCGTCAAGGTCACCGTCCTGACCGATCGCCGCGCGGAGTCGCCGCCGCTGGACGCCCGCATCATCGCCTGCCTCAGCTCGCCGCTGGCGCCACTCGACCGGCCGCTGCCGTTCGCCTGGAACCTGGCGAACGTCTGGCGACATGCGCCCGGCCACGACCTCGTGCATTTCTTCGTCGAGCCGTACGCCCTGGCGGCCTCGGGCGTATTTCCCTGGCCGTACGTCATCACCGTGCACGGGACGTACGGGGTCTCGCCGCTCCGGATGAATGACGTGACCAGGACGCTGTTCGCCCGGACGATGCGGCGGGCGGCATCGGTGGTCTGCGTCAGCGGTTACACCCGGCGCCGGGTCTCGGAGGCGCTGCCCCTCGACAACCTCGACGTGGTGACGAACGGGCTGGAGCCGCTGAAGCCGCCGGCCGGCCGGTTCGACAGAACGATCGCGGGCGGGCCGGTGCTGATGGCGGCCGGGGCATTGAAGCCGCGCAAGGGATACCACACCACGCTGGAGGCGCTGCCGGCCGTCCGCGAGCGGTATCCGGAGGTGCACTACTACCTCGTCGGGGATGACCAGGACCGCAAGTACGTCGCCCGGCTGCGCGAGACGATTGCCCGCCTGGACCTCGCGCAAAACGCCACGATTACGGGGATCATCGACGACGCGTACCTGGATGCCCTGTACCGCCGCGCGGATGCGTACGTCCATCCGGCCGAGAACAGTGGCGGGGCGTTCGAAGGATTCGGCCTGACGTATCTGGAGGCGAACGCCTACGGGAAGCCGGTCGTCGGGACGCTGGGTTGCGGCGCCGAGGATGCCATCGACGACGGCGACAACGGCTACCTCGTGCCGCAGCGCGACCCGAAAGCCGTGGCCGATGCGCTACTTCGCCTGCTGGACGATCCGGTGGCGGCTCGCGCGATGGGCGAGCGTGGACGGCAGCGGGCGCTCAGTCGCGACTGGAGCCACGTCGTCGACGAGTACCTGGCGATCTACGATCGGGTGCTCGGTCGTAAGCAGGCGCAATGATCGGCGCCAGGCGGCTCTCCGGACTGCTCGGCGGCCTCGGAGGCGCGTCGTTCGGGGGGCACCTGCTGAAGCTCCAGATCGGGTCGCTCGGGTTGACCGCGATCTCGTTCGTGGCGTCGGTGCTGCTGGCGCGGACCCTCGGGCCGGCCCTCTACGGGGCGTACACCCTGGTGATGACGGTCGGCACGACGATCGGGCTGCTGCGTCGGCTCGGGCAGGACTACGCCGCGACCACCCAGCTCAGCGAAGGCCACGCGGTCCAGGACCGCCGCAAGGTCCGCGACGCGCTGATCTTCTACGTCTTCATGAGCGTGGCAACGTCGGTCGTCGTGCTGCCGCCGGCGATTCTGCTGGCGCCGTGGATCGGGGCCTGGTTCTCCGACGGCACGGACCTGACGATGCCGCTCAGGCTGTACCTCGTGCAAGGCTTCTGGGCCGTAGTCCCCGGCTGGACGGTGATCGCGCTCCAGGCGTCGAGGCGGATGGGGCAGCTCGTCGTCCTGGAGAACGCCAGCAGCCTGGCGACGGCGATCCTGCCGGCCGGCCTGGCGCTGGCCGGGTTCGGGCTGCTCGGCGTGTTCACAGGCCAGGTGATCGCCAGCCTGCTCGCGGTCGGGATCGGGTACGTGCTGTACCATCGGCTCGTCGCCGAGGATCCGATCTTCCCGACGGTCGGCGATCTGGTGCGCGGCATGGTACAGCCGAGCCTCCCGCTCTGGCCGACGACGCGGTTCGGCCTCTCGATCGCGTTCGACAAGAACCTCGTTTCGCTGTACAACCTCGCACCGATTCTCCTGCTCGCCAGCTTCGTGCCCGAGGATGAGGTGGGACAGCTTCGCGTCGCTCTGAGCTACATGGCGATCCCGGCCGTGCTATTGACCCCGATCTCGCGGCTGTTGATGGTCGACCTGCCGCGCCTGCGGGTCACGGCGCCGGAGCGGGTGCGGCCGGCGTTCGTGCGGCTGACGTTGCTGAGCGGCGGTGCCTCGGCCGTGCTGGCGGTCTCGTTCGCGGCCGTGGCCTGGCTGACGATCCCGCTGCTCTACGGCACGGAGTATCGGGGCGCCCCGCCATTGACGCTCGCCCTGCTGCTCGACGCCGCGACGCTCGGGCTCGGGGTCGCGGCCGGGCCGATCTTCCGGACCTACAACCGCACCGACCTGCCGATCCGGACCAGCATCGCCATCCTGGTGGTCGGGCTGCCGGCGACGTACCTGCTGGCGGGCACGGCCGGATCGCTCGGGGCGGCGCTGGCGTACGGGGCGATGATCCTGACCTCACGCCTCGTGAGCTACGTCCAGTGCCTGTGGATCATCCCCGCGGAGGCGGCGTCGTGACCGCGCGCCGGCGGCTGCTCTTCATGGCCGACGCCTTCGACATGCGCGGCGGCGGCGAGATCGTGGTGCACCACCTCTCGACGGCGCTTCGGGATCGCTGGGACGTCTCGGTCCTGACCACGACGCGGGGTCCGGACGCCGTCCAGGAGGGTGACGGACTGACCGTCCACCAGCTTCACTCGGCATACCACCCGCGCCTGCGGCCGATCGCCTCGTTCATGAATCCAAGGATCGCCGGCAAGGTCGCCGGCGTGCTCCGCGAGGTCAAGCCGGATGTGGTGCACGCCTGGAACGTCCACAGCCACCTCTCGTACGACGCGCTGCGGCTCGCGCACCGGGCGGGCGCACGGGTGGTGCACACGTACCAGGATGCCCAGCCGTTCTGCTACAGCAAGTACAAGTGCTGGCTCGACCCGAACGCACCGCTTCCCGAAGAACCGGACTACCGCGCCAACCCGCGTGAGTGCCGAAGCTGCCGCCAGCATTACTGGACCTTCCCGCCCCGGGCGCCCCTGGTCCGAACGTGGCTGACGCGATACGTCGACCGCGGGATCTCGGTGAGCGCGGAGCTTGCCGAGGCGCTGCGCCAGAACCGGATCGCCGTCCACGAGGTCGTGCCGAACGGCCTGCCACTGGACGATCCGGCCTACGTCGGTGCGGACGGCGCGCGGGCGCGGGGACGCCACGGCTGGGGTGACGAGCCGATCCTGGTCACGGGCGGACGGCTGCATTTCTTCAAGGGGCAGCTCCTGGCCGTGGATGCGTTCAGCCGGGTGGCGGCCGACCACCCCACGGTCCGCCTCGTGATCCTCGGCGACAAAGGCGAGTTCCGCGACCGCCTGGAGCGGCACGTGGCCGGGTACGGACTGGCTGACCGCGTCAGCTTCCCCGGCTTCCTGGACAGGGCAGCGTACCACGACGTGCTGGCGGCATCGACGGCGTTCCTGAACCTCTCGACGTACCTGGACCCGTTCCCGACCGTGAACCTGGAATCGATGGCGCTTGGCGTGACCGTGATCGGGACGCGGTTCGGCGGGACGCCGGAGGCGATCGTGGACGGGGAGACCGGGCTCCTGGTCAACCCGTTCGACGTGGACGACGTGGCGGCGAAGGCACTCCGATTGATTGAGGACGCCGAGCTGTGCGAACGGCTCGGCAGCCAGGGCCGACAGCGGGTGAAGATATGCTACACCGTCGAGCGGATGGCGGCGCGCTACGAGGCGATCTACCAGTGCCGATGAGCGGGTGTGGTCGATGCAGATGATTCGCGTCGAGTGGCCCGCCGACCGGGCCGCCGCCGAGACCTGGGAGCGGCTTCGGCAACGTGCGCCGACCGAGAGCCTGTTCATGACGCCGGACTGGCTGGAGACGTGGACGCGCCACCTGGGCTCGAGCCATCCGCTGGTGTTCGGCATCGAGGACGGCGGCGAAGTCGTGGCGCTTGCGCCGATCGACCGGGTCTGGGTCGGCGGGCTGGCTGTGCTGCGCCCGCTCGGGCTCGGGGTGACGGACTACTTCGACCTGCTCCTGCCACCGGAGCGCGAGCGGCGCCGTCTGGCGCTGGCGGCGTTCGCTGATGCGCTGGTCCAGCGCGCCGGCGTCTGGGACGCCCTCGACCTGCGCGGCGTCCCGGCCGAGTCGCCCACGGTCCAGGAGCTGGTCGAGGCGGCAGCCGAGCGCGGCATGCGCTACGCGGTGGTGCCCGGACACGGCCGGCCGGGCATCAGGCTGGACGGTACCTGGGACACGTTCCTGAATGGCCTGCCGGGCCGGTTTCGGTACAACCTGCGCTCGCGACTGCGGCGTCTCCAGGAGCGAGGCACCGTAACATTCCGAGCGGTGACGCGGCCCCGTGAGGTCCGCTGGGCGATGGTTGCGCTGACCGAGCTGCACGCCCGGCGCTGGCGCGGCCAGCATACCTCGACGATCTTCTCCTCGTCGTCGGCAGCGCGGCGATTTTACGCCGAGGCCGCCCGCAAGTACGCCGAGCGCGACATGCTCGACCTGACGCTGGTGGAGGTCGACGGCTGCCCGGTAGCGGGCAGCCTCGGGTTCGTGGACGGCGACACGTACTACTACTACCTGCCGGCGTTCGAACCGGAGCTGGCGCGGCTGGCGCCGAGCAGCCTGCTGCTCGCGCACCTGATCGAGCGGAGCTTCGAGCGCGGGCTGCGCCGGTTCGACTTCATGCTCGGCGACGAGCCGTACAAGGCGCGCTGGGCGAACGAGGAGCGTCAGACCGTCAACCTGGTGGTGGGGGCGCCGACGATGCGCGGGCAGGCCGCGTTCGCCGCCCTGGTCGGCACGCAGCAGGCCCGGCGGCGGGCGCGGTCATCGCCGCTCCTCCAGCGCGCCCGCCGGCACTGGCTCGGCCGGGCGAAGTCGCTGGTCCGGCGCGGGTAAGCGTGACCTATCTGGCGCCCGACCCGCCGTTGACGCCGGGTGATCTCGTCCGCCTCGCGCGTCGGACCTCCGGCAAAGTCGACGTTGCCGATGGACCCTGGTTTGCGAGCGGGCGGGCGGCGCTACTGGCCGGGCTCCGAGCGCTGGGGATCGGGGCGGGCGACGAGGTCCTGCTGCCGGCGTACCTGTGCGAGTCGGTGGTGACGCCGGTCGAGACGTCGGGCGCCTCTCCCGTTTTCTTTCCAGTCGGACGCGGCTTCGAGGTCGAGCTGGCAGCGGTGGAGGCGGCGATAACGCCGAAGACGCGCGCCGTCGTGCTTATCCACTACCTGGGCTTCCCCGGCCCCGTCGAGTCCGTCCAGGAACTGTGCCGGCGGCGTGGTCTGGCGCTGATCGAGGATTGCGCTCACGCGCTCTACAGCCGGACCGGCGACCGGCCGCTCGGCACGCTCGGCGACCTGGCGATCTTCAGCCCGTGGAAGTCGCTGCCGCTGCCGGACGGCGGGCTGCTCGCGGTGAATCGCGCCAACCTCGTGCCGAAAGTGCCGAAACGACGTCCGGCGGCAGGCCGGACGGCGGCTCGGCTGGCGTATCGGGCGCTGGGCGCCGCCGAGCAGGCCGTCGGCTGGTCGCCACGGCTGGGGCTCTTGCAGCGGCCGGGATTGCGACGCTCGCTCCACGAGCAGGTCAGCGCCGGCCCGGTCGAGCTGCTGGCCGGCTCGGCCATCTCGCGACGGCTCTATCTGGCGGCAGCCCCGGCGCGCGTCGTCGGCAGTCGGCGGCGAAACTTCGCGCGGCTGCTGGAGGCCTGCCGGGGCCTCTCGTGGGCGCGCCCGGTCTTCACGGAGCTACCGGACGGGGTCTGTCCTCTCGGGCTGCCGCTGATCGCGGAGGACCGCGACCGCTGGCGCGACAGCTTGCTCCGGCACGGGGTGAACGTGCGAACCTACTGGGAGCAGCTTCCGCCGGCCGTCGATCCGGACCGTTTCCCCGACGCGGCGTGGCTGCGAGATCGTATCCTCATCCTGCCGGTGCACCAGGGGTTGCCGCCCGAGGGCGTCGAGTGGCTGGCGCGCGTGCTCCCAACGCTACCTGAACGGACATGACATGCGACGATCGCTGATCGTAAACGCGGACGAGCTGGGCCTGACCGAGGGCATCAACGAGGGCATCGTCGAGGTGCACGCGCGAGGCATCGTGACTTCCACCACGATGGTGGCGAACTTCTGGGCGTTCGATCACGCCGTCGCGCTCTCGAAGAAGTACCCGGACCTGGCGGTCGGCGTCCACCTGAACCTGACGCACGGCATGCCGATCCTGCCGCAGGATCGCGTCCACACCCTGGTAGACGAGAACGGCTACTTCTTTCGCCGGCGCCCGTTCCTCCAGCGGATCGTCCTCGGCACGATCAGCATGATCCAGGTCTACGAGGAGTTCCGGGCGCAGATCGACAAGGTGATCGCGGCCGGCATCGAGCCGAGCCACATCGACAGCCACGAAAGCGTCTACATGTACCCCGACCTTTTCTTCAAGGTCGTGGTGCCGATTGCGCGGCTGTACAAGCTGCCAATCCGCCTCCAGCAGGAGCGGATGGATCACGAGGCGTTCTCGGACCGGGCAGCGTACCGCCGGTACCTCCGCAGCGAGGCGTTCTGGAAGAACCACGTGATGTCAGCGCTGGCGCATCGCTACCGAGCGTTCCTGCGCCGCCACCGGGTCCGGACGACCGACCATTTCCTCTCGACGTTCAGTTGCCTGCGGCGCTACCCGAACGACCTGACCGGCGGTCTCGCCCGCGACCTCCGCGAGCTCGAGCCGGGGACCACGGAGCTGATGGTCCACCCCGGGTTCAGCGACAGCCGCCTGGAGGAGATGCTCGACGGCGGCCAGATGGCGGCGCGGTGGCGCGAGGAGGAGGTCCGGGTGCTGGCCCATGATGGGCTGCGTTCGCTCCTCGACGAGCTGAACGTCGAGCTGATCAACTACCGGGCGCTGGCAGCTCGCGCGTGAGCGAGGTGAGCGCTTGACGGCTGGGCGGCCGGCCCGGGTGCTCCACGTCCTCTCGGGGTGCACCGTCGGCGGCTGCGAGCAGCACGTCCTGGCGCTCCTCTCGCGCCTCGACCGGGAACGTTTCGAGCCGTGGCTGGCCTGCTTCGAGGCCGAGCCGGACGAGGCGACGCCGATGATCCCGCTGTTCCGAGCGGCCGGCGTCCGGACTATCGACCTGCGGGCGCGCAGGCGGAGCGACCCGGCGGCGCTCTGGCGCTTTGGGCAGCTTCTGCGCAAGGGGCGATTCGACATCGTCCACGCCCACTCCTTTCGGACCGAGCTGGCGTCGGTGATGTGGTCGCGGGGGTCGGGGCTGCTGCCGATGCTGGGCGGGCAGTTTCCCGCGCTCGTGCCCGCGTTGCGTGGCTGGATGCCCGACGCTCATCCGATCCTCGTGCGGACGGTCCACAACGTCGACGAGTTCTACGTCAGCCCGCGCTACGCGCCGTTGACCCGGATCTCGTCGCGCGGGCTCGACCGGATCGTGGCGATCTCCGACGCCGTCGCCGAGTACCTGCGCGACGAGGGTGACCTGCCGGACGAGAAGATCGTCCGGATCCCGTACGGAATCGACCCGTCGCCGTTCCAGCCGGACCTGCCGCCGCCGTCCAGGCGTCCCGAGGGCGACCCGCTCAGGCGCCCGACGCTCGGAGTGGTGGCGCGGCTGGCGCCGCAGAAGGGGCACCGCGTCCTGTTCGACGCGCTACCGGCCATCCATGCGGCCATCCCGGACGTCCACGCGCGGCTCGTCGGCCACGAGGAGCTGAGCACGGCCGCCGAGCTTCAAGCGTACGCGCTCCAGAAGCGGGTCGCCAACTTCGTAACGTTCGAGGGATTCCGCTCGGACATTCCCGGCGTGATGGCCGACCTGGACGTCTTCGTCCTGCCATCGCTCTGGGAGGGTTTCGGGCTGGTGCTGGTGGAGGCAATGGCGGCCGGGCGGCCGGTCGTGGCCTCGGCGGTCGGGCCGATCCCGGAGATCGTGGTGGACGGCGTGACGGGGCTGCTGGTCCCGCCCGGCGACCCGGCCGCGCTGGCCGAGGCGATCGTCCGCGTGCTCCGGGATCCGGAGCTGGCCTCAGCGATGGGCCGGGCCGGCCGCGCCCGCGTCGAGCGCGAGCTGCGGATCGACACGATGGTCGCGCGGACCGAAGCGCTCTACAACGAGCTGCTGGGTCGGGCGAGCTGATGTTGGCGGCGCCGCGTCGCTCAGCGGGTACACTAGGTGCCGGCCGGACGCCCCGGCCGGGGCAGGCGGGCGGGTCACCTCTGCGCGATGGGAGGCGAGTCTGGGCGTGCTGACGCAACGCGTCGCGGAGAGTTCGCTGTCGGAGCGCCTCGGAGCGATCGACTGGACGACCTGGACTCGCCGGCTCCAGGTGGCTCTCACCGTCGTGATCGCCGCGGCGTTCGCCTGGGCCGCCTTGAACGATCACGCGCTCGCGGCGGTACCGGCCGCCGTCGGCATCGTCGTCGCCTGGTTTGTCGTACGGACCTGCTTCCGAGGACCGGAGCGCGGCTTTCTGCTGGTCTGCCTGCTGGCGGGGTTCGCGCTGCGCGCCGTCGCGTCGCTGATCCTGCATCCGCTGCTCGTCACGAACGTCCGCCGGGGCGATGGCCGCGTGGACGTCTTCGTCGGCTACCTGTTCGAGGACGACCGGGCGTTCGACGTGGTCTCCTGGGCGCTGGCTCGGCTCTGGTCCGGCCAGTTGGCGCAGACGGCGAAGTCGCAAGACTACCTCATCAACAACTACACGGTCATGATGGGGTGGGTGTACTACTTGTTCGGCCACGACGTGGTCGGGCCGAAGCTGCTGAACTGCCTGTTCGGGGCGCTGACAATCGTAGCGACGTACGCGCTGGCGAAGGAGCTTGGCGGCGAGCGGGCGGGCCGCTTCGCCGCGATCCTGGCGTTCGGCTTCCCCTCGCTCGTGCTCTGGTCGATGCTCAACCTGAAAGACGCGCTCGTCGTCCTGCTGATCGCGCTGGCGATGCTCGCGGGGCTGAAGTTTGCTCACCGGCCGTCGCTGCTGTGGGCAGTGGTGACCGTGGTGGCGTTCGCCGGGCTCGAAAACCTGCGCCTGTACGTGTTCTTCGGGTTGGGATGGCTGCTCTGGACGTCGTTCTTCGTCATCAACCGTGCGCCGTGGCGGCGGCGGTTGAAGGTCGGCATCCCGTTCGCGCTGGCGCTATTGACGGTGGTCTACGTGACTAACGAGACGCAGGCGCTCGGTCTGCGCTATCTGAGCGCCAAGCGGCTGGAAGCGCTGGCCAGCAGCCGCGAGTACGGGGCGCAGAACGCCGACACCGGGATCGAGCTGGAACTGGTACCGCGCTCCGAGGACGGCTACACCATCCAGCTCCGGACGGCGCCGAGGGTGCTGCCGTACGTCCTGTGGGGCCCGTTCCCCTGGCAGGCGAAGGGGCGCCGTGAGTTGGCAGTCATCCCTGAGACGCTGGCGTGGTACGGGCTCCAGGTGCTGGTCATGATCGCGATCGTCGCCTGGCGACGCGAGCTCTGGCGCGAGATGGCGTTACCGCTGGCGTATGCAGGCGGGCTGACGCTGGTGTTCAGCCTGATCGAAGGGAACGTCGGGACGATCTACCGTCACCGGGCGATGCTGCTGATCCCGGTGTTCGCCGTGGCCGGCCTGGGCTTCGACTGGCTGCTCGGATGGTGGGCACAGCGCCGCGATCGTCCGGTGGCGGCGGGCGCGGCCCCGGTCCCCGACGCGCGATTGGCCTGATGTGACACGGTATCTGGTCACTGGTGGCGCCGGCTTCATCGGGTCGCGCCTGTCCCGCGCCATCGTCGAGCGGGGCGGCGAAGTCCGCGTCTTCGACTCGTTCCTGACGGGCCGCGAGGAGAACCTGGCCGACCTGCCGGATGTCGAGGTGGTGCGCGGCGACGTGCGCGACCTCGACGGCCTGCGCCGCGCCATGAAGGGCGTCGACCGGGTGCTGCACCAGGCGGCGGTGCCGTCGGTGGCGCGCTCCCTCAAGGACCCGATCCTCAGCAACGAGGCGAACGTCCAGGGGACGCTCAACGTGCTGATCGCGGCGCGCGACGCCAGCGTGCCACGGGTGGTCTTCGCGTCGTCCTCCTCAGTGTACGGCGACACGCCGACGCTGCCGAAGGTCGAGACGATGCTGCCGAGCCCGCTCTCGCCGTACGCCGTCACCAAGCTGACGGGGGAGCACTACCTCAAGGTGTTCCATCATCTGTACGGCCTCGAGACGGTGGCGTTGCGCTACTTCAACGTCTTCGGGCCGCGCCAGGATCCGACCTCCGACTACGCGGCGGTGATCCCGCTGTTCGTGTCGCTGATGTCGCAGGGCCGGGCCCCGACGATTAACGGCGACGGCACGCAGTCGCGGGACTTCACCTACGTCGACAACGTCGTGCAGGCGAACCTGCTGGCGTGTGAGGCGCCGGGAGTCGGCGGCGAGGTGTTCAACGTCGCCTGCGGGCGGCGGTACACGCTGCTGGACCTGGTCGCGGCTCTGAACGCGATCCTGGGGACCAATCTGGAGCCGACGTTCGGGCCGCGTCGGGCGGGCGACGTGATGCACTCGCTCGCCGACATCGAGAAGGCTCGGCGGATGCTCGGCTACGAGGCGTCAACGAGCTTCGAAGAAGGACTGGAGCGCACGGCCGCCTGGGGCCGGGCGCGCGCTTCGGCATGAATCGATCATTGAGCAGGAGCCGACTGTGAAAGCGCTGTTCGTCGTCCCGTATCCGACCGAGGCTCCCTCGAATCGACTCCGCGTCGAGCAGTACTTCCCGTACCTCGAGCAGCACGGCGTCGAGATCGTGCTGCGCCCGTTCATGTCGAGCGACCTCTACAACATTCGCCATGCGCCGGGCAGCATGATCCGAAAGGTCGCGTCGCTCGGGTTCAGCACCGCGAGCCGCTTCCTCGACATCCGCCGCGCCGAGAGCGCGGACGTGATTTTCGTCCACCGCGAGGCGTTCCCGGTCGGCGGCCCCTTCGAGGAGAAACTGGCGATGGCCGGCCCGCCGATGGTGTTCGACTTCGACGACGCCATCTACCTGCTGAACACGGGACTGGCGAGCCGGACGGTCGGGCTCTTAAAGCGGCCGAGCAAGACGGCGAGGATCGTCAACCTCTCGACGACGGTGATTGCCGGCAACGAGAACCTGAAGGCGTACGCCTCGGCGTACAACCGCAACATCGTGGTGATCCCGACACCGGTCGACACCAGCCGGTTCGTGCCGCGCCGCGAGCCGCGCCCCGGCAGCGACAAGAAGGTGGTGATCGGCTGGCAGGGCAGCAACACCACGGCGCCGTACCTGCGGATGGTCGGCGACGCGCTGGCCGAAATCACGCGCCGCTATCCCGAGGTCGAGATCGAGGCGATCGGCGGCAGCTACGTGCCGCCGGTCTCGCCGGCGCTGCGGGTGCGCCGCTGGACCCTCGACCGCGAGCTGGAGGATCTGCACGGCTTCGACATCGGCATCATGCCGATGCCCGATACCGAGTGGACGCGCGGGAAGTGCGGCTTCAAGGCGCTGCTCTACATGGCCTGCGGGGTGCCGCCGGTCTGCTCGCCGGTCGGGATGACGACGGACATCGTGCAGGACGGCCAGAACGGCCTGCTGGCGACGACCACCGAGGAGTGGGTCGAGAAGCTGTCGCTGCTGGTCGAGAACCCCGAGCTGCGGCGGCGGATGGGCGAGGCCGGCCGCGCCACGGTCGAGGATCGCTACTCGCTGACGACGCACGCGCCGCGCTTCCTGGAGACGCTCCAGCGAACGGCCGAGCTCGGGCGCTGGCGAAAGCGGGCGCGAGCCCGGGCGAGTCAGCCCGGGTGGACGCCCCAGGCGGCGTCCCGCTGACGGTTCAGCGCTCGGCCAGCTTGACCAGGTAGCGGCAAAAGCGGTCGAGGACGGCGTCCTGGCCGTAGCCGGCGGCGGTCGCGATGCCGGCCTCGCGGAGGGCCGCTCGGCGGGTGGGGTCGCGGACGAGGGCTTCGATGGCGCCGGCCAGGGCCAGGGGCGCGGCGGGCGGCACCATGACGCAGTTCTCTCCGTCCGTGGCGAACTGGCGGACGCCGCCGGAGTCGGTCGTGATCACCGGGCAGCCGACGGCCATCGACTCCAGGGCCGGCAGCCCGAACCCCTCGCCCCGCGAGGAGAAGACAAACAGGTCGCAGCGAGCATAGAACTCGGCCATCTCACGCTCTGGCTTCGGGTGCTCGACGGAAGACGGGAACCGCTCGGGCAGGGCGACGGGGTCAGGGGCGGCGATCCGGATCTCGATTTGCAGGTCGGACCGGAGCAGGTCGAGTGCACGGAGGAAGTCGGGGTACCCCTTCGCCTCGCCGAGCCTTCCAATGGTGCCGACGACGACCCGCTCGCCCGGTGGCCTGGGCGGTCCGGGCCGGAAAACGGCGAGGTCGATGCCGTGCCCGACGACGAATGCCGAGGGATCGCCGGTCTGCTCGCGGAGCCAGTCGGTCGTGCAGATCTTCAGGAGCGGCAGGCGGTAGCTGAGCCAGGCGAGCGTCGCGCGGACGAGTCGGCTCGGCGCGCTGGCGTCGGCGTTGAGGCCGTGGCTGAGCGGCTCGTAGCCACGGACGTTATACGCCAGGACGGCGCGATCGCCGCGTAGCCACTTCGAGGTGAGCGCGACGTACGCCGTGGTGAAGTAGTTGGCGAGGCAGACGTCGGCGCCGGCCGTGGCGGTGAGCGCGAGGCGGGCCAGGTGAATCAGCTTGCGGGCCGGCGTCGGGAGCCAGCGCGGGCCGCTGGCGAGTGCCCGGAGCCGGACGCCGTGCCGGAGCGGCGCCGGCGGGGTTGCGGCGTAGTCGGGGACGAGGATCCGCACGGCGTGCCCTCGCTCGGCCATCGCGTTGGCGACCGCGACGAGCGACTTGACGCCGCCGGAGAGGTTGAAGCCGGCAAGCGGTATGGCCAGTCGAACAGGCCGGATCGGTCCCGGCTGTGATCTGGGCCGTGGGTTGAAACCCACG
>Ga0075420_100003225_pt1 | contig 14234 bp, 11 predicted proteins | sample SoiMetdeltSBSDD4_FD_75296 | JGI IMG/M metagenome (GOLD analysis project Ga0075420, IMG submission 75296) | Bulk soil microbial communities from a Populus tree surrounding site in Tennessee, USA - Soil MetaG P. deltoides SBSDD4 | ecosystem: Environmental > Terrestrial > Soil > Tree plantation... | reverse complement strand
ATCGAGGTATTCGTTGCGGCGAGCAGGCACATCCACGGTGCCGTAAGGGGCTTGCCGTCGACCTCGCTCATGACCTCGCCCCCTTCGGGGAACCGCGCGCGCAGGAACACCAGGTTCTCGACGGCGGTTATGCCATCGACCGCACGAACCGCGTCCGGCAACTTGTCGCGGCCGGTGATGCCGGCACGCTGGTAGATCGCCAGGTCCCACGGGATTCGTGACAGCTGGTCTTCGACGTACATCTTGAGCGCGTAGCGTGACGTGAGATTCACAGTGGCCAGCAGCGCGCTGACGAGAAACGTCACCAGGCCAAACGTAATGAACGCCCGGCGGCCAAGAATTCGCAGGAGTCGTGATGTGATTGTCATGGCCGCCTCACTTGGTGCCCTTGGCTTGCGGTACCGGCGCGGGTGGCGTGGTCGTGGTCGCCGGACGCGCCGGATAGAAATAGTTGTAGGTGCCGGCCATCACCTTCTCGATGTCGCCCCAGACGAATTTCCACGGATCCTGCGCGTAATCGGCGTAGTTGCCGGGCTGATTGATGCCAGGCATCCCCGGCCTCCAGTCCTCCTGGAGCAACTCGTCAGGGTTGCCGTAGCGCGAGGCGAGCGCACGCACCTCGGGATTGTCGAGGCTCGTCATGCGTCCCCTGTCGGTAATCGTGACCCACCGATCGGCGTTGCGGAGCCTGACCTTGTACGTCGTGAAATAGGTGTGCGTGTGCCAACCGTGATCGCGCGGCAGGTTGTACTCGGCGGTGAAATCCGTGAGCTTCTGGGATTTCGCCGGTGAGCCTGGATCGTGATGGAGGGTGACGCCGAGTCCCCAGTGGAAGACCCCAGACCGGTTGCGCTCTGGCGTGGCATTACCCGATTGGAGACCCGCCGGATTCCGGAAGCCCTTGGGATGCGTGCCCATGGCGATTTCGTACAGCCACCAGTAACCCGGATGATTCTCATTGTGAAACGGCATCACCTTGTCGTTACTGTTCGGATACTGCAGGAACTCCTTCAGCGCTTCACCGAACAGCCCGCCGCCCTTCACGTCGCGGACGTATCCATCCTTCAGAGTCACTTGCCAATTCGGGTAGTAACCCGTGTGATTCGTGGTCCCGGCGATGATGCCGTTGGCCAACGCCATCGGTTCGCGGGGCAGCCACTCACCCTGGAACGCCGGGTAATTCACCACCGAGTACCCGAATCTCCCCGTGGCCTGGTTGGGGAACATATAGAGATGCCCCCGCTGGTACACGCCGCGCGACCAGTTCTGGGCCATTTCCGGCGTGATGTCCGCCGTGATGTTCGTCCCCTCCGGGTCGGTGATCTCGAGCCGATCGGTGTGCACGAGCGGCTCCATGGACTGATCCTCCGCCAGCTGCCACACGTCGCCCGGGTATGTCCCGAGCTGACCCATGACGTCCCATCGGTTGTCGACGAGAAACAGTCCGAGGAATTTGGCTTCGGCCGGACGCATGAACCGCCGCAGGCTGGTGCTGCCACCCTTGCCCCAGAACGCACCGCGCACCTTCGGATTCGCCTCGAGGAACTCGCGAATCGACTTCCCCACGTTTTCGCCGCGCATCTTCTCGTAGATTTCGCGCTGGCGCGGCGTCATCTCCCGGCTGGCCGGAAACAGCTTGTCGTAGAGATCGGGGCGCCGCTCTTTCAGCCATGCCTTGGCCTTCGCGGGCTCGGGAAACTGCGCATCGACCCAATTGGCCGCTTCCATGTACCCTTGTTCGGAGGTATAGGTCCGGCGCGCCTTCCGATAATCGAGCGCTTCCTCACGTGGAATACCGACGATCTCGTAGTCGCGTTTCACGATCGTGTTCACGCCACGCTCGCTCATGCCCTTGACGACCGCCTCGACGATCATGTCCTCGGCATCGGTGCCGACGATGAAGAGCACCGTTTCGCCCTTTTCGGCGATGCCCAGCCCGGCTCCTTGCAGACCGGTCCGCGACCGGACGAGTGGCCGGATGTAGGGCATCACCTCGTCAATCGACGCCGGTGGCTTGAGGTACGACGGGAACCTCGGCTCAGGGTAATCAGCCTTGGTCGGACCCGTGGCGGACGCGGGATTGGCGGCAGGCGATGCGGTGCGCGCCGCGCCATTCTGAGACTCGGTTCCACGGCAGCCGGCCGACAGCGTCGCCACCACGATACAAATGAGAGCGGGACTCCAGGTATGTTTCATTTCATGTCCTTGTCGTACGCCCGGCCGGACGGCCCTCAACGGGAGACACTGGTTCCGGTCCAATCACGTTTGAAGAACTGTGGGACGAGATACGCGTAGTAAGCACTGCTGCCGCCGTCGACGGCATAGACCTCTCCCCGTTTCGGATTGAGTGCCACGCCACCCGGCGCGATAAGACGGCTTGCCGGCCCTTGAATGAGCGCGCGCGGCGGAACGTCACCGTTGTCGTCGATGTCCCAGACACCAATGAACCCCGGACCCGTCCGTCCGGTCGACGACTCGAGCGACTTCTTGAACTCCTCTTCGGGACGAGGTTTGTCGCCGCGGTAGGACTCGAGCAGCTTCTCGCGCATGTTCTGCTGCGCAATGAAGATGTTGCCTGTGCCGGAATCGACCGCAATCTGACGGAAATGCGCCAAACCAGTCTTCGGACCCGAGATCGTCGTGCGCGGCGCGACGTTGCCGGTATCCGTGCGATTGAAGGTAATCAGCCCGACGGTGGACGCCGATCGACTGGCGACGACGAGCACGTTGCGCACCGGATCGACGGCGACTCCCACCACGTCCAGCAGCTTCGTCTTGTCGCCATAGAGCGCACGCTTCGGCGCGACGTCACCGTTGGCTTTCCTGTCGAACACGAACACCGCACGCGCGGTCGTATCGCCGACGATGATCTCGTCGTGGACGGGATCTACGGCAATCGTCTGCGGCCGTATCAGACGGGTCTTGGAACCCTGAATGACCCGAATCGGCGGCTCCTCACCCGCTGCGCCCGCGCGGAACACGAGAATCGCGCCACCGAGCGCAACAGGGATCGACATCTCGTCATTCACTTCGTCGTAGGCCACACCGTGCATCGTCCGGCTCAGTGACGTACCTTGACCTTCGATAATCCGTTCCGGCGCCATGTTTCCGTTTGCCAACCTGGCAAACACCGAGACTCTCGGTACGCTCACTCAATTAGGGACGATGAGCGCGTCGCGCTTCGAATCGTAGGCGGCGGCCGACGCGTTCGTGAAGGCGAGGCTCGGCGCCCCGGGCGGCCCGTTCCGGACGATCCGCTTCGGCTCGACGTTGCCGCTCGCGTCCCGTTCGAAGATGACCGCCGTGTGGTCCGCGTAATTTGCCACCCAGATCTCGTTGCGCGCCGTGTCCACACTCACATCGACTGGCCCCACGAGGCCGGTGCGATCGCCCTTGATGATGCGTACGGGCTCCGCGTCGCCGTCGGCCGTTGCGCGATAGACGCGCACCGAGTTGTCGCCGTAGTTCGCCACCAGGATCTCGTCGCGCGTTTCATCGACCTGGATGCCCATCGGCCAGTTGAGACCGGTCTTGCTGCCGGTGATGCTGCGCAACGGTTTGGCATTGCCTTCGGCCGCTTCGGAAAACACGCGAATCGACGGCGGGTCGAAGCGTCCGGGCTCGTACGACGGTGGATCCTTGGACAGCGGATCGTACGGGCTGTACGGCCGCAATTCCGTCCAGTTGCCGTGACTGGCGATCACCAGCTCCTTGCGCTGATCGTGGTAGGCGATGCCATGGGGGTCCGCAAGACCGGTTGCGTAGCCGCGTAGACTGCGGATCGGAGGCTCCATGTCCCGCACGGTGCGCTTGTAGAAAACCACTCCGTGCAGCTGCTGGGCAGTGATCGCGAGCTCATCCCGCCGTCCGCTCAGCGCGATGCCCCACGACTGGTGTGGCGTCTCGAACTGCCGCACGGGAGCGACGGCGCCCGTCTGGTCGTAGGAGAACACCACCACGCCGCCACCGTCGTTGTTGACCGCGTAGGCTTCCTTGTTCTTTGGATCCACCTCGGCACCGGCGATGAATCCGATGCCGCTGTCGGGCCCGAGCACACGCGTCGCAGGCTCGGTGATGACGGCGGAACTGCCGCCGGCCGTTGTCGAGTACGAAATCAGGCTCGAGAGGCTCGAGTCGGTGAAGAATACGCGGCCCGCCTCGGGATCGAGCGCGACCGCATCGAAGGTGGGATACGGATCGAACACCGTGCGGAGCGGCATGACGTCGCCGCCCTTGACGCCCTCCGGCGGCCAGTCGCCTGGATCACGCCGAACGTCACCTTTGGTCTCTCGCCCCGCGCCGCCGCCCCGCGTCTGCCGGTTGACCGCACGGTCCGACGGCATCAGGCAGAACTCGTTCGACCCGCCGAACAGCGTGTTCGCAATCTCTTCGGAATGAATGACCGGTCCCGACCGATCGCTGGCGAGCAGCACGACGGCTGCGACTGGCACCAGCAACACACGTTTGAGCATCCTTACCTCTTTAGATCAGTTCGAAATCAGCGCCCGGATGAACTGGCCGTCGAAGGCGGCCGCCGGAAGAGCTCGGGCATCGAAAACGTGAACAGGCTGTTGCTCACACTATCGATGGCAAATACCTCAGCCGTCTCGGGATTTATCGCCACGCCTGCCGGCCACACGAGCCCGGTCGCCGGTCCTTTGATAATAGCCTTCGGCGGCACGTCGCCGTCATCTGTCGCATTCCAGACGCCGATGAAGCCCGTGCGCTCCGGATTCCACGGGCTCGGCATCAACGCCTTCGGATCGTAGTTTTCCCGGTTGTTCTTCACCGTGACGAACAGTTGCCCGCGTTCCGGGTCCGCCTGCAGCTGACGAATCTTCAGCATGCCTGTGCGCGGTCCGCCGATTCTCGCCCTCGGTGCGACATCGCCGCTGTCGGTGCGGTTGAACACGAGGATCGAATCCGTCGTGTCCCGCCCCGTCTCTTCGCCGACGCGGTTCGCCGCAAAGATCAGGTTGCGAGTCGGATCGGCCGTCAAGCCATACATGTTGGCGATGCCCGTCTTCGGTCCTTTAATCACCCTGATGGGTTCTGCCTCGCCCTTCGCGTTCCGGTCGAAGATCAGGATGCTGTCGGTGCCGGAGTCCACGATCAGTTCGTCATGCTCGACATCCACATAAAGGGTGTCCGGCCGGACGATCTGCGTCCGCGGTCCCTGCAGCGTGCGGATCGGCTCTTCGTCGCCCGTCGCGCCGCCGCGGAACACAAGCACCGCACCGGCAAGCGCCACCGGCACGAACATCTCGTCGTTCTTCCGGTCGTAATAGAGTCCGTGCATCGTCCGCGACAGCTTCGTCGCCTGGCCCGCGATGATTCGAATCGGCTTCACATTCCCGTTTGCCAACCTGGCAAACGCCGAGATCCTCGGCTCGCTGACTCAATTGGGAACGAGAATCTCGTTCCGTTTCGAGTCGAAGGCCACCGCGCCGGGATTGCCGAACCCGGACGTCGGAGCGCCCTCAGGCGCATTTCGCAGAATCCGCTTCGGCGCAACGTCGCCCGACGCCGTCCGCGCGAACACGACCGCTGTGTGCTCGCCATAGTTGCTCACCCAGATCTCGTCGTTCTTCGCGTCGATGGCGACACCCATCGGTCCCGAGATCTGCGTGCGCGATCCTTTGATCACCCGGACCGGGGCGACGTCGCCCGACGCGGTGCGGCTGAAGATGCGTACCGAGCTGTCGCCGTTGTTCGCCACCGCTATCTCGCCGTTGTCGGTGTCGATCGAAATCCCCATCGGCCAGTTGAGACCCGTCTTTGGACCCTGGATTCGTCGAGTGGGTGACGCGTCACCGGCCGCATCGGCACGGTAGATCGTCAGGGAGGGTTGCTCCCACCGGCCTCCTTGCCATGGATCTTTGTGGGGCTGTCCAGAGCGGACGCTATCCGCGTCCTGCGTCTTCATCTCGCGCCTGAACACGCCGGACGACTGATTGCCGTGGTTCGCAACCACAAGCTCGTCGTTGACGTCGTCGAAGCCGACGCCGTGCGGATCGCCCATGCCGGTGGATGGTCCGCGCAGCACGCGCAGCGGCAGCGTATTGTCCGTCGAGCCTCGCCGATAGACCACCACCATGCGGCTGCTTTCAACCGAGACAGCGACCTCATCCCGCTTCTGGCTGAGCGCGATGCCCCATGCCTGATGCGGAACGTCGAGCACCCGGGTCGGCTTGACGTTCCCCATCTGGTCGTAGGAGAAGGTCTCGAGCCGATCGCCGATGTCGTTGTCGACGGTATAGATCTCGCGTCGACCGGGATCGAGTGCCACGGACGCCACGAACATCATGCCGGTCGCGGGACCGCGAATCCCCTTCAACGGGGTAACCGCCTCTTTCGACGTCAGCGAACCGGCCGTCCGCGGGTACGTCCACAGCGCGTGGCGGTTCGAATCACTCATCACGACGACGTCGTTCGCCGGATCCACAGCGACGCCATGGAAGGTCGGGTAAGGGTCGCGGACGACGCGAGCGGGAGGCACGTCGCCCCCGGCCATCGCGACCGTGTTCCAGCCCGGCGGCCATGAATCGTCACGGGCCTGAGCCGGCTCGAGACAGCCGTTCTCGCGCATGATCGCTTCGAGCGGGATGCCGACATCAAGCGAGGCGCTTCGCGAATGCCGTCCGCGCGAAGGCGGCGCGACGATCAACGCCGCCACCAGCATCGCGAAGGGCATCAGTCTTCTGAGCATCGATCCTCCGCTGGATCGACGAAGGTGACGGATAGAACGGAACGAGCTTCAACTCGGAGACTCAGAGAAACGGAGACCAGCCTTTCGACGTCGGCACCGGCGAGCGTATGACCCCAGCCCACCAGACGTACCTCCGTTCCTCCGTTTCTCCGAGTTGAAGCTCGTTCCGTTCCCCCCGTCCCCTCCGTCGATCTCAGAACTCGAACTTCACGCCGAACTGCATCTGACGCGCCGCACCAACCGTGCTCGTGATTTCTCCGGCATTGGCTACGCGGCCCGATGCATCGAACACGGTCGCCGCGGGAAGGCCGAAGTTGGCACGGTTCAGCACGTTGAAGATCTCGAGGCGGAGCTGGAGCCTTCGGCTCTGACCCGCCCGGAAGTTCTTCACGATCGACGCATCCCACGCGGCATAGCCAGGCCCAATGATGGTGTTGCGTGGAACGTCACCAAGGAAGCCTGCCTCTGGCAACGTGAACGCCATGGGATCGAAGTACAGATCGGGACCTCCCAGGACCGGATTCAATGACGCACCCGGCGCGAGGTTCGGTCGCTGGCCGGCGCCTCCGGACCGTGGCAGCGCACGGGCTCGATCGAATCCGAGCTGCGGCGAGAAGGGCACCCCCGAGCGTACGGTGACGATGCCCGAGAACTGCCAGCCGTTCGCCAACGCAGCGGTCAACCCGGTGGCGCCGTTCGCGAGCGGCAGTTCATAGGTGTAGTTGAAGACGAAATTGTGACGGATGTCGAAGTCCGACAGCCCTTTGTTGCTTTCCGGATCGTGTCCATAGGCTGGCTGGAAGCTGTTGTCGAAGTCGCCACTTCCGACGGCCTGTGAGCCAAGGTCCTCAGACTTCCCAAGCGTGTACGACGCCTGCAGCGCGAGGTTGTTCCTGAAGCGGCGGCTCGCGCCGACGATCAATCCTCTGTACCAGGATTCGCCGTCCGTGATGCGCAACCGCATGCTTTCGAAGGCCGGGTTGCGTCGAACGGGGTTCGGCGGGAAGAAGTAGGTCCCGTCGGCGAGCACGGTGGGATTCGCCTGATTCCATTCGATGTTACGGATCTGGTTGTACCCCCGCGCGCCGAGGAAGCCTGCGGTGACGACCGTGGCCGGGAACAGCTCACGCTGGTAGGTCAGGTTGTACTGAACCCGGTACGGGTTCTTCAGGTCGTACTCGAGCAGATCGAGTCGCAGGGGCGCCGGCGTGGTGCCCGCATTCGTCGGATCCGGGAAAGGAGGATTCCGCGGATTGATAATCGCGTAGAACGGGGGCGTGCGATTACCGTACGCGCGGTAGACGTTCGACAGAATCGGTTCGAAGAACATACCGGCGCCGCCCTGCAACGAGTTCTTCCCGTCGCCGGTGATATCCCACGCGAATCCTCCCCGCGGTGCGACGTTCCCGAGCGACGGGTTGTCGAACAGCGGCAGATCGGTCCTCGTCGCCGTGGCAAAGAGGTCGGGCATGGTCCCAACGCGCCCGCCGTTTTCGGTCGGTACGGTGATGAACTCGTAGCGCAGGCCCGCATTGAGGGTCAGGTTCCGGCGCATCTGCCAGTCGTCCTGGACGAACACCCCTATCAGGTTCTGGCGCCACTCGCGGTCCGTGCTGGATCCCGGCGCCTGGCCCTCGAACGTGTTCGTGATGTTGCGGACGAAGTTGTCGATCGAGTTGAAGCGGTAGTTGCCGCCGATGGTGAAGGACGAATTCTGGTCGTTGTACCAGCGAGTGAAATTGACCCCGCCCTTGAGGTTGTGCGCGCCGCGCGACCACGTCAGGCTCTGCACGATCTGAAGGCTCTTCAGGTCGACGAAGGTCGGCGTGTTCGTGTCGGTGCCCAGAGAGTTCAGTCCGGTGACGGTCAGCGTGCCGAACTGCGTATTCGGGATGAAGTACAGCGACGGATCGATCGGCACGTTGTCGACGTTGTTCGTCGCCTCGAAGGCCTTGTTCCACGAAACCTTCACGACGTTCAGTACCGCCGGCGTCACAATCCACTTGTGCTCGCCGACCAGGAACTGCGCCTTTGTGTTCGTGTCGACGGAGAACAGAGGGATCTGGCCCGGCACGACGACGCTGGCCTTGTCCCACGAGTAGCGAACCGACATCGACTGGTTGGCGGAAAACGAGTGATCCACTTTCCCGACGAAGTAGTTTTCGCGTGTGGGCTCGACGACCTCGGCGCTGTACAACCCGGACGCGCCGGTTTCCTCGCCGTTTGGCTCCGGGTACATCAACAGATACGGGCGAGTTGCAGCAGTGATGTCCGCGCGGTTTCGCGTCGCACGGCTCGGGACGCGGCTGACATTGGTCAGACCTCGATCCTGGCGCAGACCTTCGTAGCTGCCGAAGAAGAAGGTCTTCTCGCGCACGATCGGTCCGCCGACGTAGCCGCCAACCTGATGACGATCGAGCGGAGGGATGTCCGAGTCCGGGTCGTCGAAGTAGTTCTTCGAATCGAACGACTCATCACGGATGAACCCGAAGGCGCTGCCGCGCAGGCTGTTCGTTCCGGAGCGCGTGACGGCGGTGACGATGCCGCCGCTGCTCCGGCCGTACTCCGCGCTGTAGTTGTTGATGAGGACCTGGAACTCGCGAACGGTTTCCACGCCCAGCAGACCGCCGGCGGCGCTTCCCGGCGATCCATTGCCCTGGAAGTTCACGTCGGTGCCGTCGAGCTGGTAGCTAATCTGGTTGGGGCGCGCGCCGGCGACCGAGACCTGGGTCCCCATCCCGCGGTCCACCTGCCGCGACGTCGTCGGCGATGCGAGGACTCCCGGCTGAAGCAGCGTCAACTGGCTGAAGTCCCGACCGTTGAGCGGCAGCTCGCGAATCTGCTGGGCGTCGACGACAGCGGAAATCGAGGAGCTGGTCGTGTCGATAATCGGCGACTCCCCACTGACCGTCACCACGTCCTGGATCGTCCCGACGCCGATCGTGACGTTCAAGGTGAGGTTCTGGCCGACGCTGAGCCGGATGTCCGGCCGGCGGGTCGACTGGAACCCCGACAACTCGACCGTCACCTCGTATTGCCCCGGTTCGAGGCCGGCCGCCCGGTAGCGGCCGTCCGCGTCCGTCGTCAACGTGCGGGTGATATCCGTTTCGATGGATCGGACGTTCACCGTGGCGCCCGGGAGCGCTCCGCCGGTTTGGTCGGTCACGACGCCCACCAGAGTGGCAGTGGTTACCTGTCTGGCGCCCGCTGAAGGCGGAAACGACATCGACGCGAGAACGGCGAGGAGAGCGACGACGAGAGCATTGTGCTTCATCCGTACCTCCACAACGAAGCGCCAATTACTGACCGAGAGAGAGAGACTCGACATTCCGACGGCTCCGCACGCGAATCGAAAAAGGCTGAGGGGCGATGGAGATAACTGCAAATTGAGGTCGTCGGTTGGCTGGGGCGAAAGTAACGCGCGGTATCACATTTGTCAAGGATTCCGTGTCTCAATGGTCGTACCATTGACGGACCCTCGGGGTTCTGCTGTAATCGCCGGCCAATCCCATCAAATACCCATGTTTTCCGCCCGCGTTCGACCCCTTCCGGCCGTATTGCTGACCCTCGCGCTCCTGGCCGGCGGGGCGGCTGTCGCCTACGCGCGCTGGGCGCGCCCGCTGGTGGATGCCGACCGGGCGCTGGCGGCGGGCGAGACGAGCGCCGCCCTTGAACACTACGGCGCTGCCGAGCGGCGCTTCAGCCGGTTCGCAATTCTCAGGTCACTCTTCGCGACCGAATACTCCACCGCTGTCTACAACCAGCTGGCGCTCCTCTATCGTGACGGCCGATACGATGCCGTGCTCGATAAGGCCGCGACCGCTCCGCCTTCGGCCGCGCCGCACCTCTGGACGGGTCTGGTTCTTCTCACGCGCGCCCTGGCCGACAAGAATCCTGAGAGCCGCCTCCTCGGGCTGAGCCGGGCGGAGGACGAGCTCAAACAGGCGCTGCAGGCCGCGCCGGATGACTGGGATGCGCGTTACAACTACGAGATCGCCGCCCGGCTTGCGGCTCACCTTCGCCAGCCACCACGGAAAGGGGACGATTCGCTGCAACTGCTGCGGCCCCAGCCACGGACGCCTCAGCCGGCGCGCAAGGTAGGCTGATCCATGCGGTTCCTCCGGCCGGAAATGGCCGCCTGGCTGCTCGCGATTCCTGTCGTTCTCGCCTGCTGGATACTGCACTTCCAGTACAAGCGCCGTCAGCAGCGACGCGCCCTCGCCGGCATTTCGCGCGAACGGCTCGGGCGGTCGCGGCGCACGACGGCCTGGCAGGATGTCGCCACGCTGGGCGTCGCCGTGCTCACGGTCGCATGTCTCGCCGGCGCGATGATGCGCCCACAGATCCCCTGGGAACGCCAGACGCCAACCTTCGAGCGTCAGGATCTCGTCCTGATCCTCGACCGATCGGTCTCCATGCGCGCCCAGGATGTGCCGCCGTCGAGATTTTCCCGCGCCGTCGAGGAGATTCAGCTCTTCTTACGCCGCAAGCCTGACGTCATCGATCGCGTCGCGCTCGTCGGCTTCGCGGCGGCCTCAGTCGTGCTGTCCTACCCGACCGACGACCTTGGCAGCCTGTTTTTCTATCTGGACTGGGTGCGCGACGACCCGACGCCGCTGTTTGGCACCGATATCGGCGCCGCTCTTGGCAGCGCCATGAGTGTCGTGCAGCGCGACCCGCAGCGCATCCGCCCCGTGTTCGTCGTGGTGTCCGACGGCGACGATCACGGGCGCGAACTACCGCGAGCTATCCAGGCGTTGGCAGCGGCGGGCATTCGTGTGCACTGCATCGGGATCGGGTCGGCCAGCGACGTGCCCATCCCGCTCCGGGTCACCAACGGGCGGCAGGAATTCCTCCGCGACGGATTCGGCCGCGTCCAGACGACGCGGTTCGACGAGTCCACGCTGCGCGGACTGGCCGCAGCGACCGGTGGCCGGTACTACCGATCGGTCAGCGGCGGCGAACTCCGGGCCGCGCTCGACAGCATCGCCATCGAAGAACGGCGCCAGATCGGATCCACGACGAGCGTCGAATACCGCGACCTCTACTCCGTGCTGCTGGCGGGAGCCGTAGCACTCGGAACGTGCCTGGTAGCGCGACTATGAACAGACCGTCACGAGCTCTGGATCGCCAGGACACGACATCGGCGATCGAGACGATCGGCCTCCTCGAGCGCGAGATCGACAGCGTGGTCGTCGGCCAGCCCCTGCTGGTCCGCAGGCTGCTGACGGGGCTCTTCGCGGCGATCCCGTACGCCTACACACGTACGGAAACCCGCGCCGGGTGCGCGCACGTGCTGCTCGAGGGCGTGCCGGGGGTGGCCAAGACCTTGACAGTCACCACGATCGCCGCGGCAATCTCGGCACGGTTTCAGCGTATTCAGCTGACCCCCGACATGCTGCCCGCCGACATCGTCGGCACGCGAATCTACGACGCCACGACGAGCACGTTCCGCACGGAACAGGGCCCCGTGTTCACAAACATCCTGCTCGCCGACGAGATCAACCGCGCGACCCCGAAAACACAGAGCGCGCTCCTCGAAGCGATGCAGGAGCGGCAGGTCACGCTCGGCGAGACGACGATGCGCCTCGAAGATCCGTTCTGGGTTCTGGCGACCCAGAACCCGATCGAACAGGAAGGCGTCTACGCGCTCCCCGAGGCACAGCTCGATCGGTTCTCGATGATGGTGCGCGTCTCGTATCCAGACGCCGCCGGCGAGCTGCAGATGCTCAAGTCGAATACCAACCGCGTGGAGCTCGAGCGGCGGGTCGCGACGTCAGAGGTCGCGCAGATCCGCGAACTGATTCGCGGCACCGTGTATGCCGACGATCGGATCCGCGAGTACATCGTGCGGCTCGGACGGGCTACGCGCGACCCTGCGGAAGTGGGCCGGCCGGCGCTCCGCGAGCTGATTACGCTCGGCATTTCGCCGCGGTCCTATCAGCACATCATGGCGCTCGCCCGCGTCAACGCGTTCATCGAAGGGCGCGTCTATGTGGTTCCCGGAGACGTCAAGACGATCCTCCCTGACGCGGCACGCCACCGCCTGGTCCGCAGCATTCGCGCGCAGGCGGACGAGGTGAGCGCGGACGCCATACTCGACGAAATCCTCTCCGTGGTGCCCATCCCATGATCCCCCCGCACATGCTGCGCGAGCTGCGGTATCTCGAAATCTCCACGGCGAAGGCCGTCCGCAACGTGCGGATCGGGCCCCACACCAGCCGCTCGCGCGGTTCCGGCTTCGACTTCGATCAACACCTCGCCTACCGGCCCGGTGACGACGTGCGTCGGATCGACTGGAACGCGACGGCCCGCCTCAACACGCCGTACGTGCGGCAGACCCACGCGGAGCGCGAGCTCGACGTGGTCATGGCGCTGGATCTGTCGCAGTCGATGGCGATCGGATCGAGCCGTTATTCGAAGAAAGAGGTGACGACCTTCGTCGCAGCCTCGATCCTGTTTTCGGCGGCGTCCGATCAGATCAATGCCGGCTTCCTGACGTTCTCGGACCGAGTGCTGCGCTGGGCGCCGCCGCGGCGCGCGTCGGCCCGTGCCTGGCGAATCCTCGAGGAGATCTGGTCCCTCGAGCCGGATGAAGGCCGCACGCTGCTGCTACCGGCCGTCCGTCACATGCTGTCGCGGCTTCGCACGATGAGCGTCATCGCGATCGTTTCGGATTTCCTTACCAGCGAAGAGCTGTTCGACAGCGCGGATTTCCGGATGCTCGCCACGCAGCATGATGTGATCACCGTCGTCATCGAAGACCCGGTGGACACGGCGCTGCCGCCGGGCTCCGGGTTCGTGCGCGTACGGGACGTCGAAACCGGCGCCGGTTCGGTCATCGCGTTGAACGAGCGGACCAGGCGCACGTATGCAGGCGTCGTCGCCGGCCGCCGGCGGGCGCTCGTCGACGCGTGTCACAGGCTTGGCGTCGATGTGGCCTTCGTCCGCACGGATCAGGCGGCAATGGAGCCGTTGATCGAGCTCTTTGCTCGCAGGAGACGCGCATGATTCGGCTCGGTCTCCGCGTCGTCGTCGTCCTGGCGGCACTCATGGTTGCGGTACGAGGCGCCACAGCGCAGACCACCGCCGTCGAGGTTCGGACGTCGATCAGCCGGACCGCGGTGTGGGTGGGCGATCGGACCGTCTACACCGTCGAGTTGCGATGCGCGCCCCAGGTCGACGTGCTGCTCGACGATCTCGCCGGCGGCCGCGTGCGCGTGGACGGCGGCGACATCGTGTCTGTCGAGGAAGCTCACGAGGAGGGACCGAACGGCCGGATCCGGCGCTTCCGTTACACGATCGCGACGTATCGAGTCGATGCGCCCGAAATCCGGATCGCGGCAACGCCCGTCCGCTACTTTCAGCGTCGCGCTGGCGACGTGCAGGGCGCACCAGCCGGTCAGGTCATCGTGCCGGCAGCCGTCGTGCCGATTCGAAGCGCGATTCCCGACGGCGAGGGTGTGCCACCTGTGCGCGTACCGTCGACGCTTCGGCCCGCGCCACGTTATCTCGGAATCGCGCA
>Ga0075420_100003220_pt1 | contig 14245 bp, 13 predicted proteins | sample SoiMetdeltSBSDD4_FD_75296 | JGI IMG/M metagenome (GOLD analysis project Ga0075420, IMG submission 75296) | Bulk soil microbial communities from a Populus tree surrounding site in Tennessee, USA - Soil MetaG P. deltoides SBSDD4 | ecosystem: Environmental > Terrestrial > Soil > Tree plantation... | reverse complement strand
GCTGGGCGAAGCGCAGCGACTTCTCGGCGAGCTCCTCGTCCGGCAGCACGCGGTTCACGACGTTCCAGCGCTCGAGTCTCGCGGCGTCGTAGAGACCGCCGCTCATCACGAGCTCGCGCGCCCGCGCGGGGCCGGCGCGCTCGGCGATCCGCTGTGTGCCGCCCATCAGCGGCGTGAGCCCTATCACCGCCTCCACGAGCCCGAACTGGGCCGACTCGGCCGCCCAGATCATGTCGCAGGCGAGCGACAGCTCGAGGCCGGCGGTGAGGCAGAGGCCCTGAACGGACGCGAGCGTCGGGAACGGAAGCTCCTCGATCCTGTGCGTGATCGCGAGCAGGTCGGCCGTGAGCTGCTCGGCACCCGCCTGGGAGAGCCCCTGGAAGGCGTTCACGTCCACGCCGCCGGTGAAGTACTTCCCCTCCGCCCTCACGAGCAGCGCACGGCAGCCCTCGGCCTGGTCGAGCCCCGCCAGGATGTCGCTCACCATCTCGGCGTCGAACAGGTTGAGCGGCGGGCTGTCGATCACGAGGACAGCCACGTCCCCGTCGCGCTCGAGGCGCGCGCGCTCAGCCACCGCGGAGCTCTGACGCCACCTGGGCCAGCTCGTCGGGCTCGATCTGCCGCGGCTGGCCGGGCAGCTGGAGCGGATCGTCGTCGTAGCGCGGGATCACGTGCAGGTGCAGGTGGAACACCGTCTGCCACGCGGCGGGCTCGCAGCAGTTGAGCACGTTCACGCCGTCGCAGCCGAGCGCGTCGCGCATCCGCAGCGCGAGCCGCTTCGCGGCGGCCATCGAGCGCGCGAGGTCCTCCTCCGGCGCCTGGTAGAGGTTGCGAGAATGGTTGCGCGGGATCACGAGCGCGTGGCCGCGCGTCCACGGGTTGATGTCCATGAACGCGAGCGTGTGCTCGTCCTCCTGGACGATCTCGGACGGCAGCTCGCCCGCCGCGATCTTGCAGAAGATGCAGTCGTCGTCTGGCATGGCCGGGCAGCCTACAGCCAGCCCGAGCGCCGGAAGTAGCGGTAGAGCATCGAGCAGATGGCCAGCATCACAAAGACGACGCCGGGGTAGCCGAGCTCCCATCTCAGCTCCGGCATGTGCTCGAAGTTCATGCCGTAGATGCCCGCGATCGCCGTCGGCACCGCGATGATCGCCACCCAGGCGGAGATCCGCCGCACGTCGTCGTTCTGGCGCACCGCCACCTGGGCGAGGTTCGCCTGAAGCGAGCCGGCCAGGAGGTCACGCATCGCATCGAGCTGGTCGCGCGTGCGGATCAGGTGATCGTTCACGTCACGGAAGTACTCCCGAATCTCCGGGTGGATCTGCGAGTACCGCCCCTCCGCCAGCCGCTCCATCGGCTCGACCAGCGGCGCCGTGGCCTTGCGGAACTGGAGCACCTCGCGTTGCAGCCGGTAGATGCGCTCCGCTGGGTTGGTGCGCTGCCCCGAGAAGAGCTCGTCCTCCACCTCGTCGATGTCCGTCTCGAGCCCCTGGATCGCGGGCGCGTAGTCGTCCACCACCCGGTCGAGGATCGCGTGCAGCACCGCGCCGGGGCCGCGGCGAAGGTGCTCGGGATCGTCCTCGAGGGACTCCCGCACCGGCGTCAGCGAGCTGGCCTCGCCGTGGCGCACCGTGATGATGTAGTCGTCGCCCAGGAACACGAGCAGCTCACCGAGCTCGATCACTTCCGTGGGATCGACGTAACGTGCGGTCTTGAGGACGAGAAAGACCATGTGCTCGTAGACCTCGAGCTTCGGGCGCTGGTGAGCGTGGATCGCATCCTCGACGGCGAGCTCGTGCAGGTTGAACTCGCGCCGCAGGGAGGCGAACTCCTCCTCCGTCGGCTCGTACAGGCCGATCCAGACGAACTTCCCGGGCTCGTGACGCACGTCGTACGCGTGCTCGAGGTCCACGCGGCCGTCGCGCCGCTGCCCCTCCTCGTAGATGGCGCAGTCGACGATCATCGCTCCGAATTGTTGCGGAGCTCCCGGGCGAGATCGATCGCCTGCTGGCGATCGGTCGCTTCCCCGGCGTAGGCGGCCTCCGCGAGCTGGTCCAGCAGGCGCCCGAGCTCGGGCCCGTGGTCGATGCCGAGGGCGGCCGCGAGCTCGTCGCCGCGCACCGGCACGCGCGGCGGCCCGCTGCGCCGCCACTCAAGCGCGGCCGGCATCAGCTCCCCGGCCAGGTCCAGGTGGGCATCGATGGCGCGCTCGGCGTTCTTGCCGCGCGTGGCGAGCCGGTCCGCGACGGAGAGGAGCGTGACCTCCACCTCCACCGGCGAGGTGCGCTCGAGGTAGCGGTAGACGGCGTGGCGGTCGAGCGGGCGCTCGTGGACCAGGAAGCCGACCACCAGGTGGTGGCGGGTCACGCCCTCGAGGAAGCGGCAGAGACGCTCGCTCGTGCGCAGTCGCCGGCAGATCGTGCGCACCATCTGCTCCCCCAGCCGGTCGTGGCCCATGAAGGTCACGCGGCCGTCCTCGCGGACCTGATGGGTGGCGGGCTTGCCGATGTCGTGCAGCAGCGCGGCGAAGCGAAGCGCCTCCCCGCGCGTGAGCTCGTCGGCGAGCGGCTCGTCGAGCACCTCGCGCAGTTCGCCGGTGGCGTCGCGCTCGAGCTCGACCAGGCGCTCGAACACCTCGATCGTGTGGCCGTAGACGTCGAGGTGGTGGTAGTGGCTCTGCTCCACCTCGTGCAGGTCCGCGAGCTCCGGCAGCACCGAGTCCAGCAGGCCGAGCCTGTCCGCGAGGTCGAGGCCCTGCACCGCCCCGGGAGCGAGCACGAGCCGGCGCAGCTCGGCGAAGACGCGCTCGCCGGACGCCTCGGCCACGCGCGGGGCCGCCTCGGAGGTGAGCCGCTCCGTCTCGGCGTCGGGCATGAAGCCGAGCTCGGCGGCGAAGCGCGCGAGCCGAAGCGGCCGCAGCGGGTCGTTCTCGTACGCCGCAGGACCGAGCACGCGCAGCGTGCGGGCCTCTAGGTCGGCGCGGCCCCCGAGCGGGTCGATCAGCTCGCTGCCCTCGCTTCGGCGCGCCATCGCGTTCACGCTGAAGTCCCGCTTGGCGAGATCCTCCTCGATCGTCTCGCCCTGGAGCGGCGCGTAGTCGTAGACGCGTCCCTCGCGCCTGTCGACCACCCGCCACGCGCCGAATGCCTCGGAGAGCCTGAACACCGGCCCGCGCAGCTCCTTCGCCAACTCGCGCGCGGCCCGCTCGGGATCGCCCTCGACCACGATGTCGATGTCGGTGACCTCGCGGCCGAGCAGCTCGTCGCGCAGGGCGCCGCCGACTATCCAGGACCCGCTCACCGGAAATGCTCGCGGCGGATCCTCGGCAGGAGGCCTGTCGTGACCTCGTAGTTGATCGTGCCCATACGCCGCGCCACCTCCTCGGCAAGTATCCGCTCCTCCCCCTGCGAGCCGATCAGGACCACCTCGTCGCCCACGTCCACCTCTGGGTCCGGTCCGAGGTCCACGGTCACGTTGTCCATGCTCACGGTGCCCACGAGCGGATGGCGCCGGCCGCCGATCAGCACGTCGCAGTCGTTCGTGAGCGCGCGCCGCCAGCCGTCGCCGTAGCCCACCGGCACGGTGCCGACCCAGGTCGGCTCGCGCGCGCGCCAGCGGCGCCCGTAGCCCACGCTCTCCCCCGGCTCGATGCGCCGCACGGACGCCAGCCAGGAATGCAGCGACAGCGCCGGCTCCAGGCCGTGCGTGCCCGGGTCGTCCTGGAAGGGGTCGAGGCCGTAGATCGCGACCCCGCAGCGGACCATGTCGAAGTGCGCAGCCGGCTCCCGCAGCGCCGCGGCGCTGTTCGCGGCGTGCACGAGCACGTCGTCGCGGGCCACGTCGCCCAGGAACTCCTGGAAGGCCTCGAGCTGGGCGGGAAAGAGGTCGTCGTCGAGCTCGTCGGCGGTTGCGAAGTGCGTCATCAGGCCCACGGTGTTGGGCCTCGCCGCGAGCCGGAGGGCCAGCTCGCGGTCCCTCGTCCCCAACCGGCCCATGCCGGTGTCGAGCTTCACGTGCACGCGCGGCGCCGCCTCGGCCACCTCCTCGGACCACGCCACCACGTCGGCGTCGGCGTCGGTGGCCACGCGGAGCTCGTCGCGCGTGAGCGCTCCCATCACCAGCACGGGCACGTCGACCGCCAGCCTGCGCAGCTCGGCGGCCTCGGCCGCCGTGGCGACCGCGAGCCAGGTGGCCCCGCCGGCCAGCACGGCCTCCACCGTGGGCCCGAGCCCGTGGCCATACGCGTCCGCCTTCACCACGGCACAGAGCGGCTGCGGAAGCCGCGCGCAGTTGCGCTCGATTGCGCCTACGTCGATGCGAGCGACGGCACGGTCGGTCACGCCGCCAGGGCGCCGAGCACGTCGAGCCGCGTGACCACTCCCACCAGGCGCCCGTCCTCGACCACCGGGAGGCGGTTGTGCCCGCTCTCGTGGATCAGCCGGGCGGCGGCGCGCACGCTCGTGTCCGGGCCGACCGTGTCGGGATCGCGGGTCATCATGTCCTCGGCCGTGGCGGCGAAGGCCTTGCGCAGGCGATCCTCGAAACGGTGGAGCGACTCGAGGAAGACCGTGCCACCGAACAGGTTCACGTAGTGAGGGATGTGGAGGTCGCCCTGGTCGTCGGGGAGCACCAGATCGGCCTCGGTCACGATCCCGACCAGCCTGTCGTCCGCGTCCACGACCGGGAGACCGGGCAACTCGTTCTCAAGCAGCGCCGCCACGACCTCCTCGACCGAGGCGTCGGGCGCCACCGTGACCGGGCTCGAGTCCATGATCTCGCCGATTCGCTCCGCCATGACGGCGCGACCTTACCGGAGGGTCTTCCGTTGTCGCCGCGCCGGGCCGGGCGTTCACGACAGCGGTGAAAGGGGGTGGCTTCTTTCGATCGTCATGCTTTGTGGGGTCTGTGTCCCGGTTAGGCAGGACGGTCGCGTGGGATCAGCGGCGGGTCAGGCCGTCGGGCAGTGCGTCGATCACGTCGCCGGCCATGACGTGGTCGGGGCGGAGGCGCTCCGCCGCCGCGCGGGCGGCGAGTACGTGGGCGAGCGTGCCGAGCGCGGCCGCCTCGAAGGCGTCGAGGCGCTTGGCGAGCAGGGCGCCGATCAGGCCGGAGAGCACGTCGCCGGTGCCGGCCGTGGCGAGGGCCGGGGTTCCGCCGGGGCTGATCGCCACCGGCCCGCCGGGCCGGGCGACGATCGTGTCATCGCCCTTCAGGAGCACCACCGCCCCGCTCAGCTCGGCGGCCTCGCGGACGTGCGCCAACCGATGGGCTGCCACCTCCTCGGTGCTGACCTCGAGGAGCCGCCCCAGTTCGGCCTCATGCGGCGTTAGGACGGTAATCGCCTCCCGCTCGCGGAACAGCTCGAGCCGGCCCGCGTGGGCGTTCAGGCCGTCGGCGTCCACCAGCAGCGGCACCTCCACCGCGAGCGCGACACCGCGCGCGAACTCCTCGGCGCCCTCGTCCCGGCCGAGGCCGGGGCCGAGCACGACGGCACCGGCGCGCTCGGCCATCTCCTCCACCTCCGGGACGCCCGCCGGCGTGTGGAAGCCGTCGTCGTCCGGGAGGCCGCGGCTCATCTGCTCGAGCAGACGCAGGTCCACGGCCGGCTGGACCGGACCGGGCACGGCGACCTGGACGTAGCCGGCCCCCGCGCGCGCGGCGGAGCGGGCGGCCATCGTCGGCGCTCCGGTGAGGCCCATCGAGCCGCCCACCACCACCACGACGCCCGACTCGAACTTCGAGCCGCTGCGCGAGCGGCGCGGATACAGGTCGAGGACGGCCTCGCCGATCAGCCCCGCGGCGGACACGGCCGGGGCTCCGCGCGGTATCCCGATCTCGACCACCTCCACGCGCCCCGCGTGCTCCTTGCCGGGGTTCACATGCAGGCCCACCTTCGACCCGTGGAAGGTCGCGGTCGCGGCCGCCCGGACGGCCTCGGCCTCGATCTCCCCGGTGGAGGCGTTCACGCCGGACGGCACGTCGCAGGCCACGACCGGGGCGTCCTGCTCGTTGATCGCCCAGATCGCCGACGCCACCGGCTCGCGCGGCGCGCCCTCGAAGCCAGTGCCGAGCAGCGCGTCCACCACAACGCCCGAGCCCTCGAGCCGGTCGCGCTCGAAGGGCTGCGTGCCGTCCAGGACTTCGACCTCGTAGCCGTCCTCCTCCAGGAGCCGGGCCGCGACCCGTCCGTCGCCGCCGTTGTTGCCCTTCCCGACCACGATCCGTACCGGGCCCGCCTCGGCCACAGCGGCCGTCACGCGCGCGAGCCCGAGGCCCGCCCGCTCCATCAGGTCCGCCTCCGGCACGCCCTGCTCCTCGATCGCCCAGGCGTCGGCCGCGCGCATCTCGGCGGCCTCGTAGATCGGGTCGACCCAGTCCGGGAGCGCGCTCACCGCAGAACCGCGACGGCGCCCGCCACGTCGTCGGTGTGCGTGAGCGAGATGGCGAGCTCGCCGCCGAGCTCGGCGGCGCGAGCGGCCACGCCCCCGCTGAGGCGGACCTCCGGCGCCGCGCCGGTGGCCACGACCTCGACGTCTCGGAAGCTCCAGCCGGTGAGGCCGAGCGCCTTGGCCACGGCCTCCTTCGCGCAGAAGCGCGCCGCCAGGTGCATCGCGGGCCGCGCGCGCGCCGCCGCGTACTCGCGCTCTGCGTCGGTGAAGACCCGCTCGGCCAGGCGGGGCCGCCGCTCCAGCGCGCGCTCGAAGCGACCGACGTCGAGTAGGTCGATGCCCACGCCGCTCATCGCGGCCGGAACCTACTCGACGGTAACCGTCTTGGCGAGGTTGCGCGGCTGGTCCACGTTGAGACCGCGGGCGCGGGCGATGTAGTACGCCAGGAGCTGGAGCGGGATCACGGCCAGCAGCGGCTGGAGCAGCCAGTCGGTGCGCGGCACCTCCACGATCTCCTCAGCGTGCTCGGCCACCTGGCCGTTGCCCTCCGTGGCCACGGCGATCACGTGCGCCCCGCGCGCACGCACCTCGGCGATGTTGGAGAGCACCTTGTCGAGCACCGGCGAGTCGGTGGCCACGCACACCACCGGCGTGCGCTCGTCGAGCAGCGCGATCGGCCCGTGCTTCATCTCGCCGGCCGCGTAGGCGTCGGTCGGAATGTAGGAGACCTCCTTGAGCTTCAGCGCGCCCTCGAGGCAGATCGGCAGCCCGACATGGCGGCCGAGGTAGAGGAAGAAGCCCGCGTCCTTCCAGTGCTCTGCGATGGCCTTGATCCGATCGTCCACGCCTTCCACGAGCGTCGCGATCGCGTGCGGCACCGCGCGCAGCTCGGCGCTGAGGCGGTCGATCACCTCCTGCTCGAGCTGCCCGCGCAGCTGCGCCAGCTTGAGCGCGAACAGGTACATCGCGGCCACCTGCGCCACGAAGGTCTTGGTGGCCGCCACGCCGATCTCGAGGCCCGCGCGCGTGAAAAGGACGCCGTCCGAGTCGCGCGTAGCCTGGCTCCCCTGGATGTTCGTGATCGCGAGCACCTTCGCGCCACGCTCGCGCGCCAGCCGCATCGCCGCCAGCGTGTCGGCGGTCTCGCCGGACTGCGAGATGCCGATCACGAGGTCGCGCTCGTCGAGCACCGGGTTGCGGTAGCGGAACTCCGAGGCGATGTCCATCTCCACCGGCAGCCGCGCCCACCACTCGAGCGCGTAGCGGCCCACGAGGCCGGCGTGGTAGGAGGTGCCGCACGCCACGATCACGATCCGGCGCGCGTCCTTCAGGAAGTCGTCCGAGATCCCGATCTCCGGCAGCTCCACCCCGGCCTCGCCGAGGCGCCCGGCCACGGTCTCCGCCACGGCGTCGGCCTGCTCGTGGATCTCCTTGAGCATGAAGGTCTCGTAGCCGCCCTTCTCGGCCTCCTCGTCGTTCCACTCCACGCGGTCGACCTCGCGCTCGATCTCGGTCCCGTCCGGGGAGATGAAGCGCGAGCCCTGCGGCGTGACTGACACGATCTCACCGTCGTGCACGAGCTGGACGCTGCGCGTCTCCGACATGAACGCCGGGATCGCGGAGGCTATGAAGCTCTCGCCCTCGCCCAGGCCCACCACCAGCGGGCACTCCTTGCGGGCGCCCACGAGCACGTCGGGCTGCTCGGCCGACATCGCGACGAACGCGTAGTGGCCGCGCAGGTCGTTGTAGGCGAGGCGGACCGCCTCGACCAGATCGCCAGAGAAGTGCGACGCGATCAGGTGCGCCACCACCTCGGCATCGGTCTCGGACGTGAACTCCGCGCCCTCGTCGATCAGGCGTGCGCGCAACTCGGTCCAGTTCTCGACGATCCCGTTCAGGACGATGTGGAAGCGCTCGGAGGTGTCCCAGTGCGGGTGCGCGTTTGCCTGCGTGACGCGGCCGTGGGTGGCCCAGCGGGTGTGGCCGATGCCGGTGGAGCCCCTCAGGTGCCCGTTCGACTTCGCCACGGCGTCGCGCAGGTGCTGGAGGTTGCCGACGGCGTGCACGCTGTCGATCGCCCCGTTGGTGACGAGCGACAGCCCTGCGGAGTCGTAGCCGCGGTACTCCAGGCGCTGAAGGCCCTGGAGCAGGAGGTCGCGGCATTCGCGCGACCCGACGTATCCGATGATCCCGCACATGACTGGCTCAGCCTAGCTCTGTCTCCACCAGATTCGCCAAGCGGTCCACTATCTCCTGGCACTCGTCCTCCTGCGGGGCCTCGACCATCACGCGCACGAGCGGCTCGGTGCCGGACGGGCGCACCAGCACCCGGCCGCGCCCCTCGAGCGCCTGAGACTCGCGCTCGACCGCGGCCCAGACGCTGTCGGCGCCCTCGAGCGCCGCGCGGTCGCGCACGCGCACGTTCACGAGCCGCTGCGGCAGCTTCTCCATCGCGTGGCGGTCGGCGAGGTCGGCGCCCTGGAGCGCCTCGAGCGCCAGCAGCGCGGCGGCCGTGCCATCGCCGGAGGGAGCGAAGCCCGTGTCGATGATGTGGCCCGACTGCTCGCCGCCCAGCGCCCAACCGCGGCGGATGAGCTCTGCGAGCACGTGCCGGTCGCCCACGCTCGTGGTGGCCACCTCGATGCCCGCGGCCTCCATCGCGCGGTGGAACCCGTAGTTGGTCATCACGGTCACCGCCACGCCGTCCCCGGCCAGTCGCCCGCTGCCGCGCAGGTGGACGGCGGCGAGCGCCATCAGCTCGTCGCCGTCCACGACGATGCCGTTGCGGTCGAGGGCGAGCACGCGGTCGCCGTCGCCGTCGAACGCGAACGCCACGTCGTGGCCGTCCATGTGTGCCGCGAGCGCCTCGATGTGGGTGGACCCCACGCCGTGGTTGATGTTGCGGCCGTCGGGCTCCACGGCGATCGCGTCCACGTCGGCGCCGAGGCGCCGGAAGATCTCCGGCGCGACTCGGTAGGTCGCGCCGTTCGCGCAGTCGAGCAGCACGCGCATGCCGCTCAGGTCGAGCCCCGAGAAGCGCAGCTGCAGCTCGCGCAGGTAGTCGCCGCCCGCGCCGTGCAGCTCGCGCAGGCGCCCGATGCGGGTGCTCGGCTCGTCGAGCCGCTGCTCGATCTCGGCCTCCTGGTCGTCGCCGATCTTCATGCCCTCCGGGCCGAAGAACTTGATCCCGTTGTCCTGGTAGGGGTTGTGCGACGCCGACACCACCGCCGCCAGCTCGAACCCGTAGCGCCGGACGAGCACGGACGCGCCCGGCGTGGGCAGCACACCGCCCAGGAGGGCGTGGCCGCCACCGGCGGCGATGCCGGCGGCGAGCGCCGCCTCCAGCATCTCGCCCGACTCGCGCGTGTCGCGCACGATCAGGACCTGCGGGTGGTCGACGGGCGCGGTGAGCGCGGCCGCGCGGCCGAGCCTGAGCGCCAGATCGGCACCCAGGAACTCTCCCGCGACCCCGCGGACCCCGTCCGTCCCGAACAGCCGCATGAGGCGAACTAGCGCTTCGAGAACTGCGGCCGCTTGCGGGCCTTCTTGAGCCCGGCCTTCTTGCGCTCCTTCTCGCGCGGGTCGCGCGTGAGGTAGCCGCGGCGCTTCAGCTCGGTGCGCAGCGCCGGGTCGGCCTCCACGAGGGCGCGGGCGATCCCGTGGCGCAGGGCGTTCGCCTGGGCGGACACGCCGCCGCCGTGGATGCGGGCCACCACGTCCATGCGGGTCGCATAGCCGGCGGCCTCGAGCGGCTGGCTGGCCATGCGCTGGAGCCGGACGCGCGGGAAGTACTCGTCAAGGTGGCGGCCGTTCACCGTGTAGGTGCCCTCGCCCGGCTTCAGGATCACGCGCGCGATCGCGCTCTTGCGCTTGCCAGTGGCGTTGTAGCGGGCGTCCGCGGCCAGCTCGAGCGGCGTGTGGGCCACGGGCGCCGGCTCGGCGCCCTCCTCACCCGGCTCGCCCTCCTCGGCTCCAGCCTCTGCATCGACGTACTCGCCGTACTCGTCGTACTCGCCACCCTCGGGGCGCTGCTCCTCGAGAACGAGGTCGGGCTCGAGGTGCGCGCCGGGGATGACCTCCTCCTGGCCGCCGCCCTCCTTCTCCTTACGCGCGCGGGGCGCGGGCGCTTCCTCGGCCGCGGGCTCGGCCCCCTCCTCGGCCGCGGGCTCGGCGCCCTCCTCGGCCGCGGGCTCCTCGCCGCCCTCCTCGGCCGCGGGCTCCTCGCCGCCCTCGGCGGTCGTCGCCTGGCCGAGCTCCTCGAGACCCTCGATCTCCGGCCCCGGCGCCTCCGCGTCGGCGGGCTGCTCGTCGGGGGCGTCAGCCGGCTGCTCTGGCTCGGGCGGGCTCTCCGACGGCGTGCCCTCGCCCGGCTCGCCCGGAGCGCCCTCCGGAGCCTCGTCCTCGGGCGCCTCGCCCTCGGGCTGCTGCGGCTCTTCGGTCATCAGGCGTCTACCTCCATCGGCTCGGGCTTCTGCGCGGCGTGGGGGTGGTCAGGTCCGGCGTAGACCTTGAGCTTGCGCAACTGCGCGCGACCCAGGCGCGTGCGGGGAAGCATGCCCTTCACGGCCAGGCGCAGGACCTCCTCGGGCCGGCGCTCGAGCATGTCGTCGAGCGTCCGGCTGCGGAGTCCGCCGGGGTAGCCGGAATGCCGGTAATAGCGCTTCTCGGCGCGCTTGTTGCCGGTCACCGAGACCTTCTCGGCGTTCACGACGACCACGAAATCCCCCACGTCGATGTGCGGCGTGTACTCGGGCTTGCGCTTGCCGCGCAGGGCGTCTGCGATCTGGGTCGCGAGCCTGCCCAGCGTCTTGCCGGTAGCGTCGACCACGAGCCAATTGCGCTCGCGGGTAGCCGGTGTAGCCACGTAAGTCTTCATCACAAAGGAGCCGCCAGAGAGAGGCGGCCGGGCTCGTAGTGTAGCCATGTAGACGCCGTCCGGTCCGTGGGTATACTGCCCGCCGAATAAGTGCCTGCCGAATCTCCGGTCCCGCCGTGGACCGGGGAACGGGGGAACCGTTCGAGGGGCGTCGAAAGACAGTCCTTCGAGGGGGCGAATCGGCCGGATCACCCTGGTCGTAGCGCTGCTCTTCAGGCGCGAGCCCGTCAGCTAACCCCGTAGGCCCCAAACCGAAGAGAGGCCGTAGGAGTTTGCGAGACACCCGTCTTCCCGCGAAGCGTGCCGCCTGTGCACTGATTCTGTGCACGCTGGCCGCGGCACCGGCGGCATCGGGACAGTCATCCGGGGGCGGGAGCGTCTACGTGGCCACCCCGAAGGTCTCCAAGGTCACCTGCCTGCGCAACTGCGCGAGCAAGCAGCGCGCCCGCGGCGGCTCGGTCCTCAAGATCGTCGGGGCCGAGCTGGCCGGCGTGAACGCGATCACGTACCTCGGGAGCTACGGCAGCGGTGACAACACCACCGTGAAGGTGCGTGCCGGCAGCAACACGCGCCTCAACGCCCGCGTGCCGATCGGCGCGGTGACCGGGCCGGTCGCGCTCGCCACTGCGGGCGGCGCACGCTCGGCTCCCACCAAGCCTGTCCTCATCCTCCCGCCCCTCCCGCCCGAGCCGAACGCCGAGCTGTCGCCGGTGCCGGACGTGAGCGGCGCGCCGCACCTGGAGACCGGCACCAGCCGGACGAAGGCGTTCGTCGGCGCGCGGCCGGGCGTGACGTTCTCGTTCCGGCTCTCGGGCGCGTCGGCCACCGCGCTCAAGGTGGAGCTGGTGAGCGCGGCCGACGGGACCGCGGTCAAGACCTGGACCCCGCAGCAGGTGGCGCCCGACGAGGTCCAGAGCATCTCGTGGAGCGGGCGCCTGGGCCGGGCGGCCGCGAAGCCGGGCCGCTACTCGTTCCGCCTCACGGCGGCGAGCGCGAACGGCGCCGAGGCGCGCAACTCGCAGGCCGGCGACTTCAGCCGCGACGCCTTCGACCTCTACGACAACATCTTCCCGGTCCGCGGCCGCCACGACTTCGGCGGCGCGGGCGCGCAGTTCGGCGCCGGCCGCGCCGGGCATATGCACCAGGGCCACGACGTGTTCGCCAAGTGCGGGACCCGCATGGTCGCCGCCCGCGGCGGGCGCGTGCAGTTCAAGCAGTACCACGCCGCCGCCGGTCACTACCTCGTGATCGACGGCGACGGCACCGAGATCGACTACGTCTACATGCACCTCGACCAGCCCTCCCCCTTCGCCGAGGGCGACCGCGTTTACACGGGCCAGACGATCGGCGCCGTCGGCGACAGCGGCAACGCCCGCGGCTGCCACCTCCACTTCGAGCTCTGGAGCGGGCCGGGCTGGTACGACGGCGGCAAGCCGTTCGACCCGCTGCCGTCGCTCACCGCCTGGGACAGCTGGTCCTAGCCTCCGGTGGAGTGCCCGCTTAGTGTCTGCGCGTGAGCGCGAACGCGGTCGCTGAACGGCTGCGGGCCGGCATCGAGGCCGGTGAGTTTGCGCCGTTCGCGGAGGCCTACGCGTCCGAGGCCGTCCTCGATGCCTCCGTGCCCGGCAGCCGCCGGCGAGTGCGCACGCCGGACGACGCCACCGCCGCACTGGCGGCGTGCTTCCCCGGCCCGGGCCGGATCGTCGAGTGGAACGCCGCGATCGAGCCGGCCGGCATCGCCGTCTGGGTCGAGCGCGTGGGTGACGACGGCCACGCCGTCCGCCAGCGCCACTACCTGCACGTCGACAGTGACGGACGCGTCGCCCGCCACTGGATCTACGCCGCGCGGCCGCACACCGCCCCGCCCTCGGAGCCGGTTCCGGAGGCGGCGGAACAGCTCTTCGCGGACCTTGGCGAGATCGCCGAGCGCGTCACGCTCGCGTCGAGCGGCTGGTCCGGGAACCGCATCGACCGCCTCGTGCTCGCCGACGGGCGCGCGCTGATCGCGAAGCGCATCGTGCCCGGCTCGGACTGGCTCGGCCGCGCGACGCGCGACCCCGGGCGCGAGGCGCTGCTCTTCGCCGACGGCCTGTTCGCGCGCATGCCGACCACCGTGGACCCGGCGATCGTGGCCGCGGAGCGCGACGGCGAGGCCTGGTGGGTCGTGATGCGCGACGTGAGCGCCGAGCTCCTCGACGAGGCCACCCCGCTCACCCGTGAGCAGAACCGCTTCGTGCTCGCATCGGCGGCGGCGATGTGGGCGGAGTTCTGGGAGGACGATGTGCCGCACCTCTCGACCCAGAGCGACCGGCTCGCGTTCGCGGTCCCCGCCATCTCCGAGCGCGAACGCCAAACCGTGGACATCCTGCCCAAGCAGTTCGAGGCGGCGTGGGAGGCCTTCGGCGAGGCGGTCGATCCCGACGTGGGCAGCGCCGTGCTCGAGCTCGTCGACGACGTGACCCCGCTGGCCGCGGCCCTCGGCGCCCACGGCACGACGCTCATCCACGGCGACCTGCGCGACGAGAACATTGCGCTGTCGGACGGCCGGCTCGTGCTGCTCGACTTCGGCCTCGCCACCCTGGGCCATCCCGCCGTCGAGCTGGCCTGGTACATGGTCCACGACGTCTGGCGAATAGCGGCGACGCACGACGACGTGGTGGAGGACTTCCGGAGCGCGCTCGGCGAGCGGGACGATCCCGCCGCGCTCGAGCTCGGCATCATCAGCGGCCTCGTCCAGTACGGCTGGATCTTCGGCCACAGCGCAGTTGTGCATACGGACCCCGCCGAACGAGAATGGGCACGCGCGGAGCTCGCATGGTGGGTCCCGCGCGTGCGGCACGCCCTTGAACAGTGGAGGTGAGATGGCCGGTTACACGATCAGAGCGCTCGAGGAGCTCCCGGACGTCCTCGGCGACTACCCGGGAGAGATGCGCATGAGCGCCGTGAGCGACCTGGGCTGCGAGCAGGTGGGCTTCACCTG
>Ga0075420_100003218_pt1 | contig 14248 bp, 12 predicted proteins | sample SoiMetdeltSBSDD4_FD_75296 | JGI IMG/M metagenome (GOLD analysis project Ga0075420, IMG submission 75296) | Bulk soil microbial communities from a Populus tree surrounding site in Tennessee, USA - Soil MetaG P. deltoides SBSDD4 | ecosystem: Environmental > Terrestrial > Soil > Tree plantation... | reverse complement strand
GCCGATCCTGGTGGGCTACCTGGCCGGCGTCGCCCTGATCATGATCATCGGACAGTTGGCAAGCTCACCGGAGTCCCGGTACACGGCGACGGCGTCATCGGGCAGGTCCGGTCGTTCCTCCGCCAACTGCCGCAAGCGCACCTCGGCACGCTGCTGCTCGCCGCCGCGGTACTCGCGTTCCTGTTCCTCGTACAGTGGCGATGGCCCAAAGCGCCCGGACCGCTCCTGGCGGTCCTGCTGGCCACCGTCGCGGTGGCCATCTTCGGGTTGGACCGGGCGGGAATCGCGGTGGTCGGGCAGGTCGCGTCCGGCTTGCCGCGACCGTCGCTGCCGCACCCGGGCGACCTGGCCGACCTGGTGTTGCCGGCGGTCGGTGTGCTGCTGGTGGGCTACACCGACAACATGCTCACCGCACGGTCGTTCGCCGCGCGCCGCGACGAACACGTCGACGCGAACCGGGAACTGCTCGCGCTCGGCGCGGCCAACGTCGGCGCCGGGGTGATGGCCGGCTTTCCGGTCAGCAGCAGCGGTAGCCGCACCGCGCTCGGCGACGCGGCCGGCAGCCGTACCCAGATGTACTCGCTCGTCGCTCTCGTCGGCCTGCTGGGCACCTTGCTGTTCCTGGGTCCGCTCCTCGCCCGCTTCCCGCAGGCCGCGCTGGGCGCGATCGTGGTCTACGCCGCCGTACGCCTCATCGACGTCGCCGGCTTCCGCCGGCTGGCCGCGTTCCGCCGCAGCGAGCTGTGGCTGGCGCTGCTCGCCTGCGCGGGTGTGCTCGTCCTCGACATCCTGTACGGCATCCTGCTCGCCGTCGCCCTGTCCGTTGCCGAGATGCTCGCCCGGGTGGCTCGGCCGCACGACGCGATCCAGGGTTTGGTACCGGGACTTGCCGGCATGCACGACGTCGACGACTATCCACAGGCGCGTACCGTGCCAGGGCTGGTCGTCTACCGTTACGACTCGCCGCTGTTCTTCGCCAACGCGCAGGACTTCCGCCGCCGGGCACTGGCCGCCGTCGACCAGCACGACGGGGTCGACTGGTTCGTCCTCAACACCGAGGCCAACGTCGAGGTCGATATCACCGCGCTCGACGCCCTCGACTCGCTGCGCCGGGAACTCGAGCGCCGGGGCATCGTCTTCGCCCTTGCCCGCGTCAAGCAGGACCTGCTCGACGAGCTCGACGCGTACGGGTTGACCGAGGCGATCGGCCACGACCGCATCTTTCCTACCCTGCCGACCGCCGTCGCCGGCTTCGAGCAATGGCGGCAGCACCGCTGAAAGGGGACCTTCGGCCCGTGGTGGCACGGTCCGGTGGCCCTGCCCGGAACATGTACCGCGGAGTCGAATGGAGGTGACAACGGAACAAGGACCAAAGGATGTGCGCCATGACCGCACTGACCGAACGCGGTACCCACCGCGTGACATTCCCCGCACCCGCGCCGGTCCCGCACATCGAGACCGCCCGGGAGAAGGCGGCCCGGTACACCTTCGCCGGACTGCGCCTGGCCATGGGATGGATCTTCCTGTGGGCGTTCCTCGACAAGGTGTTCGGCTTCGGCTTCGCCACCCCCGAGGCGCGGTCCTGGATCAACGGCGGTTCGCCGACCAAGGGCTTCCTGGCCAACGCGACCGGCCCGTTCGAGAGCTTCTACCGCTCGATCGCCGGTGACACCTGGGCGAACTGGCTGTTCATGATCGGCCTGGCCGGCATCGGTCTGGCCCTGATCCTGGGCATCGGCACGCGCATCGCCGCCGGTACCGGCTCGCTGCTGCTGGTTCTCATGTGGACCGCCGCGCTGCCACTGGACAACAACCCGTTCCTCGACGACCACCTGATCTACGCCGGGCTGCTCGTCGCCCTGGCCCTGGTCAACGCGGGCAACACGCTCGGGCTGGGTACGTACTGGGCCCGGTTGCCCATCGTGCGGAAGGCGCCCTGGTTGAGGTAGTCCCTTCCAGCAGGCGGCCGGCGCACCCGCGCCGGCCGTCCTTTATTCGCTGACTAGCTTGGCACGAACCGCTTCGGCGTCGGGGTGGTCGATCTCGTCCAGGATGGACACGGCATGCCGCCACGCGGTACGAGCGGCCTCGGCGCGACCGGCGGCGCAGTGGGCGTCGCCGAGGTGCGCGAGAGTGGTGGCCTCGATGTACCGGTCGCCCAAGTCCCGCTCCAGCTCGAGGGCCTGCTCGTAGCAGCTGATGGCCTGGTCGTGGTCGCCGACGAGGTGGTGGACGTAGCCGAGGCTGTCAAAGGTGGCCGCCTGCCCGTAGCCGTTGTCGAGCGCCCGGTGCAGGTCGAGGGACTCCTGGCAGGCAGCCAGCGCCCGCGGATAGTCGCCGATCAGCGCATGGAACCAGCCGACCGCGTTGAGCGAGTTGGCTTGGCCGGTGCGATGGTCGGCAGCGCGGTACACGTCCAATGCCTGCTGTGCGTGGCCGAGCGCCTCGGTGTAGTTGCCCTGCCGCTCGCACACCTGGGCGAGGTTGTGGTGGGTGTGGGCTCGACCGATCTGGTCGCCGGCCGCCCGGTGCAGATCCAGGGCCTGCCGCAGTTCGGTCTGCGCATCGGCGAACCGGCCGATCTGGACGTACGCGTTGGCCAGCAGCCGGTGGGCACGGGCCTGGGCCGGTGAGTCGGCGAGCTGCTGGGTGGCGGTCACGGCGGCGCGCTGGACGGCGACCCAGTCGTGCCAGTGTCCACGCCGGTAGAGAAACGTCGACAGCGTCCAGGCCAGTTGCCAGGTAAGGGTGTGCAGCCCGTCGACCGCGGCTCGGTCGACGGCCGCGAGCAGGACCGGCCGCTCGACGTCGAACCACGCCATCGCCGCCTCGTAGTCCATGGGTTCCTCGGGTGTCGTCCCGGGTTCGGGTGCGTCGAGAACGATGGAATCCCGGTGCGGGTTCAACCGCTGGGTGGCGGCATGCGAGCTGTGCAGGTAGTGGTCCAGCATCCGGCGGACCGCGGCCTCGCGTTCGGGCGCTCGAGCCAGTTCACCGGCGTACGCCCGCAGCAGGTCGTGGAGGCTGAACCGGTGCGGGTGGGTCTCGGCTACCAGGTGGGAGCGGGTGAGCTCGGCCAGCAGCGGGCGCACCTCGGATGGCGGAACGCCGGCCAGGCTGGCCGCCGCGGGCACCGAAACGTCCGGACCCGGATGCAGGCCGAGCAGGCGGAACAACCCGGCCGCCGCCGGGCCGAGGCTTTGATAGGACCACGAAAACACCGCGCGTACGTCGGTCGCCGGGTCACCGGTACCGAGCCCGTCGAGGCTCCGCAGCTCGCTGGCCAGGTACGCCAATGGCAGGTCCGGTGCGGTGGCGGCCCGGGCGGCCGCGACGGCCAGGGCCAGCGGCAAGCGCGCACACGAGACGACGATCTCGTCGACCGCGTCCGGCTCCTTCGCCGTCCGGTCGGTACCGATGCGCCGTGCCAGCAGCTCCCGAGCCTCCACTGTAGACAGAAGGTCGAGTGTCAGCGCACGGGCACCCTCGCCGGTGACCAGTCCGGCGAGCGAGTTGCGACTGGTGACGAGCGCGAGGCAGCCGGGCGCGCCGGGGAGCAGCGGCCGTACCTGCTCGGCGTCGACGGCGTTGTCGAGCACCACCAGCATCCGGCGATCGGCGAGGAGGCTCCGGTAGAGGGCCACCTGTGCGTCCACACTGGACGGTAGGCGCTGCGGCGGTACGTCGAGCGCCGCCAGGAGCGAGCGGACCGCCACGGTTGGGTCGGTCGGTGTACCGCCGGGGTCGAACCCGCGGAGGTTGAGGTAGAGCTGCCCGTCGGGGAAGCGGCGGGCGACCCGATGGGCCCAGTGCACGGCGAGCGCGGTCTTTCCCACGCCGGCCGTACCGGCGATCGCGGTGATCACCAGCGCCGCCAGCGAGCCACGGGTCAGTGCCCGGTCCAACTCGTGGAGGTCTCGGGTGCGTCCCGTGAAGCCCTTGACGTCGGCGGGGAGCTGGCGGGGGATCGTCGGCCCGGATTCACCCCGGGCGGCGGCGACGAACCGAGCCCGCTCGACGTCGCTCAGCGCGAGCGCGTCCACCAGCAGGCGGACCGACTCGCGGCGGGGGCGGCGCAGACCGCCGGATTCGAGGCGGCGGATCGTGCGGACACCGAGACCGGTACGGTGAGCCAGCTGTTCCTGGGTCAGCAGAGCGCGCTCGCGCCAGGTACGTATCAGCGTCGCGAGGGAGGACATGGATCCCTCTCGTTGTGGCTCACCGGTGGACCGAACTCCTGGTAGATCGTATCGACCACTACGTCTATGTTCGGACTTTGTTCGGGAACCTAGGGGCGGTGGTGAGTCGTCATAGCAACATGAGCCGTCTCCTGCTCGCCGGCCTGAGCCTGGTGCTGCTTTCCGCCTGCGGTACGACGCCCGCCAAGCCCCGTGCTTCTGCCGAGCCGACCGTTTCCGCCGGGCCGCGCGTCTCCGCGGTGCCGCCGGTTTCCGCAAAGCCGCCGGTCTCCACGGGGCCGCCGGTCTCCACGGGGCCGCCTGGGCGGACGGTCGCGGACTACTTCTCCCCACCGCAGGCCCACCCCGGTCCGACCTGGACGAGGCACGGCCGTCCGGTCGACGGGGGTGAGCTGAGCAGCAGTGCCGGGCCGGAGCACTGTGGTTGGCAGAGCGTCGTGTTCCTGTTCGTCGGCTGGCCGCTCGGGACGGTCTCGCAGACATCGGCCGAGGTACGCGAATTCGTCCGCGACCCGAACGGTGTGTTCGACCAGCGGTTGCGCCCTTTGGTGCGCCACGCCGTCCTTCCCGCCGACGCGGCCGACACCGGATATCGCACCGGCGGGCTCGAACTGTGGCTGTCACCGTCGAATCCGGATGCCGCGTACCTGCGGTCCGGAAGCGACGTCGAACGGTGGCCACGCGCCGATCCCCTTATCGCCTGCGCTTGATCTCAGGTCACTCCCACGTCCCGATCAGCCGGATCGCGGGAGTGCGGGTCGTGGCCAGCGTAGTCAGCACGTTGGTGACTCCCACGACAACGAACGCGCCGGCGGTCAACGCCGCCAGCAGTGACCACTGTGGACTGACTACGGCGATGCCGACCATCTTCTCGACCGCTACGGCGATCCCGAGCACGGTACCGGCGGCGGCCAGGCCCCCGAGGAGCAGGCCGGTTGCCACGACAGCCGATGCCTCGCCCAACGCGCTCGCCACCACCTGACCGCGGGTGAGGCCGGTGACGCGCGCGGTCGCGTATTCGCGCCGCCGATCGGAGGCGGCGATCACCACGGCGTTGACCATCGCGATGACCGCGTAGAGCATGGCCATCCCCAGCAGCACCGTCATCACGTCGAGGTTGGTGTGTTGCTGGTCGTCGGCGTTCCGGTCGATCCACTCGTCCACGGTGACCACCTCGCCGACCCGTGCGAGGCGGGCTGCGACCGACGACACGTCGACGCCTTCGAACAGCCGAACGGCGTACCGCCTGGGGCCGGAGTCCGGCATGAGATCGGGCGGCAGCAGGAAGTACGGACCAGCCAACGTGTCCGGCAGAAGCACCGCGATGCGCAGGTCGCGCGTTCGGCCATCGAGCCGTACCGGTAGCGGGTCACCGACGCGCAAGCGCAGCTCGGGAGCGTAGCTCGGGCTGACGGCCACGGAGTCGCCACGCAGGGCCGTGAGGTTGCCCGGGCCTACGTCGTGAGTACTGGCGTACGCCACCGGGTCGACCGCCAACCCGTCGACGACTCCGTACTCGAGGTGGCCCTCACCGTCGTCCGAGCCGACCTCGAACGTGACCGGTACCTCCTCGGACACCGTGGCGACCCCGTCGACCGCGGCGAGCTGGCCCCGAACGGGACGATCGGTGGTGACGATCAGATCGGCCCGCAGGGTACGAGTGACCTCCTGCCGGGTGGCCTTGCCGAGGGTGTCCAGCGTGCCCGCGGTACCCGCGACGAAGGCGACCAACAGCATGACCGGCGCCGCGGTGGACGCGCTTCGCCGCACGCCGTGCCGCAGGTTGGCGTGCGCCAGACCACCCAACGGACCTCGGGCCAGAATCCCGAGAGGCCAGCTGGCCAGCCGTACCACGAGCGGAGCGAGCGCGGTGAAAGCGACAACGAGCATCATCGACACGAATACCGACAGCGCCAACGCAGCCTCGCCACCCAGCGCGGCGATGAGTATCACCATCGCGATGCCGCCGGCGAGAAACAACATGCCGAGAATCCACCGCGAGGCCGTCATGACCCGCGCTATCCGATCCGACTCGCGCAGCGCCTCGAGCGGCCGTACCCGTGACGCGCGGCGGGATGCGACGAGCACACCCAGCACCGCGATGCCGATGCCCGTCCCCGCCGAAACGGCGATGATCCACGATCGCCACTGCGGCCCGAAACCGGTCGGTACGAAGCCGAAGTGCACCAGCATCCCGGCCTGCACCCGCATCGTCGGCAACCCGAGCAGGATGCCCAGGAGGCAGCCGACGGTACCGAGTAGCAGCGCCTCGCCGACCAGCAGCCGTCGCACCTGTCCCCGACTCGCCCCGGTCAGCCGCAGCAGCGCGAGGTCGCGCCGACGTTGCGCGACAGTGAATGCGAACGTCGTACCGACGATGAAGATGGCCACGAATGTCGACAGCCCGAGTGAGATGCCCAGCAACGAGATTCCGGCCTCGTACCCCGATCGCAGCGCGAGCGCCTCGGCCGCCGGCAGCCCGGGCGGAATCCGTGCCGTGGCCGCCGAGACGAGATTCAGCAGCGACGACTGTACCAATGCGACACCGAGGCAGACCGTGACGACCGCGCCGGCAAAGACCGGCCAGCGGTCGCGGAAGGTTCGCAAGGACATGCCCAGCACGGCTACTCCTCCCACCGCGCGAGCCGCTCGGCAACCTGCCGGATAGTCGGCCGATCGAGTCGGTCGACCAATCGCCCGTCGTGCAGAAACAACACCCGGTCGGCACTTGCCGCGACGGCCGGGTCATGAGTGACCATGACGATGGTCTGGCCCGACGCGTCGACCATCGAACGCAGCATGCCGAGAACCGACCGCGCCGACCGGCTGTCCAATGCACCCGTCGGCTCGTCGGCGAACAGCACACTCGGTCTGGTCACCATCGCCCGGGCGATGGCCACGCGTTGCTGCTGACCTCCGGACAGCTCGCGTGGGCGGTGCCGGGCCCGATCGGCAAGGCCCACCGAGGCGAGCACCTCGCGCACCTGACGGCGTCCGGGTCGCCGGCCGGCCAGCCGCAGCGGCATGGCCACGTTCTGCTCCGCGGACAACGACTCGATCAGGTTGAAGCTCTGGAAGACGAAACCAACGTCGGTACGGCGCAACCGGGTCAGCTCGGTGTCGGAGGCCCGAGTGATGTCCTGCCCCGCGATCCGCACTTCGCCGCTCGTCACGCGTTCGAGTCCCGCGGCACAGTGCAGCATTGTCGACTTTCCCGACCCGGACGGCCCCATTACAGCGGTCCACGATCCGGCACGACATACGACATCGACCGCATCCAAGGCGCGTACCGCGGCCGCCCGCGAGCCGAACACACGTGTGACACCGCGCAGTTCGACCGCGGGTGCCGATCCCCGATCATCCATGCCCCCATTGCAGCCCGCATCGGGGTGCGGATCATTGCCGCCAGCCGGTCTCTTCGCGGTAGGGCTAGCGCCACCAACGTTTTCTATCTTCCGCGACATCTGGTTCGAGATATATATGAAGACGCCACGACCAGGGCCGTGCTCGCGAATGAGCTCGAGCCGACGGCGCGACTAATCTAGCTATGTCTCATCCAGCACGCGCCGGAAGTGGCCCAGGGTTGACCCCGGCGCGACCCTGATCTTTGTCGATCACTCCTTCGGGGTTGATCTGGGGAGCAGGCCCGGATGTGTAAATGCCTTGCTGGCTCGATCATCGATGGTGGCGGCCGCACGAGCTGGCCGCGGACTCCGATGGGGGAGGCATACGTGAGATGTGCAACGGGGTTCGGCGGGCGGCTCGCGCTGACCGCGTTGGTCCTGACCGTGGTCGGGATGAGCGCGGCGTGCGGTAGGACTGCCGATCCGGCCAGCCCGGCCACACCGACCCACAACAGTCACAGCCAGTTCGTGCCACCGTCCGCCGCACCGCTGCGGGCCGGCGAACGATTCGTCACCCTGACGATGCCGCAGCCGTACGCGCCGGCCGCGCCGAACGGGGGCACCGACGAGTACCGCTGCTTCCTGGTGGATCCGCAGCTGTCCGCCAAGATGTACCTGACAGGCAGCCAGTTCCTGCCGCAGAACGTGGACATCGTGCACCACGCGATCTTCTTCCGGATCGCACCGGAGGACGTGTCGAAGGCACGTGCGGCTGACACGCGTACCAACGGCGAAGGCTGGCAGTGCTTCGGCGACGCCGGCATCGATGGCGACGCCGCGTGGGTGGCCCACTGGGCGCCGGGCGCGAACGAGGTGCTGTTGGGCAACGGTCTGGGGTACGAAATGCCGCCCGGCAGCCAGCTCGTCATGCAGGTTCACTACAACCTGTTGGCGACCAACGGACAGGCGGGCAGCACCGACCAGTCGAGTATCCGGCTGCGCGTCGCGGACGGCAGTGCGCCGATGACCCCGTTGGGTACGTTCCTGGTACCGGCGCCGGTCGAGCTGCCCTGCACCGCACAGGAGAGCGGCCCGCTCTGTGACCGGACCAAGGCGATCGAGGATGTGGGCCGCCGCTTCGGCGACGAGATCGGCGCGATGGCCGGGGAACTGATCCGCCGGTGCGGCAACGGACAGCCGGTACCCGGACCCACCCAGCACTGCGACCTTCCGATGGACGGCTCCGCCACCGTGTACGCCGTGGCCGGGCACATGCACCTGTTGGGCCGATCGATCAAGGTAGAACTCAACCCCGGTACTCCCGGCGCCAAGACCCTGCTGGACATCCCGCAGTACAACTTCGACGACCAGGCCATCCGGCCGTTGGACAGCCCCGTGAAGATTCAGAACGGCGACATGATCCGGGTTACCTGTACCCACGATGCCGGCCTGCGCACGTTGCTGCCTCAGCTCCAGCAACTTCCGCCGCGCTACGTCGTGTGGGGCGACGGTACCAGTGACGAGATGTGCCTCGGGTTGCTCATCGGTACCCAGTCCTAGTACCGAATCCGGCCGTACCCACAGCCGCAGGACGATCTCCGGCTGTGGGTGCGGCCGCCACTCGCGTTGATCCGGGCGAGGTTGCAGGTACGCTCAGCGGATGTCGGCACCCGCTGTGCCGTTGCTGCTTTCGGTGGATGGCAACAGCCTGCTACACCGGGCGTACCATGCGGCTGCCACGGGCCGGCTCCTGGACGACGACGGGCGGCCGGTCTGGGCCATGAAAGGGCTGATCGGGTTCATTGCCCGAGCGGCGGCCCGGCTACGGCCGGATGCGCTCGTGGTCGGCTTCGACTGCCCCGACGACTCGGCGCGCAAGGCCGACTACCCGGCGTACAAGGGCCACCGGCCGGACAAGCCCGCCGACCTCGCCGAGCAGTTAGCCGAAGCTCCTGGCCTGTTGCGCGCGGCCGGCTTCTGTACCGTCGTGCCGCGGTCATACGAAGCCGACGACGTACTGGCCAGTTCGTCGGAGCAGGCTCGCCGCAACGGCTGGAGGTCCATCGTCGTCACCAGCGATCGGGATGCCTTCGCCTTGATCGACGCCACGACTTCCGTACTCCGCGTCCGCAACGGCGGCCTCGACGAGGCGATCCTGATGACAGCGGCCTCGCTGCCCGATCTCTATGGCGTAGAGCCGTCGCAGTACCGTGATTACGCCGCGCTATGTGGCGACTCGTCCGACAACCTCCCTGGGGTCCGCGGATTCGGCGCGGTCACCGCCGCTCGCTTGCTGGCCACGTTCGGCAGCGTGGACACCGCGTGGGACGCACTGGACAACGGCGACGATGCCGCCGTCCGGGCGGCGGTGGGCGACGCGGCGGCCGAGTCCCTCGCCTCGCCGGAGACGCGGGATGCGGTCCACCGCAACCGCCGGCTCATGCGGATGCGTGCCGACCTTCCGCTGCCCGACCTCGATTCGGCGCGCCTGCCGCTCGATCTGGCCTCGATGAGACGAGCGTTGGCCGAACGCGGGATCCGGCTCGGGCCTTCGCTGTGGGCGCTGACCGGTGGCGCTCCCCCGTTGAGCATCGAAGAGCTGCCGGCGGCTCTGCGGCCGTGGATGCCGATCAGTGCGCGTCGCCGGCGGGAGCCGAGCCCCGACCAGTTGACTCTGTTCTGACCTAGCCGGTCACTGGCGTTCGATCCTTCGCAGTCCTCGCGTGGGCGTCCACCATTCGACGACGAGCATCGTGGCCTCTTTGTTGAGGTGGGTGTGCACGACCTCGGCGATGTCGGCGTGGAAGCGTTCACCGTCCGGTCCGTCGGCGATCGGTCCGGCGGTGAACGCCCGGCCGGATATCTTCGCCTCGCCCGGCCACTGCGCCTCGGAGCCCTCGACCGGGTCGACCGTCGCGCTGTGCAACGCGAACCGTGGATCCCGACGGAGATCCGCGCCCTTGCGCGCGTTCGGCATCGAGCCGAAGACGAGGTCGCCGTCCTCGAAGACCGCTTCGATGCCGGAGATCCGCGGCGATCCGTCGGCTCGCAACGTGGCAATGGTCTTGTGTCTGTGAGCGTCGAACAGTGCCCGTACGCGCTGCGCGAACTCCGGCTCTGCCTGCTCGACCTCCCGCCATGCCGTCATGAACTCATGATCGCACCGTCGAGCGGGAGCGGCTCAGCTTCGGCGGGTCACCGACTCCATGTAGCCGCGGATGTGCCCGTCGGCGACCCGGGCGGTCCACAGCTCGGCTACCCGTGGGTCGTCCTCCGGGCGGAACCGGGCGATCCGCTGTACCGTCTCGCGACGCAGTTGGTCCTTGGTGAACCGGTACGTATCGGCTGGCACCCCGGCCAGCCGCCGGGCCGTGGCCACCGCGTCGGCCAGCAACCGCTCGGGTGGGACGACCTCGTCGAGGTAGCCCTTGGCCACGGCCGCCTCCGGTTCGTACGTGGCGCCGACCAGCACTGCTTCCCGGGTGCGCTGGGTACCCAACGCGTACCGAAGGATCTCCAACGCCGAGACCGGAAACGGCACCCCGACCGGCAACTCGGTAACTCCGATCCGGCCGCTGCCGGCAGCCATCAGTCTGCGGTCGCAGCCGCTGACCAGAATGCAGCCACCGGCGACCGCGTGCCCGTTAACCGCGGCTACCACCGGCTTGCCGAAAGTGAAGACGGCCTCGAACGCGTCGACGAGCGCGGACAGGAACGCCTTGCCGTAGGCCTCGCCGGCGTCGAGCAACCGCCACAGGTCGACCCCGGCCGAGAAGCTCCTGCCCGACCCGGTGAGCACGATGGCCCGCGCAGGGCCGGCATCGACCTCCGCAAACGTCCGGGTGATGGCCTCGCAAAGCTCCAAGTCCAACGCATTGACCTTGCCGTGGGCGAGGCGTACCACTGCGATTTCGTCGACGTCATCCCGCTCGATCACGCGACCGACGTTACCCGCCTCGAACGTTCCGCCCCGGAGGTGGGTCAGGCACAATCCATCCATGGCTGGCGACATGATGCCTCAGGTGAGCGCCCTCGCGATCAACGTCACGATCCCCGAAGATCTCCGTTGGACGGACACTCGACGCGGTGTGGCGTTCACTCTGACGACACTCAACGTGCGACTCCTCCCGGACGGACACCTTGCGGCGAAGGCCTACGGGCGACCGACCGCCGGCGGCCGCGGCACTTACGTGTCGTTCCCCGTCCCCAAGACGCCCGAGATGACGACCCTGGTCACCGAGGCCGCAGGGCGCGCTGGCGCGCTGTGGGCCGCGCACCGTGGTCTCGACTGATGCTGACCCGAGCGGCAACGGCCACGCTGACGGCGATTCTCGTATGTCTGGTGACCGCCTGTGGCTCGGACGCGCCGCCGCCGATTGCTCCGGACACCAACTCGCCACCAGCGCCGGTGCGCGGAGTGAGCACGATCGACCTCGGCGGCCGCCAGTTCACCATTCATGTTCCTGGCTCGTACGACCCGGCGAAGCCCGCACCGCTGGTGATTCTGCTGCACGGCTACACCGCCTCCGGCGCTCGGCAGGAGATGTACCTGAAGTTCACTCCCGAGTCCGAGCGGCGTGGCTTCCTCTACGCGTACCCGGATGGTCAGGTCGACAGCCGAAGCAACCGGTACTGGAACGCCACCGACGCGTGTTGCGATCTCGACGACTCCAAAGTGGACGATTCCACGTACCTCAGCAAAGTCATCGAGAAGATTCAGGCCTCGTACCGGGTGGACGCGAGGCGGGTATATCTGGTCGGCCACTCGAACGGTGCGTTCATGGCGTTTCGGATGGCATGCGACCACGCCGACCAGATCACCGCGATCGTCGCCCTCAACGGCGCTACGTGGCACGACGCATCACGCTGCCAACCGTCCGGTCCGGTCAGCGTCCTCGACATCCGCAGCACGGAAGATCAGACCATCAGATACGGCGGCGGTAATATCCGGAACAATCCATATCCCTCGGCGGCCCAGACGGACGCCGACTGGGTGCGCTTCGACCGGTGTGCGAATCGCGCTACCAAAGCGCCGGCATTCGACCTCGTTTCGAATCTGCCCGGCGCCGAGACCAAGGTGACGCGTTACACCACCGGTTGTGCGGGCGGGTCCGTCGTCGAGGCGTGGACCATCGACGGTGGCGTACACGTCCCCACCTTCGGCCCGACGTTCGCCTCGTCCGTCATGGACTTTCTTCTGTCGAGGGCGAAACCGTGATGTCCCCGAAATGGGCAGGCCGAGGAAGCATCGCGGCGACTCGGGCAACCTCTTCCATCAACGCTTTCCGTGCGGGCGGCCCTGATTCGGCGAACCACGAAACGACGATCTGATCGTTGGTGAGCGACCACGTGCCGGCGACGACTCCGCCCGCGACCACGATGTTCGCCTTGCGGCTGACCAATGTCCGCCGGGCGGGCGGCACGACGTGGGTGTCGGCCGTGCCGGGACCGAGGACCCATTGGTCGTACCCGGGCAGGAGTCGCACGGCGGTCGTCGCGGGCGTCGCGGTCAGTTCCTCGAGATCCTTCCGCAGGACGTACGCGGACTCGCCCTCGATCTCGATTGCCGCGAGGCGGTCACCGAAGCCAGCGATCCAAGACTGGATCCGCTTACGGCCAGCGCTCAGGCCGTTGCCGAGCCAGTAATGAACGTGGTCGGGCGTGGCCGGCCCGTACGCCCGGAAATATGCCTCGACCGCGCGCGTACCGGCCTCGTCGAGGTCGGGCAGGCCCGCCCAGCGGGGGTTGTGGTCCAGGCGTTGAAAGGTCGTGTGTCCGTCCCGTGATGGCCCGAAGCTCATGTCTCCTTGCCACGCCAGCGGCTTGAGCAACGTACCGGCGCCGTCGGCGAAGGCGAAGCCGAGGTGGCGGAACTTGGGCCGGGCGGTGACCGCCGCCCCGAGTTCGTCCCGGGTCATCGGCCCGTCGGCGAGCGCCTCCCGCACAGCCTCCCGAAACGATGGCCAGTCCGATGGCGTGAGGCCGTAGTAGCTCTGCCAGCTCGGCAGCTCCCACATCCGACTGGCGGCCCGCAGGGCGAGGTACGCGCCCGCGTCCTCGGGAGTCATCAGGTGGGAGGCGCCGCGAAACGCGAACGTGTTGATGATCCGGCCCTCGGCCAAGGCGCGAGCGACCTCGCCGGACCGGGATCGTTGACGCCTGACGCGAACGGCCAGCTCGGCCGTTGCGTCGGACTGCGCCGGGATGGCGCCCAGGCGGCGCACGACACCGGCGACGGACTCGGTACCGATCGGGTCGAGCAACTGCCGTCGCATACGCCATGCCAACGCCTGGGACCAGCTCAGTGACATCGTCGCAGGCTATCCCAGACAATCCGCCTGGAACCGCACCCCGGCCCCGAGGCTCGTAGACGGTGTGAGGACGATCTGGCGAGCCGCGGTGGCCATGACCTTCGCGTTGTCGGTAGCCGCCTGCGACGCCGACACGGCCACACCGGTGACGACCACGACGACTGCGACGATTGCGACGACGGCTCCAAGCGGCTGCACCGCGCCGGCGATGGGTCCGGCCGACGCCGGCTCGGTACTCGTGCCAGGCCCCACGGACGGTCTGCGGCCCTCGACCGCTCGCGGCGAGAAGCTGGTCATCGTGGCGGTGGTGCTCGAGCCGTCGTGCCGTCCCGCCGCCGGCGCGATCGTCGACATCTGGCACACCGATGCCCGCGGCGAGTACCGCCCGGAGGGC
>Ga0075420_100003214_pt1 | contig 14250 bp, 9 predicted proteins | sample SoiMetdeltSBSDD4_FD_75296 | JGI IMG/M metagenome (GOLD analysis project Ga0075420, IMG submission 75296) | Bulk soil microbial communities from a Populus tree surrounding site in Tennessee, USA - Soil MetaG P. deltoides SBSDD4 | ecosystem: Environmental > Terrestrial > Soil > Tree plantation... | reverse complement strand
TGCGCTACGGATTGAGCCGCATCGACACCAAGAACCTCTCCGGCAACAAGACAGGGTTCGATGACTACGCCTCGTTTGGGGTGCCGAGCAACCTGCTGCCGTTCATGCTCTTCCCGGGCGCGGCGCCGAACATCAACCCGAATGGCTACGGCGGCGGTGGGGGCGGCGGCAGCAACTGGACGGCCCTGACAACCGGCAACTTCAACACCAAACGTGAATTCCAGACGAGCCACAGCCTGACCGGCAGCCTGACGAAGATTCGCGGCAAGTGGACCCACAAGGCAGGCATGGAGTTCCGGAATCTGCTCTCGAACTATGCGGATCCCGAACAGGCGTCCGTAGCGATGCCGTCGCCGTTTGCCCACCAGGGCGGGAACTTCAACTTCGAATTCGTCACCGCCAGCGGCGGTGTGTCGAACCAGACGTCGACCAACGCGCAGCGCGGCGTGAACGCTGCCGGCATGCTGCTCGGCACGGGCGTGTGGTGGATCCGCCCCGGCGCCAACGTCGATCCCGCCTTCTCGCAGAAGTACTACGCCGTCTACTCGCAGAACGACTGGCGTCCAACCTCGAAGCTGACGATCAACCTTGGACTGCGTTGGGAAGTCCAGCCCGGGCCGACCGAGCGCTTCGATCGCATGTCGTCGTGGGACTTCACCGCGCAGAACGCCTTCGGGACCCTCGGCGCCATCGCATTCCCCGGCGTCGACGGGTACAGCCGCAATCTGTGGGACACGACGTACGACAACTGGGGACCGCGCGTCGGCGCTGTCTATCAGTGGAACGACAAGACCGTGATTCGCAGCGGCTTCGGCATCACGTATCTGCCGACCAACACCGGATACTTCTCGGGTCCAACGGATTACGGCTCCGCGAATTTCTCGGGCGGCGTGCTCCAGCAGGCGTACGGCCCGACCCCGGCAGGTGTGCCGGTGATCCGGTTCTCGGATCCGGCGCCGATTTCACCCGCGATCGGCGGCAACCCCGAGGCGCCTCAGGTCTACGGCATTGGTGAAGCCCGCTTCGATCGACACCTCGAGAACGGCCAAGCGCGTCAGTGGAACTTCATCATCGAGCGTGCGCTCAGCAGCCGCTGGATGGGGTCGATCGGCTACAGCGCATCGGTGAGCCGAAACCTGCACAACCGGTCGTTCCCGATCCAGAACCTGCAGAGCCTCGATCCAGCGATTCTCCAGGACTGGCGCAACCAGTACATCGCGAGCAACGGCACGCTCAATCCGGCGAATCAGCTCGTGCAGAATCCGCTGCAGCCGGCGACCGGCCCGCTCGTGCCGTTCGCGGGTGTGCTCGGGCAGCGCACGGTACCGCGGCAGAATACGCTGTTCCCGTTTCCCATGCTGGTCGGATCCAACGCCGCGGTGAACAGCTCTCGCGCCACTGCGGACTATCACGCCATGCTCCTGCGGGTGACGCGGCGCTTCGCGGACGGGTTCATGCTCGACGTGAATTACACCTGGTCGAAGAACATCGACAATACGGACACCGTCGAGGACAACCAGGGGTTCAACATCGGCGGAACCGGCGCGCGCGGCGCGAATCACTATCTCTACAACTTCGATCTCAACCGCCGTCTCGGGTATAGCGACGTGCCGCATCGGTTCGTGGGAACGTTCCTCTACGAATTGCCCTTTGGCAAAGGAAAACCGATTGGCGCAGAGAACGCGCTGGTCAACGCGATTGCGGGTGGATGGCAGATCGGCGGCGCGGTCGTCTGGCAGACCGGATTCCCCATTCCCGTCACCGGCGCGTCCGATGGCGCGGCCCTGCAGCGACCGGATCGCGTCGAGGGCGTCGACATTCTGCTGCCGCAGGCGCTCTGGGGTTGGTATGACGGCAACACTCCGGTGACGCTGCCAAGCGGCCGCGTGGTCACGCCGCCCGCGAGAACCTATCTCAAGTACAATCCGGACGCGTTCGCAGGCCGTGTCGTCACCACGCCGAACGGCAACACGGTCGTCGACCAGTTCTGGTACGGCAACGCGGCGATCACGTTCGACGAGTTGCGCAGCGACAACCGTTTCAACATCGACATGAGCATCCGGCGCGAGTTCAGGCTTCCGAACCAGATGGCCTTCGAGATTGGCGCGGACGTGATGAACCTGCTGAACAACGCCCAGTTCAACGGTGCGTACAACGGCGGGCTTGGCGCGACGATCACGACACCAAGCGCGGCGCAGGCGGCGCTGGGGCTTCGGGCAGGGATGGGCAATTCGAACAGCTTCGGCACCCGCGGGACCGCCACGTACAATCCGCGGCAGATCATGTTGCGCGGCACGGTGCGCTTCTAAGAAGGTGGAACGATGGATCGGTAACCCTCGCCGGATTGCCGATCCATCGAGTCCGGGAGAGACTGGGGTCAGACCCCACCGACTGGGGGGTCAGACCCACCGACTGGGGTCAGACCCCACTACACACTGGGGTCAGACCCCACTTGGGACTGGGGTCAGACCCCACTGCAAGCCCCCCAATCGACGCGGCTATTGAAGCCATGAAAAAGAAAGTGACCCTGGAAACGCCGTCCATTCAAAGCCTGGGTCGTGGTCTGACGATCCTCGAGGCGGTTGCGGAATCGACTGAGCCGGTGGCACTTAAGCAGCTGACCGGGCTCCTCGGGATCGACCGCAGCAGCGTCTTTCGGCTCGCCAACACGCTGCGGCAGCGTCGCTTCCTGGCAAATCCTGACGGACGGAAGGACTACATCCTCGGGCCGTCAATCTGGCGTCTTTCGCGCAAGTACGGCCGCAACGTTCTGATCACCTTCTGCCGTGAGCATCTTCGAGCGCTCAGCGACACCACCGGCGAAACGGCGCACCTGGCCGTTCGCGATGGCCGTCAGGCGCTGTTCATCGACTGCCACGTCGCCACCGGGCAGGTATTGACGGTATCCGGTCAGACAGGCGAGTTAGTACCGCTTCACGCAACGGCTCACGGCAAGGCGCTCGTCGTTGACTTCGACGCGTCCGAGCTCGAAGCGCTGTTCGGCACCCCGGCGCTGCAGGGGTACACCAAGCGCACGACGCTGAACGTCAACGATCTCGCGCGCATCTGCGATCGAATCAGCGATCGTGGCTACGCCACTGACGATGGCGAGTTCCTCGAGGGGCTGCGCTGCGTGGCCGCACCTATCCGCGATCAGGACGGAGTGATCGTGGCGTCCATAGGCATCTCCGCACCGCAAAGCCGGTTTCCCAAGAGCCACTATGCGTCGTGCGGACGGCGCGTTGCCGAGATCGCCAAAGCCATCAGCGCCTCCCTCGGCGTCTGACACCGCGAACGCTTCAGTTTCATTTGGGACGCTTCACATGAGAAGCAGCGGGGTTTTTGTGATCGTCTGCGCGGTCGTCCTCACCGGCTATACGTACGTCGTCGGTGAACGACACCTCACGGCGAAAGAGCAGACATCGGCCGCAGCCGCGAATACCGGCTGGAGAGACTACGGTGGCGGTCCGGACTCCTCCAAGTTCGTCTCGCTTTCGCAGATCGACAAGACCAACGTCAGCCAGCTGCAGGTGGCGTGGACGTATCCAACTGAAGACACGCTGAATTACCAGTTCAACCCGATCGTCGTCGACAACGTAATGTACGTGCTGGCGAAGAACAATTCGCTGGTGGCACTCGATGCGGCGACCGGCAAAGAGATCTGGATTCACGCCAACTTGCGAGGCATCGCCCGGCGCGGCGTCAACTACTGGGAGAGCGCGGACCGCAAGGATCGTCGGCTGCTGTTGCAGATGAACAACTTCCTGCAGGCGATCGACGCGGCAACGGGGAAATCGATTCTCACGTTCGGCAAGAACGGACTGGTCGATCTGAAGGAAGGCCTCGGACGCGATCCCGCTGGCGTGCGCGCGCAGTCAGGCACGCCGGGAAAGATCTTCGAAAACCTAATCATTCTCGGCTCGTCGACAGGCGAGGGGTATTTGTCGGCGCCCGGCCATCTGCGTGCGTTCGACGTCGTCACCGGAAAGCTGGTGTGGATCTTTCACACCATCCCGCAGCCTGGTGAGTTCGGCTACGACACCTGGCCGAAGGACGCCTACAAGTACGCGGGCGGCACGAACATGTGGGGCGAGCTGTCGATCGACGTGAAGCGGGGCATCGCATATTTCCCGCTCGGATCGCCGACCTACGACTACTACGGCGCCGATCGGATCGGTGCCAATTTGTTCGGCAATTGTCTTCTTGCCCTTGACGCGCGCACGGGCAAACGCCTCTGGCACTTCCAGACCGTTCATCACGATCTGTGGGACTACGACCTCACCGCCGCGCCGCAGCTCATTACTGTTCGCCGTAACGGCCGTTCGATCGACGCGGTTGCCATCGCCACCAAACAGGGCTTCATGTTCGTGTTCGATCGAGTGAGTGGAGCACCGGTCTTCCCGGTCGAGGAGCGCGCCGTCCCGAAGAGCGACATGCCTGGGGAGCAGGCATGGCCGACGCAGCCGTTTTCAACGCTGCCGCCGTTTGCTCGCCAGACGATGACCGAGACTGACATCACGCCGTACTTCTTGACGCCCGAGGAGCGTGCGACGTGGGTGGAGCGCCTCAAGAAGGCCCGGAAAGGCTTGTTCAATCCACCGTCGATGGAAGAGACCGTTGCTGTGCCGGGCGCCGTCGGCGGTGCGAATTGGGGCAACACCGCGTCGAACCCGGCGACCGGCGTCGTCTACGTGATGAGCCAAGACTTTCCGTCGTTCTACAAGATGACGACGAATCCCGGCGGCGTCACGGGCACGGTAGCCGGCTTTGGTCGCGGAGGTGGCGCGCAAGGCGGACGTGGGCAGCAGCCGGGACTGGAGGCACGAGGCCAAACGGCGTACGAGCAGTCCTGTCAGTCATGCCACGGCGGCGGCAGCGGCGATCACTCCAGCGTGGCCGGTGCGGGTGCACCGCCACTCACCGGAATCGGCGCGCGCATGCCGTTCCAGGATTTCCGACAGGTCGTGCTCGCCGGCCGCGGCCGAATGCCCGCGTTTGCGGCGGTAGACGACACGACGATGACGGCATTGTTCACCTTTCTCGGAGGACGCGTTGGAGCGGGCGGTCGCGGCGCACCGCCCGCGGACAGGCCGCCGTCCGGTCCCGTCGTCGCGGTCGGCGGCGCGCCCGGAGGGCTCGATCTCCCAGCCGGCGGAGGTGGCGGCCGCGGATCGAATGCGTATCCGCCGGACGTCGAGGCGCCCACCGTTCGCTACTACACCGGCTACGGACTCGGGAACCCGCACATCATGACCGGTCCGTGGTCGCGTCTCGTCGCGTACGATCTCAATCGCGGCACCGTCAAATGGCAGGTGCCGCTCGGCGTCGACAAGCTTGCGGCCGATCAGGGCGGCGCTGAATCTGGCGTGCCTCGCGGTTCGCAGCGAATGGGCATGATTGTGACGTCGACGGGCCTGCTCTTTGCCACTGCCAAGGACGGCAAGGTGCGCGCCTACGATGCGGAGAGCGGGAAGATTCTGTGGACGGCCGAGTTGCCGCAGGGAACAGAAGGTCTGCCCGCGATGTACGAGATCAGCGGAAGGCAATATCTTGTTGTGTGTGCAACGACCGGGCTGACATGGGGGCCGCGATCGCGCGAAGGCGGACCGTGGACGCAGACCGACATGGAATCCGGCGGCAAAGGCGGCTATGTCGTCTTTGCGTTGCCGCCGAGTTGATAACGAGTCGATAACTGGAGAGAACATGACGGCTTCGATGGATCGGCGAACATTCACGAAAACACTTGCGCTCGGCATCGCCGCGGCCGCGGCATCCCCAGTACTCAGCGCGCAGAAGAAGGTTCGCAAGTTGAAGCCCGGCCACACTGGGATCACATGGGGCTTCAGCCCCGCGGACGCCGAGCGCGCGATTGCCGACACGGCGAGCCTTGGCTTCCACGCCTACGAGTCGTTCGGGAATGTTCTCGAGGCGTGGGAAACAAAGGGTGGGCTGAACGCACTGCTTACCGCCGCGAAGCTTCCATTGCGATCGGCCTACTGTCCGGTCAATCTCACGGAGCCAGCGCGTCTCAAGGATGAAGTCGCCAAAATGGTGCGCTGGGGAGAGTTGATCAAGAAGTGCGGCGGCAGCGTGTCGGTGATCGGCCCTAACAACGTCAAGCGGCCGGCGTATGACTTCGCCGCCAGCAAAGCCAACATCGTCTCGGCGCTAAATGAGATCTGCAAGGCGCTCGACGGCATCGGCGTAGTCGGCGTCCTGCACCAGCACACCGGCACGTGCGTCGAAACACGCGATGAAACGTACGCGGTGATGGAGGCGGTCGATACGCGCTACGTGAAGTTCGGGCCTGACGTCGGTCAGCTGCAGAAAGGCGGTTCCGATCCCCTCAAAGTCGTGAAGGACTTCCTGCCGACCGTGCGGCACGTCCACATGAAGGATTTCGACGGCGGTCCGCACTACGAAGGCTATTGTCCGCTCGGCCAAGGAAAGGTCGATGTTGCCGGCCTCTGCGACTTGCTCGAGAGCTCCGGCAACGACTTGATGATCATGGCGGAACTCGATCCGTCGAAGGGGATGCCGCTCGCGCCGCTCGATGCTGCGCGGATCAACAAGGAGACGCTTCAGAAGTTGGGGTACGTGTTCAGATAGAGTCGGAGGTTCGGAAGTCCGACTGTTTTATTTCTTCAGCGCGAACGCGACGTAGGCCCGCGTGGCAGCGGCAGCGCCGGTCCCACCAGTCGGACCTTGTGACGCGTTCACCACGAGAAACTGCCGCCCGTCGACCTCATACATCGCTGGACCGCCGCGCGCGCCAGCCGGCAGGTCACTGGTCCACAGGATCTCGCCGGTCTCCACGTCATGTGCGCGGACTTTGGCGTCGCCGCCGGCGTGGAAGAGCAGTCCCGTGACCGTGGTGATGATTCCCGATCGCTGGGACATGACGCCTGTGTTTTTTATACCCTCGGCCAGGGCCTTCGGCTCGTCTCCAGCCGGTACCTGCCACTTGATCGTGCCCGCGTTGAGATCGTAAGCCGTCAACGTCGAATACGGGGGCTTCACGATCGTGTTGCTCAAGCCGTAGCCGGTGTAATACCGCACGGTTGGAACATCCACTCCGGCCGGATATGGCGGACCTACCATGCCGCCACCGCGCCCGCCGACAGGTCGACGTGCTCCGGGTGCGCCTCCGGATGCCACAACTGGACCGCCAAGAGATGGAGGTGGAGATGACGCGCCGCGACCGCCTGCCGGACCCGGATTCGACAGGAAGGCGAGCACCGCATCCATCTCCGCCGCAGCGATGTCTCTGAACGCCGGCATCGCCTGACGTCCACCGGAGATCACTTCACGCAGCGCATCGGGACCGAGCCGTTGCGTCACGCCAACTAAAGACGGCAACGTCCCGAGTCCTCGCAGATCAAAACCATGACAGCTCTGGCAACGTTGCGTATAGAGCGCTTGACCCTGGGCGACTGCGGCGGCCGGCGCGTTGCTCCGCCCGGGTCCGCCGCCGCGGCCGGGCATCTCGAGACTCAGCTTGTAGATCGACGGGACGTTGATGCTCTGAACGTAGACCGTGCCGTTCGACGGATGCGCGGCGGTATTGCCCCAGTTGGCGCCGCCATTCGCGCCGGGAATCGCGATGGTGTCGATGAGCGCAGGCGGAGTGAACAGGCCCTCGTTTCGTGCGCTGCCAATCCGCTTTTTCCACTCGTCTCGCTCCGCCGGCGTCAACACGTGCGGATTCACATCGTCCGCGGTCAACTTCTGGGATGCGAATGGCGGCGGCGCGGTGGGGAAGGGTTGCGTCGGCCATGCCTGCTCGCCGGGAATATCGCTCTTCGGCACGGACCGCTCTTCAATAGGCCAGATCGGCTCGCCCGTGACGCGATCGAACACATAAAGGAATCCGGTCTTGCCGGCCTGCGCGACGACGTCGATGGTTTTGCCATCGCGCCGAATCGTCGTGAGCTGCGGCGCGGCGCAATTGTCGAAGTCCCAGAGATCGTGGTGGACCATCTGGAAGTGCCAGAGGCGTTTGCCCGTTCGCGCATCGAGGGCGAGCAGCGACGTGCCAAACAGATTGGCGCCGTGACGATCCGCACCGTAGTAGTCGTAGGTCGGCGAACCAGTGGGGAAGTAGGCAATGCCGCGGCCGGGCTCGACGGTAATCTCGCCCCAGGTGTTCGTTCCGCCGACGTATTTGTAGGCGTCCTTCGGCCAGGTCTCGTAGCCGAATTCCCCCGGATGCGGGATCGTGTGAAACCGCCAGACTTCTTTTCCCGTGACGACGTCGTAGGCGCGAAGGTCGCCCGGGGTCGCCATGTAGTTCTCGCCGGTTGCCGATCCGAGCAGGATCAAGTTCTCGAAAATCTTGCCCGGCGTGCTGGATTGGACTCGGCCAACCGCATCCGGGTCTTTACCAAATCCTTGCTTCAGATCGACCGCGCCGTCGGTGCCGAACGTCAGGAGTGATTTGCCCGTGGCCGCGTCAATCGCTTCGAGGTAGTGATTGCGCTGGAACAGTAGCCGTCGATCCTTGCCGTCCTTGCTCTCCCAGTAGTTGATTCCCCTCGGCGCAATGCCTTGAAGATTCTCGTGGACCCAGATCTCGCGTCCGGTCGACGCGTCGAGCGCGACGAGCGCGCTGTTGCGGGCGAGGACGTACATCACGTTGCCGACAACGAGGGGGCTGAACACGTACGAGAAATCGTCGCGCGTCGGGTACGTCCAGGCGATTTCGAGTTGGTTGACGTTCGCCTTCGTAATCTGGTCGAGGGTCAGATAGCGCGCGTTGTCGGGCCCGCCGCCGTAGTCTCTCCAGGTCCGTCGATCGATGACGTCCTGGCTACTCTGGCGAAACTCGAGCGGCACTGCAACGACGAGGAAGAGTGCAGCGATCAGCCGGACTCGCATCGCCTCAGTCCGGAAAGTCCACGCCTTCGTGCATCTTGTAGTTCTCGAGATTCGTTGGCGGTGCGAAGAAGCAGACGACCTTCATCTGCTCGCTGCCGGTGTTGTGCAGCATGTGGACGGCACCACGTGGAAAGAGAACGGCGGTTCCCGGCCGAACTTCGGAAACCTCACCGTCGACCAGCACGCGGCCGGAACCCTGAATGATGTAAATCACTTCCTCGCCATTCGGATGCGAGTGCGCCGGCCGCACCTTGTCACCGGGCGCGACGCGAATCATGCAGACGGAGCAGTGGTTCGCAGCCAGCGCGCCCGGGGCAACTAGCCAGCTCAGTTCACGCCCCGGCAGCCCCAGTGCGTCGACGTCGTCCTCGTGCAGTGCGGGAACAGGCATGGTTACTTTCCAGCAAGTCGATTCCTGAGGCTTTGAGCAATCTGCGCGCCGGTTAGTCCGAACGCGCGCGTGAGTTCTTCGTAGGTCCCGGAATGAATGTATTGCGGGCGCCCGTTTCGATCGAGCGTGTTGATGGCCAGGATGTTCTCGACCCCCGCCCACGTCGGCTTGCGGCGGCGATAAAGAACCTTCAGCAGGTTCTGAAGGATGTAACCATTGTTCTGCTCTGCGAGGCAGACGACCTTCCCTGACTCATACAGCTGAATCAGCAAGTCCTCGTCAATCGACGGCATGTCGACAACGCTGACCGGCACGCCATGAGCCTCGCAATCGGCCGCCGCGGTAAGCGCCTCGTGTACTCCTCGTCCGCTACTGATTATCACTGCCCGATCTGCTGCGCTCTGGCGCAGGATCTCTCCTTTGCCAAACTCGAACGTATAGTCGCTGCCGTAAATGACCGCCGACGGTGTTCGCATGACCCGCACGTACAACAATCCGCGGTTGCCGGCCATCGTCCACTTCATCAGCGAGAGCATCTGCTGCGGGCATGAGACGTCGATGATCTTGATATGGGCCAGGCCGTCGAAGACGACCGAATCGTCGTTGCCCATGTGCGTCGCACCGTTGGTGCGCGTCTCGAAGTTGGCGGCTGTCGCCAGCATCGTCAGGTCCAGCCCATGGCCTTCGCTGAGCCAACCGTCTGCCGCGGCCATCGTTTCGAGCCGCTCCTGGTGGCCAACCGCGACACGCCGCATCACCTTCCAGTCGAAGAACGGGCAGAACGTGCTGATCCACGTCTGGTAGCCGAGCGCCGCGAAGGCTTCGCCGATCCCCATCATGTTGGCTTCAGCGACGCCGACGTTCAGAGCGCGGCGTTGATCGACGCTCGCGACGCCCGCTTCGAGACCGCTCGTGGTTGCCAGGTCGGAATCAATCGAGACGACCATCGGATCGCGGGCGAACACCTTCATCGCCGCGGTGACGATGTCGCTGGCCGCGTACTCTTTTGCTTGGTCGATGCGAGGCAGCCAGGCGTCGTCGTACTTGATCGTTTTATCGCGCGGCGGAACTCGAGTGGTCCGGACAGGGCCGATCGTTTGTGACAGGGACAGCTCTCCGGACTGCTGTCCGACGTCAAGGCGCATCTCCGCCGCGATTTGCAGCAGCGTCTCCTGCAGTGCGTCGTGTCCTGAAGCCTCAGCCAGCTCGCGATGGAACCGTGCGAACTCGTCCACGCGTTGCTGACGCTGCGCTAACTGCAGCGTCCGCTCCTGCAGCAGGAGTGCGTCGGGCACGGTGACTTTGTGCTTGTTGAGAAAATCGGACAGCGCGCCGTGCCCCTTCATCCCATGACAGATGATGGCCGTGGGCTTGCCGTTGCGCGGACCGAAGCGGAACCGCTCGAGCGCCGCGTACACCCCGTCGTACTGCGTCGCGGCGACGGATTCGACCTGCCAGTCGAACGATGCGAAGACGCGTTCGAGCTCCGGCATCGGGAAGACCATGCGGTTTGCGATGTCGAGCTGGCCGTTGTTGCGATCGACGAGCACGCAGAAGTTATCGAGGTGCTTCTGGCCCGCGTACATCACGGCTTCCCAGATCGGACCCTCTTGCAGTTCGCCGTCACCGGTCAAGCAGTAGGTGTCGAAGCGAGGCGAGATGCGGCCGGCAATCGCGAATCCTTGCGCTACCGAAAGGCCTTGGCCCATCGGTCCGGTCGCGAGGTGCACGCCAGGAAGAATTGGTCCCGGATGTCCGTTGAGGATGCTTTCGAAGGAACGCGAGTTCTGCAGAACAGACTTATCGAAGTAGCCGAGTTCCGCGTAGATGGCGGCAAGCGCGGCCACCGCGTGGCCTTTGCTCAGCACGAACAGATCCTGGCCGCGCCGCGTGGGATCGACAACGTCGATGTCCATGAAGCCGCCGTAGTACAGCGCGACCAGCGGGATCGTCGCCGAAAACGCGCCGCCGGCGTGCAGACTCTTGTCGACGGCGTCCCGGCATTGATCGAGGCAGAGAATCCGAATGTCGGAATCCTTGACCGCGAGCAGCTTCAGGATGCCTTGCCGCAGGTAGTAGTCGTGGCTCGCCGCTGGCGCCTGCAGGATGCCGCGACGTTTGAGGACGGGACCCGACATCCGCTTACCCGGCAGCCTCCGACGTAGCTTCCTCGGCTTCTTCTAGGCTGCGTTCCTGGCTTGCAGCTCGAATCCAATCGCCCGGCTCTTCGATGTGCCGCCGAATTTCAGCCTCGGCGAGCGCCGGGTCGCCCGCACGGAGCGCCTCGAGCAGCGGCACGTGCCGTTCGACCAGCTCGTCCAGCGAGCGGTGCGTGACAGCCCTCGTGACGCACGTCGTGATCGACAGCCTCATCGTCTGCCAAACGTGCTCCAGCATTCGGTTGCCGGCGGCCTTGATGATCAGATGATGAAATTCGGCATCCAGGTTGGCCTGCGCATGCGCGTCGTCGCGCGCGGCGGCTTCTCGCATCGTGCCGATCAACTCTTCGAGTTGGGCCAGAGTGGCCTTATCGATCTTGACGGCGGCCAGTCGCGCCGCGACGCCCTCGAGCGCCGCGCGAATGGGGTAGATCTCCAAGAGGTCGTCAGTGGTGATCTTGCGCACCTGCGTGCCGCGAAATGGCGAGCTGACCACGAAACCGAATAGCTCGAGGTCGCGCAGTGCCTCGCGGACCGGACCTTGACTGACGCCGAACTGCTGCGCGACGCGCGTTTCGACGATGCGCGCGCCGGGCGGCAGGACGCCGCCGAGGATTTCTTCGATCAGCTTTTCGCGAATCTCTTCGCGGAAGACACGACGTTCGAGAGGGCGGTTCGTGGCCACACGTACCTCGTTGGCGATTGGCGATCGCTCAATGTCGATGGCCGATTGGGCCAATCGACACATTTACAGATTATCGATTATGCTTCGATGGCAACGCTGAGGATAGTGCTCGGCGGGGCTTGTGTCAACGGAAGTATAGACCTTGGAGAAACACGTGGCGGTCGACTATTCCGCGTTTGGACTGAAAGATAAGGTGGCGGTCGTCACGGGCGCCTCGCAAGGCATTGGTCGAGCGATCGCGCTGGGATTGGCGCAAGCCGGAGCGCATCTTGTTCTGGCCAAGCACCCCGAGGGACGGCACGACGAGATCAAGCAGGTCAAAGCCGACATCGAAGACCTGGGGCGCAAGGCAATCATCGTGCTGACGGATGTGGCGCGCGTCGACCACGTCCGGTCCATGATCGCCAAAGCGAAGGATGAATTCGGCAGGGTCGACATCCTCGTCAACAACGCTGGCTGGACGGGAACGACGCCAGCGCTCGACGTCAATGAGGATGAATTCGATCGCACCGTGAACGCGTCGTTGAAGAGCGTGTTCTTCGCGTGTCAGGCGGCCGCGCAGGTGATGATCCCGCAGGGCGGCGGGAAGATCATCAACATCGGTTCGAACTTTGGCGTGGTGGCCTTCAAAGGCCGGGCGGTCTACGCCGGCGTGAAAGCCGCGGTCCATCACTTGTCGCGCGCGCTGTCGCTCGAGTGGGCCAGTCAGGGCGTCACGGTCAACGTGGTCGCGCCGTGCATCACTGAAACGGAATCCAGGAAGGTGATTCTCGAGCGTCCTGGCTACAAAGAGTGGGCGACAACGCAGATGCTGCCAGCAGGACGCTGGAACCAGCCGGAGGATTTGGTCGGTGCGGTGCTGTTCCTCTCAAGCAGCATGTCCGACATGGTCGTCGGACATGTGCTGATGGTCGACGGCGGCTGGACTATTCACTGAAACGAGACAAGGCAGAAGGCAGACGGCAGAAGGCAGACGGCAGAAGGCAGATTGCCTGACGGTCCTAAGACTCTGCCTTCTGCCTTTTGCCATCTGCCTTTACCTTCTGCCTTCTGCCTTCTGCCTTACTACTAGCCACCAATACCTTGACGGACTTCAACCGTCGTCTGACCGGAGCCGACGGTCTTTCCCTTCTGCTTCAGCGTGAACTTCACGCGGAACTGCAGGTTCTGCGGCATCTGCGTGTCAGTGCCGGCGGCGGTGCCGGGCGAGGTGCCGCGCAACGATGTGTTCGGGTTCACGTCGCCGACGTTCGCGCGAAACGTGTGTTCGCCGACGTAGCGCCGCTTGATTTCGCTCTTGCCCGGCTCGTACGGATCGCAGTCCGCCTTGGACTCGGACTTCGTGCCGTCATCCCAGTCCCACTCGACTGACGCGCAATAGAAATCCTCGAAGTCGTTTGAGCCGCCAGTTAGCTCGGCGGTGACTACCACGCGCATCGGCGAGAATCCAACGGGCGGTTGAGCCTTCAGCTTTATCGACGGCTTCTTGTTCTGTGCCGCAGCTTCCTCGGCCGCTGCGACGACGAGGGCCGACCCAAACGCCGCGGCCACCGCAGTCGAGAGAACGAGACGCCAGGCGCAGAATCGTAATTGCATGACTACTCTCCAGATGTGCAGCGGGCAGGTAGTCGTATTCTAACAGGAAGCTGTGGCTATAATCGATCGATGCCCGGTTCTGCGATTGGCCAGTCCGTAACCTTTCTATCCTCCACACCGCCAGAGGTCGATACCGACCTTCTGGTCTTGCCCGTAGTCGAAGGGGAGCCGGTTTCTCAGACAATTACGGGCCTCGACACCGTTACCGGCGGCGCCGTGGCGCGCGCGCTGAGCTCACGCGAGATCCAGGGAAAACCGTACGAGTTCTTCCTCACGCCGGTCTTGCAGGGGTGGCGGGCGACTCGTGTCGCGCTCGTCGGCTGCGGCCGTGCCGGCGACCTGAATCTGGAACGGTTGCGTCGGGTCGCCACTGCTGCTGGGCTCGCTGCCAAGCAGCGACGCGTTGGACGTGTCGCGTTCGTGCATCGCGTTCCGGAGGGCGTGCAGCTGCCTGCCGCCGGAGCGGTCCAGGCTATTGCCGAGGGCCTGATCCTCGCGGCCTTCAACAACGATCGCTACAAGAGCGAGGACCGATCGACGCC
>Ga0075420_100003209_pt1 | contig 14258 bp, 9 predicted proteins | sample SoiMetdeltSBSDD4_FD_75296 | JGI IMG/M metagenome (GOLD analysis project Ga0075420, IMG submission 75296) | Bulk soil microbial communities from a Populus tree surrounding site in Tennessee, USA - Soil MetaG P. deltoides SBSDD4 | ecosystem: Environmental > Terrestrial > Soil > Tree plantation... | reverse complement strand
GCCAGGGACCGTCACGCGAGCACACTGCCTGTCTTGGGGCCGAGTCGTCCCCGCATGCCGCGGTTGTACCAGGGCGACGTCGCCCTGGCAACCTCTCGAGGGTGCCGCCGCGGGCACCAAACGCTGACCGACGATGGCCCCCGGGGTCACGACCGTCGTGTGCCACCAGGGACTGGCATCGCGCGACATCTGAAGGATGGCTCGTCGTGACGATCGAGATCTCGTTCGGCGGCTGCGTGGCGTGGCGGCTCGCCGCTCGGCGCCCCGAGCTGGTCGCGAACGGTCGGAGCGTAGCGCGCGCCCTCGCGCCGTTCCTCGGCCAGATCGCGACGGCAGACGTCCGGACTCCCGGAGGGTAAGGGCTGCCTCCAGAACCTCGGTTGACGGCCCCGTGCTCGCGCAGTAGGATCGTGGCGCTACCGGCCGTGCGGGAGGTGGGTCGTGTCCGAACCTGTAGCGTCGCCCGGTGGAGTTCGGGCCGCCCCCCGACGGTTCTTGATCGTCGCCACGAACGAAGGCGGTGGCGACATCCAGCCGCTGCTGGCGATCGCCGCCGGTCTCCTGGCCCGCGGCCACCGCGTCACGGCCTTCGGGGACGCGGCCGTCCCCCCGAGAATGGCGCCGCTGGGCATCTCGACCGTCGTGGCACCGCCGGAGCTGGCTCTCGGGGCCGCGATTGGCGCCCGGACGCGCGAGGTGGGGCATCTCCCGATCGAAGCGCAGGTCGCATGGCTGCGCGAGCGGCAGGATACGTGGGCCGAGCGACTCGCTCCCGTCATCGAGGACGCCGCCGTGGCCGAGCGGGCCGAGGTGCTCGTGGGCGCACTGTTCGGGAGCGTGGCGCTCCGCCCGGCCGCCGAGCACCTCGGGCTGCCGTGGGTGGTCGTGAACAGCACCTTCTACGTCGGCCCGCATCCGCCGCGCCCGCTCGTCCTCGACTTCGGCCCGTTCGCCCCCGTGTTCCAGGACTTCTTCGGCCCGGCCCTCGAGCACGCGACGCTGGTGCTGCACGCCTCCGATCCCGAGTTCGACCTCGGCTTCGACCGCCTGCCGCCCCACCACCGGTATGTGGGGCCGCTGTGGTGGGACCCGCCGGCCGAGCGGCCGGGGTACCTCGACGCATCGGGTGACCCGTGGGCGCTGGTGTCGCTCAGCTCGCACACCCAGGACGACCTCCCCATCGCCCGCGCGGCCCTGGCCGCGTTGGGGAACCTACCGGTGCGGACGCTGCTGACCGCGGGCGCGCACGCGGGCGCGGACCTCGGGCCGCTGCCGGCCAATGCCCGCGTCGTGGAGTACGCCCCGCACGGCGACGTGCTGGAACGGGCGGCGCTGATGGTCAGCCACGCCGGGCACGGGTCGGTGATGCGGGCGCTGTGGCACGGCGTGCCGATGGTGCTGGTCCCCTGGGGGCGCGACCAGGGCGGCGTCGCGGCCCGTGCCGAGCGGCTGGGCGTGGCGGCCGTCATCCCACGGGCCGAGTTGACCGCCGAGTCGCTGGAGGCGGCGGCGCGGCGCGTCCTCGCGGACCGCTCCGTCGCCGAGCGGCTGGCCGCCATCTCCCGGAGGCTGCAGGCACACGATGCGGTGGGCGCGGCGTGCTCGCTCATCGCGGCAGTCTGATCGGCACGTCGCGGCCGGGCCGTGGCCGGCTCGAGGATGTCAACCCGCGCGACGCCGGTGTTCGGCTGACGCGGGGGCGCGGCTGGGCGCGGCCGGACCGGCGTCGGCCGGGGGTGGTGGATGTCCAGGCCGATGTCCAGTTCTGGACATGACCCGACGGGCTCTCCGTCCGTAGCCTGAAGTGAGGGGCCGGTGTGACGTGTCCGGCTCTGCACCGATCCATGCCTACGGGCGGGCGCCCGACGCGGCGCCGCCAATGGGAGAGCCATACCATGTTGACCTTTCATTCGATTGCGCGGACCGCGGGCGTGGTTGCCATGGCGACCGCGCTGCTCGGGTCCGCGCTCGCGCCGCCTACCCCCGCGCACGCAGAGCTGCCCGAGATTCGCAACCACCTTGACCCGTACGCGCGGGTGGTTGTGGAGATCACGCGGATCATCGTCCACGACGATTTCGACTGGGGCGACGCCGAGGTCGCCATCAACTTTCAGGTCGCCACCAAGCCCCTCTTCGGAGCCTGTCCGAAGGATGGCGATGACACTGAGTGCGCCACGCCGCTGGTCCAGGGCGGCGTTCCAGAGTTTACGCCGCAGAACCATGCCAAGCAGCTCGATCGGGTCGTGCCGTCCTACCTCGACACGATCCCCGACGGTTCGGATGCGACCTCGGCGTTCGGCATCCCGATCCGCCCCCGCCAGTCGTACACCCTGATCGTCAAGGGGTTCGAGCGAGATCCGATCGAGGACGACATCCTGGGCGTGCTCAGGTTCCAGCTCGACGACAACAACAACCACGTCCGCTTCGGAACCCACAAGGAGCGCGCGACGGGCGCCTGTGAGAAGTATCCGATCGCGAGGGACGATTGCTGGGCGCAGGCCAAGGGGGCGTTCACCGTCGAGTTCGAAGTCCGCCCGGCGCCGCTGCCGGACCTCGAGACGGTCGGCATCACGGTCCTCGACCTGCCGGGCAGCCCGACGAAGCTGGTGTGCCCGACGATCAAGAACTCCGGCCTCGCGGATGCCGGCGCGTTCGAGATGACGCTGCACATCGACGGCGCCGCGGCGCCCGCCGGGAAGATGACGGCCGGCCGCCTAGGCACCGGCGAGCAGGGCGAGCTCTGTGTCGAGGCCGCGCTGCCGAAGGCGGGCGAGCATCAGCTCTTAGTCGAGGTCGACCGGGCGGAGGCGCAGATCGAGTTCAACGAGCGGAACAACTCGTACAGTCAGGCGTACGTCGCCGGTCCGGCGACGGGGGCGCAGGCCGGGCCGGGCACGGGGTCGGCATCCGGCAACGGCGAGCCCGGCCCGGCAAACACGCCGTCCCCGACGCCCGTGCCGACCGGCGCGGCCGACCTGTCGACGGGCGCGCTCCGGGTCAACGGGCAGGCGCCGGATGGCAAGGAGGACTGTAAGGACGGCAAAAACGCCGTGTCGCTCGTGGTCAAGAACGGCGGCAAGGCCGGCGCGGAGGGCTTCGTCGTGCGGCTGGCCGTGGACGGCAACCAGGCCGGCGAGGCATCGGTGGAGGCCATTGAGGCCGGCAAGGAGCGCGAGGTCCGCTTCGGCGACGTCAAGCTGAAGACGGGCGAGCACCAGCTCTCCGCGACCGTGGACGCGAAGGGCGAGGTCGCGGAGGCGAACGAGGAGAACAACGTGGTGACGGTGACCGTGCGCTGCCAGGGCGGCAGCTAGCGCACGGTCACCGCGCTCAGTGCTCGGCGGACTCGGAGGCGACGGCGTTGAAGGTGATGCGGAGCATCGGCGCGTCGGTCTCGTTCTTCCACTGGTGCTGGACGTTCCCGGGGACCAGCACGGCGTCGCCTTCGGAGACGGTGTAGCTCGTGTCGCCGCAGACGAGCGTCCCCTGGCCCTCCAGGATGTAGACGGCGTGCTGCCACTCGTGGGTGTGGCCGCCGGTGTCGGCGTGGCTGACGGCGCCGGGGGCCATCGGGCCGTTGTAGAGCATGACGTAGGTCGGGGCGCCGTCCTTGCTGGTGATCAGGGTGTGCCCGGCCTTCATGTCGAGGTCGCGATGGTTGCGGATCACGGGCGGCTCGCCTGAGCCCTGACTGCCACCGGGCCCGGCGCCGCCCTGGGCCGCGCTCAGCGGGTTGACCTCGATGCGCCGGATGTTGCCGCTGCTCTGGTTGTTCAGGGTGTAGTGGTCGACGCCGCCGGGGATGAACATGCCGTCGCCTTCTTTGACGGGGTACTCCTTGCCGTCGCAGACGAGCACGCCGGAGCCTTCGAGGATGTAGACCTCGTGCTCCCACGGGTGGATGTGGTGCGAGCTGGTCTGGCCGGGCTCGATGACGGAGTAGGTCATGGTACAGGTGACGGGGCTGTCGTCCAGGGCGATCAGCCTGGCCGGCCCGCCGCCCTGCTGATACAGACTCCGGTAGTTGCGGATGACTGGCTCCACGGCGATACCTCCTCATCCTTCGTCGACGATGGTCGAGCGTCCCATTATGGTGATCGGGCCGACGGGGGACAACACCGGGTGCACCGGGCAGGGCGCGGCCAGCTCAGCGCCGTCCGGGAACTCCGGCGTCCTCGGCCACGTCCTCGGAATATCGTCGAAGAGCGAGAGGGGGCGGCATGGATCGAGGGCGTCTGATCGGGATGGTCTGTTCCGTGGTCGTCGGCCTGGCGCTGAGCGTCAGCGGCCTGGCCGCGCAGGAGCCGGAGCCGGCGCCCGGCGAGCTGGTGCTGGCGAACGGGCCGGAGCTGACGCTCGCGGACGTGATCGCGCCCGGCAGCGGCGCGCTGTTCGTGGTTGGGAGGGGCGGCGATCCGGGGCTCCGGGTGCAGCGCAGCGACGACGGTGGCAGCACCTGGCGGCCGGTGTCGTTGCCCCCACCGGCCGACGCCAGGCAGCCGCAGGTGCTGGCGATCGATCCCACCAGCCACACCACCCTCTACGCCACGGGCGCCGAGGGGCTGTACAAGAGCGACGACGATGCGGCCTCCTGGCAACCGCTGCTGCCGATCGCCGAGCCGAACGTCACGATCGCCGTCAGCCCCGCCGACCGCCAGCTGGTGTACCTGGGGCTCAGGGCCGAGAAGCTGCAGCGCATCCTGCGGAGCCAGGACGGCGGTGCGTCGTGGGAGACGGCGTACACCTACGAGTCGGCCGAGTCGAAGTGTGGCGATCCACTGTTCATCGGCCCGCACCCCGTCGACGCGAGCCGGGTGTTCGCGAACGTCACCTGTGACTGGCAGGTCACCGGCGACCTGTACCAGAGCCGCGATCGTGGGGCCAGCTGGGACCCGATGTTGGCACAGGCCAGCTACTTCGACAACGGGTACCCGATCGCGGTGACCGGCGGGGCAGGCCCGGCGCCGGAGCGGCTGCACGTCGGCTTCACGGACCATTACGCCCACAACCCCGGCTTCCAGCTTGACCTGCCGATCTACCGGAGCGACGACGACGGGCAGACCTGGCGCCAGCGGGTGATCGTGTCGCGGAAGGTTGGCGGCCCGAAGAGCCAGGAGCGAAACAAAGCGATCCTCAAGGCGCTGGTCGTGGATCAGGCGGCGCCGGACCTGGTGTACGTCGGCCTCAAGAACGCGCAGGCCGAGAAACAACAGCCGCTCCTGATGAGCGACAACGGCGGATCGACCTGGAAGCCGCTCGACATCGGGGAGGCGAAGGACGTCCTCGGCGCGGCGCTCGGGGTGGACCGCCAGAACCTGTACGCGGTGACGGACCTGGGGCTGTACCGACTGCGCCTGCGGTGACGGGGCCTCGCCGACCGCCGCGCAACCGACGCACCGACGAGGGCGCCCGGTCCGCCGTGGACCGAGCGCACTCCCTGTCGATCGTCTCCCGACCCCTGGCCTACGGGACCAGGCTGGAGCGGGTGATGGCGCCTTTGTCCTGCTGGACCAGCACCTCGTTGACCTCTTCGAGCGGGAAGCGGTGCGAGACGATCTTGTGGAACGGGTAGACGCTGCCCTTGCGGTCCAGGAGGCGGAGCGCCTCGCGGAGGTGGCGCGGCTCATAGACGTGGATGCCGGTGATCGTGCAGTTGTTGGTGACCCAGAACGACGGGTCCGCGTCGTAGGTGAGGCCGGGCGAGATGTTGCCGATCTCGACGTAGCGGGCGCCCTGGGCCATCATCTTCATGCCCTCGGCGACGACCTGCGGGAAACCGGCGACGTCGACCACGACGTCGGCGCCCCAGCCGCCGGTCAGTTCCTTGACGCGGGCGGCGCGGTCGTCCGGGGTCTTGGACTCGCGCATGTCGATGATCTGGTCGGCGCCGAACGCCTCGGCCAAGTCCAGCCGCTCGGGGACGCCGTCGACGACGATGACCTGGCCGGCCCCGCGCTCCTTGGCGACGGCGATGGCGTAGAGGCCGAGCCCGCCGGCACCCTGGATGACGACGGTCTCGCCCATGCCGAGGTTGCCGACGTCCATCCCGCAGACGACCTGCGAGAAGGCGCAGTTCACGCCGACGACGAGGTCGTCCGAGAGGTGATCCGGCACCTTAAAGACGGTGTGGTTCGGGCGGAGGTAGAAGTAGTCGCCCCAGGCGCCGTTGAAGTGTGGGGGCTGATCGCAGGGGACGGCGGTGTGGGCGTAGCGCTGGGGGCAGGCTCGGCTGCGGCCGGCCAGGCAGTTCTTGCAGCGCCGACAGGGGAAGAAGTACTGGTAGACGACCCGGTCGCCCTCCTTGAGGGGCTGGCCGTCCGAGTCGGCGGTGACGCCCGCGCCGAGCTTCTCGATGTAGCCGGTCATCTCGTGGCCGTGGTGGCGGGGCAGGGCCCAGTTGCGCTTGCGGGGGTCCAATTCGCCGCGCCAGACGTGCAGGTCTGAGCCGCAGACGTTGGCGAGGGTGACGCGGACCAGGGCGGCGCCGGGCTCGGGGTCGGGGACGGGGTACTCGCGGATCTCGAGCGGCGCGCCGACCTCGGCGAGGACGACCGCGCGGCCGTGCTTCGGCATGATTGCCTCCCGGTGGTAGGTGTTGGGTGTCGGGCTTTGGAGATCAGGTAGCCGAAACTCTACACCCGAGCGCAGGTCCCTACCACCTCAGACCCACATCCTATGACTTCTCACGGGTGCAGATCGTCTGGCCGTTCACGAGCCTACACCACACCATTGGATCAGGTTTGCATGCTGCCGCATCCGCAGTAGAGCAGGCGGCTTCCGTCGCTCGTGCAATAATGGCTGCACCCAGAAAGACCATGATCGCTATGATCGCGCTCGCCGTGATCGATACGGCAATTTCGATTGCTCGTCGGCTCATCGTGTTGCCCATCCCTGGAGGAGCGTAGGGCGCCACCGATCGTCCGACCACGAAGATCCACAGCGTCTTGCCACGGAATCCCGGGAACCGTGGGAGATACCGTGGGCTGGTGTGACGCAGAGCCGTCATCCACTGGTACGCTGGCCGTGAGGCCGGTCGTGCTGCGAGCTGAGCGGCGTTCCGAACGGAGCAGAGGGTGCAGGATCGGGCCGAGTCCTCTTCCTTCGGCGCACTACTCCGACAGCACCGACTCGCCGCCGGATTCACACAGGCAGCACTCGCTGAGCGAGCCAGCGTGGCCGAGCGGACGATTCAGGATCTAGAGCGTGGTGTTGCCCACCCGCGCCGCCAGACTGTCAACCGTCTGGTGTCCGCGCTAGGCCAGCTGCCAGAGGTCTGCGCTCAGCTCGAGGCGGCGATATCAGCCACACGACGACACCCCGGCCTGGCGACCCGGCCAAAACGTCGGAGCGTACCGCCTGTCGCTCGGGACAACGTGGTTGAGCTCTCAGCGCTCGTCTCGCTCGACGCCCGACCGCACAACCTGCCGCTCCAGACGACGCTGCTGCTTGGACGGGACCAGGAGGTCCGAGCGGTGCGAAGCCTGCTGCTCCGCGACCACGTCCGTCTGGTGACACTCACCGGGGCCGGTGGGAGCGGCAAGACCCGTCTTGGCCTCCAGGTCGCCGCTGACCTCCTCGACCGGTTCGAGAGCGGAGCGTTCTTCGTGGATCTGGCACCCATCTCCGACCCGTCGCTCGTGATCCCGACGATTGCCCAGGTACTGGGTGTACAGGCCGCTGTCGGCCGCCCGCTGATCGACGCCGTCGTCGACTCACTGCGCGGGCGGCAGCTCTTGCTGGTGCTCGACAACTTCGAGCATGTGCTTGCCGCCGCGATGGTCGCCGACACGCTGCTGCGGGCGTGTCCACGCCTCCGCATCCTGGTGACCAGTCGAGCGGCGTTGCAGCTACGCGGCGAACATGAGTATCCGGTCCCGCCGCTGGCGTTGCCCGACTCGCGACGCGCGTTCACGCCCGAGGAGCTGTCTCAGTACGGGGCCGTCGCCCTGTTCATCGAGCGGGCAACGGCCATCAAACCGGACTTCGTCGTGACCGACACGAATGCGCCGGCGGTGGTCGAGATCTGTGCCCGTCTCGACGGTCTGCCGCTGGCGATCGAGCTGGCGGCGACGCGGATCAGGCTGCTGAATCTGCAGGCGATGCTGGCCCGGCTAGAGCGCCGGCTCCCGATGCTGACCGGCGGCGCCCGAGATCTCCCGACCCGACAGCGGACGCTGCGGAGCACCATTGGCTGGAGCTACGACCTGCTGGACGAGGGGGAGCGGACCTTGTTCCGCCGACTCGCGATCTTCGTCGGGGGTTGCACGCTGGAGGCGGCCGAAGCCGTCTGCGACGCCGACGGGGATCTGGGCATCGACGTGCTGGACGGCGTGGCCTCGCTGGTCAGCAAGAGCTTGCTGCGGGAGCTCGGTCAGGAGGCCGTGGGGATAGGGGGCCCCATGGTAGGTATGATCGACCCGCGCGTCGGCATGCTGGAGACGATCCGTGAATACGGACAGGAGCTCCTCGAGGCAGGCCGCGAGTTGGACGCCCTCCGGCGGCGTCACGTCGAGTACTACCTGAACTTCGCCGAGCGGCTGCACCCGAGGTTTGAGGGGCACTTCAACGCGGCATCGTCAGCGCTGCTCGATCGTGAGCACGACAACCTGCGGGCCGCGCTGACCTGGAGCCAGCAGGTGGCTGCCGATCTGGAGGCCGGGCCGCGTCTGGCCGGGGCGCTCTGGCAGTTCTGGTGGCATCACGGGCACCTCCGCGAAGGTCGGGAGTGGCTGGAGCGCATGCTGAGCGAGCGAGCCGGGCCGGCGGTGCGGGCGAGGGTGCTCGCTGGAGCAGGCGGGATTGCGTCGTACCTGAGCGACTATTCGCGCGCGGCGACGTACCTGGAAGCGGCCCGTGCGCTCTGGCAGCAGGTCGGAGACCAGCAGGGCGTTGCCTGGACGCTGCATCGTCTGGGATGGGTGGCCCAGCGTATCGGCGACTACGAGAAGGCTGAATCGCTGTGCAGCGAGAGCGTGGCCTTCTGGCGCGGCCTCGGGGAGAATGTGGGCCTGCACATGGCCCTGATGCCCGCCGCGACAACGGCGCTTCGCGCCGGTGACGCGAGGCGCGCGGCGGTCCTGAGTGAGGAAGCCGCGGAGCTGGTGCGAGAGACCGGCAACGAGGCCAGCCTGGCCTATGCGCTCGGGATGGTGGCACAAGCTGCGCACTATCTGGGTGACGATGCTCGCGCGAAGGCGGTGTGCGACGAGTCACTGGCGCTGTTCCGAGAAGTGGGAGATCGTTGGGGCATGCTCAGCCCGCTCCGAACTCTGACGCTCGTGGCGCGACGTGCGGGCGACCTGGCCCGGGTCGCCGTGCTCTGCCGAGACGGTCTGCTGATCCGTCGGGATCTGGGCAGCCGCTCGGAGGTCGACGAGCAATACGAAGTGCTCGGCTGGGTGGCCACTATGCGCGGGCAGCCGGAACAGGCCGCCCGGTTCCTGGGTGCAGCCGAGGCCCTCCGCGAGTCGATGGGTACGTCGATCTCGCCGGTCCGCCGCGCTGACTACGACGACCTGGTCGCCCAGGTGCAGGCGGCCCTTTCCGATGAAGCGTTCACGGCCGCCTGGGAGGCGGGCCGGTCGATGACCATGGAGCAGGCCATCGACTACGCCTCACAAGGATCTGCACCGACCTGACGGCTGGGCGGGCTGTGCAGGTGTGACACAAACCCTCGCCTGTGAGACTCACGACTGATTCGTCACAGGAGCAGCCTGCTACGGCCCGACGTCGGCCGCCGCACGCCGGTTGTGAAACGGGCTCAAAGACCTGAGACCCAAAATCTACGGCAGGAGGTACTGCGCGGCGACCCAGCCGGTGACGTCGTCGCGGGTGCTGGCGGTGGTGCGGACGTTGCGCCAGGTGTTCCCGTCGGCCTTGACGTCTTCGCCGATGACCTCGACGGACGTGCCGTCCATCAGGATGGCGACGGCCCGGCCCTCGGTGCTGGGGCGCTCGCGGAGGTTGGCACCCGTGCCGTCGGTCTTGCCGACCTTGAGGCGGGTCGGGGCCGACGGCTGGCTGAGTGCGGGCGTCGCGGGGGCGGGCGTGGGGGTCGCCGGGGCCGGCGGTGCCGCCTCGGCGACCGGCGCTTGCTCCGGCGCCAGAGGAGGGCTCGGGTCGGGGGCCGGCAAGGGACCGGGCGTGGCGGCAGAGGCCGCGAGGTCTGGAGCGGGCGGCGGGGCAGGTGGCCCTGCCTGGCCCGTCGAAGCCGGCGGCGCCTGCTGGGCGGTGGTGGCCGGGCGCTGGCGGCGGTCGGCCTGGGCGCCCTCGCCATCGCGCCAGGCCTTGAACGCCTTCCAGGCCGGGCGCGGCGAGTGGTCCTTGTTCAGGATCGCGAACCAGGGCATCCCGTTCTGGTCGCCGGCGTGGTACCCGGAGGTGCTGGCGTCGAGGTTGGAGAGGAGCAGCCCGGTCATCCAGGGCCAGCTCTTCTGGGCGTACTTGTACGAGCGGACCACGTACTCGGCCTGCTTCTCCGCCGAGACGCGCATCCAGTCGTACTGGCCCATGTTGCGGCCGGGATCGAGCAGCCAGCCGAACTCGGTGGCCCAGACCGGCGTCGTGGCGTCGCCCTGCTCGACCATCACCTGGCGGTAGAGCTCGGCGCGCCGGAAGCAGATGCCGCAGTCGCCGGGGTCGCGCTCCGGCTCGTGGTTGCCGCCGTAGTTGTGGACGGCGAGGGCGTCCATCGAACCTCTGGCGCCGGCGGCGTACATGCCGCGCAGGAAGTCGGTGTCCTCGATGGTGCCGCCGGCGCCGCCGGTGGCCGGGGAGAGCCCGCCGCCGAGCACCAGCGCGGAGGGGTCGCCCTTCTTGACGCCGCGATACGCTGCCTTCATGAACGCGGTGTAGGCGGCGGGGTTGGGGGCACCACCCCACTCGAAGGGCAGGTTCGGCTCGTTCAGGATCTCGTAGGCGGCGATGGTGCCCTTCCCGTGGGCCGCCATCGCCGCGTAGAACGCCTCGACGTGCTTCGGATCGGCCCTGGAAGGGGAGCCGCCGGCCCACTCAGGGGTCCCGTCGACCCGCACGACGAGCTTGATCTCCTCGTTGCGGGCGGCCTTCATGACGTTGTCGAGATCGTTCTCGGGCGTCTCCTCGAAGGTGTACTGGCCCCGCTTCGGCTCGAGGCGCGGCCAGTGGACGATCATCTTGGCATGGGTGAAGCCGGCCTCGCGGGCCAGCTCCATGCTCTTCGGGCTGGTGGTGTCGACGATGATGCCGAGCGCGACCGTGTCGGACGCCGGGGCGCTCCCCTGGGCCAGCGCGACCGACGGCGCATCAAGCCATCCGACCGGCACGCCGAGCACGAGCGCGACGAGGCCGAGGACCGAGAACCAGACCCGCACGGGCACCTCCGGGCGCAGAAGGGAGATCAGGGGATAGAACGATCTGTCGTGCTCGCGGGTTCACAACGCGGACAACGGGAAGAGAACGCTGGGGCGGCAGGATCGGAGGACGCCTCAGCCGAAAAAGCCGGATGAGACCCCGCGGAACGCATCGCACGCCCTGGGGAAGACCACGCAGGTCCAGTGCAGGACCACGTGCGACTCGGCCGCGAGCAGGAACTTGAGCGACTTCCCGAGGAAGCAGGCCAGGACGAACTTCCAGAGCGGGTAGCGCAGGACGCCGGCCGCGAACCCGATCGCGTCGAAGACGGGGTTGGGGACGAAGGCGAAGAAGGCGACACACCAGAAGCCGTACGAGACCATCCAGTGGTTCGCCTTGTCGTACCACTTGCCACGGGCGATCAGGTCGCGCCCACTGGCGCCGATGATGTAGCCGGTCAGCTCGCCGAGGGCGCCGGCCAGGCCGGCGACGAGTGTGACGGTGATCGGGTCGAGGTAGAAGGCGGCCCTGGCGACGATCAGCAGGTACGGGATCGGGAGGATGAAGCTGGCGGTGGCGACGAACGTCACGAGGAAGACGCCGAGGTAGCCCCAGTTGCCGACGCGCTCCCACTCGATCGGGAAGAAGAGGAACAGGCCGCTCATCGCGGCCAGCGCGACGATGGTGAGGACGACCTTCCAGACGGAGCGCCGTTCGGGAGCGTCGTCGCGGGAGGACGACATCTCAGCGGGAGCATCGGTGGCCTTGGCGACGGAGGGATCCGACATGGCCACGACGAGTGACTGCTCAATCATGGGAAGGGGAGCCGTTCGTCACGGGCGGTGTGATGCGCATCGTCACAAGAAGGCTCACTCGTGGAACGGCTACGCCGACCCACCGGGGACGGCGGCGGGCGGATCATACCGCGCGGGACGAGCCAGCAGCCAATAATCGAGGAGTCAGGAACCAGGAGTCAGGGAGTGATGGGCGCGGGCGTGGCGGCGGGACGGGCGTGGCGGCGCGGCGGCGCGGCGGCGGGACGGGCGTGCCGGCGCGACGGGCGTGCCGATCAGGCCTACCATCGCGGCGCTTCGCGGCACGACGGCGGCACGCCCCTACGATGATCAGGAGACGGTCTGGGACGTCCGAGGGGCGAATCGGCGATTCGCCCCTCCCGCGGTCGTCTGACGGCTAGCGGGCGCGCGAGCAGATCGCCCGGTAGCTCTCCTCGACCTGGGCGTCCAGGTTCTCGGCGGTCAACGTGCGGTAGACGTCCGTGAACAGGGCGAAGTCTTCCTGCGAGAGCAGCTTCGAGACCTGCTCGGACGACGGCAGCCCGCCCTGGCGGTCGGCGAGCCAGCGCACGAAGCTGGCCTCCGTCCGGAAGGCGACCTGCTCCCGCGCGACGCAATCGGCGTAGCTGGAGCCCATGCGGGTGTCGGTGGCGTGGTCGGCGGCGTGGCGCAGCTCATGGGCGACGACGTCGGCGAGCAGCCAGGTCGAGACCTCGGTGAAGCTCGGGTTGACCAGCAGCGTCCGGTAGGCCGGGACGTACGCCGCGAACGCGCGCCGGGCGATCTCCGGGGAGCTGTAGATCACGACGCCGTGATCGGCCGCCGTCTGGAGCAGCTCGCGCCCGTCCGGCCAGAGCCAGAGCAGGGCGATCGCCTCGGCGAAGCGCCCTTCGGTCACCAGGCCCGGCCCGATGAACCGGTACTGGAGCAAGGCGCCTTCCTGGAGCTCGTTCCACTGCGCCCACCAGTCCTCGCGGCCACAGCTCGGGTTCCGCGACTGGCACGGCCAGCCGTTGCCGGATGGTGCCTGATCCATGGTCCGGTAGACGAACTCGTTGGGGGTCAGCCGGCGCCCGGCCGAGATGGACGGCACGGCCGCCGCCTCGGTCCGGCCGGAATTGCCGAACCCACGCCCCCCGGTGCCCTGCTGCGGGGGAGCGACGCCGCGCGCGGTGGAAGGCGGATCGATCGACCTGCCCACCCAGGCGACGAGTCCGTTCGAGGTCAACGCCCAGTGGCGGTAGCCGTCCGTGAAGGTTGGCGTATTGGTCGACTTGCGCCAGAACGCCAGGCCGGTGGTGGTCTGCTGGAGGATGTCCGGGCTGTCGCCCTCGTTGTGCTCGCACTCGACCGGCTCGCCCATGACCGGGCCGAGGGCGGATTTCAACGCCGCGAAGCCGTTGCTGAACCGCGGCTGGGCGCCGGGGCTGCAATACGGCGCGCCCTGGGCCAGCGCCGCCGGCGACGGCTGGGCGACCACGATCGTGAGGGCGAGGACCGCCCCGAGGATGCGCGCTGTCGAGATCATCGTCCTTCCCTCGGCTCACTCCGACCGGGGCCCGGCCGGGCCCGGCGCGAGTCCGCCGCCTGTCCAAGCATCGCTACGGAATTGTTAACGTCGCCCGACGGGCGGACGGTTCCACGTTCTGACGAACAGTGGGCCCGATGGCCACCCATCTCGCAGCCCTACCCATCCTGGAGCCGGACGGCCCGGCCGGTCTCGGCGCTCCGGTAGAGCACCTCGACGGCTCGGGCCTGGGCGCGGCCGTCCTCGGCGGGTGGCAAGAGCCGGTCCGCCCGAACGCTCTGCACGAAGTGGTCCGCTTCGAGCGCATACTGATCAACTCCGGCAACCTCGATCAGGCAACGCTCGCCGCCGCGCACGAGCGTGAACGAGGTGGCGGCCGGCCCCGGCTGGACGAACGGATCGACGACGATCGAGCCGCGATCCCCGACGATCTCGTAGCGCTGTGGCCCGCCGACGTCGAAGCTGCCGTCCACCACCGCCAGGCGGTCGCCGGGGAAGCGCAGCACCGCGGCGAAGGTGGTGTCCACGCCGAGCCCGGCGTCGAAGCGCTGGAGGGCGGTGACCTCGATCGGCTCGGCGTCGAACAGGAAGCGGGCGGCGTTCAG
>Ga0075420_100003208_pt1 | contig 14259 bp, 21 predicted proteins | sample SoiMetdeltSBSDD4_FD_75296 | JGI IMG/M metagenome (GOLD analysis project Ga0075420, IMG submission 75296) | Bulk soil microbial communities from a Populus tree surrounding site in Tennessee, USA - Soil MetaG P. deltoides SBSDD4 | ecosystem: Environmental > Terrestrial > Soil > Tree plantation... | reverse complement strand
AACCGTTAGAGGGTAGATCGAGGCAACGATTGGATCAAAGAAGACGTCAGTCTCAGTAAACAGCGCCGCAGTTAAAGCAACTGCGCCAGGAGTCACCGTCGGCTGGAAGAAGGTATCCGTCTCAGTGAAGAGAGCCGCAGTGATAGGATAGGTCGAGGCAACTGTGGGCTGGAAGAAAGTATCTGTCTCGGTGAATAAAGCAGATGTCAGTGCATAGGTCGATAGAACTGTTGGCGTGAAGAAGGAGTCGGTCTCGGTGAATAGACTAGGAACCAACGGTTGCGGAGCTAGCTTAAATGATGCAGTGGTCTGCATCGCATTGACAGTGGCACCGTTGCCAAACTCCGGAGCCACCGAAGTAGTAGCCGAAACGAGACGCTTGCTGACAGCAGTCGATACGTTCGATCTATTCACTCCCCCAACAAGCGTGCTGGGTGCCGTGGAGTTCAGCGTGACTGCCGATGCAATGGCGCAAGCCGCCATCACCACTTCACTCGCCTGCGCAAGCACTCCTGTAGCAGGGCAGGTATGAGGCGAAGTACCGTCCTGAGTATCCGCTGGATTAGCATCCAGGGGCGATACGGAGAATGGTCCTTCTATTACGACAGCAACCGCACTTGCATCGTTAGTGCTGGCAGTAGCAGGAACGTTGACGGTTGTCAGAGTTCCGCCGGTCGTGACCCGAGCATAAAAGCAACGACCGGTGGCATTGCCAGCATCCGTACCAGCATTGACGTAGGCGTAGGGGGTATTACCAAGATTATCAGTAACCGTACCCGCCGCAGTCAAAGCAGTTTGTTGCCCAAGGATACCAAAGACTAGATCACCAATAGCCACGTTCGCCACCGACCCACTCAACACGGTCGGGTTGGTGATCGAGTTTAACGAGGCAGTTAGCGCCGTTCCTCTTTGGTCGCCTTGCGCCACTTAGTTCTTCTTTCGCCCGCTAGGGAAGAACAGATCGTTCTCGGTGAAGTGTGGCATCACGATGTGCTGGTCGAATGGGAATATCTTAGGCTTACGATTGCCAGTCCCGTCGTAGTGCTGTTTTAGCACTTCCTTGAAACGGTAAATCCAGTAGTCGTAACGCTGCTCCGCTTGCGGCCAAGTCGCGTAACCCTGCCGCACCGCATTGACCATGAGGTTCATACAGGCACCCATGACCATCTCGAGCGGGAATTGACCTTCGACGGCGATCGCAGCCATACGCCGGAACAATTCCTGCTCACCAGGTAGACCCTCCTTGTGCAGAGGGTCACGCGGATTACGTAGTGGATCACTCATACTTTAGCACTCCTGTTTAAGCAGCCAGCCTCTCGCATGCTGCCACTGCCATCGCGTAATTGACCACCTTGAGCCCGAAGAACTCAGTCACTGCGCAAGGCGCGATCTTCTCGACATCCTGTGCCATCAATCCGCGCCGAGTCCGCTCTTCCCAGATATAGTTGAACTCGTAGATCGGGAGGATGCCGTAGAGGTTATCAACCTCGCGGATGTTCTCCTTCATCCGACGGTCGGAGAGCGTCGAGATGCCAGAAGCATTCCAGGTCACCGTGATATTACCACCATTCGGAGTGACGGGTAGACCAGTCACCGATGTGTCAAGATACAACACCAACTTCCAAGTCGTATCCGCGCCTGAGTTATGGCGATAGATAACCAACGCCTCAATCGAGCTACCAGTGACCGCAGTATAAGTCAGATCACTGCCATCGAAGGTTCCGTTGGCAACGGTCGGACCTGTAAGACGCTGGTCAGTACCTTGGTTTGCGGACTCAACATCTGAACCGGTGCCAGCATTGTACACAGTGTCGGCTGCGTTGTAGGTATAGGTGCCGGTATCGACAAGGGCACAAAATGGCCCATCGGTAGCGTCGTCAACGGTAAGTGAAGTACCAGCCGCTCCACCCATGAGCGACTCCTTGAACTCTGGATACCAGGCGTTCGCCATGGTTTATTCTCCTATGTCAGAGAGGGGAACGCCAACTGTTGAAAGGTGCGGGTAGGTGTGCTACCACGCCATTGTTTAGCGAATGCCGTAGTAAGCCATTACGGCAATTAGCAAGGCAACACCCGACAGCGTCAAGGAAGCGACAACTGCTATTTGGACATCAGGCTTCACAGCAGTCTGCCAAACAGCATGCTACCAATGAGCAGTGTAAGTGCCGCCCAGCCAGTCTGGACCCGTCCAAAGCTACCAACACCAAAAGCAGCAAAACAACCAAACACAAATGCGAATGCTAGCATGACAGTTCCGACCATGGGTATCTCCTATTTGATTTCCCAACCCACTACACGGAAGGTTACTGGTCCATCCTTGGCAACGACTCCGTGTCCTGCAAAGTCGCCACCAAATGTAAAGCCAACGTTCTGTGCGTTGTTGACAGCATCGACAAATGAAATCGCAAACTTCTCAGATGACTGCCCAAACACCTGCGTCCAGTAGCCACCCTCAGAAATAACCCGCTGGGTCAAGGTACCTTCCTGCCCTACGACTAAGATCACATCACGAGACCACCAACGCTTATTTGGCTCATCAGCTGTGAGACGATCCCCTGACCGCTGGATATACAGACGCACGCGTGCTTCTGGTGATCCACCATCCGTTGGATGCAAGGTCCCTGTACCCGTCACTGCATAACGCAATGTGATCGTCTTGCTGTACAATGGTCCTGGCGGACGCTTCACAAGATAATGTGGTTCACCGAAGTTAAATTGATCAACAATACACGTAGAGATATTACGAGAGTACTGTACTGTCCAACCACTACAACTAGCTGCTGCTGGCCCACCAGCGTTCGATGGTTTCTCGTTGCAGCTAGATACTAAAATAGCAAAGAACGCGACCAGCGCTATGATGCCAATGATCTGCACCTGATCGTATTCCTTATTGTGTATCATTGCTGTTCCTTATAGGCCGCGATCTCTTCATCGGTCTTGGCCTCTTCCCAGATCTCAGGACCAAACAAGATCTCACCATGGTAAGGTTCAATCTTACGAAGAACCTCAAAATCAATTGGTTGATTATCAGGACCGTACACGAACGTAATGTGTGGCTGGTAGTACTCCCAATCCCAGGAGCATCCCATCTGCTCCTTAATCGAGCAATGCCGCCATGACAATTGTTCCGCTGTGAACAACAGCGCTACCACTGATCCACCAACACCCAACTTGTCCAGCATGCGCATGCCACCGGGTGGCACAGTCAACGTCCCATCTTCCGAGGTCCAATCACTTGGTGCCTTACTCCAATCAACAGGTGACTTGGAGTACATGATCGTCACGTGCAGATCCTTTATGATGGCACCAAATTGCTCCAAACCAACGCTACGAGCCCAACGTAAGAGCTCAGCCTTGTTGACGACATCCCGACGAATGTAGAGAGTCTTTGGTGTGGCATCTTTGATCTGCTTCTTGGTCTTCTTCTTTTTTGGCTTCTTGACACCATAAGTCCAAGCATCCTCAGTCCCAGTTGCTGCTTCCTCCTCAACGGGGTCTGTGTTCTCGTTAGCAGCAATGCGCTGGCGCGTCTCTTCCGCTGCCAACACATTCGGATCCATTTCGTTCATTGCCTCGAGCTCAGCCTCGAGATCAACATCCTCCATCAACTGATCAAGACCAGGATAAGTACCATCCTCGATCAGCTGATTGACACGCGCCTTGGCCATGACCTTCTCTGGGATCAGGCCTGCCGCAATGTCAATCTGATAGGTCTCAGCCTTCTTCTTGGAGATGTCGGCTTTCTCAGCATCTGTCATCTGCCACAGTGGTCGCCAATTGTAGTGGATCTCCTCCGGTCGGTCACCCAGTGCCGAACGAATGATAATCTCGTCGAGCTTCTTAAGGTTGGATGACAGATCCGTCTTCTGCTCGCTTGCCAAGCGGTCGTAATAATTACGAATGTCACTTTCGCCAGTCGCGCTCAGCCCAGCAGGGCTTTGTCCGAGCAGCCGGGTGGCGGGAATGTCCGCCGCGCCAGCTGCAACCAACAGGTACACCTTTAGAATGTCGGCAGTACCCACCAAAGACGTGGTGATTCGGTTCCATTCCTCTTCTTTATCCATCACCATGGCATTAATGATAGACTTCATCTGATTGGCAAGCGTAAACCGCTCGATCAACAGCGAGCGGTAGTTCGCCTGCGACACGTCCTGCATCAGACCAGGGATCTTGAAATAGTCAATCTTCAACTCGTTGACAAGTTGTGCGATACCACCCGAACACAATCCCACATCCTTGACAGCATCATCCACCGCCTGAAGACAGCTGTCACCCCAACCATTGTTCTGAATAATATCAGGAACCTCCTCACCAATGAACTTAATCACCCGCGATGGGTGTATCCTCAACTGCTCTGTGCCAGTGTTCAATTCGTAGTATTCAAATTCCTCGTAATTCTCTTCGCGTGGATCACGAATAACCTGACCAGTGCCAACCTGGTACCGATGCATAACATGCACGTATCGTAGACTATCTTGCTGAACAGTCTCGGGATCGAGTTCTTGTGTTGGATCCTCTTCCCCAATACCAAGGATCATCAACGACCCACCAAACAGGCGCGCGAGCGTGAGCGCACGCTTGGTCTTCTTCTGAATGAGTAGATCCCTCTCTACTGCCTCGATCAATTCAATCTGATCGTCCTCGGCCTGCCAGGCACGCCATTCGCGTGTTTGATCCTGAGCAGGACACGCCACAATCTTACGTGCTACCCAATCGCCTCGGTAGGCAGCTTCGAGCTCGTTAGAGGGTAGTTCGTTGAGAATGAATGTAGAGTGGGTGCGCTTGTCCTTGGCTGTACCGAGCCCAGACACAAGGTTCTGCAACGAGTCGCGTGCAGATACCATCTTCGTAATGGGTCGTTTGACCAGCCCACCACCGACTTGGGGCTTACCAGCAGAGCCATTGGTCCTGGGAGTTGCCATCAATCCTTCCTAAGGTATTCAGCAACCGCATTGTGCGCGGCATAGTGCATCTTGAGCTCTTCCTCGCACGCATCGAGCCATTGGTCAATCAACTGATTCTTATACTTGGTTGAGATTTGAATTGCGTTAAGCGGGAATGTTCCCTGCCACATCCGTTGGTAAGTTGAGATGGGGTCCATTGCCTCCTCCTCAGTGCTCAATCCTCAGCCCAGGATCCTTACGCGGCGGACGCGACAGATACTGGGCAGCCAGTATGCACATGTCGTGTATTTGATTCCTCGTCGGACGCATAGTCATGATCTCTGCACGCAACAGCACTAACAGGCTACCAAAAATGTTACCAACACGTAGTCGTCCTGTGTGCTTGTTCACGACGGAGATCAATTCGTCTACGAGATCCTTATCAGGCCGAAATGAAACATGCCCAATGTCCTCGTCCAGTACACCGTCACCAAGTTGAGGCATGTTCGATCCTTTTAGCAAAATGGAGGAGGTGGGTGTATCCGGTGCCTCCTCCCAGGTTCTTTGCGGGGCAGCAAATATAGAGGTTGTTTCTTCTCGTTAAGCCGGTGGCGCAGCAGTGTTCGCTGTTACAGCAGCTGCTAGCTCACCAGACTTCTGGTCCAGTGAGTCTGCCAGTGCGCGCAACTGCGCCGGATCGTCAGAGAGATCACGAATTTGAGCAGCGAGACCATTGATCAGCACTACGGCTGAGTCGATCACACTGTTGTTCTCCTCGACGGTAGATCGTAGTGCATCAATGTCTGCTTGCGACATGATTGCTCTTCCTTCCTCGGCCCGACTTAGGATATCCAGCTTACGCTCGACGCGGGCGATATCGAAGCGTACTGTTTGAATTAGATCGTACGTGGATTGTGAGATCCAAGGCATGGTCAGACCCTTTTATTCCACTGCTCAATTGCCGTGCGTTCTTGTGCCTCTGACTCTTCTACCTCTGGTCCAGCAGCACCACAACCATCGCACGTAACTCGTAACGTGTTCCACGATTTAACTAACGAGAGCATCGTGCTACCACAGAATGGGCACGGACGACCATCTGTTGCAAGGTTATATGCCACGACGCCTCAATTTCTCAACTTCTCTCAACCGTGCCATTACCGCTTTGTTGTATTCAGAGAGTAACCGTTTAAACTCCTGAGCATCATGTCCTGCTTGTAACGTGCCCATAATCAATTGAGATCGTAGTTGCACAAACCGCTCTGGGACAAGCACAGATATTGCATATCTATCGCTAGGCGTAGAAACTCCAGCTGATAACCACACCATGCCTTTGGGAGTTGGTGGTGGAGCTAGTAATCGGTTACGTTTACGCATAACACTCACCAATCAGAAACAGCAATCCCTGCTATGAAGCCTAGGCAAAGTGCGATACCGATCACAGTCCAAATAGAGATTTCAATCATCGCACATGCGCCAGAGTGTACTTAGATACTTCACCAAGACAGAGTGCAGTCAACGACCAGATCAGAGCATCGGCACGATCAGGTGATGTATCACCAATGAACCCTTGCCGTGAGAACCAACCCATCTGCTCTTCTAGTTTGTCAAACCGTCCTGCGTGCTTCACTTTACCAGCATTATCCCCACTACTCTCATACAGAGCAGCAACTGGCTCAGCACGAATGAACTTTCCGCGTGTAGCAGAAACGAGGTCTACACCAACACGATGATTCACAGCTTGGATCGTGGAGCGTACCATCTCACCACCGTAGTTCTTTTCGGCGACGACACGATCTGCCTTCCACTTATTCCACTGCGCAACAACAGCAGTACCCCACTCACGTGGTGAACCTCTACATGTTGCATCCTCGAGTACTACAGCAACACCATCGTAACGCAAACCACATGTAACAATTCCGATCTCATCGGACTTGATATCATGCTTACTCTGCGCACCCGATGGGTCCACACCTACGATGATACGACGGAATTCGTTGAGCTTCCCACCATCGTAGTCTGGCTCAATGCGTTCAATTCGACACATCTCCAGTAGATCAATCGGCCACAGCGCACCTTCCACATCCGCAACGTACTTGCCTTCGTAGAACCGCTCACGCCATTTCTTCGGCATCGAGCGTAGCGAGGCAATGTAGTCAGGATCTAGGTTCGCAGCATTACCTTCCGGATTCATGAAGAACCGCTGGAAGTTATCAGGATCCGGTAGAGCCGTTCTAGTAATCGGATCCTTCTTCTCACCGAACTCGATGTTAGACCAGTGCGACGTAACCGTCGGATTCAGATCGTAGTAACCTCGGAGCTTTAATCCTGTGCCTGGCTGTGCGAGACGTGTACGTAATGTGAGAATGGACGAGTATGGAGTCTGGGACACTTCGCCTGCGTAGATGGTAGCATACTCCTGTCCCAGGATCTTATCCACACGCTTCTCATCGTCCAGACCACCACCCCAAATCTGCGCACCATTCTCAAACTCGAAGAACGTCTGGAACCGTTCGACGTACTCTACTCCAGGGAACCACATCTTCATTACCTTCGGAAAGGTATCTAACCACACCGAAGCTTTCAGAGCATTCGCATGCATACGCACCATCAGATGACGTGAGTCTGGAGCACGTAATGCGCGAGTTACGATGGTACGTACGAGTAGACTGGTCTTGCCCGAACGACTACCACCAACAAGACAGGTATGCTTCTGCTTACCAGCAAGTAACTTCCGTGCAGCCTGCTGATCTGGTGTTAGCGGCTGGAGTAGAGCAGTAACAACCTTCTGCCCAGTAATCTCTGGCTGAATATGCAGGTTCATTTCGCACTTATATACTTGACTTAGCCAACGGGATTCGGTACATTGACGAACGCTCCTCGATCATCATATGATCGAGTTGAGGGGCTCAAAGGATCTTCTTCTCGTCATTATGCAGGCTTCTTCCGACGGGCGCGTGCACGCTTACGACCTCGCGTCAATGGATAGCCGCCCACCTTAAGGAGGAGCACTCTGCCCCCCAGATGCGCCTTGATAACCTCGCCCTCGACATAGGCAGTTGTCGGCGTCCACGCCTTGAACTGACCAGACTCATATTCGCTCATTCGTGCCTCCTCTTTGGAGGCACCTACACACTCGACCCAACTACATCGCCGGCCTGTCGAATTTGACAGATACCACCGCCACTCGCTAAGTCAAGTATATAAGTGCGGTTCATTTTGCATTCAGTAGATCAATAAGCTCCTGAATAGCCTTTTGGAGCTCGTAGAAGTTGTTATCGAACTCCTGCGCTGTGAGTGGAGCTCCCTTACCTGGACCCCATACACCAGCATGTCGGTAAATAACGACAGGAGAAATCTCGGAAGTGCGTGCAGTCCACACGACATCTTCCCCATTAAACACTGTCTCGTATTTTAGAGGCAGTGGATTGTATTGGAGAGCAACAGCAGCAGGTGCAACAGCAACAGCTATTCCTCCACCGAGTAACGAACGCCTTGTAAGCATGTCACAACTCCTCGTCTATTGGCTCGAAGATCACCGTCAGCTTACCACTAGAAGAACCACCAGATGGTCCGAGACCAACAGACTGTATGGGCTTACCTTCTAACCGATCGAAGATATACTCCAGTGCCTTCTGGTCTCCAGGTATGAATTGCTTCCGAGTCTTCTTCCTACCACGCTTGTCTACATACTCAATTGCAACATCCCGATCAAGTGCGTTCTTAATTAGCTGGGATACGAGCTTGTAGTAGCGTGCCTTACCTGTGTTCTTGTCCAATTCATTCAGCTTGGAAATCAATGTCTGTGTTAAGAACTTGGTATTGGTGTAACGTACACTACCACCAACATTACCTACTGCGAGCTTGTTACCTGGAGCGAACTTACCATCCGATGTGAATGCACCATCTCTCCTAGGATCAGCAGGTAGTACCTCACCATTGAGTGCTGCCTCTCTACGCTTACGCCTACGGGCTCTTCTACGGATTGGTGTCATATTCCTATCAAACAATTGACAGTTAGGGGAGTTACGCCTTACGTCTCATGGTCCAGTGTAGCCCACAGTAACTCTCATACGTCACAGGCTCACCACAGTACACCGTACGACCCTCTACATGATCATAAGGCCAGCGACAGTGTTCTGTGGTCAACTCGTGTATCTCTTTGAGTACAATACCATCTGGTGGAACGAACGCTCGCTCAGATGATACAACAATTGGTGTTGTACGCTTTGGATGTCCATTCAGTAATTCGTAATTACGATCACGCAATTCCTTCTTAGCACGCACTGCTGCTGGTTTTGGTGCAACCTTATTACCCTTGGGTAAGTTAACGAACTTGCCATTACGGCCTGGAGTTCGTGACGCAAACCAGCCCAGCATATCTGGGCGGAACCGTGAACGCCACACGAACCCAGCAATCTGGCTACTAGTAACAGGCTTGTGATCAGGGAATGATACTGTCAACTCCCTAGCACATTCAGAACAAGTCCTACCAATCTTCCACAACTTACGCAACTGCTCAATCATTGGTTCAGTGAGCGGATCGTTTGTTCTTGGTTCTGTCATGATTGCATCGGGTAATAAGGACGTTCTTCAGGGACAACATGTAAGTATGGAACAGAGCGTCGCTTCCGTTCGGCTTCCAGATCAGAGAGCATATTGATATACTCATCAGGATCCGTGAGCGCCTCGGTCAGCCGTTCGAGCTTACCCACACGGAACATCACAAAAGCCATACACAGAAACAACAGGAAATTTATCAACCCAAGAACAACCACTGCCACCCATAGCATCTCATACGCCGACACCGTTGCCTCCCTCGTACTTGGTGATATCTTCATGGTGGAACTCGAGCGCGTGCTCACCACCTAAAATTTGTAGGAGCACCAGCACCCGATTTTGACCAACAGTCTGACGGAATACCCCAGTCCAACCCTTCCAAGGTCCATTACGAAATTGAACCTTCTCACCATTACGGAAGCGCGCAGCTTTCAACCGGATAACATCATCCTCACCTGCGCTCTTCCGTAACTCCCGCATTGCCTTGATTGGCATTAGACCAGGCATGTTCCCAAACATGATGGGACACAACACACCATACGTGGACTTCAGGTACCACCACGCTGGGCCACGGACAAAGATGAAGCCAGGGAAGAGCGGTGTCTCACGGCTGGAGCCATCAGCACCAATGAACGGCGCGAACGCTTCTTGACCTTGACGGCGAATGTTGCGGGCAGCGTAGCGTTCTTGATTAGTCTTGACGCGCACCACCATCCAGTCGGATAAGACTTCCTTAACCTTGCGGCGTCTTTTTCTTTTGTCAGGCACGCTTCCGCAGTTCCCCAGCGGAGAGTTTTCGTCAACTCGATTGTCAACAAAAGCAAGCGGAAGGATCATACTGTTACCTCGACACCGTTGAAACAACAACAGAATTTCCGTATGGCGATCTTTGTTAACTCGGTACCCGTCGTCAAGTTCCTTGATGGTCAAAAACGCGCACAACCATGGGCTTTCTAGTACTTAGTCTCAGCAGGCCTCATGCGCTGCGCCATCTCCTTCCACGCAGCAAGCACTGCATCTCTTACTTTTGAGCGTGTTGCCACCCGCTGCTCACGCGGAGCCTTGCTCTGTTGGCTTATAAACGTCTCCAGACCACGTGGACTGACGCCCACTAGATCGAGCCGCTTAGCCTGCGCTAACCAACCCAGCGAAGCCTCCAGGTCTTCTATGCCGTAGCCAAATCGAATATCGAACTCGCAAGTACGGAACGGCGGCGCAATCTTATTCTTCTTGACCTTGGCCATCACGCGAATGCCCTTAGCCTGCTTGATGCCGCTGATCTTGCGCGCATGAGTCTTCATATGATGCAACCAAACAATGAGGCTGGCATAGAAGTCTAACGCCTTACCACCGCTCCGCGTATGACGCTCACCGAACACCACGCCAATCTTATCTCGGGTCTGACTGATCACCAGCAACGCCATCCGCGTCTTACGCAACCGACGCACCAACCGACGGAGTAGCTGACCCATCAGCTTTGGCTTCTCCATGCCATAGCTGCCTTCACCAATCTTGCGGCCTAGTTCAGCTTCGGTGGATAAACTATCCAAACTGTCAATCACGTAGAGCCCGCTCTTACCGGTGCGTTCCAGGTAAGCCAACTTTTTATCCAGGTCCTCAAATATCTGCTCGACCGTATCCCAATGACTATCAATTCCATCTGGCCCAAAGTTGACACGGCCAACAGGTAACCCAAGGCTCTCGGCGTACTCCACGTCGAAAGCAGCCTCGCTCTCCCGGTACCAGATTTTACCCTTTGGTGCACACTTGGCGAAATTAGCGCATGCCTCAATTGCCAATAAGGTCTTGCCAGAACTCCTGTCACCCACGATGTTGGCAATCCGACCAATTGGCCAACCTCCCCCAAATATACCATCAAGCGCACCACAACCAGTAGGGATGCACTTCACTTGAGTGTCGGCAGAGGGGAAGTAGTTTCCCCTCTGCACAACCTGTTTTGGTCTACGACGCTTCATGCGCCTTACTTCTTCCGAGCGAGACGAGCCAACCGACGCTTGGCCCGAGCGGACGTGGTCTTTTCTTCTTCGTCGTCATCGTCCTCCTCGTCATCATCCTCGTCGTCGTCCTCATCGTCCTCGTCCTCATCTTCCTCTTCGTCACGTGCTACAGGACGACGCTTCTTCTTACGGGGAGCAGGCTCGTCGTCCTCTTCCTCCTCGTCTTCATCCTCGTCGTCGTCCTCATCGTCCTCTTCATCGCGGGCAACGGGACGCTTTTTCTTACGGCGAGGAACGGGCTTCTCATCCTCGTCGTCGTCCTCATCCTCGTCTTCCGCTTCGTCCTCATCCTCGTCCTCGTCGCGAGCCGGACGCTTCTTCTTGCGACTAGTCGTGCGCTCCTCTTCCTCTTCCTCCTCCTCGTCATCATCAACGCGACGGCGGCGGCGACGAGTGGAAGTGGTCTCTTCCTCCTCGTCCTCGTCTTCGTCATCATCGTCACGACGACGCTTCTGTGCGGCCTCGACCTGGCCGAACAGTACCTTTTCGATATGGGCCGCGTCGTAGAAGTTCAACACCGACGGGACCGGGTTCTCCTGAACGTACTCAAGATAACGTGCCATTTTCCTCTCATTGTCATGGAGTGGAGTTGGATCCCGGTCAATCTCAACCGAGACATACTTAGTGGTCTTGCCTTCCCCCTCTCTCGTGAACATGATATCAAATCCTTCTTCCGGATCGTCCACGAGGATCACGGCGTTGGTCTTTTTGTCAACCGAACGTCGGTTGATGTCCCGGAACAGGCCCAACGGCATGTCCCAAAGTTGCACACCAGCCTTCTCGTTGTCACGGTCAATGATCCAAACCATCGGCCGGACTTGAACACGCAACGCATCAGCCTCTTCACTCTCAGCCTTCCGCCGAACCTCACACACAGGGCACTTCTTCCCCTGCATCTTGTCAAGACAGAGGTAAGTAGCCTCATCAGGTCCAACGTTACGATGCAACGAGGCAAGCACTTCCCAATTGTCGCCCCACTTCTCCGTGTCCTTCCAAGTTCTTGGCAAGACACGGATCCTGTTCTCACCCTCACGTGGCTTGTACTTAATGATGCCTGGGATGAGGAAACTGTCGTACGAGCCGCCGGACTGCTTAGAACGCCGCACGACGTCCTCAACCTTCCGGGAGCGGCCATGGTACTTAAATGCCATCAGTGCTCTCCGTTTCGCTTCAACTTTCTTGCACGACGCAAGAAATCCAACTTGGTCCGGAAATAGGCAAAGCTAGCACTCCGGACAACAACATACGCAACGATCGCAGCCAGCCCACCGATCAACCCGCTGACGAGCGTGATCTGTACTAACCACGCCAGCAGTTCGAGTAGAGACTGCATTAACGTTCTCTCCGTCTTCGCTCTTCCGAGATACGACGTTGCGTATCAGCATCGATACGACGTTGCGTATCAGCATCGTCACGTTCACGGATACTACCACCCGACCCCATTGTCCGCGCAATCACCATATCCGCCAATTTATTCACAGCGTAGGACCGTTGACCAAAACTTTCCTTCATGGCCTCCCACAGACCAACCTGACGTTTGGCATCGAGTAGCTCACGATTAAGAGCCTGCACCTTGCCATCAGCAGCAATCTGCTTCTTAACAAATGCCTCGGTTATTTTGTCCTCGTTACGTTCGGCCAATGAACGGATCTTGTTATCTACCTCAGCTTCGAGCTCCTCTAGATCTTTCTTCAACCGGTCCCGCAGATCTACAGCGTAGACCAGCTGCTCAGAAACATGATAGTAGAACTCTGGTTGGCGGATGACCTCTTCCTCAAGGTTATCACGGTCCACAACCAACTGACCCTCAAACTCCTTGATACTATCACTAACACCTTCAGCCGTCGTAAACTTTTCAGTTGATCTTTTCTTCATGACAGCAACACCTTTCCTACCGCCACTGTGAGCGCTGCACTGTTATAAAATGGCTCCTTAAACGCATCCAGTACCTCGCACCCACGACCAGCAACCGACTCCTTTGGCGTACCTAACGTAACACTATCAACATACGCAAGCACGCCATTCCGAATGCTCTCTGGATTAGCTCCACCTGCTTTCAGGTTCTTGAGTATCTTCTGTGCCTCAGGCCAGGACGAACCAAACACTAACAACCGTCCAAGTATAGCTGCGTCAGCGTGAGCTACAGTAGTTGACTGTAATAGCGCTGCCGCCTTCTTACCAGTACGAACTTCAGCACAGAGCGCTAGGTTTGAGATTGCCTGTCGAGCCGACCCACCTGCATTATCAACACAGACGTTGATTACAAACTTGTTACAGATCAAGTTCTCCTTGTTGGCAATGTCATCTAGCAAATCGAACAAGACCTTGTCTGACAACGGCTTCAACGCTACATGAAAGAACCGGGTCCTCAGCGTTGGTAACACCCGAGCGGGCTCCGTGGTGCATAGAAACCAATATGCCCAACTGGGTGGCTCCTCCAGGGCTTTGAGGAGTGATTGAGCAGCGTTCTTCGATAACGCATGAACCTCGTCAACGATTACCGCTTTGACGTTACTTTCACCAACTGGTCGGTATGTGATCGCGTCCTGTACCTCGCGCATATCGTCAATACCAGTGCGCACAGCAGCGTTTATCTCAATGTGTTCGGACAACGGACATCCGGCTGTTACAGCGGCAATACGTGCCAACGTGGTCTTGCCCGTACCACCTGGACCGCTGAATAGAAACACCTTGGCGCGCTTCTTCTCAAGCGCTGCCTTGATGGAAGCAACCTGCTCCTTATGCCCAACCACCTTATCCCACGTATCAGGCCGGTATTTGTTAATAAACTCATCCATTAC
>Ga0075420_100003205_pt1 | contig 14264 bp, 6 predicted proteins | sample SoiMetdeltSBSDD4_FD_75296 | JGI IMG/M metagenome (GOLD analysis project Ga0075420, IMG submission 75296) | Bulk soil microbial communities from a Populus tree surrounding site in Tennessee, USA - Soil MetaG P. deltoides SBSDD4 | ecosystem: Environmental > Terrestrial > Soil > Tree plantation... | reverse complement strand
TTCTCGGCCATCGCGATACATCCAGGCTTTGTCCGATTCGCGGGCCCAGTAGGCGCCGGAGACGAGCATGCTGCCGACAATGATATGCGGTCCCGCTTGCGGGCTGCGGCCATCCCAGATGGAGGAGCGCACTTTCGCTGCGGCAGCCATGGCGCGGTCATAGGCGGCCGTATCTTTGGCTTCCTGTGCGCGGCGCATGTCGTATATCTCGATCAAGTATTTCCAGGCGAGAGCGTTTTCGTTGGTCGGGTTCGCGGCGAGGAAGCGTTCGAGCTTGGCAGCGCCACGAGCCAGTGCGTTGGCGTCGCGGGCAATCCATCCGGCGAAAATGTCTTCGCGGACCCAAGTATGGATGGTCAGCTTCTCCGGCTTGTCGAGCGAATCCGCGGAAGCAAGGACTGGAAGAGCTAAGGCGAGCAGGCAACGCGAGCGAAACATGCCAGATAGTGTAGCGCTTACTTCTCCTCGGATGCCTTCTCCGGCTCGGGCACATTCGGCTTCGCGAAATCTGGCAGCGAGTCGCCAAAGAGGTAGTGATTGAACCAGCTAAGGTTGTGTTCCATCACGGCGCGCATGGACTTTGGCTTTGAGATGCCGTGGCCGAAGCCTTTGTAAATAACCATCTCGACGGGGACGCCCTGATCTTCCAAACCCTGTCGAAGTTCGTAGCCGTTGGGCGTGGGGACGCGCCGGTCAAGTTCGCCATGTTGGATGAGGGTGGGCGTTTTGGCGGAGCGGACATAGGTCATGGGCGATGTCTTACGGTAAACGTCTGGGTCGGCTGAGGGATCGCCGTTGAGGTACATCCGCGTGAAGGGTGTGATGTCGGTGTTGTAGTAGTAGGTGGCCCAGTTAGAGATGCCCGCTCCGACACTGATGGCCGCGAAGCGCTGGCTCGTGGTGGTAAGAAACGCAGAGATGTAGCCCCCTTGGCTCCAACCCATGCAGCCGATTTTCTTTTCGTCGACGAAGCCCTGCTTGACGAGATGATCGACGCCGGAGAGCACGTCCCATGCGTCGCCCACACCCAAGTTGCGGACGTTGAGTTGGCGGAAAGCCTGGCCATAGCCGGCGCTGCCACGGTAGTTGACCTTGAGCAGCACGGCGCCGCGCGCCGCCCAGATGTCGGCGGGGTAGTAACGCGAGTCGATCATGGAGGGGAAGTCAATTCCCGTGGGTCCGCCGTGGATGATGCACAACAGCGGATACTTCTTAGCGGGGTCGAACCCGGAGGGCTTGATGAGAATGCCTTCGATGACGGTTCCATCCTGACTCTTCCAACTGATGACTTCGCGAGTGGCGAGGAGGTAGTCCTTCGTTTGCGCCGTCCATGCGGTGAGCTTCACAGGGGCAAACGATTCGACGGGGGAGAAGTAGATTTCGCTCAAGCTGCGCGGGCCAATTGCGGCATAGGACATGAACCTGCCGTCGCTGGTGAGATCGAAACCGTTGGCAATAAGCGTGGCCGGAGCGGTGAGGCGCGTAACACGCGAGGTGGCGGGGTCGAGCCGGAAGAGGTGAGAAGAGGTCTTCTGAAGCGCCTGGAAATGGATGCCGGAGGGAACCCACGCTAACAAGCCCGGATCTTCATCGAAGGCATCGGTGAGCGAACGCGGCTTGCCGCCGGACGAGTTGACGACGGCAATGCGGCCATTGGAATGAAAGAATCGCGTGTCTCCCATTGCGCTTTGGAAGGCAATTTGCGAGCCGTCTGGTGACCACACAGGCGAAGTATCGGGACCGGGCTGCGAGACCAGTTTCGTTATGCTGCCATCGGAGAGGGTAAATACGTAAATGTCCGCGGTGCCGATTTGGATCAGGTCCGGATTGACGGTAGCGTCGAAGACGATGCGTGCGCCATCGGGCGACCAGTTGAAAGAACGAACGGTGAGGTCGCGCCCCTTGGTGCGCTGTATGCCAGTGACAGGCGACTCGAGGGCTTGCGCAACATCGAAGGTCCACAGTTGTGAATACTTGTACTCCCGGCGGACGACTTCAAACGGCCCCAGGTGCTCTTTGCGTCTCTTATCCGCCTTCTCGTCCTCATCGGAAGTGGTGTAGGCGATGAACTTCCCGTCGCGCGACCACTTGTAGGAGTTCACACCGTTTTCAGACTTGGTCAGTTGCACGGCTTCCCCGCCCTGCGTGGCGATGGCATAGATCTGAGACTTGCCGCCAGAGCGTTGCGTGACGAAAGTGAGCCAGGCGCCATCGGGCGACCACTGCGCCTGCGAGGCCGCCTTTTCGCCGCGAGTGAGTTGGAAGGTGCGGCCGGCAGCGGGGATGGCAATCCACAACTGGCTAATGAAGTCGTCCTGCTTCCAATCGGTGGAGTTGACCGAGTAGACAACCCGAGTGCCGTCCGGTGAGACGCGAGGCGAAGAAGCGCTCTTCAGATTGAGCAAGTCATCGATTGTCGGGGAGTGGATTGCAAAGACTTGTAGCGCCGCAATAAGAAGCAGAGCGATGGACCGCATTGGGCCAGTATAGGCGTTATCGCAAAGTCATAATCGCGTCGGCGCGCTTACGCTGGGCCCGGGCTTCCTGCTTGCGGCCGCGCAAGCGCTCGAGGATCGTAGCGTGTAATTGCAATGCCTGGGCAAATTGGCGATTGTGGAACCCCGGCCGTAGCTCATAAACGGTGAGCGCCTTGCGGCAGTGGTCATCGGCGCGTTTCCAATCACTGTATTGGGAGTAGTGGCCGGCAAGGTTATGGTGGAGCGTAGCGGTGAATTGGTGTATGGAACCATAGGCTTGGAGGGTCACCTGAAGCGCCTGTAAGTAGGACTCTTCGGCCTGTTTGCGGTCCTCCCTGGCATCATGTAACAACCCTAGGGAGTTTTTGGCACGGGCGTAGCCGGGCATTAGCGGAACAGCAGCCGCGCCCTTGCGTCCCCGAGCGGGGGCGGCCCAAAGCTCAACAGCCCGTTCGAACATCGAGCGGGCGCGCGTGAGCTCACCGGACTGACGTAAGGCTTCGCCGAGGCTGGTCATGCTGGATGCGATCTCCGGGTGGCCATCGGGATGAAGCCGCTGCCTGAGGGCGAGTGAGCGCTCGTGCATGACAATGGAGGCGGTTGTCCGTCCCGTCATCAGAAGGGCGTCGCCCAGGTTGGTCCAGGTCGTAGCAAGGTTGTCGTCTTCGCCGAGCCCAGCGCGTTGGCGGCGGTCGAGGGCGTCACGAAGGATCGTTTCGGCTTCGCCTCCTTGGTTTATCTGCAGGAGTGCGGCGGCGTAGTTATTTATGGCGATGAGAGTGCGAACGTGGGCCTCGCCGAAGGTCGCGGTGAGGGAAGGAATGGCACTAGCATAAACCCGAATCGCCGCCTCAAACCGCGACTGATCAAGCAGCTTTTCGGCTTCTATGGACTGCTGAACGGCAACGCCTGGCTCGTCCTCCGCACTGGGAGCCGCGCATAGGAGAGCCGGGAAAACCACGCATGAGAGAAAAAGGAAAAGTCGCATGGCTGGAACCTCGCATGAAAGTACGAAGTTTCGGCCCTAAAGGAAGCAGAAATGGAGTTGTGCAACGGATCCGGGAACCGTTGCACAAACATCAGTATCACTTGTGGGTGCTAGAGGTTGGAGAGCACGGAGCGCATGTAGTCGAGCGACTTCACCATGCCAGGCAGCGGGTCGTCGGCCTTGATCTCGTATTCCAACATGCAGCCGCGATTGTAGCCTTGTTTCTTCAACTGGGTAAAGATGGCTTTGATTGGCAGCTTACCTTCGCCCACGGCGACTTGCGAATCCTTGTTCATTGGGTCGGCTAGATCCTTGAAGTGCATGTCGAACAGGCGAGGTCCAGCGTTGGCGATCGATTCCACAATGTCGGCACCGGTGCGGGATGTGTGGCCGATGTCGACGCAAAGACCCATGCGCGGGTCCATGCCCTTCACGGCGTCCAGAACCGACTGCGGGGTGGGGAATTCCTTGTCCTCGGGGCCGTGATTATGAATGGCAGCTTTGATGTTGTATTCCTTTACCAGCTTTTCGACGGCGCCAACGGTCTTGTGCGAAGGAGCGCAGACGATGGTGGGGAAGCCCGCAGCCTTGGCGTACTCGAACATGGCGCGAAGTTGGGCGTCGTCGCCCTTCAGGTCGATGTTGCCGCCGGAAAGAACGGTGAGGCCGGCGGACTTGAATTCCTTCTTGGCCAGGGCGAACTCTTCCGGGGTGGCTTTGTAGTCGAGGTGGAAACTCTTAACCGAAACATAGGGAGCGTTGCACGCTTTGATCATCTCGATGGCTTTCGCGCGAGGAAACTTACGCAGCGAGTAAGAGGCCACGCCGAGAACGAAGCCATGCTTGGCCGCGGCGGCCTGTAGCGCGGAAGAGGCAAGAGACAAAGCCGGGCCAGCGACGGTTGAGGCGGATAAGAAGGTGCGGCGGGTGGTCATAGCGCCACGATTGTATCAGGGCTTTGCCCGCTTCAGTTCGGCTGGAACTTGAAGTCGCTTACGGCGATCTCGTCGCGGCCGGGAACGTAGAAGCCGAACTGTCCGGCGCCCGCGTCATTGCGAGCACCGCTTTCGAGTGGAATCCAGGAGCCGGCACGAAGGATGCTGGTGGAAATGGAATTCGGCGTTACCGTCACCAGGAAGGACATATAGAGCTTCTTGTTGGACTTGTGCGGCGTTTTGGAAATAGTGGTTTTCTTGCCGTTGACGACTTCGATCCGTTCGAGGTCGTCGTCGTCCACCTGGTAGAAAACGTGGTTACGTTGATCGCGGTAATCGATCAGCCAGTGAATGCGGCGCCCACGAAGGCTCACCACTGAAAAGGTATAGACGCCGGGCCGGGGACGCGCCGGAGCAAGAAAGTAATCGCCGCCCTTGCGGACGAAAACCTTGTCGCGTGCTTCCCAGCCGCCGGCGGCGGTCCAGTCGCTCAACGTGAACGCGGTAGATGGGACACCACCCTTCTTCTGTGGGGGCTGACTGTCCCGGGCAAGGGCAAGCGTGGCCGTCACCGAGCGGCCGCCTTGCACGCGAACCGTCTGCGAAGCGGAGGTAAAGCCGCGGGCCGAAGCCGAAACCGTATAGTTGCCTTCGGGCAGTTGGAGCGTGGGTTCGGTAGCGGGCCGCTCGGCTTCGTTTTCGTGCTTGATCATCACGCGCGCATCAGCGGGAGTGACCTCAATCTTTAGCGAGCCGGTGGCCGCTTCCATGGGAGCGTCTAGCTCCACAGTGCGGCCTGGGGCTAATTCGACCGTGGTTTGGAAGGGGCGGAAACGTTCGCGGCGAACAGCAATCGAGTGGCGTCCCGGATCGAGACCTCCAACCGAGAAAGTGCCGTCGGGTTTCACACTGCCGAGCGATCTGTTATCGAGGAATACTTCGGCGCCCGGCGAGGCGTTGCGCAACGAAAGGACCGCTTTCTGCGGAGCGGCAGTCATGCGGAAATCGGCGCGGGCTTCTTCTCCACGTTTTATTTCAATAGACGACTCGGGCGGCTCGGCGAGGAAGCCTTCTTTTTCTACCTTGATGGTGTAGCGCTTCGGCGAAAGATAGATCAATAGGCGGCCGCGCTGCGTGGGACGACGGTACTTGGTGCCATCGACCAATACGGTTACGTTGTCCTCACCCGTGTTGATACGTAGGCTGCCGAGGTTCGAATCCGAGAACAGACGCGCCAACAGCACCGGTGACGTTGATGCTTCGTAGGAGATCTTATAGGGACTGCCTTGAGCCGGGGTGACGACGATTTCGTGCGGACCGGGGTTGAGTTTCAACTCAAGGCCCTCCGGGTTCACCGCACCGATGGGCGAGCCGTCGACGGAGACCTGCGCGGTATCGACCGTCGAGTACAGGAAAGCGGTCGAGCCAACCCCGGTGATGATCACCGATTTCAATCCTTGCGTCTTCACCGGGCCAAGCAGCCTCGGAGCGACAGCGGGTGTAGCTTCAAAGCGCATTGTCGCCCGGAAGGCGCCGCTCACAAATTCGAGCTGGTTTTCGCCCCGCTGTAGGTCGTTCAAATCCATCGTGCCCTGCATTACGCCCAGGGCCTTGCCGTTGAGCGTCACTTTTCCTTCCTGCGTATCGGCGCCCAATTGAACGAAAGGCGGCAGCGCCGCAAGTTCCAGGCGAATCGGATCGGACGCCCCGGCGGAGACTTCGACTTCACGCATCGCGGTGCGATAACCGGGGAGCCGCGCTTCGATGCGATGGCTGCCCAGTTTGAGCGGGACCTTGCATTCGCCCGCGCCACATGGTTCCCCATCAACAAAGATTTGAGCCCCGGATTCGGAACTGGTCAACGTCATCAGTTGCGTGGCAGACGATTCCTGTTTGGCGCTCTCCGTGCCGGCCGCGCCAAAGAAGTAGCGGTAACCAAAGTAGGCGGCTGTCAGCGCCATGGCAAAGAACAGCATCAGCGGAATACCCACGCGGGTGAGGATCCAGCCGATCGATTTGCCCTGCTTGGGAGGAGCTGGACGAGCCGTGACCGCGGCGGGCTTCACGTCGATCGTGTTAGGCGGCTGTCCATGCGCACCGGCGGCGGGAATTACGGCCGGCGTGGGAGCGGCGCCAGGACTTTGCTTTCCGGGAGGAGCAGGCTTGCCCCCTTGGAGTGGGATTACTAGTGGCTGCGCACCTGAAGGAGGACGCTGCGCCTCCTTCTCCTTGGGCGGCGGCATGGGCGTCGGCGTATTCAACTGGGAAGCGTCTATGCCAAGCGGAGGCTTGGACTCGGACGCCGATTGCATCGGGTCTACCGGGGGTGTCGGAGCCGGTCCGAAAATCTGAGTGAAGGGCGAGGCACCACCGTCTGTCTTAACCCCGATCGGCTGTGTGGGGGGTCCGGAAAGATCGTCTCCGGTTGCCGCCGAGGGCCCGTTCGGAACCGTTGCTTTATCTTTGGCCACGCCGGGAGGAATGATCGAGGCCGCCGACGGTTTGGTCGCTTCGCGGTTGCGGGCGAGCGACTGTTCCGCCTTGCCCTTTTGCAGTGTCGCCTGCAATTGTTGCAGACGGGTTTCATTGGGATAGAGGCCGCGGCCTTGGGCGACAACGGCGAGCGCGCCGTCGAAATCGCCGTCGCTTTGCAGCCGTCGCGCCTGCGACAAACACCAGGAGAGGAACTCGTCGCGCTTACGGTCGGCGATTTGCGCATCGAGCGCCTGGGCGGCGGGGTTAGTCGGCTCGAGTGAGAGAATCTCCGCCACCAGCGGCTCAGCCGCCTCGGGGCTGGTCTCCATGTTCCGCTGCGCTTCGTCGAGCAGCGTATTGATCAGTACCTTGCGGATCACGGCGCTGCGCGGATCAAGCGCCGTAGCTTCGCGCAGGATGGGAAGCGCTTCGGGGGCGGCGGAAGCATCGATGCGTTCCCGCGCCTGGCCCAGAAGAGCGGCAGCTTGGGTCGCCGAAACCTGCGATTTCTGCACAAGCTTGGCAAGTTCAGCCAGCTCGGGGTCGGCGGGAAACTCTTTTGTAGCGCTTTCCATCGAACGCGCGGCGCGTTCATAGTCACCCATCTCCAGGTGCCGGTCGATCTCTTTTACCCAGTTGACCTGCGCATCCTCGCGGGCCTGTTGATCGCGGCGCTTTTGGAGGCGCTGGATCTCGAACACAAGGCCGGGGTACTCCTCGTGAATGGAGCGCAATATCTGCCACTGGTCGAGCGCTTCGTTGAACTGGCCGCGTTCCTCGAAGTAGCGCGCCTTACCAGTGATCGAATTCACCAGATCGCGCTTGTCCTTCACGTTGCGCAAGGCGCGTTCAAAGTGCGATTCGCCGGCGTTCTGCTTGGCGATCTCTTCGAGTAACGCCATTCGCTTATCCAGGTCTGGCTCGGCCGCCGCGCGCTGATCGGTTTCCGCGATCAAGGCGCTCATGCGTTGGCGCTGCCGCTCTTCCACATCGAACTTCAGGGATTGGAACAGCGCATGGTTCGGATACTTCGAGATGAACTGCCGGCAGATGGCCAGCGCACCGTCGAAGTTGTCGGCGGCCAGATGGCGGCGGGCCTCCTCGTAGCTGTTCTTAATGTTGTCGTGCTCGGAGCGGACCTGGTTGAAAAAATTCTGATAGGTGGTGCTTCGGCCCGTGTCGGACTCGGGAACGTCCTTGTCCAGGTTGACCAACACTTCGAGCTTACTCAGCGCCGAGGTGACCTCGCCGCGCTCCCAGGCCTGCTGAGCCATCTGGTAGAGCTTGCTCTTTTCCTCTCGCGTCTTGGCGATTTCCTGTTCCTTGCGGTCGACCTCGTGCAGAAGTTGAAGCGCGTTGGTCTCGTTGGGCTTCAATTGCAGAACGTTGTCCAGCGCTTCGCGCGCTTGGCGGAAGCTGGAATTCGACGCGTGCTGGCGGGCCAACTGCATCCACTCGTCGATTTTGCGCTCGCGCCGTTCGCGCTCGACCTGCGACTTGAGGGCAAGAGCGTCGGGGTCCTGCGGATCGAGTTCGATCGCCTCCTGGATCTTACGGAGCGCAAGCGGAAACTCCTGTGCGTCGACGAAACGCCGGGCGCTTTCGAGCGCCGAGCGGATGCTGGTCTTGCGCACCGCATGATCGAGCTGCGAACGGAGCATGCTTATTTCCTGGTCGAGGTGACCTTCACCCTCCAGTTCGGCAAGCAGTTCGCCGGCAAAAACATAGTCGCCGCTTTCGAAACTCGTGCGTGCACGCTCAAGCCGCGGCTTGATTTTCGAGCTGTCGAAGTATTCGAGCGCCTCGTTGCGCAGGGACTTCAACAGCGCGTCACCAAACTCGCGAACATTGAAGAATCGGTGAAATGGCTGTTTGGCAAGCGCCTTGTGAACCACCTGGCTGACGGCGTACGGAACCTGGGCGTTGAGTTCGGAGGCTGGCGGCGGGCTGGATTTCAGGATCGCCTCGACCACTTCGGCATCCGTCGTGCCCGTGAATGGACGGCGCCGGGTGAGCGCTTCGTATGCAACCACGGCAAGCGCATACTGATCCGACAGCGGTGTCGGTGGTTTCAACTGTAACTGTTCGGGCGAGAGATAAAAGAGCGTGCCCTTGAGCGAGGTCTTCGACGCCGTGGATGCCTCGCGGGCGATCCCGAAGTCGATGATCTTCACCGAATCGTCGTCCATCACGAAGATGTTGGAGGGCTTGATGTCGCGGTGAACGAGGTCCTTTTCGTGAGCGGCGTGAATGCCGCGCGAGGCTTGTACGATCAGGTCGACGATCTTGGGAACCGTGAGGCGGGGCGAACCATCCTTAATCAACCGGTCCAGCGTCACTCCGGGGAGCAAAGGCATGACGAAGAAGGGCTTGCGCGCGCCTTCATGTTCGAACTCGCCGATGTCGTAAATGCCGATGAGGTTGGGGTGGACCATCGTCGAAAGGACGCCCCACTCCTTATAAAAAAGCTCCAGCAGGGAAGGGTTGGAAACGTCGAGGATGGTCTTGAGCGCAACCTCCCGCCGCATGACTGTGTCCCAGGCTTTGTAGACAACCCCCATGCCGCCACGGCCCAGTACTTCTTTGAGCTCGTAACGGTCTTGTAGATTGGTCCGGCGGGACATGATGGTTTTGGCGCTCTTTCAGATTGTATCGGAGGGCGAGCCCTTCCGCGCTAGGGGGTTGGGAAACTAAGGCTTATAGCCCTGACCCTTGAGTGCTTCGGGTCCTTTGGGGTCGTCCGGCGAGTCGGGCGAGTCGGGCATGGCCGGAAGCGCCATACCGCCAGAGTTGATGCGTACCAATGTGCCCATAATGGTAACCCCGGAGGGGTCGAGTACTACCGTGCCGCCGCCACCCTTCAGAGAAATCATGGCGCCCTCCAGCACGATGTTGCCGGTGGTTTTGACGGTGAGCCCGGCGGCTTGGATGGATCGCGAACCGCCACTCTTCTCCTTATAGGCTCCGCCCACGTCGACAGACTTCGCGCCGTCGACTTTCTCCTTGCTTGCGCCCTTCACGTGCGTGGAATACGAGCCGCCAACTTCCGATTTCTGGTTGTTGGTGACTTTGACATCGTCGTCGTTGTCGACGATGCGCATCTGATCGTGCTCAACCTGGATGATCAGGTCTTTTTCTGCGTGAATATAAATGTGCTCTTCGCCGGTTTTATCCTCGAAGCGCAGTTCATTAAATTTGTCGGGGTTCTTGCCCTTGCTTGACCGGGTCTTGATGCCGCTGCGCGTTTTGTTCGCCGGCAGTTCGTAAGGTGGCATGTCGATTGCGTTGTAGACCATGCCGGTGATGAGTGGACGATCCGGATCGCCATGCAGGAAGGAGACGATCACCTCATCCCCGACGCGAGGAATCCAGATCTGGCCGAAACTGGTTCCGCACCAAGGCTGCATGACACGGCACCACATACTGGTATCACCCTTAGATCCGTCGCCGTGACGGTCCCAGGGGAACTTCACTCGGACGCGGCCAAGTTTGTCGGTGTGGATCTCTTCTCCCGCCGGACCAACGACGATTGCCGTCACCAGCGCATGTGCCCGCCGTTCGTGGCCGAACGCGGTCTCATTGAGCATTGAGTTCAGCATGCGCGGTTGCATGTCGGAAGGCACGCATTGAAAAGAATTTGCGTAGGAGCTCTCTTCCGTATCCGAGCCTCCCACGAAGGCGCCGTCGCTGCCGCGGTGAGTGACCTTGGTAACGAGGTACTTCGCGTTAAACTCCCGGCGCTGGTGCTGGGTCATGCTGAACAGGTAGCCGGGAGTGAGCGCGCGAGCCCGCGAGGTGCCGCTAATGTTGACATGTGCCTGGCCAATCTCTTGCGATCGGAGGACGGCCCAGGCATCGCCGTCTCCTTGCACTTCATATTGGCCGGGATAGTGATAGACCTCGAGTTCACGGTCCGCGCCGCGGCGGTCGGGCATCGGATAAGTAGCCAGCAGCGGTTGCGTGGGCCGGTCGTGATGGTATTCCTTCTGAGCGAATTTGTTGGAAACTACCTGCTTTTCGTAGTCCCATCCGTGGATGGTGTCCTCTCCCGTGAGCCCGGAACCGAAGAAGCGCTCCTTGCGGAAGGTGTCTTGGTAAGGATTCGGTTTGTGATGGAGAATGTCATCGGTGATGACGAGGGTGTGTTTGTTCTTCTCGTGCCTAAAGTAAAAGTACATGCCCTCGATTTTCAGCAGGCGGCGTATGAAGTCGTAGGCGGTTTCGTTGTACTGCGTGCAATATTCCCAGGGAACATAGTTGCCAGGGCGCACGAGTTGAAACTCGTAATCGCGATAGCCCATGCGTTGGAAGACGTCCTTGATGATGTCTTCCACTTTCTTTTCCTGATAAATGCGACAGTCCGTCGTCAAGGTAAGAAACCAGGTCCACGGCACGAGTTCGGCTTCGTAATAGGCATGCTTGCCCGGATGCGGAATGTGGCGGAATTTGGAAATGTAACCGTGAATGTAGCGGAAACTGGTGCCGTCACCGAGGCGGATACCGAGCGCGGCTGTCTTGCCGATGAGTGCGGCGAAGTCGAGGTTGAAGTCCTCGCTGATGAGCTCGATGGTCATGTGGAAGTTTTCCGACATGGCCTCGGTACCGTGAAACGAAGTAACCAGGAGAACATCGTCACCAAGCGGACAGTGAAAATTAAAGGGCCGTTCCTTCTGGCGTAATTTGCCGAGATTAGGTCCTGGCATGGTGAGTTCTCCTAGTTAGATCGCGACGGCAAGTGCTTCCACGGGATCACGAATAGACGAATGAACCGTCCGAAGCCGCCGTTACCGTCACCGTTTCGGGTCTTGTGCCGGCTGCGATGCCTTCCAGCAACCGGCGCGCCATATCCGGCAGCAGCGTGTTAGTGAGGATGTTATCGACGTTTCGCGCCCCGGACTCGACTTCGGTACATCGGTCGGCCACGGCTTGAAGCAGCTTGTCGTCCCACGTCAACGCAACACGGTGGTTTTCCTGGATGCGCCGTTTGATCTTATTCAGCTTGAGCACAATAATCTGTTTGAGCACCTCGTCGCGCACGGGGTAATAGGGGATGATGACCATGCGTCCGAGGAAGGCCGGCTGAAACACTTTATTCAACTCGGGTTTGATGGCGGCCACCAAAGCGTTGGCCGAAGGCGCGGTTTCGGGATCGGCGCACAGCTTCATCATCTCGCCGGAGGCGGCGTTGGTAGTGAGCAGGATGATCGTATTTTTGAAGTTAATCTCGCGTCCCTCGCCATCTTCCATCTGGCCTTTGTCGAAGACCTGGAAGAATAGCTCGAGCACATCCGGGTGCGCTTTCTCGACTTCATCGAGGAGCACAACGGAATACGGCCTGCGGCGAACGGCTTCCGTAAGCACGCCGCCTTCGCCATAGCCGACATATCCGGGGGGCGAACCTTTGAGCGTGGAAACCGTGTGCGCTTCTTGAAACTCGCTCATGTTGATGGTGATCACGTTGCGCTCACCACCGTACAGGAGATCGGCCAGCGAGAGCGCGGTCTCCGTTTTGCCAACGCCCGAAGGGCCTACGAGCATGAACACGCCGACCGGTTTGTTGGGATCGTCAAGGGCCGCGCGCGACGTGCGAATGCGTTGGGCAATGGCCGCCAGCGCGTGATCCTGACCGATCAGGCGGCGCTTGAGCAGTGTGTCGAGTTCGAGGACGGTTGTTACTTCGTCCTTCATCATTTTGCCGACCGGAATGCCAGTCCAGCCGGAGAGAACTTCGGAAACGATCTGCGAATCGACGCACACACGCATCAGCGGCGTTTCGCCCTGCATGGTGTCGAGTTGGGCTTGCAACGCGTTCATCTTTTCGCGTGTGCCCGCGGAGGCGGTGCCGTCCTCCAGTTGCGTCCGCAGTTCACGAATTTCAGCGACCAGCGCGCCTTCCTTATCCCAGCGATCACGAAGGGCGGCCAGTTCGGCTTCGGTCTTCCCGATGCCGTCGACAATGCTGGTCAGGCGCTCGGCGTGGTCCGCGCCGGCTGCCTGTTCGCGTTCGAGAACACGCTTTTGCACCTGCAGATCGTCAAGGAGGCGCGTGGCGTTTTCGAGGGCGGGCGGCGTGGCGCTTTGACCCAGCGCAAGGCGGGCGCAGGCGGTATCAAGAATGCTGACGGCCTTGTCCGGCAACTGGCGGCCGACGAGATACCGATGCGAGAGACGCACGGCCGAGTTGACGGCTTCGTCGAGGATGCGCACCTTATGATGTTTTTCGAGCATCGGTGTAATGCCGCGCAGCATTACCTGGCACTTCTCTTCGCTTGGTTCCTCAACCTTCACAACCTGGAACCGCCGGGCTAGCGCGGCGTCCTTTTCGAAGTACTTCTTGTATTCGGACCACGTGGTGGCGGCGATGGTGCGCAACTCGCCGCGGGCCAGCGCGGGCTTGAGGAGGTTAGCCGCGTCGCCCTGGCCTTCGCTACCACCTGCGCCGATCATGGTATGCGCTTCGTCGATAAACAGGATGATCGGCACGGGTGAAGACTTCACCTCTTCGATCAGCCCCTTCAACCGGTTTTCGAACTCGCCCTTCACCCCCGCGCCGGCCTGCAACAGCGCAAGGTCGAGCGAGCGCAGAGTGATGCCTTGCAGAGGTGGAGGAACGTCGCCCGCGGCAACTCGCAGCGCGAAGCCTTCCACCACGGCAGTCTTGCCGACGCCTGCCTCGCCCGTGAGAATCGGGTTGTTCTGCCTGCGTCGCATGAGGATGTCGACGATCTGACGGATCTCCGTATCGCGGCCGAGCACGGTATCGATCTTGCCTGCCTTGGCATTGGCGGTGAGGTCGACCGTGAACTGGTCCAGATTGGGGGTCTTGCCCGACTTTCCCCCTGAAGGCGCGCCAGGACCACCCGCGGGAGCCGCCGCCGCGGTCGCCGTCTCGAAGTCCTCAGGCGAACCGTCGACGATGTCTTCGAACGATTTCTTTAACTGCTCGATGTTGATTTTGTCGAACTCGCGGCTGATGTCGCGCACCTGGCGCTGCAGTGTTTCGTCGGTGAGCAGGGCGAGCAGCGCGAAGCCAGTGCGGATCTGCATGGCGCCATATTCGAGCGTGCCGATCGTCCAGGCCGAGGTGAACATGTCGGCCAGCGCGGGACTAAACGCGGGCGTGCGGGCGTTGCCGGTACGGAAACCGTCGAGCGATTTGTCCAGATCCGAGCGCAGCCGCGACAGGTCCATGCCGAACTGGCGAGCGATCCGGAACAGGTCGCCATCGGTCTGCTCGGTGAGCTTCTCGAGAAAGTGCTCGAGCTCGACGTTGAAATGCGTGCGTGAAACACAGAGGCCGGCTGCGTCCTCCAGTGCCTTTCTTGAGGAGGCGTTCAGCTTTCCGATCAGGGCTTTCAAATTGACGCTCATATTCGGTCTCCTTGTCTT
>Ga0075420_100003202_pt1 | contig 14265 bp, 14 predicted proteins | sample SoiMetdeltSBSDD4_FD_75296 | JGI IMG/M metagenome (GOLD analysis project Ga0075420, IMG submission 75296) | Bulk soil microbial communities from a Populus tree surrounding site in Tennessee, USA - Soil MetaG P. deltoides SBSDD4 | ecosystem: Environmental > Terrestrial > Soil > Tree plantation... | reverse complement strand
GGTCGGACGAACCTCGACGATGCGGCAGGGACCGGTGCCTTCGCGCACGATGAAGAAGTCGGCGAAGGCCGGCGTAGCGAACGCAGTCGCCGCGATGGCGACCGCCAACATGGTTGTTCTCATTATTGTCCTCCTCTGGATCATAGGACGTGGAAAGAACCGGTTATGCTAAATTTCGTTCCGGCATGGGCCGCAAAAAAACACTGAGGCCCGACGTTGCGGTCGGGCCTCATTGCAGCAGCGAAACGTTCCGCCGGCTTAGTGCATGGCCTGGACGATGTAGTAGCCGCCGCCGAGCAACACCACGGCGCCGCCGACCCACAACACGGGAATGAGCAATGCAGGCATAACTGTTCTCCTTTGGAACGGTGTAGGTAAGTGAGTAATTTCCAACTCATCGCGAAGTTCCCGGATGGCAGGGGACGCCCAAGCAAGTGTCGCCTTTCCGACTCTTCGCAGCGTCGCGTTCTCGATGACTGGGAAGCTCCTTGCTGTCGGCCTGATCGACAACCACCATGCAGCGTGGCTCGACCCATGGGCCCACCACCATCAACCTGCGCCTCGCGTGAGCGGGGCTCTTTATTGCCCGCTCTCGCGCGAATTGTGTCGGCGTTCCCCTGCGCAAGTTGCCGCTAATTTATTGTTCATCTTGTTCTAATTTGGCTTGGAACGATTAACCTCAGCCATCCTTGATGCGGCTAGGATCGAGGCCGGTAGGGTCATCAGCGCTTGCCATTGAGTTGGAGCGTTCCAATGAATACTGCCGAAGACTATCGAACGATGGCCGAGCGGTGTCTGCGGGTCGCAAAGGCGACGCACAATGGAGCCGTAGGGCAAATGCTGCGGGCCATGGCAGATGATTATCTGGTCCGCGCCGCATTGGCGGAGCCAACGCCAGCCCTGCCGCAGCAGTGCTCGCAACGGCAGCCGCTCGATGAGGAGAGCCATAGACTGCCATAGGCCTTCCTTCCCGACGTCATCGACCAGACGGAACCGATTGCCGCGGGGATGAGCGTAGCGAGATCGGGGCCGATCTCACCGCAGTGAATCGCCGACTGAGGAACAAATGGCCGGGTCCATGGATTGCTCTTGCAGCACTTCATTGGATCGTCCATGCGCCTGCCACTCCGATTCCTGCCGATCACCATTGTTGCGCTCTTGACGGCGTCGGCCGCTCACGCACAGATCCAGGCGCAACGGCCGGTTCTCGACTGGAGGACGTTCGTTGTTCCCCAATATGGAACGACGATCGACTATCCAGCCGGCATCTTTGTTCCGGCGGGTGCTCCCGAGAAGGGGGTCGGTCAGCGCTTCGACAGACCTGATGGCCGCGCCGTCCTGTCGATCTACTCTCGCGATAATGAGCAAGGTGATACGCCCGCCGGTTTTCTCAGAAAGAACCTGCGCGTAGACCGATCCGAGATCGGGTATCAGCGGGTGACCCGCGGTTTCTTCGCGATCTCGATGGAGCGTCAGGGCATGATCTATTACAGCCGGTGCAATTTTTCGCGGGCGGGCGCGATGCACTGTTTCGATCTGGTGTACCCCAAGGAAGAAGAGCGGGCATGGGATGCCGTGGTAACGCGCATCAGCCTGTCCCTTCGGCCGCTCGAGGGGTGACGGTCAATCCCGAATCAGTGTGCCCGCTGCTCCTCGCTTCCATCAGGTCCAATGATAGCTACCGCAGGGCGGCATGGTGCAGCGTGCACATCATCGGGACCCGTCAACCGACTTTGAGATTCTCCGCAGATTCCTTGCCGCGATTGCTGACGATCTCATATTGGACAATCTGCCCTTCATTGAGGGTGCTCAGTCCTGCACGCTCGACGGCTGAAATATGAACGAACACATCTTTGCCGCCCCCTTGAGGTTGAATGAATCCGTAGCCCTTGGTGGGATTGAACCATTTCACCGTGCCTTTAGCCATCTTGGTCTCCTTGCCTGGTGTTGAGAGTCCGGTAGCGCTCCCGCCCGTCTGAAACAGGGGAATGGCGGCCTATCAGACGGTGTTCAATATTAGACACTCCGGACAAGAATCAGGTCAAGCGCTCCGGCTATCGGAACGCACGCATTTCTGATACGTCAACCGCCGTCACCGGCAGCGACCCGAGTCAGGCGCCCGTGGGTGAGAGACCGGTTGTGCTCCTGCCTGTTTCGGACCACGCCATTTGTCAGACCCATCGCCAAACCTCTCCTATCGCATCCTGCCGGCCGGAACGGGATGGTACTAGGGGCGTTCGTATTCAGGACGACGATCGGGGACGAGGAGTAGAGCCCGCGACCCGAGCGGGCGGGGACACAGCCCGCGATCACATGAAACTTGGGAAGGGCGTTGCGGTTATTTGCCAATAACGCTCCGGCTCGCACCTCGACTGAGGCAAATTCGAGATGTCCAGGCTCAAGGCATTCGCTGTCCCGCTTGTCGCCATACCCATTTTGATCGTCGCAGGAGTCGCTCTCGCGCAACCTGCTGCCGTCCATTGCACGGCTCCGTCCCGCGACGGAACCGGTGTTGCCCCGCAAGCCTCGCATGCCGAAAACATCGAGCCTTCGCAACTGGAGGCGAGTTGTCGCGCTGCGCTGCGGTCTGACTCCGGCAACCCGAGCATCATGGTCCAGCTTGGGCGGGCGCTCTCCGCTCAGAACAAGACGCGCGAAGCAATGTCGTTCTACATGGAGGCAGCCATTCGCCTCAATGTCGATGCGATGAACGATCTCGCGGCAGTATTTGAACAGGGTCGCGGCGTTCCGAAAAACTTGCTGACCGCGCTCATGTGGTACGAAAAGGCTGCGGAGCTCGGCCATGTGGGCGCCATGACCCGTTTGGGTCAATTGAGCGAGAATGGCATCGGGGTCCCGGTCGACTTGGCAAAGGCCAAGGCCTGGTATGAGCGCGCTGCCGGGCTCGGAAGCCCAGCAGCAATGAGCAATCTTGCGGATTTTTTCAGACTGGGACGAGGCGTGCCGCAGGATCTTGCGACCGCGGCCGTGTGGTATCGCCGGGCCGCGGACCTGGGGGTGCCGAGCGCGATGAACAATCTTGGAGAATTGCTGGAGGCGGGAAGCGGAATTCCGCAGGATTACGCCGGTGCAAGAGGCCGGTATGAAAAAGCTGCCGCTCTGGGTGATGCCGATGCGATGGGCAATCTCGGCAAGCTGCTCGAAACTGGACAAGGCGGGCCGAAGAACGTCGAGCAGGCCAAAGAGTGGTATTTGAAAGGGAGCGCTCTCAATGGCCGGGTCGCGATGCACCGGCTTGGCGTGCTGCTCGAAAACGGCCGATTGATATCGAAAGACTTGTCCCAAGCAAGAACTTGGTATGGGCGCGCCGCAGAGCTGAAATATGCGCCCGCGCTGAACGATCTTGGGCGCATGCATTTCGATGGCCTGGGGACTGCGAAGAATCTCGTGCTCGCCAAGAATTCATTCGAGCAGGCGGCGGAGCTTGGAAATGCGGAGGCCATGAATAATCTTGGAGTGCTTTACTTCAATGGCACGGGGGCACAGCGGGACGTGAGGGTTGCCGCAAGTTGGTTCGAAAGAGCGACCACGCTCCGCAATAGTGATGCGGTGCAAAATCTCAAGATTGTCAGAGAATCGATGCACCTCGGCGCAAACGAAATCGGTGCGCGGCGAGCTTCTTGCGGCCAGAGTTGCGCCGGGGTGCATCAGTCATACATGAAGGCCGCCTGCGCGCGGCCCACGGCCGTCTCGGCTAACAGCTCAGAACGTGAAAAATGCATCAGCGCCAGCTTGCTGCTGGCCAAGGCATGCCGCGACTCGTGCGGGGCATGGGCGTTCCTTTCGCAAGCCGACAACAAATGCGTGGCCTGTTTCAGGGAGTTCGTTTCCTGCGCAACGACTTCGAGCGGTTCAGAGAGCACCAGCAATGGAACAAAAGGTACTACAGATTGTCACGTTGCGCTCGAGCAGTGCAATGCTGGCTGCGCCGTGCTCAAGATCTCGGCGTCGGGCGGCGCCGCCTCAAGATAAATCGGCCTGCGTCACATTCGGCTTTCGCACCTATTGGACGTTGAACCGCCTTCCTGCGTCATGACGATGTGACGGCGCACCGTCGAATTCCCAATCCCACCGCTCATGCATCGGGATCGAGCGTGAACAGCTCCTGCGGCTGCGCGACGCCGCGCAGCGCATATCGTCCCACCGAGATGAGGCGGCACTTGATGTCCCCGACGTCGGCAAACGCCGACGACATGAGAACGGGCTGATCGACCGAACGGCACATCGCGGCAATGCGGCTCGCTTCGTTCACCGCCGGGCCGATGACGGTGAAGTCGAGCCGCTCGCGGCTTCCGACATTGCCGTAGAACACCTCGCCGACATGCAGACCGAGATACATGTCGGTGACGGGTTTGCCGCAGGCCGCCCGGCGCCGGTTCAATTCGACGATGCCCGTGCGCGCCGCGATCGCCGCGGACAACGCCGCGCCACAGGCCTGCGCGCGGTCGTCCGCGGTGAAGATGGCAAGCGTGCCGTCGCCGATCAGCTTGAGCACGTCGCCGCCATGCTCGTGAACCGCGGAGACGATCGCATCGGAGTAGTCGTTCAGCAACGGGATCACCTGTTCCGGCGCGGTGTCGCTGATGCGCGTGAAACCCCGCAGATCGCTGAACCAGACGGCGGCGTCGATCCGCTCGGCAATCCCGCGCACGATCCGTCCGCTGAGCACGCGCCGGCCGGCGTCGCGGCCGAGATACGTTTCCATCAGCGTTCCGGTCATGCGCTCGAGCGATACCGATTTGATCGCGAGCGCGAAATACGGCGCGAGACGCTCGAGCGCGGCGACGTGGCCGTCGCTGAAGCCGCCGGGCGCCCGCGTGGCCCATGACGCGTACACGCCGTCCATCTCCCCGATGACAGGTTCGGCGGCAAAGCGGCTGATGATCGCGACGTAGTCGGTCATCCCCGCCGCCAGCAGGTCCGACAGCACCAGGAACTCGTCCTTGGTGGCGGCGCTCAGGCGGCGGCGCAGAACCGAGTCGCCGGTCTGCAGCATCCGGTAGAACGGGCTGCGCCGCCAGCGCTCGGCCGCCTCGATAGCCTTGGGATCGGAGCCTGCCGCGGCGAGCGCCTCCGGGCTGGTGCGGCCGTATTCCTGCAGCGGCGCCTCGGCGGGGCCGTCGCTCCAGCGAAACAGGCGGCCCTCGTGAACGGGATGCAGCGTGTCGATCAGCACCAGCGCGCGAGCAAGCGGAAGTCCGGCCGCGACGCAACGCTCGCAGAACCCGGAAACGATCTCGGTTTCCGGCGTGCCGGCCAGGCCCGCCTCGGTCAGCCATGCCGGCAATTCGCCGAGCAGCGCTTCGTTCATGCCGCGCTTGTAGCCCGGATCGAGCGCCAGCGAAATCCGGGACCATCGCCTCACTCGCGATCCCGCATTTCGCTTAGCGCGTCCTTAAGCGCGTTTACGCGCGTCTTCGACGCGCTATGGACGCGCGTAGACGCGCTTTAGGCTCAATCCGGGCTACGGCTCTGCTGAAGATCGCCAAGGCGTTGGGACTAGAAGTACCCCCGGCGCTATCGGCCCGGGGCCGACGAGGTGATCGAATGAAGCGGCGCCGATGTCCGCTTTTGGGGGGCAAAGCGGACACGGTGACCCCGTGCCTCTGATGTCCGCTAATGACCCATCTGCGACATCGGCAACCCAGATTTGCTGTGATGCACAAGGTGCTGCTCACATGACGGTGTGATAGGGTTGCGATCCTCGCTGTGGAACGACCCATGAGGCGTCGAGATTTTGTCACCATGCTTGGCGCGGCGGCTGCCTGGCCGGTAGCGGCGCGCGCGCAGCAGGCGACGATGCCGGTAGTGGGATTTCTCGGCACAGCGTCGGCCGGTCCGTTCGCGCATCTTGTGGCTAGCTTCCGCCGCGGCCTGCAGGAAACTGGCTTTGTCGAGGGCCGAAATGTCGCGATCGAGTATCGTTGGGCCGAGGGCCAGTATGACCGGGTGCCGGCGCTGGCGGCCGATCTCGTTCGCCGTCAAGTCGCCGTCATTGTGACGGTCGGCGGCGAAACTTCGGCCGCTGCGACCATGGGGGCGACCGCAACGATCCCTATCGTATTCAACGTCGGCGGCGATCCAGTCAAGATGGGGCTTGTCACCAGCTTCGCCCGACCTGGGGGCAATGCGACCGGAGTCAACATCTTCACCACTGAATTGGTCGAGAAGCGTCTGGGCCTACTGCGTGATCTCGTTCCCGCGGCCACGACTGTCGCAGTGCTCTCGAACCCGAATTTCGCGCCGGCTGTGGCGAATGTCCGAGAAGCCGAAGCGGCGGCGCGCGAGATAGGCAAAGAAGCGATGATCTTCAATGCTAGCAGCGATGCTGAGATCGAAACGGCCTTCGCCAATATTGTGCAGGCACGGTCCGGGGCGCTGCTTGTCGGCGCCGATCCATTTTTCAACAGCCGGCGCGGGCTGATCGTGGCGCTTGCCGCGCGCCACGCCATCCCTGCGATCTACGAATGGCGCGAGTTTGCGGAGGCTGGCGGATTGATCAGCTACGGCACAAGCCTTGTGGAAGCCTATCGCCAGCAGGGCATCTATGCTGGGCGCATCCTAAAAGGCGAGAAACCCGCCGACCTTCCGGTCGTACAGCTCTCGAAGTTCGAACTGATCATCAATCTTAACGCGGCTAGGGCGCTGGGCCTAGCCATACCGCCAAGTGTGCTCGCAATCGCCGACCAGGTGATCGAATAGTGGCGCTGTTTATTGCGGCGCACATGTCGCTTCCTGGCACAAAGCGGACATGCCGATGACGCCGGGCAATGTCTGCTTTCGGGGCAACAGCGAACATGTCGGCAGACGCCCCGCTAGGTCCGCTAATGACCCATCTGAGACATCGGCAGCCGAAATTGCTGTGATGCACAAGGTGCTGCTCATCTGACGCTGTGGTAGGGTGCGATCCTCACTGGGGAAGACCCATGAGGCGACGGGATTTTGTCACTCTGCTCGGCGGCGCGGCAGCCTGGCCGCTGACGGCGCGCGCGCAGCAACCTGAGCGGATGCGGCGGATCGGCGTGCTCATGAATCTCGCCTCCGATGATGCGGAAGGACAGGCGCGGCTCGCGGCTTTCCATCAGGGGCTGCAGCAATTGGGCTGGACCGTCGGCAGGAATGTGCAGATCGACTATCGCTGGGCAGCGGGCGATACCGGTCGCTTTCGCAGATATGCCGAGGAGCTTCTGGCGCTCGCGCCGGACGTCGTTTTGGCCTCGGCCACCCAAAGCGTTCAAGCACTGCAGCAGGCCACCCGCGCCGTGCCCATCGTGTTCGCGAACGTCGGCGACCCGGTCGCCGCCGGCATCGTCGACAGCTTGGCGCGGCCAGGCGGCAACGTCACCGGTTTTACCTACTTTGAATTCGGCTTCGGCGCGAAGTGGCTGGAGCTGCTCAAAGAGATCGCACCTCGCGCGACGCGGGTGGCGGTGCTTCGGGATCTTACCGTAGGGACGGCTCAGTTGAGCGCGATCCAGGCTGTCGCGCCGTCGTTTAACGTGGAGTTGAGCGTGGTCGGCGTGCGCGACGCCAGCGAGATTGAGCGCAGCGTCACCGCATTCGCGCGCTCCTCGAATGGAGGCATGATCGTGACGGCGAGCACGTCGGCGGTGATTCATCGCAATATGATTACTATGCTCGCGGCTCGGCACGGATTGCCGGCGGTCTACTCTTTCCGTTACTTCGTCACCGCTGGCGGTCTTATCTCCTACGGGCCTGACACCATCGATCCGTTGCGGCGCGCTGCGGGCTACGTCGACCGCATCCTCAAGGGCGAGAAGCCCGCCGACCTGCCGGTGCAGGCGCCGACAAAATACGAGCTAGTGATAAACCTCAAGACCGCCAAGGCACTCGGCATCGAAATTCCCGCGACGGTGCTTGCCCGCGCCGACGAGGTAATCGAATAGCGGTGCTCTTTGCTGCATCTGCTCACGGCCGCAATTGGCACCAAGCAGACATGCCGACGCGACCCATTTGGCGGTTTCCGATGCAATGAAGGCGCCATATTCGGCGGAGTCTCATGCGCACGATCTCGGCGCCTTTCGTTCGTGATCGAGTCACTCCGCCTTGATCCCGGCTTCCTTCACCACGCGCTCCCATTTCTTCATCTCGCTCTCGATGAACCTTCCGAATTCGGGCGGACTCATCTTCTTGATGGCGGCGCCTTCCTTTTCGAACTGCGCCTGGAGCTCCGGCACGTTCTGCACTTCCTCCAGTACCTTGTGCAGCCGCGCGACGATCGCCGACGGGGTCCCCGTGGGCGCAAGGAGGCCCCACCATTGGTTCGCCTCGTAACCGGGAACACCGGCTTCCGAGATCGTCGGCACGTCGGGCAAAGCCGGCGAGCGCTGTGTGCCACCGGTGCCGAGCGCCCGCAGCCGGCCGCTCTTGACATGTGGAACAACGTTCACCACCGAAGAGAACATAATCTTGTTGTGACCGCCCAGCACATCGATCAATGCGGGCCCGCCGCCGCGGAACGCGATGTGCATCAAGTCGACCTTGGCCTGGAGCTTGAACAGCTCGGCGGACAAATGCTGGAAGGTGCCGACGCCGGATGAGGCGTAGGTCAGTTCGCCGGGCTTGGCCTTCGCCATGGCGATCAGGTCTTTCACCGAATGCGCGGGCAGGCTCGGGTGGACTGTCAGCACGCTGGTGCCGGTCGCAATGATGCCGATCGGGGTGAACGCCTCGATCGGATCGTAGGGCAGTTTGTAAAGCGACGGATTGAGCGAGTGCGCGAGCGAGACGATGAGGATCGTGTAGCCGTCGGCCGGCGCCTTGGAGGCAATCTCGGTTCCGACGACGGCGCCGGCGCCGGTCCGGTTGTCCACCACCATCTGCTTGCCCAGGCGTTCGCTCATCTGCGTCGCAATTGCGCGGCCGATGATGTCGTTGCTGCCGCCGGGCGGGAACGGAATGATCAAGCGCACCGGCTTGGTCGGATATGTCTGGGCCATTGCAATACGCGACACGGCCGGGAGCGCCGCAGTACCCAATGTCAGTTGCAGAAATTGACGGCGTGGAAGTTTCATGGCGTCCTCCTCGGGCGCGTGGATAATTAAAAGGGGCGTTGACCGCTCTTCCCAATACCCAATCCGGCGATTTTTTTAATGCTCGCCCGCCGATGGCAATGACGCTGTCGCCGAGATTGCGGGACTTCGGCACATCCCACCAGCAGCTCCATCAATAAGCTATCGCACCGTCGCGTTGGGGCGGAAGGGGGCAATGTCCGGTTCTGGCACCAAGCGGACATGGCGATGGCGCGGAGCGCACCCGCTCGCCCTGCTGCGTGCGCGCCGCAAGCGGCCAAGCCGCCGCCGGCCACCGGTGAGCGTGATGACCTCGCGCCGCCTCATTCGATCACCTCGTCGGCGCGGGCGAGCAGCATCGGCGGCACGTCGAGGCCGAGCGCCTTGGCGGTCTTGAGGTTGATCGCCAATTCGTACTTGGTCGGCGCCTGCACCGGCAGGTCGGCCGGCTTCTCGCCCTTGAGGATGCGATCGACGTAGGCGGCCGCGCGGTGGAACTGATCGACAAGATAGGGCCCATAGGAAATTAGGCCGCCGGTGGCGACAAAGAAGCGATCGAAGTAGACCGCGGGCAGCTTGTGTCGGGCGGCCAAGGTGATGATCAGATCGCGATGCAGCTGCGCTAACCCGCTTCCCGTCACGATAAGACCGCCATTTGAGCCACGCGCAAAGGCCGCGATGGCGCGCTCGATCTCGCCGGCATCACGCATGCCGACCGGGCTGACCTCGACCCCGAGCGACGGCGCCACCGACTGGATCGCGCCAAACTGTCCGGTTCCCGCGGGGGCGGTGGGATCTCGCATGACCGCCGCCCGCGTCACGCGCGGCGCGATCTGTTTGAGCAATTCCAGCCACTTCCCGCTCAGGCCATATTCGAATTGGAGGAAGCCGGTGGCGTTGCCGCCCGGCCGCGCCAGACTATCGACGAAGCCGCCGCCGACCGGGTCGGGGACGATCACGAACACGATCGGCACCCTGCGGGTCACCTGCAGCAATGGTGCGACGGCCGCGCTGCCGTTCGCCAGGATGACGTCGGGTGCGAGCGCGGCCAATTCGGCCGCGTGTTTGCGAAGGTTGTCGCCATCGGGTCCGGCCCAGCGCACATCGACTTCGAGGTTGCGGCCGACTGTCCAGCCCAGTTGCTGCAGCTCCTGCAGCAACGCCGCGATGCGCGGCGGCCCGACCGGATTGTCCTGCGTGTGCGGCATGAGCACGCCGATCCGTCGCACCCGCTCCGGCTGCTGTGCTCGAGCCGCGAGCGGCCACGCTGCCGCCGCTCCGCCGATGAGCGCGATGAACTCGCGCCGCCTCATTCGATCACCTCGTCGGCGCGGGCGAGCAGCATCGGCGGCACTTCGAGGCCGAGCGCCTTTGCGGCCACAAGGTTGATGGTGAAATCGAATAGTGCCGGGTGCATGATCGGCAAATCGGCCGCACTTTCGCCTTTCAGAATGCGGCCAGCATAAACTCCCAGTTGCCGATAGTTGTTCGGCAAATTCGAGCCATAGCTCATCAGGCCTCCAAGCAGGACGCTTTCCCGAAAATCGTAGATAGCGGGAATGGCATGGCGTGCCGCCATGGCCACGAGTTGCTGGCTGCGGCCGACGAGGAACGGGTCGCCGCCTACAAGCAGCGCCCCGGCGCGCTGCTCCACGAGGGTCGTAAAGGCCGAATCGATGGCCTGCGGGCTGCCGGCTCTCAGAACAAGCAGTTGCCGCCCAATACTTTGCGCAGCCGATTGCACTTCAACTGCGTCCGCAGCGTGCGGTGGATAGTTCGGATTGATGATCATCGCAACAACGCGGGCGTTCGGGACCATCTCGCACAGCAAGCCGAACTTCTTTGCTTCCAAGACCGACGTGGCCGTCATCAGACCTGTGACATTGCCACCCGGCCGGTTGAAGCTGGCAACCAGACCGGATTTGACCGGGTCACTGCTCGTGACGATCAGGATAGGGATTGTCGAGGTTGCGGCCTTCGCCGCCAACGCACCCGCTTCGCCGCCACCCGCCAGCATCACACGCACCTGGCGTTGAACCAGATCAGCGGCCAATGTCGGCAGCCGTTCGTATTCGCCGCGCGCCCACCGGTACTCAATTGCCAGGTTTTGGCCATCGACAAATCCGGCGTCTCTCAGACCTCGCCGAAACCCATCGACAATATGCCCGAAGGGTTCGGGCGATGAAGGGTGAAGAAAGCCCACCACCGGTACAGCCTGTTGCTGCGCGCGCGCCGAGAGCGGCCACGCGACCGCCGCGCCGCCGAGGAGCGTGATGAACGCGCGCCGGTTCATTCGATCACCTCGTCGGCGCGGACCATCACCGAAGGCGGCACATCGAGGCCGAGCGCCTTGGCGGTCCTCAGGTTGATGATCAGCTCAAGCTTAGTGGGCTGCTGCACCGGCAAATCAGCCGGCTTTTCGCCTTTCAGAACCCGACCAGTATAGACCCCCGTCAACCGATACAGTTCCGCGAAGCTACTGCCGTAGCTGATAAGGCCGCCGGCCGTGGTGAACTCGCGAGCCTGGAATATCGTCGGCATCGCATGTTTCAGGGAAAGCGCTCCGAGATGCTCGGCGCGGGTGTTGAAGAACGGATCTCCGCTGATGGCGAGCCCGCCCGCTGCCAACCGAGTGAGGGTGGCAAACACCGTCTCGAATTCTTCGTCAGCACCGGCATAGAGGACATGTGGCTGAAACCCAAGTGCCTGCGCAGCTTCCAGCAAATCAGTGAGTTCGGCTGCGCTTCTGGTACGGCCAGGGTTGAGCAGAATGCCGACCACTTTTCGTGATCCGAGAAGGTCCGCTAAGAGCTCCAGCCGCTTCGGCCCTGTTTCCAATGAAAAGTTTGTGACGCCAGTCAGATTGCTTCCAGGCCGGTTGAGACTGTTGACCAGCCCAAAAGAAACCGGGTCGACGCCCACATAGAAGACAATGGGAATGGTTGCGGTCGCCGCTTTCGCTGCAGCGACAGCGGGGCTGCCGATAGCGGCGATCACGCTCACGCCGCGCTGCACCAGTTCGCTCGCTAGTTGCGGAAAATACTCGTTGCGATCTTCGGCCCAGCGGTACTCGACCTTCACGTTGCGAGCCTCCACATAGCCGCTCTCCGCGAGACCCTCGTGGAAGGCACGCAGAGTGCGATCGGAAGAGGCTCGTGATCCGCTAAGTAGCATGCCGATCACCAGAGCCGCGGGCGCCTGCGCCCGCGCCCTGAGCGGCCACGCCGCCGCACCCCCGAGCAACCCGATGAACGCGCGCCGGTTCATTCGATCACATCGTCAGCAACGGCGAGCAACGTCGGCGGGACGGTAAGCCCAAGCATCCGCGCCGTCTGGGCGTTGATGACCAGCTCGAATTTGCTCGACTGCACGACCGGCAGGTCGGCGGGCTTGGTGCCCTTGAGGACGCGACCGACATAGACGCCGACCTGACGATAAGCGTCAGTGATACTGGGGCCGTAGCTCATCAGGCCGCCGGCCTCGACCTCTGGACGGGTCGGATGGGTCGTCGGCACCGCGTATCGAGCGGCCAGTTGCGCCAACTGGACGCGCCGGGCGTTGAAGAAGGGGCCGGGGCCGACGAAGACGGCGTCGAGGCGTTCTTGCCCAAGGATCGCGAAGGCGGCGTCGATCTCACGGCTGGTTTGGGCGGTTAAGACCCTGATCTGCAGCCCCGTGGCGCGCGCGGCCGTCTCCACGTCCCGCATCGTCAGCTCGGTCATCGAGGCGTAGGAAGGATCGACCAGCAGGGCTATGCGCGTTGCCGCGGGCACCAGTTGGCACAGCAGCTCCAGGCGCTTTGCTGCCAACTCGCCGGCTAGAAAGCTGATGCCGGTGAGGTTGCCTCCTGGCCGCGCGAGGCTCGCGACCAGACCGAGCCGAACCGGGTCTTCGCCGGAGACGAAGACGACTGGGATCGTTGCGCTTGCCTCTCTCACTGCGAATGCAGAACTTGCTGCGGTGGCTATCACGGTAACGCGGCGGCGAACCAATTCCGCCGCCAGCATCGGCAGCCGATCAAGTTGACCCTCGGCCCAGCGATACTCCATCGCCATGTTCTCACCTTCGACAAAGCCGGTCTCCTTCAGGCCCTGACGGAAGGCGGGCAAACGATCCCATAGCGTATTCGACGAGGAGGGGTGCAGGAAACCGACCACGGGCATCACCGCCTGCTGCCCGCGCGCCACCAGCGGCCACGCCGCCGCGCCGCCGAGCAACGTGATGAACGCGCGCCGCCTCATTCGATCACCTCGTCGGCGCGGGCGAGCACCATCGGCGGCACATCGAGGCCGAGCGCCTTGGCGGTCTTGAGGTTGATGGCAAAGTCGAACTTGATCGGCTGCTCGACCGGGATGTCGGCAGGCTTCGTTCCGCGCAAAATCCTGTCGACATGCTCGGCCGCGCGCCGGAACAGGTCCGGGAAATTCGTACCGTAGGACATCAGCGCGCCCGCCGCGACGAACTCGCGAATGGCGCACGTCGTCGGCAGCCGCTCATTCAGCGCACGCGCAATGATCTGCGCCCGGTGAAGGAAGGTCAGCGGGTCGCCGACCACGAAAAGCCCCTCCGCACCGCCCTTGAGCGAGTCAAAAGCGGGCGCGATGTCTTCCTCTCGCTGGATTTCAAGCGGGGAGACCGTGATACCGAACGTCCGGGCCATCGCCTGGATCGCGCGCAGCTCAGTCGCGGAGTCAGGAACCCCGACATTTGCCATGATCGCGAGCCGCTCGAGCCTCGGCACGACTTCGCGCAGGAGTTCCACGCGTTTGCCGGCGATGTCGACGTTGAAGGCCGAGAGCCCGGTGACGTTGCCGCCGGGTCGCGCCAGGCTCGCCACGAGGCCGACGCCGACAGGGTCGGTTGCCAGGGCGAAGACAACCGGAATGTCGGAAGTTGCCTGCTTTATGACGAGCGCGGGCATGGTCGCCCAGGTCGCGATGACATCAACCTTCCGGCGGACGAATTCGGCCGCGAACTCCGTGGCGCGCTCACGGCGTCCCTCGGCCCAGCGGACCTCAAAGGCGACGTTGCGGCCTTCGCTCCAACCCAGTTCGTGCAGCCGCTGCACGAAGGCGGTGAGCCAGTGGCTCGCGACCGCTGGTCCGGCTGCGCCGAGGAACCCAACAGTCCGAAGTCTCGCCGGCTGCTGCGCGCGCGCCGTGAGCGGCCACGCTGCCGCCGCGCCGCCGAGGAGCGTGATGAACGCGCGCCG
>Ga0075420_100003201_pt1 | contig 14266 bp, 19 predicted proteins | sample SoiMetdeltSBSDD4_FD_75296 | JGI IMG/M metagenome (GOLD analysis project Ga0075420, IMG submission 75296) | Bulk soil microbial communities from a Populus tree surrounding site in Tennessee, USA - Soil MetaG P. deltoides SBSDD4 | ecosystem: Environmental > Terrestrial > Soil > Tree plantation... | reverse complement strand
CAGCCGAGCATTAGGGTGCTGCATTCCGGGCCTCCGAGAAGGTCGTGAGCTTTGACACCCACAGCCTCTCGGCAGGCCCGGACCTACCTCACCCCGTTCGGAACGTGTCTGGGCATCTCAACTAGTCTCGGCGGTGTGGCGTACACGAGCGCGGAAGCACGGCAGGAGCTCCTCGACTCACTTGCAGAGGGGATCGATCAGATCGCCCTGGGCTTGGCGGCTCTCGGAGCGGCGTACGAACAGCTCGACGAGCACAATGCGGACAGGCTCGAAGCTGAGCTCTTCGCCCCGGTGCAAGCCGCCTACGGTCGAGCGGGGCGCGCGCATGCGGAGTTCGCGGACCGCCATGGCTTCCCGCGCCGCACGTTCGAGGCCGCCTCGGCGGGTCTTCCTTCGACCGGCGCGAGGGGGTTCATCGACAGCGCGGTGCAGGCCGTTACCGAGGCTGACGGCACACTAGCCGCGCTTCAGGACTCGGGATTGCCGGCGGAGGTCGGCGATGTGGAGGTGCGCTCCGGGATCAGCGAAGTGCGAGCGCTGCTCGGCGGGCTCGGACAACACGCTCAGGCGCTCACGCGAACGCTCGGGCGCTAGCGGGCCCTCCCGTGCCGCCGAGCTCGGGGCCTAGAGCGCCTGGACGTTCTCGGCCGCCGGGCCCTTGGGGCCCTGCCCAGCGTCGTAGCTCACCTTCGCACCCTCGGCCAGCGACTTGAAGCCGCTGCCCTGGATCGCGCTGTGGTGCACGAACAGATCCTTGCCTTGGTCATCCGGCGTGATGAAGCCGTAGCCCTTGTCGTCGTTGAACCACTTCACGGTTCCTGTAGCCATCTTCGTACCCTCCGGGATATGTGCACTGCGAAACGCGGAGGGTGCTCATGGGCAACAACCTGCGACACGCGTGGCACTGCTTTGGTCGAGCGAACACCCGACCCGTGGGCCGAGTTTAGCGTCGAGAGGCTGTATTGCTCACCACCTCCTGCTCTCGGGGAGTTTGCCGGTGGGCATTCACCTGCTTTTGGAGCGTGGCAAGAGCTTCCTGATGGCGCGGGCTCCGCTGCGGATCGAATCCCAGCGTTGCGCTGACCGCTATCGATTCGGACTCCCCGAGTTCCCCGTCGCAGAAGAAGATTCGAAGCCCCGGTGGCGCGTCGCCGGGGTCCTGCTGCCCCACCGCTGCCATCGCCACAGCAAGAGCGGAATAGGCTGGACTGGCCCACCGCGGTACATCCCTACGAATGCCGCGGACAGACTCCCAGGGGATCGCGCGCGTCTTCCAGAAGTTGACCACCCTCAGACCGCTCGCGTCAATGTCCATCCGCATCCGGGACAGCCGTATGGACGCGGCGACTGCAAGGGCCAGAACGATCCCGGCGGACGCCAGCCACATCGGAGCGTCCTTGGCGGATCATCGGCATGCGGCGGCGCTCGGCCGCAAGGGCGTCGATGTCGGGTTTGGCGGTGCTCGTCGGGGCCTCCTGGTGTCGTGGGCCGCGCCCCTCGTGGCCCGTTACCTGATGAGCGGAGTCCGTCGGCGGTTCTCTACATCCGCCCCGCCCACCGAGGCGGCGAGGGCGACTTCTCGGTCAAGACGAAGCATTCAGATCGCCGAGGCTGTTGGCTTCGAGCACGGCGGCCAGCTCGCCGATCAGCCGCTCTTCCGCCGGTATGTCGATCGGGTCGGCCTCGACGGTGTGGTGGTAGTGGGGAAAGTCGCGCTGGCCCCAGCCCCGCAGCTCGCTGTGAAGGCGGTGATAGCGGCCCTCCACCGTCAACACCAGCCCGGGCTCGTAGCGACGCGGCTTCACGAAGTCCTCCCGGTCGACCGGCCGCAGCACCCACCCATCGACCGTGCCCGTGCGCCGAAAGGCCGACCGCTTCGACATCGGCGTCCGAACGGAACCCGGGTTGCCGGCCGCGCGCATCGCCGCAAGGAAGGCCGCGGTCGCCTCGGCGCAGCGTTCGTCCACGGAGCGCATTTCCGCTCGGCTCCCGCGCCGCTCTCCACGACCCTCGGCCTCCCACTCGGCACGGGTAGGCAACCGCTCGACCGCCTGGAGATTGCGGCCACACGCCTCGCAGAACACCCCGACCCCCGGCCGACTCCCGCAGAACGGGCAGACCCGCGACTCCGCATCCATGGCCAGGATCCTCCCAAGCGACAAGCGCGAGCGGGCCGTGCAGGTGGGCGAAGGCCGCGCAGCAGGCCGTCCTCAGCGCGCCGGGCCGCATAGGATCCGGGTCCCTTCCCCTAACCACGAGGAGACCATGAAGCTGATTGGAGCGGGCCTGCCCCGCACCGCTACAACGACCCAGCTGATCGCGCTCGAGATGCTCGGGCTGCCGTGCTACCACATGCGCGACATGATGGGCGACCTGAACACGAGCGTCCCGCAGTGGCGCAAGGCATTCGAGGGCGACGGCCCGTGGGACGAGCTCTTCGAGGGCAAGGAGTCGGTCGTCGACTGGCCCGGCTCCTACCACTGGCGCGAGCTGATGGACGTCTACCCCGACGCCAAGGTGCTGCTCAGCGTCCGCTCGGCGGAGAGCTGGGTCAAGAGCATGAACAACACGATCGCCCAGATCTGGTTCGGCGACACCCTCATGACCCATCTCGCCCAGGCGCGGTACCACATCGACCCGGCCTACGCCTCGTGGCTCGACGTCCTCTACGACATGTGGGCCAAGGCGGACATCATGGTTCCCAGCAGGGGGGACGCAGAGGAGATGGCAGCGAGTTTCGAGCGCTGGAACCAGGAGGTCATCGACGCGGTGCCCGCCGAGCGGCTGCTGGTCTGGGACCCCAAGGACGGTTGGGAGCCCCTCTGTGAGCTGCTCGAGCTGCCGGTGCCCGAGGCGCCGCTGCCGAACGTCAACGACACCGAGAACTTCCAGAAGAACCTGATCATGGGCCCGGCCCTCGAGGCGATCAACGCCTGGTGGGAGGAGAACGCGGGGCCCGAGGACGAAGCCGCGAAGCGGCGGCCGGCGACCGTGCAGGGATAGACACAGCGGGGAGGCCGGCCGGTCGCCGGCCTCCCCGTGGCTTCGGCCTCGGCTATTCCGACAGCCCGGCGTCTCCGAGGGCCGCGGCGGGGTCCGCGTAGGACCTGATGCGCACGACCTTTCCCGCGCGAAACGTCCAGAGGTGGGCGAGAGGAGTCCGAACCTCGATGCCGCTGTGCCGGGCGGTCATCTGCGCTCGGTGGATCGAGACCAGGCGGTCACCCGTGCCGACGTTCCGGTCCACTCGATCCTGACGTTCTCGAACGGCTCGAGCCAGCGTTGAGTCGCTCGGGCCACGCCCTCGTAGCCGGTCTCCCGCATCTGGTCGGGCAGGACGCCGTCCTCGTAGACGACGTCGGGATCGAGGAGGAAGACACGAGCGCTCGTACGGCCTCGCTTCCACGCCTCGACGTCCCCGGCGGGATCCCACTCCTCCAAGATGCCGCGAAGAGTTCGCGGGTTGTCCTGCGCCATCCCCGCTGAGTATCGCGGGGATCAGCCCGTGCAGTCGGTGGCGCCGAGCTTGCGCGCGGCCTGGTCGGACGCGTCGTTCTCGAGCCCCTGGAGCTTCTCGGCCGCCTGCTGCACGGCCTGCTGGTCCTTGTCGTCGATCGCTTGCTTGAGGTCCTCGAGCGCGGGGACGAGCTTGTCGTTGAGCTGCTTCTCGAAGCCCTCCACGAACGTGCCGGCCGTTTCGCCGTCCTCACCCTCGGGCCGGTCGAGGTCCGACAGCTCGTCGGCCGCCTGCTGAGTGCGCTTAATGCCCTTGTCGATCACCTTGCTCACTTCCTCGGGCGTCTCGGCGCCTTCGCCGAGCTGCTCGAGCGACTGCTCGGCCTCTCGGCAGATCCGGCTCGCGTTCTCCGCGAACTCCTCGCGCGTCGGCGCGTCGTCGCCCCCGCACGCGCCGACGAACAGCGCGGTGGCGAACAGCAGGGTGAGGGTGACCGTTCGGGGCATCGGCCTCCTCCGTACCCAGATTCCGCGCAGCGCACCCCTGGGTGCGAGGATGCAGCCTCATGGCGAAGGGCTCGAAGCGCGATCGCGCCGTGCACGATGCGGTGGCGCAGTCGCGACCGCGCGGGCGCGGGCCCGATCCGCTCACGGGTGAGCTGCGCCGCCGCGCGGTGCTCCCGCTGCTCGTGCTGCACCTGATCTCCGAGAGCCCCAGCTACGGGAACCAGCTGATGGAGCGCATCGGGGCCATGACCGCCGGCGTGCTCTCCGTCAACCCCAACACGATGTATCCGCTGCTGCGCCAGCTCGAGGCCCGCGGCTTGATCAAGGGGGAGTGGGAGCACCCCGAGCGACGCTCGCGGCGCTACTACGCGCTCACCGCCGAGGGACGGGTCGAGTACCAGCGGCTCGTGGAGGAGGTCCGGCCCTTCCTCGACTCCGTCAAGTCGTCGATCGACGAGATCGTGGACGAGGTGTACGGCCGTTGAAGACCGCGCGCGCCGACGCGAATGTGCGGCTGACGCCGGAGGACGCAGTCGCACTCTGGTGCGACACGGACCGGTGGGCGTCGTTCGTGGAGGGCTTCGGCCACCTGCTCGAGCGCTCGCCGAGCTGGCCGGCCGTGGAGGAGCGGGTGGTCTGGGAGTCCACGCCGGGCGGCCGCGGCCGGGTCACGGAGAAGGTCGTCGAGCGCGAGCCGGACCGCTTCAGCACGATGGTTTTCGAGGAGGCGCTCGCGGGTCGTCAGACGCTGCGCGCGGTGCGCGCCCCGGAGGGGGCGCGGGTCGAGCTCTCGCTCGAGTACACGCTCACGAAGTACGGCCCGTTCAAGTTCGTCGCCGACGCGCTATTCATCCGCCGCGCGCTCGGCGACTCGCTTCGCCGGACGCTCTTCCGCTTCGGGATCGAGGCAGAGGAGGAGGCGGGGCTCAGATAGCCCTTAGGTAGGGTCACCGCGTGTTCGTTTTCAAAGCCGCCGTGGTGGGGGCCGGCACGATGGGCGGCGAGATCGCCCAGGTGATCGCCTCCGCCGGGATCCCCGTCGTGTTGAAGGACGTGAGCCAGGAGTACGTCGACGCCGGCCTCGAGAAGGCCCGCCAGGTGACCGAGGCCAAGCTCGGCGGCCTGGTCGCGAAGGAGCGGATCACCCGCGAGGAGGCCGACCGCCAGCAGGCGGAGCTGCTCGGCCTGATCACGGGCGCGACGGAGTACGAGGGCTTCGGCGACGTGGACTTCGCGATCGAGGCCGTGACCGAGCGCATGGACGTCAAGCAGGCCGTGTTCGCCGAGCTCGACGAGGTCACGCCCGGCCACGCGATCCTGGCGTCCAACACCTCGTCGCTCTCGATCACCGAGATGGCCGAGGCCACGCTGCGCCCCGACAAGGTCTGCGGCTTCCACTTCTTCTGGCCGGCGTCGATGATGCGCCTGATCGAGGTGATCGAGGGGGAGGACACCTCCGACGAGACGATGCAGGTCGCGGCCAACTTCGCGCAGGCGATCCGCAAGACCGCAGTGCGCTGCGGCGAGGTGCCGGGCTTCGTCGTCAACCGGATCCTGATCTCGTCGGCGTCGGAGGTCTGGCGCGTGGTGGAGGAGGACGGGCTCGACCCGCTCGAGGTCGACGAGGTGATCAAGGACTCGGGCACGATCCCGATGGGCCCGTTCTTCCTCGCCGATCTGTCGGGTCTCGACATCGCCGTCCACACCGCCGAGCACCTGAGCGACGCGTACGGCGACCGCTTCTACGTCATGTCGAAGATGAAGGAGCTGGTCGAGGCGGGGCACCTCGGCCAGAAGACCGGGAAGGGCTTCTATGAGCACGGCTGACGTGTCGGGCCTCGACACGATCGTCGACCGGATGGGCCTGAAGACCCTGGTCGAGACCTGCCTCGTGCTCGAGGAGGGCGTGGCGTCCGCGAAGGACGTCGAGATCGGGATGATGATGGGCTCCGGCATGCTGCCGGGGCCGCTCACCCGAGCGGACCAGGCGGGCCTCGACGTGCTGCTCGAGCGGCTCGAGGGCGCCCAGCACGAGTGGGGGGACGCGTTCGAGCCGCCCACCATCCTGCGCCGGCTGGTGGCGCAGGGCCGGCTGGGCGCGAAGAGCGGCCAGGGCTTCTTCCCCTATCCGCAGCCGGACGACGGCGACCAGCGCGAGACCGTTCTGCTCGAGACGCGCGGCGATGTCGCCATCGCGTGGCTCAACCGCCCGCCCGCGAACCCGCTCTCGCCCCAGGCGGTGCGCGACCTGATGGACGTCTGGGACACGGTGGGTGGCAGGGCGCGGGCGTTCGTGCTCGCCTCGTCGAACATCTTCACCTTCTCGGCGGGGGCCGACCTCAAGGAGTTCTCGACGATGACACCGTCCGAAGAGGGCGCGCAGCTCGTGGAGGCGACGCACCGCTTCATGCGCGGCATGGAGAGCTCGCCGACGGTCACGATCGCGGCGGTCAACTCGATCGCCTTCGGCGGCGGCTGCGAGCTGGCGATGGCGTGTGACTTCCGCATCGCGGCCGAGTCCGCCAGCTTCGGCCAGCCCGAGGTGAACCTCGGGCTGATCCCGGGCTTCGGCGGCACGCAGCGCCTGCCGCGGCTCGTGGGCGAGGCGAAGGCGCTCGAGATGAACCTGACGGGCGACCCGATCGACGCGTACGAGGCGCACCGGCTCGGGCTCGCCAACCAGGTGGTGCCGGATCACGAGCTGTTCGACGCCGCAATGGCGTGGGCGCGCAAGCTCGCGGGCCAGCCCCCGATCGCGATCGAGGAGATCAAGAGGCGCTCGAGCGCGCCCGACCTCGATTCCGGTCTCGCGAGCGAGGCCGAGGGCTTCGCCCGGGCGTTCGGCTCGGAGGACGCGAAGGAGGGCATCGCGGCGTTTCTCGGCAAGCGCCGGGCCAGGTTCCGGGGCAAGTGAGGAGCGTCTCGACCGCGGTCGAGCGGGCCGCGAGCCTGCTGCGGGAGTCCGAGCGCGCGGTGGTGCTCACCGGCGCGGGCGTGTCGGTGCCATCCGGCATCCCCGACTTCCGCACGCCGGGCACGGGCCTGTGGGAGAACGTCGACCCGATGGAGGTCGCGCACATCGAGGCGTGGCGGCGCGACCCCGACCGCTTCTGGAGCTTCTACGGAGAGCGCTTCGCCTCGCTCGTGGACAAGCGCCCCAACCGCGCCCATCTCGCGATCGCCGAGCTCGAGCGACGCGGCCTCGTGCGCGCGGTGATCACCCAGAACATCGATCGCCTCCACCGCGCCGCGGGGAGCGAGCGCCTGATCGAGATGCACGGCTCGATCGAGTGGAGCGTGTGCCTCGAGTGCGGTGGCAGGCACGCGCTCGAGCGGGTGGTCGCCCAGCTTCGCGCCGGCGACGGTGGGGCGCCCCAGTGCCCGGCCTGCGCCGCGCCGCTAAAGCCCGACGTGGTGCTGTTCGGCGAGCTGCTCCCCGAGCGCGCGCTCGCCGAGGCCCAGGAGCTCGCCACCACGGCCGACCTGATGCTCTGCGTGGGCTCTTCGCTAGAGGTGTACCCCGTGGCCGGACTGCCGGCGATCACGCACGGCGCCGGCGGCCGGCTCGTGCTCGTCACGCAGGGGGAGACCCCCTACGACGGCGACGCCGAGCTCAGGCTGGACGGGGACGTGGTCGACGAGCTGGATTGCATTCTTTCGGCACTTGGGTAGAAGACCCCTGATGGTTGTGAGCTCTCGTGGGCGCCTCGTGCTCGCCTTGCTCCTGTTCGCCGCGCTGCCGCCCGGCGCGGCCGCGGCCGCTCCGAGCGCCCAGGTCCGGGTCACCACGCCTGACGGCTCGCTGAAGATGAGCGAGCGTGCCCCGGCGGAGTTCCTGCCGGGTGGCTCGCCGAAGCTCACGGTCAGCGTCGATCCCAGCCGCACGTACCAGACGATCGACGGCTTCGGCGCCTCCATCACCGACTCGTCCGCGCATCTCCTGTACGGCCTCGACGGCAAGACCCGCAAGACGACCATGGAGCGCCTGTTCAGCCCGAGCGGCGGCAACGCCCTCTCGTTCCTGCGCCAGCCGATGGGCGCGTCCGACTTCGTGGCGCACGACTTCTACACCTACGACGACCTGCCAGCCGGTCAGACCGACTACGACATGAGCCGGTTCTCGATCGAGCACGACAGGGAGATGATCCTGCCCCTGCTGCGCAGGGCGCTGGCGCTCAACCCGCGCCTCAAGGTGATCGGCTCGCCCTGGAGCGCTCCGGCGTGGATGAAGACGAACGGATCGCTGATCGGCGGCCGGCTGATCGACGACCCGCGCATCTACACGGCCTACGCGCGCTACTTCGTGATGTTCGTCAGGGCCTACGAGCGCGCCGGCGTGCCCGTCTACGCGCTGACCGTCCAGAACGAGCCCCAGAACCGACGGCCGGACGGCTACCCGGGGATGGACCTGCCCGTCGCGCAGGAGGCCAAGCTGATCACGGCGCTCGGGCCGGCGCTCAGGGAGGCCGGCTTCGACACGAAGATCCTCGGCTACGACCACAACTGGGCGACGCATCCTAACGACATCGCCTCGACTCCGCCCGGCGAGGACCCGGAGCTGGAGTACCCGAGCGACCTGCTCTCGAGCGCCGCCGGCCCGTTCATCGCGGGCACCGCGTTCCACTGCTACGCGGGCGACCCGAGCCGCCAGACGGCACTGCATCGCGCCTTCCCCGACAAGGGCATCTGGTTCACCGAGTGCTCGGGCTCGCACGGCGCGAGCGACCCGCCGGCGCAGGTCTTCTCCGACACGCTCAAATGGCACTCCCGCAACCTCGTGCTCGGCGTGACGCGCAACTGGGGCAAGACGGTCGTCAACTGGAACCTCGCGCTCGACCCGTCGGGCGGCCCTCACAACGGTGGCTGCGGAACCTGCACGGGGGTCGTGACGGTGGGCCCTGGCAACCGCGTCTCCGAGAACGCGGAGTTCTTCACGCTCGGGCACCTGGCGCGCTTCGTGCGGCCGGGGGCCAGGCGGATCGCCAGCACCTCGTTCGGCACCACGGGCTGGAACGGACAGATCATGGACAGCGCCTTCCGCAACCCGGACGGCTCCACGGCTCTCGTGGTCCACAACGAGAACGACGATCCGCGCTCATTCGCCGTCATGCAGGGAGGGCGCTCGTTCGAGTACACGCTCCCGGGCGGAGCGCTCGCCACCTTCACCTGGCCGGCGGACACCCGGCTCGACGACGGGCTGACGCTGCTCGACTTCGAGCCGATGAGCGCGTCGAGCTCGCCCGCCGGCGTGGCCGCCAATGCGGTGGACGACGACGCCACCACGCGCTGGACGAGTGGTACGGGCCAGACCCCGGGTCAGTACCTGCAGGTCGACCTGGGCGCCAGCAGGACCGTGCGCCGGGTCGTGCTCGACACCGGCGCCGACATGGCCGACTACCCGCGCGGCTACGCCCTCTACCGGAGCACGGACGGGTTGAGCTTCGACCCCACCCCGGTGGCGACCGGGGGCGCGTCGGGGCAGCTCACCACGATCGACATCGCGCCCACGGAGGCCCGTGCCCTGCGGGTCGTCCAGACCGGCAGCGCTCCCCAGTGGTGGTCGGTCGCGGACCTGCGGGTCTACCGCTAGCGCCCTCGACCGCGGCGCTCTAGCAGCTCGGCGAGCCGGTCGAGGAAATCCGCCTGCGCCGGCACGACCCTCTCGCGGGCGGCCTCGAGGCCGAACCAGCCCGCGCGGTCGATCTCCGGGAAGGTGGCGCTTCGGCCCGAGCGTGGCGGCCATTCGATCGTGAAAGTGTTGCTCCGCACGGCGTCGGCGTCGAGGTCGCCCTCCGTCGCCCAGGCGCTCACCACCTTGCCGCTCTTCTGGGTCACGCTGCCGAGCTCCACCAGATCGCCCGGCGGGAGCACGGTGCCGGTCTCCTCCGCGAACTCGCGGAGCGCGCAGGCGCGCGGATCCTCGTCGTCGCCGTACTCGCCCTTCGGGATCGACCAGGCGCCGGCGTCGCGGCGGGCCCAGAACGGTCCGCCCGGGTGCACCAGCAGCACCTCGAGGCCGTGGGTCCCGTCGCGGTAGAGCAGGATGCCCGCGCTGCGCCGCGCTCGGCCCGGCCGCGTCACCGGCTCCGCGAGCGCGGGAAGCGCGGCAGACCGTCGTCCGGTATCGCCTCCCAGTCGGGCGCCGACTCGAGCCACTGGTGCCACTCCGGCCGGATGCCCGGGTCGTCGTCCACCGCGCCCAGGCGCACGCCGCACACGTCGCCCCCGTCCGAGTAGAGATGGCCCCCGCACGAGCCACAGAAGATCTTCGGGAGGCCATCGGGCGGTGTCCAGGTGCGCAGCGCGTCCTCCGCGCGCACGATCGCGAAGCCCGCGCTGGGCACGATCCCGTTCAGCGACCAGAGCGCGCCGCTGCGCCGCTGGCAGCGCTTGCAATGGCAGTAGCCGGCGGTCTGGAACGGAGCCGTGACCTCGAAGGCCACCTCGCCGCAGGCGCAGCGCCCGGTGAGAGGGGCATCGGGGGAGGCCACGTTTCCGACGCTAGCGCACCGCGCGGTGCAGCACCGTCAGGCCCACGAGGCGGGAGACCACCATCGCGATGTAGGCCACGCCCGCCACCTGCTCGAGCATCACGACTCCGCGCGCGAAGGCCTTGACCGGGACCACGTCGCTGAGGCCGGTGCTCGACAGGGTTGTGAAGCTCAGGAAGAGCAGCTCCATCCAGGTGCGGTCGGCGCGCGGGTCGATGGCCGCCGTGAAGCTCTCCGGCTCGATCGCCTGGACGACCACGTACGCATAGGCGAACGCCCATGCCCCGAGCGTGAAGGTGGCGCCGACCGCGAACAGCTCGTCGCGGGTGATCTCGTGGTCGGCGAGCATGTAGGCGATCATCGCGCCCGCGGCGTAGAAGTAGAGCACCGCCTCGAGGGCCGAGGAGTACGGGAACAGGGCGTCGCTGTCCGTGCTCGCCTGGATCAGCAGCAGCAGGGTTGCCGGGACCCCGAGCAGGAGCACGACCCAGGTCAGGCCGGGAGTCGAGCGCACCGCGATCACGACCAGGGCCAGCAGCGCGATGCCGAACACGCTGAACAGCGCCCGGCCTACGGCACCCTCCATCAGGGGAAAGAGCAGCAGGGCCGCGAGCTGCGCGGAGAGGAGGATCGACGAGGGCTCGCGCCGGGCGAACGACCACACGCCACGAACCTAGCTCGCGCCCCGGTCGCCAATTCGCGGCGCGCCGGGCCGCCCTACCGCGCGGTCAGCTCAGCAGCTTCCCGAAGCGTTCGGCGCGGTCGCCGATCCGCTCGATGTCCTTCGAGATCTCCTTGGAGGTCTCGCCGACCTGCCTGCTCGCCTTGCCGACGGTCTTCGCCAGCGACTGGAGGTCCACGGAGGAGAGCCCTCCGTTGGTGACCGAACGTGGGACGGGGACCCCCAGGATTCGCTTGCGGCCGAGGCGGCTCTTCAGCACCAGTCCGCCCGCGATGGCGGCCGCGGCGGTGCCGGCGGCGATCGCGGGGCCCTTGCTCCTGTTGGCGGCCCGTTTGAGCGTGCTGGGCTTGGCTTCGCTGGCGGCGTTGCGCGAGCCGGTCGCCTTCGCTTGCGGCGACCCGGTCGACTTCGCCCGCGGCGATCCGGTCGACTTCGCCCGCGGCGATCCGCCCGACCTCGCCCGCGGCGATCCGGTCGACTTCGCCCGAGTCGATCCGGTCGACTTCGCCCGTGTCGACCCGGTCGGCTTCGCCTTGGTGGTCGCGCGAGATCCATCCGACGAGCTCGCCTTCGCCTGCTTGCTTCGGCTTCCAGCCTTGCTGCCGGCTGACTTCGTGGTGGCCATGCGTGCAACCTTCCTCCGTGAGCCGTCCCTGTGACCTAGGCATACCCGCAAGGGTGAACCGGATAACCCGAACTGCGTCGCGGGCGGTTGTCGTTTGCGGGACTCGCGCGCTACCCGCCCAGGCGGTGGCGGCGGAGCTCGGCCTCCATCGCCTCGACAGCCGCCTCCACCCCCGACGGCTCGACTCCGGCGATGGCCTGGCCGGTGGCCTCGCGCAGCGTGTCACGGTGCTCGGCGAGGCCGCGCGCCCGCGGCATGTCCTCGAGCAGGCTCTCGAGCGCGATTCGGGCCTCGAGCGCCGCCTCGCGAGGCCGAGCCGCGTCGAGGTCGGCCCGCGCGCGCAGCACGTGCTCCTCCGCGAGCAGCGGCCGCTCGCGGCCCCCGAGCAGCGCAGCGAAGCGCTCCTCCGGAGCCTCCATCGAGCGCCGCGCACGCCGGCGCGCGCCGCCGGGAAGCTCGAACGCGGCCGCGAAGCGACCGTCCGCCACGGCGTCGCCCCGCCCGTAGCCGACCCGGGTCACGAGCGCGCGGCTCGCGGCGACCTCGCTCACGTAGGGATCGGCGGCGGCCGCTCGCTGGGCGCGCAGGGCGCGGTTGAGCACCCTGAGGGCGGCGTCGACCTCAGGCTCCGCCTCGCCACGGGCGCGGGCGAGCCACGAGGACGCCTGCTCGGGCGTGCGGAACGGCTCCGGGCGCACGACCGTGGCCCGCGTGCTGGGCACCGGCTCGGGTTCCGCGGGCGCGTCGAGCTCGCGCGGGCGCCTCCCCCCGATCAGCCGGCGCTCGGGAGCCGCGAGCGTGCCCAGGACCAGGATCGCCTCGAGCTCGCCGTCCGCGGACCCGCGCACCAGATAGCGGCCGTCCGGAGGGCCGAGCAGGAACCCGAACTCGAACTGGACGAAGCCGAACGGTCCGGACTCGGCCGTGGCGCTACTCGCCGTGGTGGGCGTGGCTGGCGCGCTTGTCCTTGGCGGGCAGCGCGTACTTGGACGGCTTGGTGGGCACCACGGGGTTCTCGATCTCGCGCAGGCGACCGATCAAGTCGGACCACTGCCCCGGCTCGAGCACCGCGAGCGCCTGCTTGCCGAGCTTCTTGTTGGCGCCGAACATCGGCTGGTAGCCAACGTGGATGTGGTCGTTGTGATCCGCCATCGCGAAGGTGGCGCCGCCGATCTCGAGCAGGGAGATGATCTGGGCGGGCGCGAGCGTGCCCTGGAGTTGCATCAGCCTGCGCACCGTCTGCTCGGTGATGCCACCGGACTCCTGGTGGCCGAGGATCGGGATCCCGTTGATCGCCGCGATGTCGACAGCGTTGCCCGACGAGTGATGGGACACATTGCCCGAGCTCGTGTAGAAGCCGTGGCCGCACTTGAGCGATGTCACGGTGGGCTTGAGCCCGGACTCGGCGAGGTAGGCGAGCGTGGCGAGCACGCGCCGGTCGATCTGGCCGGAGCGGATGTCGTCGCGGCCGCACTCGTAGATCTCGATGCGCTCGTCGGAGAGCACTCGCTTCTCGAGGAGCGGCTTGGGCAGCAGCATGATCTGGCCGATCGACATGCCGCCCAGCTCGTTGTCGCCGTAGAGCACGTTGCGGCCCGAGGCGCGATAGATGGCTGTGGCCTCGAGCAGCTTCCAGCCGTCGAGGATCGGCTTGGGGTCGATCCGCGGTGCGCCGCGGCCGGCTGGCCGGATCGAGAAGTCCACGTGGGCGGCCATCCCGTCGACCGTCTGGCCCACCCGGCCGAGGATCGTTCCGCCGATCACGCGCGAGCCTTCCTTGAGGGGGCGCAGGCGGACCTTCGACGGGTCGAGGCCGAACGGGCGCGAGAAGAAGTTCTTGTAGGTCTCGAAGCGGCTCCCGCGCTTGAGTTGGGCGTCGAGCAGCTGCTCGAGGCCGCCGTTCTCACGCGCGCCCGGGAGGCTGGGGTGGGCGAACATGCGCTGCTTCACCGGCGCCGAGGCCTGGGCGGCCGCCGGGGCGTCACTGCCGCGGTCACGAGCGGGTGCCTTGTCGGAACCGTCGAGCTGGCGGCCCGCCGAGGCGGCCTGGTCGGGCTTGGGGTCGTGCGACCCGTTGGCGGACACGGCGCGAGCGGTGGTGTCCGGGTCCTGCTCGGCGTCGCGGCGCGGGACGGGGTAGACCTTCGAGAGCTCGCCGAGGTGCGCGTACGTGTAGCGGTTGCCGTACACGTCCTGGAGGGTGAGGTAGCGGCCGAGGCGCTTCGAGCGGCCGATCTTCTTGACCACGCCGTCGTTCACGGCCACCACGGGCGCGCCCCGCTTGGCGAAGATGTCGATCGAGCGGCGCTCGTCGGAGGACTCGACCAGGTTGGCGGCGTTCTCGCCGCGCTTGACCCGCTTGAGCAGCGACTGCTCGGCCAGGTCGTCCGCATATCTCGCGCGCGCGTACACGGGGAAGCGTCCTTCGGTGAGTCCGGTGAGCGAGCCGATCAGGTCGGCGGGCACGCCGGCGATCAGGCGTGCCCGGAGCAGGACGGAGTCGAC
>Ga0075420_100003200_pt1 | contig 14266 bp, 11 predicted proteins | sample SoiMetdeltSBSDD4_FD_75296 | JGI IMG/M metagenome (GOLD analysis project Ga0075420, IMG submission 75296) | Bulk soil microbial communities from a Populus tree surrounding site in Tennessee, USA - Soil MetaG P. deltoides SBSDD4 | ecosystem: Environmental > Terrestrial > Soil > Tree plantation... | reverse complement strand
GGCTCTGATCGACGCGCCCCTCGGTCTGCCCCGGCGCCTTCACGAAGAACGGCACCGGCCCGATCTCCTCGACGTTGCGCTGGCTCAGCAGCCGCCGGCTGCGCACGCCGATCTGGAACGAGTAGCCGTGGTCGGCCGTCACGATGATCAGCGCACGGCGCAGCAGCCCGGTGCGCCGCAGCCGGGCGATCAGCTCGCCGACCTGGTGATCCGTGTAGCCCACCTGGAGCAGGTGGCGCAGGTGGTTGTGGACGGAGAGCTCGGTCTGGTCGAAGCCGGGCAGCTTGTTGAGCTCGATCGGGTCGTTGCCCGCGGGCCGGACCTGGCGCCCGTCCGGCAGGTAGATCCACGGCTCGTGCGGCATCAGGCCGTGGTGGAAATAGAAGCTCGGCTGGGGGCGCCGCCGGATCGCGCCGACCCAGCGGTGGAAGCGCGCGGGGCGCCCGTCGCCGGCGAGCCGGGCGAGCACGCCGGGTCGCCGCGTCCGCGCGCCGGGGCAGATATCCGGTGGGCAGATCGCTGACGAGGACTCGACCTTGAAGACCTTGTAGCCGAGCCTGTCCATCAAGTGGTAGACGCTCGGCTTGTGGCTTCGTACGTCGGCCGCCGTCTTCGGCCTGGGCCGCCTGCCGTCCAGGATCGACGGTACGGCCTTGAAGGTCGAGTCGTACACGGTGTGGGCGTTCGGGAACCAGGTTGACATCGACGCGAGCTCGGCGAAGTTGGGGTAGCGCTCGGCGTCGATCCGACCGTCCGGCCCGAGCAGGTCGTCGGTCGGGAACTCGTCGAAGACGACCACGACCACGGGCGGGGGGCTCTCCGCCGAGTGCGCGGGCTCCTCGTCACCGACCCCCAGGCAGCCGCTGAGCAGAAGTGCTGCCGCCAGCTCAGCTGCGAGCCAGGAGAACCATCGCCCCTTCATCGGTTACCTCGAGTACCTCCACCGTGTTGCGACCGTCGCGCAGCGCATCCTCCGGAACCATGACGGAGTAGCTCTCGACGCTCTCGCCCTTCAGGTGGAAGCTTCGCCCAACCGCCGCGATTCGGCCATTCACGGCGATCGCGAGGTTGCGCCCGCGCGGCGGTCCGGACCCCTGGATCCGGCCTGCGATCTGACACGGCACCATCCCGCTCGACCGCCGAACGCCGGCGAACGAGCGCGCGAGCGAGATCGTCGCCCGCGTGCCCTGGGCGCTGCGCGTGGCGGCGGCGTCCTGGCCGATGAGCTCCCGGTTCGGCCCGAGGCTCGTGTAGAGGCTGGCCCAGTCGCCCGCTCCCAGCTGACGCAGCCGACGGCGCACCACCGCGCGGCGGCGGGCCTCCCAGCGCGCGGACGAGATGCGCACGATCGAGCTGAAGTCGCGCGTGGTGAGGCTCACCTCCCGGCGCGCCCGCACGGCGCGCGAGAACGCGGAGCGGCCGTCGGGGCGGTAACCGAGCGGCACGTTCAGCACGTCGGCGATAGTCGGGGTCACGTCGAGCGTCCGGGCGAGCGCGTCGCTCACCCGCCCGCGCGTCTGCCGCGGCGCCTTCACGAACAGCGGCACCGGGCCGAGCTCCTCTACGTTCGACGGAGTCACGCTCCGCCGCGTCGGCACGCCCACCTGCCATGCGAAGCCGTGGTCCGCGGTCACCACGATCAGCGTGTCGTCGTACATCCCCTGGCTCTTCAGCCGCGCCACCAGCCGGCCGAGGAGCCTGTCCACGAACCCGAGCTGGAGCAGGTAGCGCTGCTCGTTGTGGCGGGTCAGGTAGTCGTCGTAGAAGCCGGGCACCGTCTGCATCCCCGGCAGCAGCTCCGGCCCCTCCGGGCGCGACCGGCGCCCCGACGGCAGGTACACCCACGGCCCGTGCGGCAGCAGCGCGTGCTTCATCCAGAACGTCGGCCGGCGGCTCGGGCGGATCGAGCGGATGAAGCGAGCGAAGCGCTCGGCGCGCCCGCCCTTGAGGTTCGGGATGATCGCCGGGCGCCTCGTCCGCTCGCCCGGGCAGTAGCGGCGCGGGCACAGCGCCGTGGCCTCCTCCGCCGTCACGATCCGGTAGCCGCGCCTGCCGAGGGCGGTGAAGATCGAGTGCGGGTGGTCGCGGGCGGTCGGCGACGTGCCCCTGCGCGGCCCGATGCCGTCGAGAATCAGCGGCACCGCCTTGGTCGTGGAGTCGTACGCCGTGTAGGCATTGCGGAACCAGGTGGCGTCGCCGGCCAGCGAGGCGAAGTTCGGGAAGCGGCCGGCATCGATCCGGCGGTCGGGGCCGAGCAGGGTGTCGCCGGGGAACTCGTCCAGCACCACCAGCACCGCGTACGGACGCTTCGGCTTCTGCGCCGCGGCGTCGCCACCGTCGATCGAGCAGCCGCAGAGCGCCAGCATGAGGATCGCGATCGCCGTCCCAAGGGCACGCACGCCCCGGCACTTTAGGGACGTGAGCTCAGCCTGCTGCTAACAAATTGCAACCGAGCCGTCCGGCGAGACCCTGGCCGCCCCAGCGCATCACGACGTCGTGGTTGTACTCGAAGACCGGGCGGGCCACCGGCCCGAGCAGGTTCATCCAGCGCTTCGAGGTGTGCACGTTCCAGTCGTAGAGCACCGCGCTCACGCCCGCCTGCTCGAACAGGCGCCAGTGTCCGGTGCCGGTCAGCGCCCCAGTGGCACGGCCCTGCATCTCCCGAGGCGCGTCGGTGCGTTCCACCTCGAAGTCGAACTCAAGCTCGTACGGGATTCGGCTCCGCCAGGCCACGCGGTAGCGGTCGTCGCCCAGGACGGTCGTGCGCTCGACGCCGCGCCACCAGGCGGGCCAGCGCTCCACGTCCTGGAGGACCTCCCAGATCGCGTCGCGGGAGGCCTCCAGGAGCCAGGTCGTGAGGAAGGAGTAGGTCCTAGGTCTCGAGGTTCACCATCACGTGCTTGATCTCGGTGTAGTCCTCGATCGCGTACTGCGACAGGTCCTTGCCGTAGCCGGACTGCTTGTAGCCGCCGTGCGGCATCTCGGACGCGATCGTGATGTGGTCGTTGATCCACACGCAGCCGAAGCGGAGCGCATTCGCGACCCGGTGTGCGCGCGCCACGTCACGCGTCCAGACCGAGGATGCGAGTCCGTAGCGCGTGCCGTTCGCCCACTCGATCGCCTTGGCCTCGTCGTCGAAGCTCTGGACGGTGATGACCGGACCGAAGATCTCGTTCTGGATCATCTCGTCGTCCTGCTGGAGGTCGGCCACCACCGTGGGCTCGTAGAAGAAGCCCGCGCCGTCGGGGTGCTTCCCGCCGGTGGCCACCTGGGCGTGTTCCGGCTTGCGGTCGAGGAAGCCCTCCACGCGCTCGAGCTGCCGCTGCGAGTTCACGGGCCCGAGCGTCGTGTCCGGGTCCGCCGTGTCGCCCATCTTGAGGCCCTTCGCCTGCTCGCTGAGGCCGTTCACCACGTCGTCGTAGACCTTGGAGGAGGCGAGCACGCGCGTGGCCGCCGTGCAGTCCTGGCCGGCGTTGTAGTAGCCGGTCCCCGCGATCGTCTCCATCGCGGTCTCCATGTCCACGTCGTCGAACACCACGACGGGCGCCTTGCCGCCGAGCTCCAGGTGCACGCGCTTGAGCGTGTCCGAAGCCGCCTTGGCGATCCACTTGCCCGTCTCGGGCGAGCCGGTGAGCGAGACCATCTCGATGTCCGGATGGGTCACGAGCGAGGAGCCCGCGGGCTGGCCGTGGCCGGTGATCACGTTGAAGACGCCGTTCGGCAGCACCTCGGACGCGAGCTGCGCGAGCTTGATGGTGCTGATCGGGGTCGTCTCCGCCGGCTTCAGGACGATCGTGCAGCCGGCGGCGAGCGCCGGGCCGATCTTCCAGAGCGCCATCATCAGCGGGTAGTTCCAGGGGGTGATCTGGCCGACCACGCCCACCGGCTCGCGCCTGATGATCGAGGTGCGGCCATCCACGTACTCGCCCGCCGCCGAGCCCTGCATGGTCCGGCCGGCGCCCCCGAAGAAGCGCAGGTTGTCCGCGCCGAACGGGATCTCGTCCTCGAGGAACGCCTGGCGCGGCTTACCGGCGTCGGCGGACTCGAGATCGGCGAGCTCCTCGGCGTGCTCCTCGATCAGGTCCGCGAGCTTCAGCAGCGCCGTGCCGCGCTCGCCCGGCGTGGTCGTGGCCCACGAAGGGAAGGCGCGCTTGGCGGCCTCGACCGCCTTGTTCACGTCATCCTCGTTGGAGAGCGGCATCTCGGCGATCGCCTCGCCGTTCGCCGGGTTGATCACCTCCTCCGTCGCGCCGTCGGCGGCGTCCACGAACTCGCCGTCGATGAAGTTCTGGAGCTTCGTCTTGGTGGCAGTAGCCATTGTGCGGGTCCTCTCCTGGTGCTAGGCGGCGACGCCTAGGACATCCTCAACGGGTGTATACGGCATGCCGGTCCCCTCTGCCACGGCGGGGTGCGTGACCTTGCCGCCGGCCACGTTCACCCCGGGCCGCAGCCCGGGAAGTTTCTCGATCGCGCCCTCGAGCCCGTGGTCGGCGAGTGCGAGCACATACGGGAGGGTCGCGTTGGTGAGCGCGAACGTGGAGGTCACCGGCACGGCCCCGGGCATGTTCGCGACGCAGTAGTGGGTCACCCCGTCCACCTCGTAGACGGGGTCGGAATGTGTGGTCGCGCGCGAGGTCTCGAAGCAGCCGCCCTGGTCGATCGACACGTCCACGAGCACCGCGCGCTTCTTCATCAGGCCGAGCTGGTCGCGCTTGACCACGTATGGCGCGCGGGCGCCGTGGACCAGCACCGCGCCGATCACGAGGTCCGCGCGCGGCAGCATCTCCTCCACGGCGAGCGTCGACGAGTACACGGTCGAGGCGCGCCCGCCGAACGCCACGTCGAGCTCGCGCAGGCGGTCGATGTTGCGGTCGTACACGAACACGTCGGCCTCCATGCCGATCGCGATGAACGCCGCATTCTGGCCGACCACGCCGCCGCCGATGATCATCACGGTTGCGGCGGCCACGCCCGGGACGCCGCCGAGCAGCACCCCGCGTCCCCCGAGCGGGCGCTCGAGGAAGAAGGCGCCCGCCTGGGTAGCGATCTTGCCGGCCACCTCGCTCATCGGCGCCAGCAGCGGCAGCCGGCCCTGCTCGTCCACCACCGTCTCGTAGGCCACGCAGGTGGCCCCGGACTCCGCGAGACCCTTGGTCAGCTCGGGGTCCGGCGCCAGGTGCAGGTACGTGAACAGCAGGTGGTCCGGCCGCAGCATCGCGACCTCCTGCGGCTGGGGCTCCTTCACGCCGAGGATCATCTCCGCCTCGTCGAACACCGACTGCGCGTCCGGGACGATGCGCGCGCCCTGCGCGATGTACTCCTCGTCCGGGATCGTGCTCCCGACGCCGGCCTCGGACTGGATCACCACCTCGTGACCGTTCTCGACGAGCTCCCTCACGCCTGCGGGCGTGAGGGACACGCGGTACTCGTCCGTCTTGATCTCCGTCGGAACCCCGACCTTCATGCCTGTCACGTCCTCCGCTCTAAGTCACTAACTCTCGGGCTCGCAGCGCAAGCCAGAACTCGATCCGGTCGCGGGCATTCGAGAGGTCACGCCCCGTGAGCTGCTCGACCCGCCTGATTCGATAGCGCAGCGTATGCCGGTGGCAGTACAGCTCGCGAGCCGCCTTCTCCCACTGGCCGTTCTGCTCGATGAAAGCCTCCAGCGAACGGATCAGCTCGTCGCCGTACTCGCCGCTCGCGTCCTCGAGCGGGCCGAGCACGCTGTCGCAGTAGAGCCGCAGCGCGTCGTCGTCCTGTAGCGAGAGCAGAAGCTGGAAGGCGCCCAGGTCGCGGTACGACGCCACGGCGGGGGACGAGCCGTTGGCGAGCGCTGCCGCCTCGAGGGCGCAACGCGCCTCGTGGAAGGTGCGCCGCAGCGAGCCCACGGGCGCCGCGCGCGAAGCGGCTGCCCGCAGCGCGCCCTCGCCGGCGATCGCGTCCCTCGCACGGGACGCCAGCGCCACCGTGTCGAGGTCGTCGCGGGCGTCGACCACGGAACACAGCAGGCGGTCGCGCGTGGCCACGAGCGCGCCGACGCCGGCGTCCGCCAGGAAGCGGTCGAGCTCGCCCTCGGCCTGCGGCGCGGGGGCACCGTCCTGGCCGGAGAACACCAGCACCGCGGCGCTGTGGCCGATCCCGAAGGGACGCAGCCGCATGGCCAGCTCCTCCTCGGACAGGCGGCCGGTGAGAGCCTCCGCGAGCACGTCCCCCGCCAGGCGGCGCTCGGTGTCGCGCATCGCGCGCTGGCGCATCAGCTCGAGTGCCACGACGGTCACGGCCTGCTGGAGGATGAGCCGCTCGAAGTCGCCGAGACCCCCGGCGTCGCGCGCGGCCACGAGCCACGCCTGCGGCGCCCCGCGGCCTCGCAGCGACACGGGCAACACGAGCGAGCGGCCCGCGATGTCCGGATGGTCGGGCGCGAACTCGGCGTTCTCCGATGCGCGCGCCGTGCCGGCGCTGAGCTCCTCGCTGCGCCTCACGACCTCCTCGCGGACCTGTTCGAGGGCCGTCTCCGGCACCGGACGCCGGAAGGCCTTGGACGAAATCGTCTCCCCGCGCCCCGAGAGCACGCAGACCGCGCCGCCGGTGGCGGCCGCCAGGGCACGCACCACCTCGTCGAGGCCGCTCTCCTCGAGCACGAGGCGCTCGAGGCGCTTGTGGATCGCGATGCCCCGCTGGAGCACCTCGTACTGCTCGTTCACGAGCCGGGTGAACGCCTTCTCGGTGAGCGCGATGAACGGCAGCTCGTAGGGCACCTCGAACACCGGGAAGCCGAGCTCGCCGGCCTCCTCCACGAGCGCGGCGGGCACCTGCTTGTGGTCGAAGCCCGTCCCGAACCCGAGCCCCGACAGATGGTGCCCCGACAGCAGGCGTGCGAACTGGCGCTGACGCTCGTCCGTGTCGAGCTGGATCCCCGTCGTCAACAGCAGCTCCCCGCCCGACAGCCAGGGCGTCGGGTCGGGAAGCTCGCTGATGTGCACCCAGCGGACGGGGGCGTCCGCCCCCGCGTCCCCGGTCGTGAGCTCGAGCCCCATCTCGGACACGAGCCCTCGCACGGTGAGCATGGGATCAGTGGCGGACGATCCGGTCCCAGGCCTCCGTGAGCACCTGGCGCAGGACCCGATCGATGATCTCGAATTCCTCGCTGTCCGCGATCAGCGGCGGCGAGAGCTGGATCACGGGGTCGCCGCGGTCGTCCGCGCGGCAGATCAGCCCGTTCTTGAAGAGCTCGCCGGACATGAAGCCGCGCAGCAGCTCCTCCCCCTCCTCGTCCGTGAAGCTCTCCTTGGTCTCCTTGTCCTTGACGAGCTCGAGCGCCTGGAAGTACCCGGCGCCCCGCACGTCGCCCACGATCGGCAGGTCCTCCTTCAGCTTCTCGAGCATGCCGCGGAACTCGCCCTCCTTCTCGAGCACGTGCCCGCAGAGGTCCTCGCGCTCGAAGATGTCGAGGTTCGCGAGGGCCACGGCCGCGGACACCGGGTGCCCGCCGAACGTGATCCCGTGGGTGAAGTTCCTCGTATCGGACATGAACGGGTCCGCCACGCGGTCGGACACGATCACGGCGCCCATCGGCGAGTACGAGGAGGTCAGCCCCTTCGCCGTCGTGATGACGTCCGGCAGGACGTTGAAGCGCTCGACGCCGAAGTAATGCCCGAGGCGACCCCAGGAGCAGATCACCTCGTCGGCTATCAGCAGGACCTCGTGCTTGTCGCAGATCTCGCGCACGCGCTGCCAGTAGCCGTCCTGCGGCACGAAGCAGCCGCCGGAGTTCTGCACCGGCTCGAGGATCACAGCAGCGACCGTGTCCGGACCCTGGAACTCGATCGCGTGCTCGATCTGGTCTGCGGCCCAGAGCGGATCGCGGTCCTCCGACCAGCGGTAGGAGTTCGTGTTCGGCACGTGGAAGGCGCCCGGGACGAGCGGCTCGAACGGCGTACGGAGCGGCGTGATGCCCGTGATCGAGATCGCGCCGAAGGTCGTGCCGTGGTAGGCCGTCTCGCGCGCGATGATCTTCGTCTTGTTCGGGTTGCCGGTGAGCTTGTGGTACTGGCGCGAAAGCTTCCAGGCGGACTCGACGGCCTCGGAGCCGCCCGAGGTGAAGAACACGCGGTTGAGGTCGCCCGGAGCGAGGTTCGCGATCCGCTCGGCCAGCTCGATCGCCTTCGGGTGCGCGTAGCTCCAGTTCGTGTAGAAGCCGAGCTGCTTCGCCTGCTCGGCGGCGGCCTCGCCCAACTCGGCGCGGCCGTGGCCGGCGTTCACGCAGAAGAGCGCGGAGAGGCCGTCGAGGTAGCGCTTGTCGTGCTCGTCGTAGACGTACGAGCCCTCGCCGCGCACGATGATCGGAATCTCATGCTCGTCGTCGTACGCGCCCATCCTGGTGAAGTGCATCCAGAGATGGCGACGTGCCTTCTCCTGGAGCGGGCTTGCGGCCCCCGCATGGGGCTCGTAGACCGTCTCGGGTGTGGTTGCCACTGCTTCTCCTCAGAAATCGACGACGTCTAGACGCAATGGACAACGGTATCGCGTTCTTGGAGCGACACAAGGGCGCGGGGAGTGAAAGGCCGCATTGCCGCGTGCTCCATTCCGTCCAATTAAGCCACGGTGTTTTCGGCATTCCGCCTCTTGTCATAGATACGGTTCGGACATAGGTTGCCGACCAGCATGAGCCAGGAGGTCCAAACGGGCGCCGACACGCCGAGCGTCCGGCTCGAGCGTGTGACGAAGCGCTTCGGCGACTTCACGGCTGTGCGCGAAATGGAGCTCGACATCCCGCGCGGCCAGTTCTTCACGATGCTCGGCCCGTCGGGCTGCGGAAAGACGACGACGCTGCGCATGATCGCGGGCTTCGAGGACCCGAGCGAGGGCCGCGTGCTGCTGTCGGGCGAGGACGTCACGAGCCTGCCAGCCTTCAGGCGTCCCACCAACACGGTGTTCCAGAGCTACGCGCTGTTCCCGCACCGCAGCGTCGAGAAGAACGTGGCCTTCGGCCTCGAGCGCCAAAAGGTCGACCGCGGCGAGATCCGGCGCCGCGTGGGCGAGGAGCTCGAGCGCGTGGGCCTCGCCGCCGAGGCCAAGCGCAAGCCCGCCCAGCTATCCGGCGGCCAGCAGCAGCGCGTTGCCCTCGCGCGCGCGCTCGTGAACAGGCCCGAGGTCCTCCTGCTCGACGAGCCACTCGGCGCGCTCGACCTGAAGCTCCGCAAGCAGCTCCAGGTGGAGCTGAAGCGGATCCAGCGCGACGTGGGCATCACGTTCGTCTACGTGACCCACGATCAGGAGGAGGCGCTCACCATGTCCGACCGCATCGCGGTCATGAACAGGGGCGTGGTCGAGCAGGTGGCGGACCCCGAGACGGTCTACGAGCGCCCCGGCACCACCTTCGTCGCCGGCTTTATCGGCGTCTCGAACCTGATGCCCGGCGAGGTGGTCTCGAGCAACGGCGCCGGCACGCAGATGCGCCTGGACGCCGGGCCCACCGTGAAGGCGCTCGACTCGGGCGGCGTCAAGACTGGAGAGCGCGCCCACGCCGTGGTGCGCCCGGAGAAGCTCGAGCTTCAGCAGGCCGGGACCCCGGCGGAGGGCGACCGCCCCACCGTGGAGGGCCAAGTGGAGAGCTCGCTGTACCTGGGCACAGCCACGCAGATGGTCGTGAAGCTTGGAGACGGCACGCGCATGACAGTGCTGGTGCCGAATGCCGACGCAGGGGCGCGCCGCGATCTGCCGGCGGCCGGAGATGCGGCCAGGTTGAGCTGGTCGGACGAGAACATCCACATCGTGAGGGAAGGACAGGGAGACAGTGACGCCGAGTAACGAAGATCTGGAGCGCCAGTTCGAGCGCCTGCTGCGCAACCCGCTCACGCGGCGACGCATCCTCCAGCGCGGTGCGGCCGGAGCGCTGAGCGCCTCGGCGCTCGCCTACCTGGCGGCGTGCGGCACCGACGAGCCATCGGGCGGCGGGGAGGAGTCCGAGGAGGCCAAGGCCATCCCCAAGGGCGAGATCGCGGACGCGCTGTACTTCGCCAACTGGCCGGCGTACATCGACGAGGAGCGTTCCGCGCTGAAGAGCTTCCAGGAGAAGCACGGGACCAAGATCAAGTACGTCGAGGAGATCAACGACAACACCGAGTTCTTCGGAAAGGTCCGCCAGCAGTACGACCAGGGCCAGTCCGGCGGGCGCGACATCCACGTGGTTACGGACTGGATGGCGGCGCGCATGATCCGGCTCGGCTACGTCCAGAAGTTCGACAAGTCGGCGATGCCGACCGCGAACGCCAACCTGATCGAGCGGCTCAAGTCACCGCCGTTCGACCCGCAGCGCGAGTTCTCGATGCCGTGGCAGTCGGGCCTGACGGGAATCATCTATCGCAAGGACCTGGTGAAGCGCGAGCCGAAGTCGGTCGACGACCTGTTCGATCCCGCCTACAAGGGCAAGGTCACGATGCTGACCGAGATGCGCGACACGGTCGGCCTCGTCGCCGCCTGGCAGGGCGCCGACCCTGAGAAGGCGAGCGCCGACGAGTTCATGAAGGCGATCGACAAGGTCCAGGAGGGCGTGGACTCCGGTCAGATCCGCGGCTTCACCGGCAACGAGTACATCAAGGACGTCCCGAAGGGCGACTCGGTCGTGATCTTCGGCTGGTCCGGCGACGCCGTGCAGCTCAAGGCCGACAACCCAGACATCGAGTTCGTCCTGCCGGAGAGCGGCGGCATGTTGTGGACGGACAACATGCAGATCCCGGTCGGCGCACCGGAGCCCTTCACGGCCGAGAAGTTCATCGACTACGTCTACCAGCCCGAGGTCCAGGCCCCGATCGAGGCGTACATCAACTACATCTGCCCGGTGGACGGGGTCAAGGAGGTCATCGCGAAGACGGACAAGGAGCTCGCTGAGAACCAGCTGATCTTCCCGGACCCCGCCTTCCTCGAGAACACGCACATCTTCAAGGGCCTGTCGCCGGAGGAGGAGCGCGAGCTGGACGACGCGTTCCAGCAGGTGATCGGCGCCTAGGCTCCCGGGGACTCGCGCGATGTCGGCCCGGCTCCGAAAGGCAGCGCTTCCGTATCTGCTGCTCCTTCCGGGGCTGGGCTGGTTGCTGCTCTTCTTCGCGGTTCCGCTGGTGATCATGTTCCTGGAGTCGCTGAAGACGGGCACGATCGACACTGGCTTCACGCTCACCTGGGAGTTCTCGAACTACACGGACGCGCTGTCGGACTACAGGGAGCAGTTCCTGCGCTCGTTCGAGTACGCGGGGCTCGCGACGCTGATCGCGCTTCTGATCGGCTACCCGCTCGCGTACGTGATCGCGTTCCGCGGCGGGCGCTACCGGAACGCCCTGCTGCTGCTCGTGATCGTGCCGTTCTTCGTGACCTACCTGATCCGCACGCTGTCCTGGGAGACGATCCTGTCGGACTCCGGTCTCGTGGTGAACACGCTCCAGACGATCGGGATCGTCGCCGACGACGGCCGCCTGCTCGACACGACGGTCTCGGTGGTGGCGGGCATCACCTACAACTACCTGCCGTTCATGGTCCTGCCGCTCTACGCGAACCTCGAGCGCATCGACGGGCGGATGCTCGAGGCGGGCTACGACCTCTATGGCCGCCGCCGCGACGTGTTCCTGCGCGTGACGCTGCCGCTCTCGATGCCCGGCGTGGTGGCGGGCACGCTGCTCACGTTCATCCCGGCAGCGGGCGACTTCATCAACGCTGAGCTGCTCGGCACGCCGCGGCAGTTCATGATCGGCAACGTGATCCAGTCGCGCTACCTCGAGGTGGCCGACTACCCGACCGCGGCGGCGCTCTCGTTCCTGCTGATGGCGTTCATGCTGATCATCGTCCTGATCTGGGCGCGCATCGCCGGCACCGAGGCGCTGCTCGGCACCGAGGGTGAGCGCAGATGACCCTCCGGCGCCGCGGGCTCGATTGGCTGCTGAACGCGTACGCCGGGCTCGCGCTGATCTACCTGCTGGTCCCGATCGCGATCATCATCGTCTTCTCGTTCAACAACCCGCGCGGGCGCTTCAACTTCATCTGGCAGGAGTTCAGCTTCGAGGCCTGGAAGGACCCGTTCGGGGTGCCGGGCATCGGAGATGCACTGCGCAACTCGCTGGAGATCGCCGTGCTGTCGACGATCGGCGCCACCGTTCTCGGGACGCTCACGGCGCTCGCGCTCGTGCGCTACGAGTTCAGGGGCCGCGCGCCGATCAACTTCTTCATCTTCATCCCGCTGGCCACGCCTGAGGTGGTGCTGGGCGCCGCGCTGCTCTCCAACTTCCTCAACCTGGGCACCCCTCAGCTCGGCTTCTCGACCATCCTGATCGCGCACGTCATGTTCAACCTCTCGTTCGTGGTGATCACCGTGCGCTCGCGGCTGATCGGGTTCGACCGCTCGCTCGAGGAGGCGGCCCAGGACCTCGGCGCCACGCCGTGGGAGACGTTCCGGCTCGTGACGCTTCCGCTGATCATGCCGGGCGTGGTCTCGGCGGCGCTGCTCGCGTTCGCGCTCTCGATCGACGACTTCGTCATCACCTACTTCAACAACGGGTCCACGATCACGTTCCCGCTCTTCATCTGGGGCGCCGCGCGCGTGGCGATCCCGCCGCAGATCTACGTGATCGCCACGATGATCTTCCTGTTCACGGTGGCCATGATGATCCTCACCGTCTGGCAGCAGCGCCGCGCCGAGAAGTTGGCGTCCGTGAGGCCGGACGAGCCGGACCTGGCTCCCCCGGGGCCGGTCGGAGAGCCGGCGCCCGCGTGACCACCGCGCAGCGCGCCCAGCTTGCCGGGCTGATCGCCCGCGAGCGCGAGACGTACGAGCACGACCACGCGCGCTCGCACGAGCTGCACAAGCAGGCGCGCGGCAGCCTGCTGGCCGGCGTGCCGATGTCGTGGATGGCGATGTGGGTGGGAGGCTTTCCGCTCTACCTCGACCGCGCCCGCGGCGCCACGATCGTGGACGTGGACGGCCACGACTACGCGGACTTCTGCCTCGGGGACACGGGCGCCATGGCCGGCCACTCGCCCGAGCCGACGATCAGGGCGATCGCCGGGATCGAGGGGATCACCACGATGCTCCCGACCGAGGATGCCGCGTGGGTGGGCACCGAGCTGGCGCGCCGCTTCGGCCTCCCGTACTGGCAGTTCGCGCTCACAGCCACGGACGCGAACCGCTGGATGATCCGCATGTGCCGCCACGTGACCGGCCGGCCTCGGATCGCCGTCTTCAACTGGTGCTACCACGGCTCGGTCGACGAGGCGTTCGTGACGCTCGACGAGCAGGGCGTCGCCCGCGCTCGCGAGGGGCTGGTTGGCCCGCCGCTCGATCCCACCGAGACCACGCGGGTCGCGGAGTTCAACGACCTCGACTCGGTGGAGCGCGTTCTCGACCACGGCGACGTGGCCTGCCTGCTGATGGAGCCCGCGCTCACCAACATCGGGATCGTGCTGCCGGAGCCCGGTTTCATGGACGCCGTGCGGGAACTCTGCACGAGCCGCGGCACGCTGCTGATCATCGACGAGACCCACACGCTCTCTGCCGGGCCCGGCGGGTGCACGGCCGCCTGGGGGCTCCAGCCGGACGCGGTCACGCTCGGGAAGTCGATCGGCGGCGGCGTGCCGATCGGCACCTACGGCGTGAGCGCCGAGCTGGCCGAGCGGATCGCCGGGCAGGAGGACGCCGACTACGAGGACACAGGGGGTGTGGGCGGCACGCTTGCCGGCAACGCGCTCTCGCTCGCGGCGGCGCGCGCCACGCTCGGCGAGGTGCTCACCGACGAGGCGTTCGAGCGCATGATCGCGCTGCGCGAGCGCTTCGTGGCGGGAGTCGAGGGCGTGCTGGCAGAGCACGGCGTGCCGTGGTCGATCCTGTCGCTGGGCGCGCGCTGCGAGTACCGCTTCATCGCCGAGCCGCCGCGCACCGGCGCCGAGTCGGCAGCCGCCGACGACCCGGAGCTCGAGGAGTACCTTCACCTCTACCTCTTGAACCGCGGCGTGCTGATCACCCCCTTCCACAACATGGCGTTGATGTGCCCGGCCACGACGGAGGAGCAGGTGGACCGTCACACCGAGGTCTTCGGCGCAGCGGTGGCAGAGCTCTCCGCGTGAGCAGCTACGAGCGCATCGCCGAGCTCCCGCTGGAGGTCGAGTCGCTCTCCTTCGAGGGGCTCGAGCTCGAGTTCAGCGAGCAGTTCACGCGCGCCACCACGCTGATCCAGCTGCGCGGCCCGGGCGGCGAGACGGGCGTCGGCGAGGACGTGGTCTACGA
>Ga0075420_100003197_pt1 | contig 14270 bp, 13 predicted proteins | sample SoiMetdeltSBSDD4_FD_75296 | JGI IMG/M metagenome (GOLD analysis project Ga0075420, IMG submission 75296) | Bulk soil microbial communities from a Populus tree surrounding site in Tennessee, USA - Soil MetaG P. deltoides SBSDD4 | ecosystem: Environmental > Terrestrial > Soil > Tree plantation... | reverse complement strand
TAGCCACCACGAGCGCACCATTCGCACCTTGCCCAGCGTGCCCGAGGCGACGAGCTTACTGCCTTCCTGATAAAGGTCGTAACTGCGCCGCTGCATGCCCACTTGAACGATGTTCTTCGAACGCTTCTCGGCGTCCATGAGCTCGACGCCTTCTTCGGGCGTCCTGCACAGAGGCTTTTCCACGTAGACGTCTTTGCCCGCCGCCAGCGCGTCGAGAACCATGCGATGGTGCCAGTGTTCCGGTGTGGCAATAAGCACGGCCTCGATCGACTTGTCTTCGAGCAACTGTTTGTAGTTGCGGTACGCCTTTGCCGAAACGCCATTCTGCGCCTTCGAAGCTGCCGACAGACCCCTTTCCAGATTTGGCTCGTACACGTCGCAGATTGCGCCGACCTGCAGGTTTGCATCCTTCTGGAACACGCCCATCACGAACGTCCCGCGGCCCCCGGCCCCGATCACGCCCAAACGGATTCTGTCGCCCGGTGCGGCGTATAGCGCCGGGCCGGAAGCGCTCATCAAAAATATGCGCCGTGTCGTGTTCATGGATTCCGGATCCAGTCTATCGCCGATCGTTCAAAAACCTGTTGACAGTACCTGGCTTTCTGTACATAATCAAATTGTTATATAACAAACTGGTGATTATGCAGACTCAGAGCCTGGACGCCACCTTTGCCGCGCTGGCCGATCCCACCCGGAGGGCCATCCTGGCCCGTCTCGCATCAGGCGAGGCGACGGTGAACGAACTCGCCGAACCATTTGCGATCAGCCAACCCGCGATTTCCAGGCACCTCAAGGTCCTCGAGCGCGCTGGCCTCATCTCGCACGGCCGCGACGCGCAACGCCGCCCTCGCCGCCTTGAAGCCAAGCCGCTCGCCGAAGCGACCGAATGGTTGGAAAACTACCGCCAGTTTTGGGAGCAGAGATTCCAGCAACTCGATACGTTGCTCGACGAACTGAAAGCCCTGAACAGGAAACCGAAGGTTCGAACCGCGAAAGGATAGCCCGATGAAGAGTCCAGGAACACTCACGGTCGCAGCTCACGGGGACCGTGAAATCGTTATGTCGCGCGTCTTCGACGCACCGCGTCATCTTGTCTTTGAAGCCAACACGAAGCCCGAATTGCTCAAGCGCTGGCTCGGCGTGCGCGGCGGCTGGACGCTCAAAGTCTGCGAAGTCGATTTGAAAGTGGGCGGCGCGTACCGCTACGTGTGGTGGAAGGAGTCCGCCGGTTTGGAAATGGGCTGTGGCGGCGTATTTCGCGAGATCGCCGCGCCGGAGCGGATCGTTTGCACCGAGGTCTTCGACGACCCTTGGTACGAGGGAGAGTGCGTGAACACCACCGTGCTCACCGAGCAGGGCGGGGCGACTACGCTCACCGTGACGATGAGCTTCGAATCGCGCGAGGCTCGCGATGGCGTGCTCCGGTCGCCGATGGAGCGCGGAGTCGCCGAAAGCTACAACATGCTCGATGAGCTGTTGAAGGTGCCGGCTTAGTGCCGGGCATCATGCAGGACGTCGTGCGCGCCGCGGTAGCGTCTCTCGAACAGATGAGCACGCGGAAGGACCGCGATAATCTCGCCCGTTTCGGCATCAACGCGAAGAATGCGCTGGGCGTCTCCATGGCCAACGTGCAAGTGCTGGCAAAGCGTTTGGGTACAAGCCATGAGCTCGCCGCTGCGTTGTGGGAAACCGGCTGCTACGAGGCGCGCATGGTCGCCTCGTTTGTCGACGATCCCGCGCTGGTCACGCCCGCGCAGATGGAGCGCTGGTGCCGCGACTTCGACAACTGGGGCATCGTCGACACGGTGTGCTTCAAGCTTTTCGATCGCGTGCCGCATGCGTGGGCGAAGGTTGAGCCATGGAGCAAGAAGAAGGGTGAATTCCAAAAGCGGGCGGCCTTTGCGTTGCTTGCCAGTCTCGCTCTTCACGACAAGAAAGCCGGCGACGAGCAGTTCTTGCGCTGCCTGCCGCTGATCGAACAGGCCGCGGGAGACGGCCGCAACTTCGTCAAAAAGGGCGTCAGTTGGGCGCTGCGCTCCATCGGATTGCGCAGTCCGGCGCTGCGCGCCGCGTCATCGGAGCTGGCCGAACGGCTGGCAGCGTCGGAAGAACCTTCGGCGCGCTGGCTCGGCAAGGAGGCTCTCCGCGAATTCAAGAAAAAAGGAAAGCAGAAGAAATGAAAAACACGGGTACTTTGAAAGTCACCACGCCCACGGACCGTGAAGTGGTCCTTACGCGCGTGTTTGACGCGCCACGCCAATTGGTTTATGACGCCTTCTCGAAGCCCGAGTTGCTGAAGCGCTGGTTCGGGCCGCGCGGATGGTCGCTCGTGGTATGCGAAGTCGACCATCGTGTCGGCGGCAGCTTCCGCTTTGTGATGCGCGGTCCCGATGGAAAGGACATGGGCATGCGTGGCGTCTATCGCGAGATCGTTCCGCCCGAGCGCTCGGTTCACATGGAGTCGTTCGACGATTACCCGGGTGAATCGCAGGTCACCGCCGTCTTCACCGAGCAAGATGGCAAAACAACGCTCACTGCTACCGTGCTCTATCCCTCCAAAGAGGTTCGCGACGCCGTGATCCAGATGGGAATGGAAGACGGGGCCGCGGAAAGTTACGACAAGCTGGCCGAACTGCTGGCGGCAAACTAGCCAACCGATCGCTGGAGACTCTTCATGGTCCTAACAAAGAACGAACTCATCTCCGCATTGAATGGCGAAGTGCGCCTCCTGCTCCATCTCGCTTCAAAGGTCGACCCAGCGAAGCTCGACTACCGCCCCACCGCGAAACAGCGCAGCACTCTCGAACTGCTGCAGTACATGACGCTCGTGGGCCCAATCCATCTGCGCGCCACACTCTCGCCCCGGTTCGACATGGACGCCTGGAAGCGAGCCTGGACCGAAGGCGAGGCCAAGGCTACGATGCTCACTTTGGAGAAGGCCAAAGAGTCCATTGCCCGACAGCCAGCCCTCTTCGCCGAACTCCTCGGCCCAGCCTCCGACGACGACTTCCGCGCCGAAATCGAACTCTTCGGCCACAAGGCGAGCCGCGGCTCGTGGACGGTGTCCCTGGTGCTCAACCACTACGCCGCCTATCGCATGCAGTTGTTCCTCTATCTGAAGGCCTCCGGCCGCGAGGAACTAAACACGCTGAATCTCTGGGCAGGCGTGGATGGGGCCATGTAAGGCATCCGTCCGCGTGACAGGCCTCGCAGTTTCCGATAGGCAGGGAAAGTAGGGCTTAAATGATGGAAGTGCCATTCACACCTGATGTGCAGGCCAAGCTCGATGAGATGGCCCGCGAGACTGGCCGTGCAAGCTCCGAACTTATTGAGGATGCTTTGATCGGATACTTTGACGAATTGGCTCACGCGCGGGAAACGCTGGATCGCCGCTTTGGTGCATGAGTACGTGATTGCCTACCCACCCGGATCGGCAACCCTTGTGGGTCGTCGCGGTCTTCCACGGGCGCCACAGTCTTCGCTTGATGGCCGCGATACTCAGGGGAAGAGAATAACCCCGGTCTTACGGCACCACCTCCGTAGGTCTGACCTGCCGTCATGCTAGCTCCCGCGCCCTCCACTCGCCTTACCAATGAAGAGGAACTGTACTGGCTCGCGCTCCGCCTGGTGCACGGACTCGGCCCGGTGCGCACCATTCCGCTGTTGGATGCGTACCAGACGCCGCAGGCGATTTTCCGGGCATCGGTCTCCGAGCTCGAAGACCACGGGCTTTCCGGCGGCGTTGCACGAAGCCTGATCAGCGGCTGCACCTTCGAAGACGCGGCCCAACAGCAGCAGAAGATGCGGGAGCAGGGCGCCATTCTCCTTCCTTTCGGCTATCCGGGCTACCCCGCCGTTCTTGCCAACATCGCCGACCCGCCTATCGTCCTGTTCGCCAAGGGCCGCACGGAGCTGCTGCCGGGCGTGCTGGTCGCCATGGTTGGAACGCGCCGCCCGACACTCTATGGGGTCAACGTCACCGAGCGCCTGTCGGCCGACCTTGCCAAGGCAGGCGCCGTGATTGTCTCTGGCATGGCCCGCGGTGTCGACACCTGCGCTCACAAGGCCGCCCTCAGCATGAGCGGTGGCACGGTGGCCGTCTTTGGATCGGGTATCGACCACATCTATCCCTCCGAGAACAGGCGGCTTGCCGAAGACATCGCAACGCGCGGGCTGATTCTTTCTGAATTTCCGATGGGCTCACCTGCCCATCCCCAGAACTTCCCGCTGCGCAATCGCATCGTCAGCGGCATTAGCTACGCCGCCGTAATTGTCGAAGGCGCTCAATATTCCGGCTCGGCCATTACCGCCCGGACAGCCATGGAGCAGGGGCGTGAGGTCTATGCCGTGCCGGGACCCATTACATCCCGGATGAGCTGGGTCCCCAACCTATTAATCAAGCAGGGTGCGCGCCTGCTGCAGGATGCCGAGGACCTGCTTTCCGACCTCCCTGACCACCTCCGCCAGACCCTGCTGGGCCAGATCACGAACCCCGACACACCTCCTAAACAAGAGATAGATATGGACTTACGCTTCGGTCCAAGCGCCCCCCTGGCCAAAGCTCTAGTTCAAGCGGTAAACGTGAACGTGGGCGTCAAGCTCGACTCCCTGTTCGAATCCTTGGAGGGGTACTCGCCATCAGAGATAGTGGCCACGCTGTTCGAGCTGGAGCTCGCCGGCATGGTACGGCAACTCCCCGGAAAACAGTTTGCTAGAGTGTGGTAGGTAACCGCGCCGGAGGACCGGCAATCCATGCCGGTTGACTGAAATGCTACCTTCATGGAGTCAGTCTCTTCTGCCTGGACTCTGTCCGGGCGATGAGCCGGCAGGCCCGAAAGGAACATCATTACTCTCTCATGAGCAAGTCTCTCGTCATTGTCGAATCGCCGGCAAAGTCGAAAACCATCGCCAAGTACCTCGGCAAGGACTACATTGTCATGGCCTCCCTGGGGCACGTCAAAGACTTGCCCAAGAAGGACCTCTCTGTCGACGTCGATGGCGACTTCACCCCACGCTATGAGGTGATCGAAGGCAAGCGCAAGCTGATCCAGGAATTGAAACAGGCCGCCAAGGGCGCCGATTCCATCTACCTCGCCGCTGACCCTGACCGGGAAGGCGAAGCCATCTGCTTCCACCTGATGGAGGAGCTCGGCGGCAGCGGGAAAAAGGGCGGCGGGGCCAAAGTGTACCGCGTCATGTTCAACGAGATTACGGCGCCGGCCATCCGCCGGGCGTTTGAAAATCCCGGCCAGGTGAACACGAACCTGGTGGACGCGCAGCAGGCGCGCCGTGTCCTTGACCGTATTGTCGGCTACAAAATCTCCCCGCTGCTGTGGGACAAGGTCCAGCGCGGTCTATCCGCCGGCCGTGTTCAGACCGTCGCCCTGCGCCTGATCGTCGACCGCGAACGCGAGATTCGCGCCTTCAATCCGGAAGAGTACTGGACGATCGACGTCAGCCTGAACGCCAAGAAGCCGCCGGTTCTCACGGCGCGCCTGGCGAAAAAGAATGGCGAAAACTTCAAGATCGGCAGCGCGGATGAGTCCAACGCGGTGCTGGCCGCCATCGATGGCGCCGAGTACACGGTTCAAGCCGTCGGCACCAAAGAGAAACGCCGCAATCCAGTGCCGCCTTTCATTACCTCGACGCTGCAGCAGGAGTCGGCACGCAAGCTTCGCTTCTCGGTGAAGCGCACGATGGGCCTCGCCCAGCGACTGTATGAAGGCGTCGAGATGGGCCCCGAAGGCCTGGTCGGTCTCATCACGTATATGCGTACCGATTCCGTGCGGGTCTCCGAATCGGCGCTCGACGACGTGCGCGACTTCATTCCGAAACGCTACGGCGACGCCTACTTGCCCGCCAAGCCGAACTTCTACAAGGGGAAGAAGGACGCCCAGGACGCCCACGAAGCAATCCGCCCCTCTTCGGTCGCCATCACTCCCGACGTGGCCCAGAAGTACCTTTCCGACGACGAAATCAAGTTGTACCGGCTCATTTGGACGCGCTTTGTCGCCAGCCAGATGACGCCCGCCGTCTTCGACCAGACAACCATTGACGTCAACGCCCCCGGCAAGGACGACGCGAACTACATGTTCCGCGCCACCGGATCAGTGCCCAAGTTCGATGGCTTCCTCGCCGTTTATCAGGAGGGCAAGGACCAGAAGGACGAAGAGGACGAGGAGTTGAAGCACAAACTCCCGCTCGTCGAGCAGGGAGAGGTGCTGCGGTTCAAGTCAATCCTTCCCGAACAACATTTCACGGAGCCGCCCCCGCGTTTCAACGAAGCGACGTTGGTGAAAGAGCTTGAGGCCGACGGCGTAGGACGGCCGTCCACCTATGCTTCCATCCTTTCGACGATCCAGGACCGCGGCTACGTCAAAAAAGAGGGCGGCAAGTTTAGCCCGACGGAGCTGGGCTTTGTCGTCACCGACCAGCTCGTAAAGAGCTTCGATGACATCTTCGACGTGCGCTACACGGCGCGTATGGAGCAAGAGCTCGACGAGATCGAAGAGGGCAAGATCGACTGGCGCTCGGCCATGCGCGAGTTCTACGACAAGTTCAACATCGATCTGGAACGCGCCGGCTCGACGATGGAAAACATCAAGCGCATGGAAAAGCCCACCGGCTTGACCTGCGAAAAGTGCGGGAAGCCGATGGTGTTGCGTTGGGGCAAGCATGGGACCTTTGTGGGCTGCTCCGGCTACCCCGATTGCACCAACACGCGCGAGCCATCGCCCGACATGGTCGAGGGCGCTGGGGTCGAGATCACCGAGCAGGACGAGGACGTCTACTGCGAAAACTGCGGCCGCGTGATGGTGCTCAAGAAAGGGCGCTTCGGGCAGTTCCTGGCCTGTTCCGGTTATCCGGACTGCAAAACGACGAAGCAACTGGGCGCGCAGGAGCAACAGAAGAAGGCCGACGTTCCGCTCGACGAGAAATGCCCGACCTGCGGCAACAACCTCGTGATGAAGTACGGCCGTTTCGGGGAATTCACCGCCTGCTCGAACTACCCGACCTGCAAGTACGTGAAGCAGAAGACCATCGGCGTGAAATGCCCGCAGTGCGGCGAAGGCGAGATCATTGAACGGCGCTCCAAGCGCGGTAAGACGTTTTTCGGCTGCAACCGCTATCCGGATTGCGACTTCGTCGCCTGGTCGCGGCCAATCCCGGAGAAGTGCCCGTCATGCGCCTCGCCGTACCTGGTCGAAAAGCGCCTCAAGAAGGGCAATTTCGCGGCGTGCCCGAACAAGGAATGCAAGTACACGCGCGATCTCACGCCGGAAGAGGTAGGGGCGCCGGTGGCATAGGATCGCCCGTACCGCCTAGAACAGACTGATCACGTCCAGGATGGCGCTCGTCGCTCGCCCGATGATCAGCGCCTTGCCGTCCAGGAAAATGCGGTCGCAGCCGCAATCGGGCGGAAGCGGCGGCAAGCGGCGCACGAGCACGTCGGGAAACGGACTGATCTTCTTCTGCAATCCCGGTGGGAGGGTTCCGTTCCGGCGAAGTTGTTTCTGCAATCCCGGCGGAAGCTCGCCGCGTTTGGCAAGTCCCGGCGGCAGACCACTCGGGCCGGTTGTGCGCACCCACTCCTGGATGATGCGGCGGTCCGAATCGCCAAACACAACCGACACCGAAACAGCGGTTCCGCCACCGCCTCCGCTCTTTCCCGATTTGCCTTGGCCCTTGCCCTTGCCTTGGGCGGCATGAGCCATCGTCGCCACGAGCAAAGCGGCCACCAGAACTGTGATCTTCATGGATGCGGACCTCCCTTCGGATTAGATCACACCAGCACCGGGCAGCACCTCGGTCGGATGCAGTACACCATCGTCATTTTTATCTAATGTTTTCAGCGCATCCACACTAATCGCGCGCTCAGTGGCCGAGATCTCATCGTCATGATCCGCGTCCAGAGCGTTCAGGACGGGATGGAAGCTCAAAGACTCGCCATAGGAGAGTCCGCATTCCACCGCATCTAACTTTCCATCGTGGTTCTTGTCCAACGTCACGAGTAGAGTGGGCGCTTTGAGAATCTCCGCAGCCGAGAGGGTGCGGTCGTGATCGGTATCGAGAATTGCCAGAACGCGAATCACGGAAAAGTAGAGGCCGGCGATCGCATACAGCCGATCCTGGCCGGGACTCCGCATCTCGACCTCTTCCGTTGGCGCCGACTCCGTAACCGCCCGATCCATGGGAAGAAAAACCGGAGGCGCATACCTTGTGCCAAACAACGTTTTGGGAAATCTTGTGTTTCTGCCGATCGCAAACACCATCAGTGCCAGCAGAACAAATGTCACGACCGCGCCATTGATTAGGGCGCTGCGGCGGGGAAGCGCGTCGTCGATGATGTGGAACGCGGGCCCGGCCGTGACATGGCCGGCGGAATGGCCTACCGCATGCCCACGCGGCTGTGGCCGCAGCCACCGCTGCCGAATCAATGAGACCAGTGCATCGGCGAGCAACGACGCTCGGCGGCCCCGCGATCCGGCGTCGTCGAATATCTCCGTCATATCCTCGCCGAAGCGTTCGCGGAAGTGGCGCGGATGGAGGCCAATCAGCCAGACGTAGAGCGTCCTCATGCCGGGGCCGTCCTTGTCTTGGTGCTTCCCAATCGCAAACGTCCGTCGCGCACGACCCCTTCCAATCGCGCGATTTCCTCGCGTAGCACCCCGCGTCCCAGCGAGGATAACCTGTAATACCGCCGCCGCGAATCTTCGCCGCCAGCACGCTTTACCTCTTCAACCAAGCCCTCGCCGAGAAGCCTTTGCAGGTTGTCGTAGAGCGTGCCCGGACCCAGCTTGTAGCAACCACCGGACTGCCGTTCCACTTCCTGCATGATTCCGTAGCCATGCAACTCCTCGCCAGCCAGCGCCAGCAGAATGTGGAGGGTGGCGGGAGCCAAAGGGAGCCGCTCGCTGTGCTTCTTCGTCATAGTCGGAATCCGTTATATCAGAATCCGACTAAGCTGTCGAGGCCGTCCCTTCTTCCTTGCGCCCACTCTTCGCAATCCGCCATCATGAGGGAACTACTCAAGACTCACATGACAGCCGAACGTCAGCGCATCGAAGACGCTTCACGCCGCGACCGACACTGGCGCCGCTGGGGTCCCTATCTTTCCGAACGCCAGTGGGGCACCGTGCGCGAAGACTATTCGTCCAACGGCACGGCCTGGGAGTATCTACCGCACGACCATGCTCGCTCGCGCGCCTACCGCTGGGGGGAAGACGGACTCTGCGGCTGGAGTGACAATCACCAGCGTCTCTGTTTCGCCATCGCTTTGTGGAATGGACGCGATCCGATTCTCAAGGAACGCCTTTTCGGGGTGACGGGCAACGAAGGCAATCACGGCGAAGACGTCAAAGAGCTCTACTACTATCTCGACGCCACGCCCACTTATTCCTACGCCCGCGCGCTCTACAAATATCCGCAGCGTGAATTTCCCTACGCCTGGCTGCTCTCGGAGTCGATTCGACGCGACAAGAGCGAACCAGAGTTTGAAATTCTCGATACTGGAGTCTTCAGTGACGACCGCTACTGGGATGTCTACACTGAATTCGCCAAGCTAGACCCAGACGACATCTCCATTCGCATCACGGTCATCAACCGTGGGCCTGAAACGGCGACGCTCCACCTGCTTCCTACCCTGTGGTTTGCCAACACGTGGTCGTGGGACAACTCGACACCCAAGGCAGCGCTGCATGCCGCCTCGCCCGGCGTCGTTCACTCCACGCACCCCGCGCTCGGCGTATTTGATTTCTGGTTGGAGGGCGATCCTGCGCTCTGGTTCACCGAAAACGACACCAACGTCAACCGCCTCTACAACTGGTCGCAGCGCGGTCCATTCAAGGACGCCTTCCACGACCTCGTCATCCATGGCAACTCGAATGCGGCCCGGCGCGATGGCGGCACGAAGGCTTGCGGCTGGTATCAACTGGCCATTCCCGCGGGCGAGTCGCGTGTCGTTCGCGCGCGCCTCGCGCCACAACTGTCGCCGCTCGACATGGATGCGCTCTTTTCGCAGCGCATCGCGGAAGCCAACGAGTTCTACTCGTTCCAGCCGGCGAGTCTCACCAACGATGCACGCTCCGTCCAACGCCAGGCGTTTGCCGGCCTGTTGTGGTCAAAGCAGCACTACAACTATGTGGTTGATCAGTGGCTGAAGGGCGATCCGTCACAGCCCCCTCCGCCCGCCGAACGCCTTGGCGCCCGCAACAAATCGTGGACGCATCTTTATATCGACAACGTTCTCACGATGCCCGATAAGTGGGAGTACCCGTGGTTTGCGACCTGGGACACCTGCTTCCACATGATCCCACTTTCGCTGGTCGATCCTCAGGCCGCCAAGGAAGAGCTCAGCCTCTTCCTGCGCGAATGGTACATGCATCCTAACGGCCAGCTTCCCGCCTACGAGTGGAACTTCGACGATGTGAACCCGCCTGTCCACGCCTGGGCCGCCTACCGAGTCTTCAAGATTGACGGCAAGCTGATGGGCCGTCCTGATTACAGCTTCCTCGAAGGCGCATTCCACAAGCTGCTGATGAATTTCACCTGGTGGGTGAACCGCAAGGACAACGCGGGCGACAATATCTTCGAAGGCGGCTTCCTCGGCCTCGACAACGTTGGGCTCTTCGACCGCTCCCGTCCGCTGCCGAACGGGGCAGTTCTCGAACAATCCGACGGCACATCGTGGATGGCGATGTATTGCCTGAACATGCTCCGCATTGCGATTGAACTCGCCCGGGTCAATTCCGTTTACGAAGACATCGCCAGCAAATTTTTCGAGCACTTTCTCTACATCGCCTCGGCGATGAACCGCGGAGGCGGTCTTGGCCTTTGGGACGAGGACGACGGCTTCTATTACGACCGGATGCGGCTTCCCAACGCAGTCAGCTTCCCGCTCAAGGTGCGCTCGCTGGTTGGCCTCATCCCGCTGTTTGCCGTTGAAACCATCGACGGTGATGCGCTGAAGAAGCTTCCTGGTTTCCGCCGCCGCATGGAGTGGTTTCAGGATCACCGCTCCGATCTCTGCGCGAATATTGCCTCCGTCTCGCGCCAGGGCGTTGAAGACCGGCGCCTACTCGCGCTCGTCATGCCCGCGCGCCTGCGCCGCATCCTCTCGCGCATGCTGGACCAAACCGAGTTCCTCTCACCGCACGGCATCCGGTCGCTTTCGCGCGCTCACAAAGACAACCCGTACACGATCCATATGAACGGCGACGAGTACAAAGTTGGCTACGAGCCCGCCGAGTCGACCACCTATTTGTTCGGCGGCAATTCAAACTGGCGCGGTCCCGTCTGGTTCCCGGTCAACTACCTTCTGATCGAGTCGCTCCAGAAGTTCAACCACTATTTCGGCGACGACTTCAAGATCGAGTTCCCCACCGGCTCCGGCAACCAACTGAGTCTTGGCGACGTGGCCGCGGAGTTGAGCCGCAGACTTTCCCGTCTCTTTTTGGCCGGCGCCGACGGCCGCCGTCCGCTGTATGGTGGAACTGAGAAGTTGCAGTCGGATCCCCACTTCCGGGACCATATACTTTTCTACGAATATTTCCATGGCGACAATGGAGCGGGTATCGGGGCCTCACATCAAACGGGTTGGACCTCCCTTGTCGCCAAGCTCATCCAGCAGAGCGGTTGCTAGAGGTTTTGTTTGCTAAAAACGATCACACGCCTCCTTGTACGCATCCTGTTCCGCCTGCGGATTGAAGGCCCGATTCCCGAGTATCCCCCCGAGCGGCTCATCGTTATTGCCAATCATCAGTCGTTCCTCGATGGGCTGCTGATTCAGATGTGCCTGCCGTTCGACCTCACCTGGGTTGTCCATTCCACCATCGCTGCCCAACCGATTTTCAAGCTCCTGCTGTGGCGTATCCCGCACATCGTGGTCGACACTTCGAGCCCGCTCGCGATGAAAGCCATGGTGCACCTGATCGAATCGGGCAAGCCCGTCGCGGTCTTTCCCGAAGGCCGCATGACGGTAACCGGCTCGCTGATGAAGGTGTATGACGGTCTTGCCTTCCTGGCAGCGCGCACCGGAGCCAAACTTCTTCCTGTCAACATCAATGGCGCGATCCATTCGATCTTCAAGCGCCCGATTCCGCCCATTCCGCATAAGTGGCGGCCGCGCGTCGCCATCACTTTCTTTCCACTCGAAACTCTTCAGATGCCCGAAGGGCGTACGGCGAGGGAGCGCCGCCGCAAGGCGAGCGACCACATCCGCCGCGGTCTTGAAGAGATGTCGTTCGCCGCGCAAAAGCCAACGACGATTTTCGACGCCTTCCTCGAAGCACTCGAGCTCTACGGCCGGGATGCGGAAATCCTCGAAGACATCAAGTTCGAGCCCATGGCCTACAAGGGCGTACTGCGCGGCGCGCTGGCGCTCGGCCGGCTCACCTCGCGTTTTACGGCAGAAGGTGAAATCACCGGCGTACTCATGCCCAATGCGTCACCCACGGTGATGCTGCTGTTGGGCATGTTCGCCTCGCGCCGCGTGCCGGCGATGATGAACTACACATCCGGCGTCGAGGGCATGCGCAACGCCATTCACGCCGCGCAAATCAAAACAATCTTCACTTCGCGCACGTTCCTGGAAAAGGCCAAGCTCACTGAGAAGGTGGGGCAGCTCGAAGGCGTCACTATTCATCATCTGGAAGATTTGCGGTCCCAGTTCTCCATTCTCGACAAACTGTGGCTGATGCTGGTCGCCATGCACAACCCGCGCGAGGTGATGCGTCCGACCAAGCCGGACGATCCCGCCGTGGTTCTCTTCACCTCGGGCTCGGAGGGTAAGCCGAAAGGCGTTGTTCTCAGCCACCGCAACATACTTTGCAACGTGGCCCAGGCGCGCGCGATGGTTGAGTTCTCCAATCGCGACAAATTTCTCACCGCGCTTCCACTGTTCCACTCCTTCGGGCTCACGGCCGGGCTGCTAATTCCGCTGCTGACCGGCGCTCGTACTTTCCTTTACCCTTCGCCGCTGCACTATCGAATGGTGCCGGAGATGGCCTACGACCGCGATTGCACGGTGATTTTTGGCACGCCGACCTTTCTCGCCAACTATGCTAAATTTGCCCACCCGTATGACTTCTATCGGATCCGCTATGCCGTGACCGGCGCCGAGAAACTGAGCGATCAGGTTCGCGAGTCCTGGGTGGACCGTTTTGGAATTCGCCTAATGGAAGGCTATGGCGTCACGGAATGTTCGCCCATCATCGCCATCAACTCGCCGATGAACCAGCGCAAGGGCAGCGTTGGGCAGGTGGTGCCTGGGCTCGAGTACAAACTGGAACCCGTCGAAGGTATTGAGAAGGGTGGCATTCTGCACGTCCACGGCCCCAACGTGATGCTCGGCTACCTGCTGCACGACAAGCCAGGTGAACTTCGTCCGCCGTCGTCCATATTCGGCGCGGGATGGTACTCCACCGGCGACGTCGTCGAAATTGATGTTGACGGATTCGTCACCATACAAGCCCGCATGAAGCGTTTCGCCAAGGTCGCCGGCGAAATGGTGTCGCTTGAAGTCGTCGAGCAGATCGCTCGATCCGTCTCGCCGAACAAAATACACGCCGCTACCGCTATCGCCCATGAACGCCGCGGCGAAACCATCATCCTCTTTACCGAAGACGAGGCGCTGAAGCGCGAGCAGCTCCTGGCCACGGCGCGCAAAGAGGGGCACGCCGAGGTCGCCGTCGCGCGCACCGTCTCCCATTTGCAAAAGCTCCCTCGCCTCGGCAGCGGCAAAGTCGACTACCTTCTGCTCCGCCAAATCGCTCAGGAGCGCCATTCGTGAGCGGCGCCGCGATTGTTCCAGTCTCTCCTTCCACTTCCACTCGCGAGCAACGCGGCTGGTACATGTACGACTGGGCCAACTCGGCGTTCATGACTTCGGTCGTCACCGTCTTTCTTGGCCCTTACCTCACCTCGCTTGCACGAGAAGCGGCCACAGACGGCTTCGTCTATCCGTTCGGCATCAAGGTCGCCCCGCAATCGTACTGGCCTTACCTCGTCTCGGTTTCCGTTTTCACCCAGGTTCTGTTTCTGCCAATTTTCGGCGCCATCGCCGACTATGGCCGCCGCAAGCGAGAGATGCTCGCCACGCTGGCATGGATGGGCGCGCTTGCGACCACCTCCATGTATGCTCTCGGGCCAGGCAACTACCTTGCGGGCGGGGCGCTCTTCCTCATCGCCAACATCAGTTTCGGCGGTTCGATCGTCATTTACAATTCCTTCCTTCCCGAAATCGCCTCGACCGCTGAACGGGACCGTGTCAG
>Ga0075420_100003196_pt1 | contig 14270 bp, 10 predicted proteins | sample SoiMetdeltSBSDD4_FD_75296 | JGI IMG/M metagenome (GOLD analysis project Ga0075420, IMG submission 75296) | Bulk soil microbial communities from a Populus tree surrounding site in Tennessee, USA - Soil MetaG P. deltoides SBSDD4 | ecosystem: Environmental > Terrestrial > Soil > Tree plantation... | reverse complement strand
ATGCCCGGCTCGGTGATCGAGTGCCTCTCGTGCGGCCTGCCGGTCGTCACGACGGACGCCGGCGGTGTGCCGTACATTGTCACCCATGAGGAAACCGCGCTGATGGTCCCGCGCGATGATCACGAGGCAATGGCTCGCAGTGCGATTCGGCTGCTCGAGGATGACACGTTGGCCGTGAAGCTGGGGCGCAACGGCCGCGAGTCGTGCCACCGTTTCACCTGGCCCGCTGTCCGCGATGCCTGGCTGTCGACATATCATGAGCTCGGCGCGGCGTCCGTCCAGAGCGAGCGCGCGTAACTCCCCGGGAAGTTCAGTCGAACGCGATTTCGATCGGAGCGATAGATGAAGCAGGTCTTGAGAAAGGGATTGAAGGAAGTCGTGGTCGACGAAGTTCCGGATCCTGTCCCGAGTGCCCATCACGTGCTCGTACGTCCCGCGCGATCGCTGATCAGCGCGGGCACCGAGACCGCCAGCATTCACACCGAAGGTCTGCTGCGCGGCGTCGCCGAGAACCCGTCGCACATTCGCACGGTGCTCGACGCGATGAAGGCGACGAGCCCGACGCGCACCATTGCGGAGGTGTCGGCGAAGCTCAAGGCGTACGGAGTGCTGGGCTACTCCGGCGCTGGCATTCTCGTCGACAAGCATCCAACCGTCACCGACATCGACGTCGGTACGCGGGTGGCATACGGTGGCGAGGGAACCGGTCATGCGGAAACGGTCCTCGCCGGACGCATGCTGGTCGTCCCGATTCCCGACGAGGTCTCGTACGAGGAGGCGAGCTTCACGACGGTTGGGGCGATCGCGATGCACGGCGTCCGGCTCGCGGAGCTCGGCGTCGGCGATGTCGTCGCCGTGATTGGGCTCGGCATGATCGGGCAGCTCGCTGCGCAGATCGCGCGGGCCCAGGGGGCGGTCGTGATTGGGCTCGACCTCCGGCCTGATCGCATCGAGCTTGCACGCCGACTTGGTGCCGACCACGCGTTCGCCTCGACCGAGGAAGTCGAGCGTCGCGTCGCGGCGCTCACGGGCGGCCGTGGCGTCGACTGCGTGATCGTCGCGGCGGCAGCCAAGTCGTCGGCCCCAGCGGATCTCGCATTGCGCCTCTGCCGCGAGCGCGGCCGGGTCGTGGTCGTCGGCGCGGTGGAGATGGATCTCTCGCGCGACCTCATGTACGTGAAGGAGCTGCAGGTCGTCGTGTCGCGAGCGTATGGCCCGGGCAGCTACGACCCGATGTACGAGCGGCAGGCGCGCGACTACCCGATCGGCTACGTGCGCTGGACGGAGAATCGCAACATGGAGGAGTTTCTCCGCCTCATCGCCACGCAGCGTGTCGACGTCCGACCGCTCATCAGCCATCGCTTTCCGCTCGAACAGGCGCCGAAGGCATACGAGACGATCATGGCGCCAGGCTCAACGAGCCTCGCGGTCATCCTCGAGTACCCGCAGCCGACGCTTGCCGAGAACGACGTGGCGTTCGTGCCGCGTCGCAAGGTGGATGTCACGCCTGCTCCCGCACGGAAGAGCAGCGACATCAAGGTCGCGGTCGTCGGTGCGGGGAACCTCGCGCGCTGGGCGCACCTTCCGAACCTGCAAGCGATTCCCGGCGTCAGCCTGCATGCGGTCTATTCCGCGAGCGGCGCGCGAGGGATGACCTACGCCAAGCGATTCGGCGCCGCGTACAGCACGTCCGAGTTCCGGCAGATCATCGAGGATGATGCCATCGATCTCGTTATGGTGCTGAGCCGCAACCAGCAGCACGCGGAACAGGCCGAAGCCGCGCTTCGCGCCGGCAAGCACGTGTTCCTCGAGAAGCCGATGGCCCTCACCGAGGCAGAGTGTCGGGCGCTCGACACGGCGGTACGCGAGACCGGCCGGTTGCTGACGGTCGGGTTCAACCGGCGCTTCGCGCCGTTCTACGTGGAGCAGAAGCGGTTGCTGTCTCGGCGCAGCGGACCTGCGGTGCTCAACTGTCGCGTCAACTCGCCGGGATTCTCCGGCACATACTGGGCGGCGGAAGCCGAACACGGCGGCGCCATTCTGGGTGAAGGGTGCCATTTCGCCGACCTGCTCTACTGGCTGCTCGAATCGGAACCGACGTGGGTCAGCGCGGCGTCTCTGCCAACGAATGTGCCGGAACCGATCGGGGAGCATAACGTGGCCGCGAGCATCGGCTTCGCTGACGGGTCGATCGCCAACCTCACGTACTGCACCGTCGGCAGCAAGGCGACCGGCGGCGAGCGTGTCGAAGGGTGGGCACCGGGCGTCGGGGCGATCGTCGAGGACTTCAAGTGGTTCCAGTCGCGCACCGTCATGCGGCGTACTAAAACCAAGTGGTTTCCGGAGAAGGGCTACGCGTCGCAGCTCTCGCGGTTCATTGACGCCATCCGCCGCGGTGACACGCCCGACGTCACCGTGCGTGATGGCGCGCGCGCGACGCTGCTCTGTCTGCGGTTGCTCGAGGCCGCTCGAGATCGGACGCCACGTTCGATCGATCTGAACGCGCTCGTGCGCTGACCGACGTGGCAGAGCGCCACAGCGAGTCCCGGGCCGGGAACGATGCACGCCGCGGTATCGCGTTCTTCGCCGCGTTCCTCGTGCTCGGACTGATCGTCGCGTACCTCAACCGCGCGCACGTCGAGCAGCAGTCGAACTACCTCGTCGAATACGTCAACATGGCGGACCATTACCGTGGTGTCGCCACCCGAGCGGTGCTGACGTATCCGTTGTGGGGCTACTCGTTCGTGCTCATGGCGCTCCCGAGGTACGACCTCGTCGCGATTCCGCAGGTCGTGCTGTCGTCGCTGGTCGCCACGCTCCTGCTCCTGGCGCTGCATCGCGAGATGCCGGAGTATCGGCGAGCCACGTCGGTCTTCTTCCTGGCCGCGGCGCCGTGGTACCTGCTCCACAGCGTGAAGTGGCCGCAGTCGTTCGCAGCCTCGTTCTGCATCCTGGGGCTCGTGCTCCTCGCGCGCGCCTTGCGGAGGGACCGATTGTCGTTAGGTGTGGCCGGCGGTGTCGCCGCCGGACTCGCGTTCGGTGCCGCGCTCTATTTCCGCTCGGAGTTCCTGTATCTCCCGTTGTTTCTGGTCTGCATCGCCGTCGCGTCGCGGTGGTCGAGCCGCTACGCCACGGTGCCTGTCGCCCCCGCGCTCGCTGCGGCGGTCGTGGCATCGGCCGCGCTGGTTCCCTGGGCGGTTCACTATCACAGGGAGGCTGGCCGGTATTCGTTCACCGCGTCGCAGCGGGGGATCGTCGCGTTCATCTCGCTCGGGCAGCTTCCGGGAAACCCGTGGGGTGCCACGTATCTGGACGAGTACGCGTACGACTACCTCAAGGCACGCCAGATCGACGTGATTCCACAGTCGGACTCCGGCGACCGGGTGCTGTACGAGGAGTTCAAGCGACGCGTCCGCGAGCATCCTGCCGCGTTCGCGAAGAAGATGGTGTGGAACGCGGCCATGACGTTGGCGAGCGGGTTCTATAGCGGCGAGATCCCGCTCACGCCGGACGAGAACGCGAAGCTGGGCGAGCTGCGGTCGAATCTCCGGGGCGCCTTGTTGCCCGGCGGAGAGGCGGGTGGGGGAGCGTCTGATGGCGCCGGAGCGCGCGTCCACGCCGCCCTGGTCTACTGGGCCGTGGCCAAGATGCTTGGTGCCTTGTACGTCACGATTGGCGTAGCCGGCCTGCTTGTCTGCATCTGGCGTGGCATTCGGTCACCGCTCGTCCTCGTGCTCGCGGGATACGCGGCGTACCAGCTGCTGCTCCTGCTCGCTCTTGCCACCGAGCCGCGGTATCTGAACGGACTATACCTCGCGCTGGTACCGTTCGTCATCGCCGCGGGGACGAGCATCGCGCACGTGTGGCGGCGCCGTCGGCGAACCGAGTCCGGCGGCGCGGTGCCGGCCTAACGAGTACGACCCGCGCGCCGGTGCGCGCGCGACGTGTCAGCGCACGACCACGCCTTCGGTCGCCGCGCGCAGCTTCGCGAAGTCCGCGCCGGGATCCTTTCCGCCCTTACCACGCCCCTTGTACGGGCTCTTCGGCGCCAGACGGTAGTCGCCCCCCGCGGGGTCGATGAATCCCATGCCATCCAGCTTCGGCGGGTAAAAGCTTTGCTGCGGATGCCACGGCGCAAACTCGGGATTGGTGCCGGCCACGACGTTGCGCTCGAACGTCCACGATGTGCCGGCCATGGCCTTGATGCTCTCGACGCCCACCCTCACGCCGGAGTGAAACAACGCGTAGCCCGCCGGACTCGTGAACACGTTGTCGTTGATCCGGAGATTCTTCGCCTGGCCGTACCCGTCCATCATCACCGCAACGCCGAAATTGGTGACGTTGTGCACGAACGTGTTGTGCGCGATCGTGACGTCCTTGAGATCGTGGGTGAGCAGGAGCAACCACCCGTCCTCGCCGGTATCGTTGAACCGTCCGATGTTCTGGAACAGGTTGTCCTCGACCCTAACGCGGCCGACGTGACGGTCGCTCTCGCCATCCACCGCCTGCAGGTTGAAGCCCCGGGGCGAGTTCTTGACGATGTTGTATCGGAACGTGACATCACGCGTTCCCTGCCACGTGCAGGTGCCGCACGAGTCATGGCTGGACTTGATCACGATCGCCATGCCGGACTGAGCGTCGGACCAGTTGTTCTCGAACACGTTGCCTTCGATCAGGACGCGGCCGGCGTTCTTCAGCTCGAACAGATTCTTCACGGTCCAGACGCCCTTCCACGCTGGGTCCTTGTAGAAGTGATTCCGCCGAATCGTGATGTCCGATGGAACCAGGCCGTGGATCCCGGGGTCGGCGCCGCCGAACATGAGATTCTCGCCCGCGCCAGCGAGATGGTTGTTCTCGATCAGGAACGGGCCGGGCCCGTTCCACCCCTCGACTGCCTGCGAGTCGAATCCCTTCGCGTGACACTCGGAGAGCCACGAGTTGATGACCGCCGAATGCGCGCTGTTGAGCGCCAGGCATCGCGTCGTGTTGGTGCCAGGCAGTCCGTGGATGTACATGCGATCGATGACGATTCGTGACGGAACCTTCGCCAGCGACGTCTGATCGTCTCCGCCTTCGCGCCAGCCGCCATCGCCCATGAGCATGATGCCGTAGTTCACCGTGTTGCGATCGAGCTTCGGCGATGCGGTGACCTCGAACGCCGTGAGCCACCAACCGCACGTCGGGTTGGCGGTCTTGAGCGCCGCGCCTGAATTCTCGGTGACGAGCTTCGCGAGGCGCGGCGCGTACGCGGGCGTGATGCGCTGGCCAGCCGGCGGGAGGCTCGAGTCGGGAAGGTCCGTACGGACGGTGATCCACGCATTCGGCACGCACGGTTTCCGGGGAAGCACGAACTTTCCACGGTACGTCGCGCCAGGTGCGAGCAGCACGACGTCGCCGGGTTGTGCCTGATCGAGCGCTCGCTGCAGGTTCCCGCCAGCGTCGACGCGCAGGGTCCGGCCGGTCGGCGCGACGTACTTCGGGTCGACCGTCGCGCGCGGCAGATCGGCCACGCTGTCGCGCGGCATGGTGTCGACGACCTGCTGGAACTCGGGGACCGCGGATGCGTCCACCTCTCGGGCGCCGGCGGACCGCTCGGAACAGCCGGCGACCGCCGGCAGCATGATCGCGCCTAACGCGAAAAGATAGATCTCCGACCGGGACCGGATGGGATGGTGCATGAGCCTCTAGTGACGGGGGTGAAGAACGCTTTCGTACAGGCGCTCGAGCTCGCCGATGACGACGCGGGCGGCGAACTCCTCACGGGCGCGGCGCTCCCCGTTCCGGCCGAGGACGGTGGCGCGGCCCCGATCGGAGAGGAGCGATGCGATCGCTTCCGCGAGGCGTGCCGGATCGCCAGGTGGAACCAGGAAGCCGTTCTCGCCATCCCGCACGGCGTCGCGAACCCCGCCGACCGCGGTGGCTACGATAGGACGCGCCGCAGCCATCGCTTCGACCAGCGAATTCGGAAATCCCTCGGACACCGAGCACAGCACCGACACATCGAACAGGTGATGAAAGCTCGGGGTCTCCGGCCGCAATCCCGCGAAGCGAACTGCGTGCGCGATGCCCAGCTCCCCCGCGAGCGCGCGCAGGTCGCCCAGCAACGGGCCCTGCCCCACGACGACGAGCCGCAGACGCGGCCAGCGCGCGGTGAGGGTCGCCGTTGAACGCAACAGCGTCGCGTGGTCCTTGATGGGGAGCAGCGAGGCCACGATGCCGATGATCGGATCCGCGTCCTCGAGTTGAAGCTCGCGAACCCAGGCGCTCCGCTCGTCCGCGGATGGGGGAATGAACGCGCTTTCGTCGACGAAATTCGGCAGCACGACCACTCGGTGCCGAGCGAGCCGGTCGACTGATGTCAGGGACTGCGCGACGTGTTCACTGTTCGCGAGCACCCTCGTCGCGGCGCGGTAGCCAATGCCGTTCGCAATACGGTAGCGCAGCGGGGAATGCAGCCAGCGCTTGCTGGCGATCACCGCTCGCACGCCGGCCATGCGCGCGCTGATCGTGGTGAAAAAATTCGAGTACTGGTCGTGGCAGTGGACGATCTCCACCCGTTCCCGACGGAGAAACGACGCCAGGCGGACGCCTTGCCGGATCGTCGCCGGGCCAAAGAGCGAATGAATTGGAAACCGGACGACCGGAACGCCGATGCGCTCGTAGCGTTCGGCCAACGGCCCCTCGCCCCGCAGCGTGACCACAGTGAGCCGGTACCGGTCGCGATCGAGACGCTCGGCCGTTCGGACCGCGTTCATCTCGGTACCGCCGACGCTCATCGTATCGATCGAGAAGACGACGTGCACGGGTGCTCGCGACGTACCAGCGGGCCGGGCAGGGGAGCCCGACGCAATGGACCCGAATTGCAGCTTGTCGTCCCGCGATACATGAACCATGGCTAACATATACCGTGGCACGATACGAACCACGCGAAGGAAACCGGCACCACGCGTCGGCAGTCCTGAAGCATGGGGCCGCCCGTGCTGCCGTGGTGGTTCAGTCTAACCGGGCGTGATGGTTGCATGCCCGCCCGCCGCAATTCCTTGCGTTTCGTGAGTGTGCAATGTCCCGCCACCGGTCATGATCCCCTCCAGGGTACAACTCGCATGAGTCGCCACCAGGGCGGGTGGCGCAGCGCGCGATTCGTTGCGCCTGTGCCGCAACATCCGCGTTTCGATGCTACACCAATGGCGTCGCCCGTTGCCCCTGCTGCGCCCGCTGCCCCCGCTGGGCGTGCGGCCCGACTGCGGTCTGCCGCCGCCCTCGGCGAGCACGACGACGGCACCATTCGCTCGCTGTTCAAGAACGGGAACTGGTCGCTCAGCTTCGTCGGCGTGCTCGCGTACGTCTACGCCGCTGTGACCTACGGTCTGCCCATCGTGGGGCCGTCCGTCGTCATTGCGCTGCTTGGCCTCGCTTTCGAGCGGACGCACATCGTGGTTCCCCCGTTCCTGTTCATGTTCGCGCTCTACGTCGCGTGGGCAGCGGCTGGCTACTCGACGAGCCTGATGCAGAAGGAGACCTGGGACCAGCTCGTCGTGCTGGCGAAAGTCTTCGTCATTTCGTTCGTGATCGTGAACGTGACGCGGGATGCCTGGCGCGTCCGGATGTTCGTCATCTTCTTCCTGGCCTGTTTCGCCGCCTACCCCGTACGCGGGGTGTTGATCAACTACTTCATTGTCGGATACACGTGGTTTGGTCGCGCGCTGTGGAACTTCATCTACAACAACTCGAACGATCTCGCCGCGCTGACCTTTTTCCCGCTGTCACTGGCGATACACGCCGCCATCTCCGAAAAACCGGGCTGGCTCAAGAAGGCGGCACTCGTAGGCGTAGCGGTGCTGCCGCTGGTCATCCTGCTCACACAATCCCGCGGCGCGCTGATCGCGCTGGTCGTCACGGGGCTGATCTTCTACATCGTCCACGCCACCGGTAAGCGCGTCAAGTCGCTCCTGTGGGCGATCGCGGTCAGTATCCTGATCGTGCCGTTCGTGCCGGACAGCGCCTGGGAACGATTCGGCGGTATGACGGCGCTCACGAGCGCCACCACGGTCAAGGACGCCGACCCCGAGGGGTCGGCCGAAGCCCGGTACAACATCTGGCGCGTAGCCCGTGTCATGATCTCCGAGTACCCCGTTTCCGGAGTCGGGCTCGGTGCCTATCCGACTGCACACGCGACCTATGCCCCACGCGTGGGCGTGCCAGCGGCGTCGCAGGGGTTCAAGGACACTCACAGCACGTACCTCAACGTGGCTGCCGAAACGGGCGTGCCGGGCCTGGTGCTCTTCATGGCGATGATCCTGACCGTCCTGATTCCGGCCGAGGTGACGCGACGGAAGGTTCGAGGAACGCAACGTTCGACGCAGCTGCTCACCCTCGAGCTCGGAGTGCTGGCCTTTCTGCTTGCCGGCATCTTCGGCTCGTTCGCGAAGCTGAGCTTTCTCTACATCCAGCTCGCGATCACGTGGGCTGTGACGGACCTCGCCAGGCGCGAGCGCGCCGCCGGTACACTGCCGGTTGCCAGGTCTTCTGGTGTCACGGCGGTTCGGAACCCGCGATCGCGTCGCGGTCGGTGAACCCCTGGCGCGTTCGAATGCAGCTATTGCTCGGAGATTTCTGAACCGGGCTGGAGCGTCATTCTGTGGCATTGCGTCGACAGTAGCCCCGCTCACAGGCTGAACCGCTTCGGCAAGTCGGCCTGGCTACCTGGCTAACCGCTAGTGCAGCAATCAGATGCCGGCCGGCGCCCGCTCTCGTTGGAAACGTGTGATGGGGCGTTATCCTTGCAACGGCGTCCCATGCGCGCGCCACTCGTTGGCGGCGTTATCGGTCAGACTGGGTTCATGTTTCGGTGTGGCTGAGCCCGTACCCGAAACGGCACGATCGCACGATGAGCAGTGAGCAGCGCGAACGAATCGAGGTTTCCGTCGTCGTCGCATCGGTGGAGTCGGTCCATTCCATCGGACGGTGCCTGGACGCCATGACCGCCGCGCTCGCCGGTATAGCGGCTGAGGTGTTCGTAATCGACGCGTCCTCCGATGGGACCGCCGACATCGCGGAACAAAAGCTTGGTCGGGAGCGCGTCGTTCGATGCGTACCGGGAACCCTGACGCCGGACCTCTGGGCGATTGGCATCGCTCGGACCACCGGGAGGATCGTTGCGCTGACGACCGGACATTTCGTTGTGGGGCCGACCTGGATAGGCAGTCTCTCGTCAGCACTCGTGGAGCGTAGGCTCGGCGTCGCCGGGCGTGTCGACCTGCGGGACGATGCCACCGTCATCGACTGGGCCGTGTTCTACCTGCGCTACTCGGACTTCCTCGAGGCGTCGGGCCTGCCGCTCGCCGAAGTGCGTGGAATTCCCGCCGACAACGCGGCGTATGATGGCGATGCGGCTCGGCAATTCGTCCGCGCCAGCGGCGACGGCTTCTGGGAAGTGGAGTTCCACCGCCAGCTTCACGGGCGCGGCCAGACGTTGGCGTTGGTCAGTGGCGCGACGGGGTGGTACGGGCGTTCGTTCCCCTTCCGCACGATCCTCGAGCACCGGTTTCATCACGGGCGGCACGCCGGTGCGTGGCGCGCGCGTACCGGCGACCGTCCGGCCGCGGCGATCGTCCTCGCGTCGCCCGCTGTGCCGATCCTGCTTGCCGCCCGCACATGGAGTCGTGTGCGCGCGTCCGTGGCCCATCGGCGGCGCTTTATTCGCTCGCTCCCGGCCTTTCTCGCGCTCGGCGCCGCCTGGGCCGTGGGCGAGGCCGTCGGCGCCCTGACGGGCGCGCCGGCCGCACGCCGAACCGCTCCAGCCTCTGCCTAACGATGTCTTCCCCCAGTCGCCTCGACAATGAAGCCGCGAGTCCCATGAAACGCGGTCCGCGCCGAGGATCCGGCCCTACCGTCTCCGTGGTCGTGGCGTCGAACCGCGACAAGCCTCTCTTGCAGGCGTGCCTTGGCTCGCTGCTCGGACAATGCCAGCGACTGAAGGCGGAGCTGCTCGTGGCTCGCGCCGGCACGCCCGCGGACATCGCCGGGCTGGCGAAAACCTATCCATCAGTCCGATTCATTGCGGCTCCGGTCGATGCCTCGATCCCCCAGCTTCGCGCAACGGGAATGGCCCAGGCGTCGGGAGATGTCGTCGCGCTCACGGAGGATCACTGCATCGCCGATGAGAATTGGGTCGAAGCGTTGGTGCAGACGGCGCATTCGGACGCCGACGTCGTCGGCGGTGGTATGGACAACGCACGGCGCTCGCGGGTGGTCGACTGGGCCGCTTACTTCGCGGAGTACGGCTTCTTCTCGACTGAGCGACCTGAGAGGAAATCCGGTCCGCCGCTCCTCACCGGTGCCAACATTGCGTATACGCGTCCCGTCATAGCGGACGTGATCGGCTGGGCTCAGGAAGGCGAGTGGGAAAACGTGGCCCACGACCGCCTGGTGACGCGCGGCAGCATCCTGCGGTTCGCACGCACGGCGGCGGTCTACCAGAACCAGACGTACAGCGTCCGCGCGTTCTGCGTCGACCGGTACGAGCATGGGCGTGACTACGCCCGAAAGCGGCTGACGGAGGGTTCGGCCAACCGCTGGGCACTCATTGCCGCCAGCCCGCTCCTGCCACCGCTGCTGACGTGGCGAGTTGCCCGCGCAGCGGCGAGGTCGCGCTGGGGCACGTTCATGCGAGCGCTGCCAGCAACGTTTCTCTTTCTGACGGCATGGTCGGTGGGCGAGGCAGTCGGCTACCTCCGCGGCCCTGCTCGGTCACAAGAGCAACGCAACCCGGGCGATGACTGAGCCTGCTCTGAGCGTCGTCGTACCGTCGGTCAACGGGCGTCAGGATCTACTGGGCTGTCTCACCGCGCTGGAACAGCAGCGTGTCGACGCGGACATCGAGATTCTGGTGGTCGACCGCTGCGGCAGCGATCTCCGCTCCGAGATCCGTCGGCTTCACCCGACGGTGACGGTGCTCGAGGCACCTGCCGGAACGCCGATCCCGGAGCTCCGGGCGATCGCCATAGGCGCTGCGCGTGGCCGCGCGCTCGCCGTCATCGAAGACCACGTGATCGTGCCGCCCGGCTGGGCGCGCGACCTGCTCGCGGCGCTGGAGCGAGACGACATGGTCGTCGGCGGCGCAATCGAGAATGCGGCCACCGATCGGGTGGTCGACTGGGCCGCCTTTCTGTGCGAGTACAGCCACTGCATCACGCCCCTGCCCGAGGGGCCATCGGACTGGCTGCCCGGAAACAATGTGATCTACCCCCGCTCGTTGCTGGCCCGGTACCGGGCAGTCCTGGGAGGGGGCCGCTGGGAGAACCAGCTGCACGACGCGATGCGCCGTGATGGCGTCGCGTTGATCTTTCGTCCGCGAATCGCCGTTGGTCACAAGAAGCACTATACCATCGCTGAATACGTCTCGCAGCGGTATCTGTACGCCCGGTCATACGCGGGCGCTCGCGTGGCGGGTGCATCGCGCGTCAAGCGACTCGCCTACGGAGCCGCGGCCGCGGCGTTGCCGCCGCTTCTGTTCTACCGTACGGTGTCCCGCGTGATGTCCAAGCGGCGTCACCGGGCCGAGCTCGTGCGATCGCTTCCGCTCCTGGCGGTGTTCGTCGTGTCGTGGGCCCTTGGGGAGATGGTGGGTTACGTCGCTGGCCCGGGCGACTCGTTGGCGAAGGTTTGCTGACGTGGACGAGCCTACCATGCCGCGCGGCGAAGCCGTGTTGACGCGAGCGCAGTCCGTAGCGAACGTGCACGGCAGCGCACCTCATGGCGCCGCATTGGTTGCGGCCGCGGGTTGACTGGCTGATGCGCATCGGCGTCGATGCGACGTGCTGGGCCAACGGCCGCGGCTACGGGCGCTTTGCCCGCGAGCTGCTCCGCGCCATGGTGGTCGAGGGAGCGACGCACGAATTCGTGTGCTTCGTCGACGAGCGCGCCGCGCGTTGCTTCGACCTGACCGGTGCAGGCGTGCGAATGATCGTCGTGCCGCAATCCGCTTCTCCGACCACCGCTGCGAGTGCCGCCGGCAACCGGTCCGTAGGCGATATGTGGCGCATGACGCGGGCGGTTGCCCGCGAAGACCTCGACGTCTTCTTCTCGCCGTCGGTCTACACCTACTTTCCGCTGCCGCCTTCGCTGGCCGCGGTGATCACGTTTCACGACGCGATCGCTGATCGGTTTCCGAAGCTCACGCTGCCGTCACCGCGGGCGCGGCTCTTCTGGCGCGTGAAGGTCCGGATGGCACTCGCGCAGTCGCGCATCGTGCTGACGGTCTCGGACTACGCCGCCGACGAAGTGAGCCGCACGCTCGGCGTTCGCCGCGAGCGCATCCGTGTGGCGGTCGAAGCGGCCGCGCCGATCTACCAACCGAGCGAGTCGCGCGCGGACATCGATGCCGCGGCGGCCAGGGCCGGAGTGCCGGGCGGCCGGCGATGGTTCGCGTACGTTGGTGGATTCAACCCCCACAAGCACGTCGACGCGATCGTACGCGCCCACGCGGCGCTCGTGCGCGACGTCGCGGAACCGCCCGTGCTCGTGCTCGTGGGCGCGTTGGACGACGATCCGTTCTTCGGGTCGCAGAAGCGGATTCGCGATGAGATCGCGCGCTGCGGGACCGCGGAGCACGTGCACTGGGCGGGGTTCGTGCCTGACGATGAGCTTCGGCACCTGCTGTCCGGCGCCCTGGCGCTGGTGCTGCCATCGGAGTCCGAGGGGTTCGGACTCCCTGCCGTCGAGGCGGCGGCGTGCGGCGTCCCCGTCATCGCGACGCGCGAGAGCCCGCTGCCGCAGCTGCTCGCCGGAGGCGGGATCTTCGTCGCGCCCGGTGACGAGGCGGCGTTAGGCGCCGCCATGCGCCTGCTGTCGTCCGATGAGCCGCATCGACTCGAGCTGGCGGCCAGCGCGCTCGTGCGGGCGCGCGCCCTGAGCTGGCGATCGAGCGCGCGTGCCGCGCTCGACGCGCTCACGGAGGCCGCAGCATGAGCGGCCCGCTTCGGTTCTGCATGTTCTCGACCTACTACCCGCCGTACAGCTACGGTGGCGATGGGATCACGCTCCAGCGGCTGTCCCGGGCGCTCGTCCGCGCCGGGCACGAGGTCACGGTCGTCCATGACGCCGATGCGTATACCGCGCTCGGGCACCCCGAGCCGGATGCGTTGGCGGCGGACGATGGCGTCGAGGTGATCACGCTGCGCAGCGCGTTAGGCATGGTCTCGCTGCTCCTCACCTACGAGCTGGGCCGCCCCGTGGTGCACGGTGGCGAGATTCGCGAGCTGCTGGCGCGCCGGCAGTTCGACGTCGTGCACTTTCACAATGTCTCCCTCGTCGGCGGGCCCGGTCTCTTCGCCCTGGCGCGCGGGTCGGCGACCCTCTACACGGCGCATGAGCACTGGCTGGTGTGCCCCACCCACGTGCTGTGGCGCCACCGTCGCGAACGGTGCACGGGCCGCGAGTGCGTCCGCTGCACGCTCTCGTACGGGCGTCCTCCCCAGCTCTGGCGTAACACGGGTCTGCTGGAGCGTGCCGTGGACGATGTCGACACGTTCATCGCGCTCAGCGAGTTCAGTCGGGCGAAGCATCGCGAGTTCGGCTTCATGCGCGAGATGGAGGTGCTGCCGCCGATCGTGTTCGACGCGGAGCTCCAGGGCATCGATGCCCCGGCAGAGCGGCCGCACGCGCGACCGTATTTCTTCTATGCGGGCCGCCTCGAGCGCATCAAGGGATTGGACGACGTCGTGCCGCTCTTTCGCGATGGCGCGGTCGACGCCGACCTCGTGATTGCCGGCGCCGGCTCCCACGAGCCCGTCCTCCGGGCGCTCGCGGGCGATTCACCGCGCGTGCGCTTCGTTGGTCATCTGGCTCCGGAACGCCTCGCGTCGCTGTACCGCTACGCCATTGCGCACATCGCCCCGTCCGTGTGCTACGAGACGTTCGGAAACACACTCGTGGAAGCGTTTCGTCAGAGCACTCCCGTCGTCGCGCGGCGCGTCGGACCGTTCCCGGAGATCGTCGCGCACGCCAGCGGGGGCGTGCTGTTCGACGACGTGGTCGCACTGCGTCCGATCCTGGAGCGGCTCATCGCCGACCCGGCATATCGCGACCGGCTTGGCGCGGCTGGCCGCCGCGCGTACGAGATCACGTGGTCGGAAGAGGCGATCGTGCCGCGGTACCTCGAGATCGTCGACCGGGCGCTGGCACGGCACGCACCGGCACCGGTCCGTGCAGCCGCGGTGGTGTCGTAACCGATGCGGGCGATCCTGACGTACCACTCGATCGACGAGTCG
>Ga0075420_100003194_pt1 | contig 14273 bp, 12 predicted proteins | sample SoiMetdeltSBSDD4_FD_75296 | JGI IMG/M metagenome (GOLD analysis project Ga0075420, IMG submission 75296) | Bulk soil microbial communities from a Populus tree surrounding site in Tennessee, USA - Soil MetaG P. deltoides SBSDD4 | ecosystem: Environmental > Terrestrial > Soil > Tree plantation... | reverse complement strand
TGACGGAACTCCGCAACCGACTCTCCCATCATTTCCGGCGACCCCTGCATCCGGTAGGCGATGCCAAGCAGCATGTGCGCCTCCGCCGAGCGGGGCTCGACCGCCAGGATAGATTTCAGCTCGCGGATCGAATCGGCGACCTGGGCCGTGCCGGAGAACAGCTCCGACCCAACCCGTTTCAGCCGGCTGGTCACTGATGGATCGGTCTGCGCCGCCAGGCGAAACGACGCAGCAGAGAGGCCGGACGCGAGGGTTCCGAGAAGCAGCCACGACAGCAGCAGGCGGCCGCAACGCGACGTCAGGGTTGGCACGATGGCAATGCTTGATTGTAACCGCCCGGTGTCCGGGATTTGGCGTCCCTCGTCCACCTGCATTAGCCTTTGGCTAACCATGCGAATGTTCACCCCCATCGTGTCGTGGATTGGAGCGCTCTCCGTGGTATCGGCGATGTCGTCGGCGATGCCAGCCGAGGAACTGCACACGTTTACCCGCGTGCAGTTGAGCGATCAGTTCTGGAGCGAAGGTGCGACATTCGGCGATCTCAACAACGACAAAATCAACGACATCGTCAGCGGACCGTGGTGGTGGGAGGGACCGGACTTCAAGAAGCGTCACGAGTACTACCCGGCGACGGCGACCTTCCAGTTGAAACTTGGACCGATGACGGAGATTGCGGTACCTGGCTTCGAAGGCCTGCTCGGCCGTGAGAACAAGTACTCGAACAACTTCTTTGCATGGGTCTACGACTTCAATAAGGACAACTGGAACGACATCCTGATCGTCGGCTTTCCCGGGACCGATACCTCGTGGTTCCAGAACCCGAAGGGCAGTGATGGCCACTGGGTCCGACACAAGATCTTCGATCAGACTGACAACGAGTCGCCAACGTTCGCGGATCTGACGGGCGATGGCAAGCCAGAGCTCGTGTGCATCACCCGTGGCCAGTACGGCTATGCCGAACCCGACTGGGCGCAACCCACTCGCCCGTGGACGTTCCGAGCCATCTCTCCGAACAACAAGTACGGCAACTTCACGCACGGCATGGGCCTTGGTGACCTGAACGGCGACGGCCGGCTCGACCTGCTCGAGAAGAATGGCTGGTGGGAGCAGCCGGCGGCGCCGAGGCCAGACGGTTTCTGGGCATTTCACAAAGAGCCATTCGGCAATGGCGGGTCGCAGATGCATGCGTACGATGTGAATGGTGATGGTTTGAACGACGTCATCACCGCGTTATCCGCGCACGAGTTCGGCCTGGCGTGGTTCGAGCAGATCCGTGACGGAGGCCGGATTGCGTTTCGTGAGCATGTCGTGATGAACAAGGATCCGAAGGAGAACAAGTACGGCGTGAAGTTTTCAGAACTCCACGCCGTCGATCTCGTCGACATGGACGGCGATCGCCTGCTCGATATCGTCACCGGCAAACGATTCTGGTCGCACGGCCGGACGGGCGATCCCGATCGCAACGACGCCGCAGTGCTGTACTGGTTCAAACTCGTCAGGAACGCCGACAAAACCGTGGACTACATCCCGTATTTGATCGACACCCAGTCGGGTGTGGGCACGCAGGTGGTTGCGAGAGATCTCAACGGCGACGCACTCCCGGATATCGTGGTGGGCAACAAGCGGGGGACGTTCGTGTTCCTGCACGAGAAGAAGACGGTCACGAAAGAGGAATGGGACAAGGCCCAACCAAAACCGATTGCCAGGTGAGCGCATGAGTGACGCAGTGACGCGATTTCGCCAGAAGGTTGTCGACCGCGCCGTGAACGGCGACGGCGTCAGTAGCACGTCCGCACGTCGAGCGGCGTTCGACAACCGCGATGTGGAACCACGTGCCCGAATGCTCGTCGACAAGGTCGCGCGCCACGCGTGGACAGTGACGGCGCAAGACGTGGACGCACCGCGAGCGGCGGGCGTTTCCGAGGACGAGATCTTCGAGCTGGTCGTCTGCGCCGCGCTCGGCCAGGCGACTCGGCAACTCGACGCGGCACTCGCGGCGCTCGACGCAGCGACCGGTCAATCGCGGAGAAACGATCGATGAGACTCGACGTCCTCAATCAGGGCCACACGTTCGGCTCGAAAGCGCTGTTCGCGATGATCCGCCTGCTCTCGGGCTACCCCGCACCAGATGTCGTCAAAACGCTGAAGTATCGGCCGGACTTCTTCGGCACACCAGTCGGCGACGTGTTCCAGGAAGCGATGCGCGGGGCGTCCGAGTGGTCTGTCGGCGATCGCGAGTTGATGGCCGCCTTTGTGTCGCGCGTCAACTCGTGCGAGTTTTGAACGAGCGCTCACGGCGCGGTCGCGTCGAAAGCCCTCGGAGCATCAATCGTCACGGCGGTCCTGACCGATCTCGATACCGCCCCCATCGCGGAGCCGCTCCGCGCCACCCTGGCATTCCTCCGCAAGGTCACGCGTGACCACGAAGCGGTGACGGCCGACGACGTGCGGCGGTTGCTGGAACTTGGCGTGACCAGACGTCAAATTGAAGATGCCCTGAACGTCGGCTTTGCATTCAATGTCATCACGCGCCTCGCTGATACGTTCGAATTCGAGGTCGGCCCTCCCGCAGCGTTCGACGCGGGCGCCAAGATGCTGCTGACGCGAGGATACAAGTGACACGGCGGGTGCTACACGGCGGGTTCTACACGGCGGGTTCTACACGACGGGTTCTACACGGCGGGTTCTACACGTCAGGTTCTACACGTCAGGTTCTACAAGGCGGGTTTTACATTAGTTTCCCTTGCAGTTCAGTGATTCTCGAATCGGCAGGACCGACGTTTTGTTCGCTGGTCACGAGGAGTTGATCGCCGGCAAACCGCAGACGATGGGTTGCCGCGAAGGGCGTGCGGTAGCGGACGATCTTGAACGTGTAGGTGTCGTCCGCGCTCCAGCCGCCGCTTGCCGCAATCACGTCCTGAGCGGGACCTTGCCTGAAGGCGCCTTTCTTCCACGCATTGTGTCCGGCGGTGACGCGCTGATCCACGCCGGCCATCCGCATCGTCAGTGACACATCGCCGTTCGGCGAAACGGAATCTACCGTGATGGCCTCAAGCGACAGCGGGTTGGAACCGAACACGAATCGTTTGCCGGCGATCGCCTTGGCCCGGGGCGACGTCGCCGATCCCGTTTGAGGCTTTAACGTCAAACCCGCCAGCTTGGTGGTGAGCGCCCGCACGGCGTCCGGATTCGGTGGCAGCGCTGAAGGTGTGAGTGCCGGGACCAGGCGATCCCACACCAGGTTCATGACCGACGCCATGTCGCGCGTGCCGCTGGTGATGGCAATGACCGCATCGTATTGCGGCAGAATCAGGCAGAACTGCCCGTGCGCGCCGTCGCCTCGATAGAACCCATGGCGGCTGCGCCAGAACTGATAACCGTAGCCCTGTTCCCAGTCACTGTTTGGCGAGCTGCCGTTCGACATCTGGCGCGCGGTCGCTGCGTCGACCCAGGCCGCAGGCACGAGTTGCTTGCCCTGCCACTGGCCCTTCTGAAGGTAGAGTTGACCGAATCGTGCGATGTCCTCGGTGCGCACGCTCAGCCCGAAACCTCCCATCGAAACGCCTTGCTTGCTGGCTTCCCACGTCGGGCTCTCGATCCCGAGCGGTTCGAAAAGGCGGGGGCGCAAATAATCCAGGACCGTCTGGCCCGTGACCTTCTGCACAATGGCCGACAGCATGTACGTCGCGGGGGTGTTGTAAACGAAAAACGTTCCCGGTTTGTGCGGTACGGGGCGATCGAGGAATGCCTTAACGACGCTCTCATCCGCCGTGTAGGGAAACTTCGCGATGTTCTCCTCGTGATGTCCGGTCGACATCGTCAACAGATCCCGGACGCGCATGGCGCGCAAGTTCGCACTCGGTTCTTTGGGTGCCTCGTCGGGAAAAAAGCTCAGTACCAGGTCATCCACCTTGAGTTTGCCGTCCGCAACCGCAAGGCCCACGGCCGTTGATGTAAAACTCTTGCTCAGCGAGAAGAGCATGTGCGGTTCGTTGGCCGCATACGGCGACCACCAGCCTTCAGCGACGACCTGGCCGTGCCGCACGATCATGAGACTGTGGAGCGCGTCGATCTTCTGCTCCGCCTCGTCCACAAACGCAAGAATCGCTGGTGACGAGACGCCTTGCGCTTCGGGCGTCGTGCGCAGGAACTTGATGCGAGGGTCTTCAGCGCGACGAGCAGTGGCGCCAGAGATTGCCAGACCGCACGCTAGAGTCAGAGCTAGAACATTGCGCATCGCGACTCCTGAATCAATGTGGAACGGGAACTCGCCAGGAGCGGTCAGTATATCTTTACTGGTACACCGATCATGACTTCATACCGCGTGTTCGCTTTGATCTCGATCGTCGGATTGCCGGTGATAGGCGTGGCCCAGTCGTCCGGGTGGATGGCGCAGCCCGACGCGGTGGCCCGGGCCTCCAAGCAACAGCCGGGATTCAATTACGACGAGGAGCGAGTGCCGGCATACACGTTGCCGGACCTGCTGGGCGCTGCGGGTACGATTCGCACTTCGGACGAGTGGCGGTCACGCCGCGACGAAGTGCTTCAGGCGTTCCGTGACACGGTCTACGGGCGATCGCCCGGGAAGCCTGAGCGTCTCGAGTTCAAGTCGCTCGAAGAGAACCGCAATGCCATGGACGGTAAGGCGACGCTCACGCGCGTCGGGATTATCGTTCAGCACGAGGGGCGAACGCACCAGTTCGAACTGATTCTGTTCCTGCCCAACGCACGCGAGGGCCCGGTACCGGTGTTCCTCTTGATCAACAATCGCGCCGAGTCAAACACCGATCCAACACGCCAGGAAAAGTCAGGATTCTGGCCGGCCGAGGAGATTGTCGCTCGCGGCTACGGCATCGCCGCGCTGCAGTACGGGCAGCTTGCCCCCGATAACAAAGACCGCTACCGCGACGGTGTCATCGCGTTCTTCGAGGGATCCAGCGGGCCTCGGCCACCGCATGCCTGGGGAGCGATCGCCGCCTGGGCCTGGGGCGCCAGCCGCGCGATGGACTACTTCGAGACCAATCGCCGCATCGACGCGGCACGGGTCGCGATTGTCGGGCACTCGCGGGGTGGAAAGGCCGCGCTCTGGACAGGTGCCGAGGACCAGCGGTTTGCGCTGGTGATTTCAAACGAGTCAGGCGAGGGAGGCGCGGCGCTCAGCCGCCGGGGCTTTGGTGAAACCGTTGCGCGCATCAACACCAGCTTCCCGCACTGGTTCACTGACACGTACAAGACGTTCAACGGCCGTGAAGCGGAGCTGCCGGTGGATCAACACATGCTCCTGGCGCTGGTCGCGCCGCGGGCGTTGTATGTAGCGAGCGCGGACGGGGATCTGTGGTCCGATCCACGCGGCGAGTTCCTATCGCTTGCCGCCTCGTCGCCAGTATTCGCGCTGTGGGGTGACGAGCCCATTCGCGCGGATCAGATGCCGCCGCTCGACACTCCCCTCATCGCCGGCCGTCGCGGATACCACATCCGGCGTGGCGGCCATAATCTGACGCCGTACGATTGGCAGCGCTTCGCAGACTTCGCCGACCGCCAGTGGCGGAAATGAACCAGCCGTGTAGAGGATAATCGTGGCGAATGTCTGACTCGGTCATCCACGTCAACAACATTCGCAAGACCTACGGCCGGACGGTGGCGATAGATGATGTGTCGCTCGAGGTGAAACGGGGGGAAATCTTCGGCCTCATTGGTCCGAACGGGGCCGGCAAGACGACGACGCTGGAGTGCGTGGAAGGCTTGCGGACACCGGATCGCGGCAGGATCTCGGTGCTCGGCTTGGATCCCTTTCGCCAGGTTCGTCAGCTTCAGGACCGCATCGGCGTGCAGCTTCAGGCTGCGCAGCTCCAGAAGCGCATCAAGGTGTGGGAAGCGGTCGATCTGTGGGCGTCACTCTACACGCGGCACTTGAACGGCGACGAGCTGCTCGAGCAGCTGGGCCTGACCGAGAAGCGCAACGCCTGGTTCATGACGCTGTCGGGCGGGCAGAAGCAGCGGCTCTTCATTGCGTTGGCACTCATCAACGATCCCGAGCTCGTGTTCCTCGACGAGCTGACGACCGGGCTCGATCCGCAGGCCCGAAGGGCCATCTGGGATCTCGTGCGCGGCATTCGCGAACGCGGCAAGACAGTGTTCCTGACCACGCACTTGATGGAGGAGGCCGAACGCCTCTGCGACCGCGTGGCCATCCTCGATCACGGCCGCATCGTTGACGTCGATACGCCGACACGCCTGGTCCGGCGCCATTGCCCGGAGCGCACGATCGTGCTGACGACCGACGATCGCGAGGCAGATGTGTCGTTCCAGCAGCTCCCGCAGGTCGATGGTGTGAGCAGGACGAACGGCGACCTGAGCATCCGCGGCCGCGGCGACGATCTCGTGACATGCGTCATCCAGTGCCTGTCCGAGCGGCACATCAGGGTCACCGATTTTCGTACGATCAATCCCACGCTGGAGGACGTGTTTCTCCGGTTGACTGGTCACTCGATTCGCGATTGAGGGTCGAACGTGCGTGGACTGCTGAAACTTACGTGGCTCGAGATCAAGATTTTCGTGCGGGAGCCGTTAGGCGTGATCGGCGCGATCGTGATTCCAGTCGCCGTCTTCGTCGTGCTGGGCCGGACGCTCGGCGGCGACGCCCAGCCCACGCCGAGCGAGAACAGCTTCGGCGACGTTGGCGCGCCGGTGTTCGCTGCACTCCTGATCCTGCTCACGGCGGTGCTCTCGCTGGTCACCGTCATTTCCATCTATCGCGAGGGTGGCATCCTGAAGCGCCTCAGGGCGACGCCACTCCGCCCGTACACCATCCTGACGGCACAGGTCATCGTCAAGCTGCTGCTCATGGCGACGACGCTCGGCGTGATGCTGCTCGCGGGTCGCCGCTATTACCCGATCGTGAAGGACGTTCCGGTGGTGGCGTTCACGATCGCGTTGCTCATCAGCAGCGTCAGCGTGCTGGCCATGGGATTCGTGATCGCCAGCCTCGTGCCGACGGCGCGCTTTGCGCAGCCGCTCGGCGCTGCCATCCTCTATCCGATGGTTGGTCTGTCGGGCTTGTTCGTGCCCATCCATGCGATGCCGCCGGGACTGCAAGCTATCGCACAGGTGCTGCCGCTGACGTACGCCGTGTCGCTACTCAGGGGCATCTGGCTTGGCGATCCGTGGCTCTCGCACATCACCGACATCGGCGCGCTGCTCCTGTCAACGATCGTGTGCTTGGTCGTGTCGACGAAAGTCTTTCGGTGGGAGTAAGTCCCACTATCTGCTGGCCGCTAGTCGCTACTTGCCGAAGGCGTAGAGCGCCGCCGTGGTTCGGACGTACACGCGGCCGTCCGCGAACGCGGGCGTGGCGTAGGTATCTTCTTTCAGCTCGTTGACGGCGATTGGCGTGAGATCGCCGCCGGGTGCGACGACAACGATTGCACCGGCTTCGCTGGTGAAGAAGATGTGGCCATCAGCGGCTGTCGGCGACGCGAAGTGCGGGCCCGGGGCTCCGGTCAGTCGGCCCTGCTTGATCAGCGCACCAGTTTCCGGATTGAGAGTGGTGATGATGCCGTTGTCGTTCACCATGTAGAGGACGCCGCCAAAGAGCAGCGGCGAAGGAAGCTGCGGGACGCTGCGCTGGTACTTCCAGCGGATGGCCTTGTCAGTCATGTCCCCGGAGCCGCCAAGCTTGATCGCAAGCATGCCGTTCTCAGAATCCAGGGCGGCGCGATAGTACGCCCATTCGTCGCGCGTCAGCGATCCATTGGTGTCGAGGTCGGCGACATCGAACCAGAATGCGGGCGTGAACTTCGGGAACTCGGTCTTCGACAGCACGCCATTGCCGTCCGCATCCGCCGTTTTCCACACGTCATCAGCCGGCGGCACGCTCACCTTCTTGCCTGGATCGTTGACGGGAGCGCCGTAACCGTTCACGTAAATCGTGTCGCCGCCGATGACCGGCGTTGACTTCATCTCGAAGGAGAGGCCGCCGACCCACCACAGCTTCCGTCCGGTTGCGGCATCGTACGACGTCAGCAGAAACGATCCCGGCAGAAGGATCTGGTCCTTGCCGTCGGCGCCGCGCCACACAATCGGCGTGGAGTGGCCGCTCTTGGCTTCAGGACGATCGACCCTCCACTGCACGCGTCCGGTGCGTTTGTTCACAGCGATCACGAACGAGCCCAGGCTCTGGTCGCACGCGAGCACAATCAGGTTGCCGACGATGACCGGTGACGCGCCCATGCCGTAGATGTTGCTGAAGGGCCCGAGCGGCAACTTCCATCGTTCGCTACCGGTGGCGTCGTAACCAATCAAGCCGTAGTCAGGAAAGAAGACGTACACGCCGCCGTCGTCTACGGCGGGGCTGGGCGACGCCGGGTTGTTGCGCTTGTCGACGATCTTGGTTTTCACGGTTGGTGCCGCGCGTTCCCAGAGAATCCGTCCTTTCGCGCGATCGATCGCGATGGTCACGAGCGCGTCGCCGCGAAACGCCGTCAGATAAATCCGATCGCGGAAGAGGATCGGGGACGAATGGCCGGGCGGTAATGCCAGGCGCCAGAGAAGATTCTTCTCCGGCCCGAACTCAGTTGGGACGTTAGCCGCGCTGGATAGGCCCGACCCGTTCGGCCCTCGAAACCGCGACCAATCAGGAGGGGCTGCCGCGAGAGAAACGGTCAGACCGAGGATGGCCGCGCCAACTGCGGCGCTACGCGCGCACATCGGCGCAGTATGTCATACGTTCGGGGTCCGGGGTCCGGGGTCCGGAGTCAGGGTTCGGGGTTCGGGATCCGGGGTTCGGAAGGTCGAGTGGCGAATCTCGATCTTCCGAACTCCCGGCCTTCAGAGCTTCCGATCTATTTCACGTACCAGTGCGCCGCCACGGTAAATCCCATGCCGTTCTGTTCGAAGCCGGCGAACGGCGCCTCGAACCAGCGGTAGCCGAGATCCGCGCTGATCGCGAAACGGGCGATGGCCGGCAGCGTGAACTCGGCGCCGCCAAACGCGCGGTACCCGATGCTCGTGTCGGTCGTGCTATCGGTGGCGTCGGGCACACCGCTCTTCCACGTCGACCGCGTGATCGGCATCGAGCCGCCAACGTACGGACGCAGCCAGATGTTGTCCGTCACCCAATCGCGCAGCGAGTAGATCGCGCTTGGGGTGAACTCGCTCGCCTTGACGATGCCCGCCGCAGTCGTGCTGGTCAACGTCGAGCGCGACGCCTCCACCTGAACACCCAGCCGGCTGCCCGACCAGATACGCGACGACACACCGAACCCCTCGAACCCGGACTCGTTGGTGGACGCCATGCGTCCGCCGAAGCCGAGGTTGTGCGTCGGCGCCGACACATAAACCGTGCGTGGCGTCATCGGCACCGCGCCGGGGCCACGCGTGATCGTAGTGGGATCCGCGACCTGCGCCTGCGGAGGCTCGGGTGCTGGCGTGAAAGCGGCGGCCACGCGCTCTTCGACCGTCGAGCGCTTCGACAGCGATCCCATGCTCTGGTGCACGTAACCCACGCCATCTTCCGAGTCCGGCCACGTAATCTTGACCCACGCGCCGATGTCGCGCGTCACTTCGAGGATGGCGCCGCGCGGCGCCTGCCCGATGACCGGGCTGCCGGTGCTCGGCGCTTTGCGCACGGCGGCGGACTGCGCGCTCACTGTGAACGAGTTCGAATCGGTGGTGCCTCCGTCGAGGCTTCGGGTCTGCGCCGAGCCCACTTGCGGCATCAGCCAACACGTCACCGCGACGACGACAGCATGGCGAATCATTGAATAAGACCTCCTGATCCTGGCGCTCACTCCGATCGCGACGGCGCTACAAACGTGTGCCGCCAATCACGGTTCTGTTATCAGTTCCCGGTTAAAAACCCCGGAAATAGGCCAGGAACGCTTCGATGGGGGGATCGAAGCAAGGGGCATGCTCCGTTTGGAGTGAACGGAAGTTACCGGTAGGGAACGGGATGTGAACCCGTGATCTCCGCACCCTCCGAAGTTCTTAGCTCAGATCTCGATCGCCACCACTTCATGCACCTCAACGGTCGGTACGGTAAGGCTCACGATCCCGTCGCGCTGCTGAACTGTCACCGATGTGCCGGCGGTGAGAAGCTGGATCTTCTTTGCCGTCGTGCCGACGGGCAGCCGGACACTCACGCGCAGCGGTCCGACGGGAATTGCTTCGCGCAGCGGACCTTTCATCATCATTGGGTTCGTCAGGTTGACGAGATGCACGGTCATCGATTGGCGCTGGCGCCAGATCGTGACGTCCAGCACGCCTGGTCCGTCGACTTCGACGGGCGGCGGCTCGTTGGTGGCCCACGCGATCGCATTGCGCAGCAAGCGCAAGTGATCGACGCACATCACGTCCCAGAAGGTGCGATCGATATCCCAGGGAAAATACACGACGCGGCTCTTGCCAAGGTCGCGCAGGTAGACCTCGCGGATCTCGGTCCGTGCAACCCGCGGATACACGTCTTCCATCGGCAAGTCGGGATACGACGGAATCAGCGTCACTGGTGATGGAAACGCCATCGTTGGCTTGACATCGAGGCGGAACACGCCATTGATGATGCGTGGCGTGTCGTCGAGACCGTTGAGGATGGGATGCCGCCGTCCTGTTGCCGGCTCCGCCTCAAGGCTCAGATACGAGTTCTGCATCGGTCCATCGATGCGTCCCGTGAACGAGACGCCGAACAGGTCGGCGAGCCCGAAGTCGCTTCGGCGTGTGCCGGTCTCGTCGTAAAGCGACGTCGCGAACGTCGCGAGGACGCTGCCGCCGCGTGCGACGTAATCACGAATCGCCTGACATTGCGACGATGACAGCGCAGCGGCATCGGCAAGGATCAGCAGCTTGAATGGCGCGAGTCGTTCCGCCGTCAGCAGCGCTTCGTGCACGACTTCGAACGGCACGCGCGACTCGACGAGCGCGTGATACATGCCAAGGACGTGATCGGCCGCGCGATCGCCCTGCGCCACGCCAGTGTGAAATGTTTCGGTCTGCTCCGAATCGACCAGCGCGACGCGCGCCAGCGGCGCCTCGTTGCGGAGGTACTTCTCGTGGCGGAAGTGCCAGTCGTAAATCCGCTCGACCGTCGACAGCCAGCGGCGGTCGTAGAGAACCCCCGAGAACTTCGTCACCCACGGACGCATGCCATTGGCGGTGCCCTCCGCGACCCAGAGGCGAATTTCTGGTTCGCTCTGCACCGAGTCCTTCCACCGGTACGGTTCCTCGAGGCCGACGCTGAAGATCCCGCCGATCGGTTTGCGACCCATGACGGCGCGGTATTCCTTCGCTCGCCGGCCGTTGGCCCACGGTGGCATGAGGCCGCGCCTGGCCTGATAGTCGGCGAACTGAATGTCCGCCAGCTCGGTCGCCGACTTCATGTCGGGCGGTCCGTTCGGGATGAATCGCGCCTCGGGACGTGCCGCCCGCACCGTCGCGTCCCACTTCTTCCACAACTCGATCAGCCGTGCGATGCGCCACTCGATGAACGCGCGTCGTGCCGGATCGGATCGGTCGGCCGTCCGCGGCAGCTCACGTCCAGTCGCGGTCTTGAAGTTCTGCTGGCAGTGGACGCAGTAGCAATCGCCGCCCTGCGGTGCCCAGCGGTTTGTGAAAATGCCATCGACCTTGTACTTCGAGACGATCTCTCGATGGACCTGGTCCATGAACTCGAAGTTGTACGGTCCGAGTGCGCACGTGATCCACAACTCCGGGTTGGCCCAATGGCGCCGTGGCTCACCAGTAGCAGTCGTCGAGATCCAGTCAGGATGCGCGTTGCGCACGTTGTCGCGCACGGCATGCGGATCGGTCCGCGCCACCACGCGCATGCCCATTGCTTTACAGCCGGCGGCCAGCGTACCGAACGGATCGGTTGCGCCGAGGAACGCGCTGCGGTGGTGCAGGGGAATCTCGGTTGGGTAGTAGGCGACGATTCCGCCAGCGCTCAAGGTGGCGGCATCGGCGTGCAGTCGTCGAAAGTAGTCGAGCCAGAACTGCGGATCGAATTGTCCCGGATCGTTCTCGACGAGCGTCAGCTGAACCCAGCGCATCGGCTCATCGAACCAGCCCGAGCCGCTCGCGGGCGACGATTGTGCGTGCGCTGGTAAGGACATCAGCGGTCCCAGCGCGCCGGCGGCGGCCGCGATGTGGAGAAAGTCTCGTCTGGAGATCGACTCGGACATTCTTGCGCCTCAAACAGGGAATGTGCGGTTCTGTTCGAGCTCCGACCCCGGACTCCGGACCCCGGACCCGGAGGTCAGTGGCTCAAAGCGGCCTGCAGCATCGCCCGTGTGTAAGCCACGTTGTAGATCTCACCAGCGAATCCGCCACCGCCGGGGTACTGGTTCCGAATCGGGCCAGCGGCCCGATCGACGTCGATGGCTCGCGGATGTTCGGGATAGATCGCCCGCGGATACTTCTGCCGCACCAACTCCTGCATCACTGCAAACATGTCCACCTGGCCCGTGTCGAGAAACACCTCCGTGTAGTCGACGTAGGGCTTGCGCACGACGACGTTGCGGTAGTGGACGTGATTGATGCAATCCCGCTCGCCGAGGTAGCGGCAGACCGACACCGGATCTTCACCCATCTCTCGGGTGACGCCGCAGTCGAAGGTCATGCCGTTGTACGGGCTCTTCACAAGATCGAGGTACTGCTTCCAGTGTTCGACCGTGGCCATCAGCTGCTCGGAACCGCGGCTAATCGGCACCGGCGGATCGTTCGGATGCAGCGCAAGCCTCACGTTGGCTTTCTCGGCTTCGGGAACAATTGCTTTCAGGAAGTGCTCGGCGCGCTTCAGTTGCTCGGCGCGCGTGTGCGTGCCGACACCGTCGCGAGGCGGGAGATTTCTGGACAAGCTGTAATCGTACGCTGTGTACCCTGCACCGGCGCGCCCGGTCTCTTCCACGTACCCTTCCATGAGGCGGTTGGCGTAGAAGTTGTACTCGATGACGGGAAGGCCGGTTTTGCCGGCCGCGCGAATCGACGTAATCACGTCCGCAATCTGCGCATCAGCTCCCGGTCCTCCACGAATCACGTCGTCGAACCCGCTGATCATCATGTTGCACAGCGTGAGGCCGCCTGATTTGAACCGATCGATTCTGTCGCGAATGTCGGCCGCGTCCCACGGGATCTTCGGACCACCCGTGAGTACATAGTCGACGCCGATCTGCTTGACCCGCCGCATGCTCGGTTCGCTGACAGCGTCCCAGAAGCCCAGGCAGATCTTTGGGGTGTCGGCCGACTCAGACGGCATTAGGAAAGGTTTCGCTTGTGCCGCTTCGAACCGCACTTTTGCCGTGGCGGAGACGAGCGCCGTCGCTCCGGCCATTTGCAACAGTCGTCGCCGGGAAATCCGAGTGGACATGAGCGTTGCTCCCTGCGGCGGGCGAATTTTACCGAACTGTCTGCAAGATGACGAATACCGTCCGCCAGAGGGACGGCCCGTTCACAAACGTGCGCTAACTATAGACGATGCAACCCTTTGGTGGCTGAGCAACTGATGGGCTATGGGGCACGGGTCTTGCGACGCAGATCAATGGCGTAACTCGTCAGTTTCTACGCAGCTCAAGGAGAGCAAAGATCATGAAGGTGCCAAGCCGCTCGGCTCTCGCGTTGGTTTGTTCGGTCTGTTTGTTTGCAGCCTCCGCCGAAGCGCAGCAAGGTCGGGGCAACGGCGGTGGACCCAAAACGCAACCCGTGAAAACAACGTCCGGCGGTTCCACGCACGTGTCGGGACCGAAATCGTCGCCTGCGCCGAAGGTCCAAGGCGGCGGCAATGGCAACAGTGCCGCAAAAGCGCCGAAACCGTCGTCGACGACGACCGCCTCTGCCAAGACGTCGAAAGGCCCGTCATCGAAGGCGCCGTCAGCGACGACGGCCAACACGAAGACGAAGTCGACGACCGTCGCTTCTGATGCGAACGTTCCGCCGCCGCCGACAACGACTACGGTTACCCTCACGCCAGTGCAGCAGAAGCTTCAGCGGAACACGAATCTTGCCGCCAAGCTCGAGTCCCGATTGCCGAAGGGCACGGATCTGATGCTCGCTGCCGAGGGCTTCCGGAATCTCGGACAGTTCGTGGCTGCGGTCAACGTATCGAACAATCTGAAGATCCCGTTTGCCGATCTCAAGATGAGCATGGTTGACGAAGGCAACAGCCTCGGCCAGTCGATCAAAACGCTCAGGCCAACCGCTGATGCCGCGCGAGAGGTTTCGATCGCGGAATCGCAGACCTCTGTGCTGCTCAACCCAGATGCACCGACCTCGTCCAAAACAACGTCGAC
>Ga0075420_100003192_pt1 | contig 14276 bp, 13 predicted proteins | sample SoiMetdeltSBSDD4_FD_75296 | JGI IMG/M metagenome (GOLD analysis project Ga0075420, IMG submission 75296) | Bulk soil microbial communities from a Populus tree surrounding site in Tennessee, USA - Soil MetaG P. deltoides SBSDD4 | ecosystem: Environmental > Terrestrial > Soil > Tree plantation... | reverse complement strand
GGTGTGCGAGTTCCACTCGAGATCCTGGCCCGTGCGGAACACCCCGAGGATATCGACCGAGACGCGATTGGCGCCGAACCGGTGGCCGAACGATGGTCCGACGAAGATCGGAAGCCCTTCGACACGATTGTACGTCCGTGCCGAAACGAGCCTCAGGTCACTGTAGCTGCGCGAGCGCCATTTCTGGCGACGCCGCCACCATCGCGCGTCCTCCTCACTCGAGCCAGACGCGATGAGGCGATTGCCCTCGCGCCGATAGGACAGTCGCTGGCGGTAGGTTCGCACATCGCCGCCGATGAACGCGCCCTCCTTGCCGTCGATGTGCCCACCGACGACGAGGATCTGCCCTTCGACGCGCGCGCCCGGTCTCAGGATCACGTCCGAGTTGATCGCGATCACGCGGCCGTTCACCCGGCCGGCAATCGTCACGGGCCCGTTCAGAACGGCAACATCACCCTCGATCACGCGATCCGTCGCGATGTCGTAGGCGCCGGTCGCGCGTACCGTGTTGCTGTCGTTGAACGCCTCCGTGACCTCTCGCTCGACCTCGGCAGGCAGGAGGCGAGTATCGAGTATGGTATCGCGGGGGGTGCCAGTCTGCTGCGCGCTCGCCGCCAGTGGGATGAGCACACACGCGAGCGTGGCCAGCCCGCGTGTCGCCAGGAGCTTCGTCATGCGATCTCCGAGTGGATATCGAGTCGCGTTCACGCTAGGCACCTCCCATACCGGTCCGCGGTTGCGGCGTACCGCTAAACACCGCAACGAGTTCCGCATTTTTGCAAGCGGTCACGCGCATCCAAACGTGTCCTTTCGCGAGGTCACGGGTGTGTCGGCGTGTTACGGCGTGAGCTCCGCGCGCTCGGCTCGTTCGGCTCGTTCGGCGCGATCCCCGTCAACGATGCCGAGTCGCTTCATGCGCCGGTACAGGTTCGGCCGGTCGGTCTGCAGACGTCGCGCAGCCTCGGCGACGTTGCCACCAGCCACGGATAGCGCCCGGGTTATCAGCACGCGCTCGTAGTCGTCGAGCGTTTCAGTCAGAGGAGTGTCGAGTGCGCTCGCGTTAGGAAGTGACGCCGGCTCGGCAAACCGCGCCAGGCCCACGGGTAGGACCTCTCTCACGTCCTCCGCGGACACCTGGCGTCCGGGATGCAGAATCGCGAGCCGCTCGACGATGTTCGCGAGCTCGCGCACGTTGCCGGGCCAGCGATGCCTCGCGAGATGCTCCACTGCGTCGGGCGTCCATGACGTGAGCGGTTGTCCGGTGCGCCCCCTGTGGAGCAGCGAGAAATGTCGCACGAGCTCGGGAATATCCCCCGCCCGCTCGCGCAGCGGCGCGATGTCGAGCGGAATGACGTTCAGGCGGAAGAAGAGATCCTCTCGAAACGACCCATCGGCGACGGCGCGGCTGAGGTCCTTGTTCGTCGCCGAGACGATGCGGACGTCCACGCGAATCGGGCGACCACCGCCCACGCGCTCGATTTCGCCCGACTCGATAGCGCGGAGCAGCTTCGCCTGCGCCTCGGCGCCGAGATCGCCGACCTCATCCAGGAAGAGGGTGCCGCGGTCGGCGAGCTCGAAGCGACCGATGCGTCGTTCCGTTGCGCCGGTGAACGCACCGCGCTCATGACCGAACATCTCGCTTTCCACGAGGTCGCGCGGGATGGCGGCGCAGTTCACGCGCACGAACGGGCGGTCCTTTCGCGGACCGCCGCCGTGAATCGCCGCCGCGACGAGCTCCTTCCCGGTCCCGGACTCGCCCATGATGAGCACGCGCGCGTCGGACGGTGCCACGCGACCGATCATCTCGCGAACGCGTCGCATCGCCGGACTGCTCCCGACCATCTCGCCCGCGAGGCCGAGGTCGGCGCGGAGCACGCGCGTTTCCCATCGCGCCTGGCGTAATGCGAGGGCAGAGGAGAGCGCGAGCAGCACGCCCTCGGGGGTGAGTGGCTTCTCGAGGAAGTTGAACGCGCCGAGCTTCGTGGCGCGCACGGCGTCGCTGAGGCCGGCGCGGCCGCTCATCATGACCACGGGTAACTCGGGCGCCTGCTTGCGAAGCGCCGCCAGCACGCCCATGCCATCGAGCTCGCCCGGCATCATCAGGTCGACGAGCGCCACGTCGGGTTCGGCCTCGAGGGCGAGCGCCACGCCGCGTGCACCGTCAGGCGCCTCCCGAACCTCGTACCCCTCGGAGGCCAGCAGCGCGCCGACCATGCGGCGGATGTTCGGCTCGTCGTCGACGATGAGAACGGATGGCATGCCGCAGCGTCCTCAGGCGCGCCGGCGCGGCGGTTCGACGTTAGGCATCGCTGACGCCTAACGTCGCTCGCGGGCGCGCAGCATCGGCGCCGCGAGCGCGGCGGCCGGATCGGGCTCGGGAAGTGCCCGCAGGTCCGCGAGAACCTTGCTCGCGAACCGCTGGCCTTCAGAGATGCGCTCGACCTCGAGCGCGATTGCGTCCACCGCCTGCTCGATGCGCTCGAGCCGCACTCGCGTGTCCGGGTCCTGCGCAAGGGCGGCGCCTTTGCGGTCCATGCGCCGGCCGAATGCGCGCGCAAGCGGATACCCGATTGCGATGATCGCGCACATGGCGAAGAACGCGATCGCGATGATGATGGCGCCTTCGGGGACGACTGGGCCCCCGGGAGGGAAATCCGGTCCCCACGGCGGCGGCGGGGTGGTCCCCGCCTGCGCTTCGCGGATGGCGTCCGCCGCTTCGCGCTGCGCATCCTCGATCGCGCGTTGCGCGTCGCGCTGCGCCTCCTGTGCCTGACGTTGCGCGTCCTGCATCTGCTGTTGCGCCTGGCGCAACTGCTCCTGTGCCTGGACCTGCGCTTGCCGTGCGGCATCCTGCGTCGCCGCATCGACTGCACGTTGCACCTCTCGCGCGATGTCGGCGCGCGCCTGTGCCCCGCCTTCGGCGCCGACCATCACCTGTACTTCCGACTCAACGGCCATGGTTCCCCTCCGTCACGTGGACGGCATCTACTGCAGTGCGTGCTCACGTGCCGCGACTGTTGCCCGCTCGGTCCGGAAGTGCAACCCGCTCCGGCGAACCCTCGGTCATGAGCCGCGTCACGAAGCGTTGGCCTTCCGCCACCCGCTCGATCTCGATCGACATCGCTTCGATGGCCTGCTCGATGCGTTCCAGTCGCGCCGACGTGTCGGCCGACATCGGCGGCTGCAGACTCTGTCGGTCCCAGCGGCGAATCATCGCCCGGACGATCGGGATGCCGATGGACATCACGATCACAGTGAAGAAGAATGCTATCGGTATGACAATATCTTCGTCCACCGCTGCCTCCTATTGGTTCACGCGGCGAGCGCTGCTCGGCAGCGGCGCCGCGTCCACGGGTACGGCGTCCGCGCGACCGGCCAGCAGCTTCGATGTGAACCGCTGACCTTCGGCAATCCGTTCGACTTCCACCGCGATCGCATCGATCGCCTGTTCCATCCGCTCGAGTCGCGCCGCGACGTCGCTGTTCATCTGGTTGCCGCCGCTCACGCCGCGCTCGATGCGCCGAGCCATGGCGCGTGCGAGCGGCGCGCCGATGATCGTGACGCCGATCATGATGAACAGAACGATCGGGATGAGCTCACCGGGAATTCCCACTGACCGCCTCCGTTGCCTCGATGCCCGACATGGGCAAGGTGAATCGAATCTCGGTTCCATCGCCGACGGTGCTCGCGGCATGCACGCTCCCGTTATGCGCCAGCACGGTCTGTCGTGCAATCGCCAGCCCCAACCCGGTGCCGCCCGGCTTGTGCGTCACGTACGGTTCCCAGATGCGCGCGAGCCGGTCGGGCGGAATGCCGCAACCGGAATCGCGGACCGCGATCACGATGCCGTCATCCCCATTATGCCGTTCCCGCGCGACCGTCACGCCGATGCGCGCCGGTCGGTCCGGACGGTCCGTGCGCCCCGTACGGCACGCATCGACCGCATTCAGCAGGACATTCGAGAGCGCCCGTGCGAGCGCGTCGTGATGGCCGCGCACCATCGGGACGTCGCCCTCGACGCGCACCTCTGCCTCCACGTCAGGCGGCACAGACACGCGTGTCGTATAGCGCACGAGCTCCGGTACGTCGATGTCCGACGGCGGACCCTCCGGCAGCCGCCCGAACTGGGAGAAGCTCTTCGCCATCTCCTCCAGACGCCGCGATTCGGCGTCCAGAACGTCCACCACTTCGCTCAGGGATTCGGGAGCCTCGCGGCGCAGACGCGACACCGCGAAGCGAATTGGTGTGAGTGGGTTCTTGAGCTCGTGCGCGACCTGTCGCGCCGATTCGCGAAACGCCCGCAATCGCTCGGCTTCGATCTCGCGTGCGCGTGCGTCGCGTAACTCGCGCGCTACCGATCGCATTCGAGACCGCAGCACCGCGAACTCCGGCGCGCCTTTTCGCGGCGATCCCTCGGGAAGCTCCTCGCCGCGGCCGAGCTTGTCGGTCCATCCGACGAGCTCGTCGATCGGCCGGCTGAGCTGTCTGCTGAGATGTCCGGCCACGCGCGAGGAGATGGCAATGAGCACTCCGACGGCCATGACTGCGACGAGAACAATGACCGGGACGGCGCGTCGCGCGACGAACCCGAACCGGCGAGCCTGCGTCAGCGACTCCTGAAGCTCGATTTCGTGGGCCCGGAGCGCTGCTCGATCCTGTCCCGACAACGGCGCCCGCTGCGCCGCAGCGATCGCCCGACCACCCGTTGCGGCCGCGCGCTCCCAGGCGGAGCTACCACTTACCAGCGGAAGCGCCCCCGCGAACGATCCTCCCCACACCAGCGTGAGCACGATGGAGGGGAGCGTCGCGAACAGCGTCAGAATGAGAAACAGGCGCGTCCGGAAGCCGACTGGACTCACTCGGGCTCCTTACGGCATGGCCAAGAAGGTGGTTTCGTAGAAGATACGCCGCGACCACGCGGCGCGCCTCAACCCAACCTCCTCGTCCGGATGAAGTTCCACACCTCGTACCTGACCTTCAACACCAAGCGTCGCCAGGAGATCATCGACATCACCGACGAGGTCGAGAAGTGTCGTGCCGCCGCCGGCATCGACGAGGGCATGGTCCTCGTCTCGGCCATGCACATCTCGGCGTCCGTCTTCGTGAACGACCATGAGCCGGGGCTCTGGAAGGACATTCTCGACTGGCTCGAGTCCCGAATCGCGCCCTGGTCGCCCGAGGACTATCGCCACAACAGTGGGACAGGCGAAGACAACGCCGCGGCCCACCTGCGGTCCCTGACGGTCGGGCACGAGGTGATCGTACCGGTGACGAAGGGCAAGCTCGATTTCGGCCCGTGGCAGCGAGTGTTTTACGGCGAGTGGGACGGCCAGAGGGCGAAACGCGTTGTCATCAAGGCCATGGGAGAATAAGAAAAGGGATGCTCGGGGCTGGGGTTGCTGGCTGCGGCTCGTAAGCTGGCAGCTGCTTACACCGGCCGGGGGCTGGTCGCTGCGTGCCAGGCGGGTCGAACGCCCGGAGGTACCAGCCCCACCACTCTCCCGCCTGTCGCCAGGGTATGCGGCCACGCACGTGGGCGAGTGCGTGGCTGCCAGCGGCAAGCTGCCAGCCGTTTGAAGCAGCGCTCAGCGCCAGGTCGCGGCTGACAACTCCCAGCCCAAGCGAAAAGCGCCGTCGCCTATCTGTTCTCTAGTCCCCAGTCTCTATTAGTTTTAGCGGGTTCCGGCTTCGGAGACTGATGGCGAACCTTTGGACGCTTGCGGAGGTGTTTCGCCGGGTTGCGCGTGAGCACCCTGAGCGAACCCTGGCAGTCGCGGGCGGAAGCAGGCAAAGCTATGGTCAGGTCGACGCGAGATCCTCGGCGTTGGCCGCTGCACTCTCCGAGCTTGGAATTCAGGCAGATGATCGCGTCGCGATCATTCTGCCAAACCGACCGGAATGGATCGTCTCGCTGCTCGCGTGCGCGAAGCTCGGAGCGGTCGTCGTTCCGGTCAACCCGCGACTCAACTACCACGAGCTCAAGTACCAGCTTCGCCACGCGGAGGTGTCGGCCGCGATCACGGTGGAGCAGTACGACGGCATCGATTTCCTCCAGTACTTCGAGGACGTCATCGCCGAGCTTCCGGACCTGCAGTACCTGGTCACGGTAGGGGACGAGGAGCTGTGGTACGACGACCGGATCTTCAGGTTCGAGGATCTCGTGTCGAGCGGGGAAGGGCGTCCGTATCGTGCGCCATCGTCGGCCGGCGATGACTCCGATCTGGCGCTCCTGTATACGTCGGGCACGATGGGAAAGCCGAAGGGCGTTCGTCTTTCGCACCGCGCGGTCGTCGAGACCGCGGTGCGCACGGGCGAGGCGATCGCGATGAGCGCCGCGGACCGCGTGTTGGTGGCGCTGCCGCTGTTCACGATCTTCGGCTTTGGCGTCGTGGTCGGCGTGCTGGCGGTAGGAGCCACGCTGGTATTGCAGGACGATTTCAACGCCCGCGATGCGATTCGGATCATGGAGTCCGAGCGCATCACCGTCCTGCACGGCGTGCCGACGATGTACCATCTGTTGATTCGGGATGCGACGTTCGATCCGTCACGACTACGCTGGTTGCGAAGCGGGATCATTGCGGGAGGCTCCGTCTCGGAGGATCTCTGCACCCGCGTTCGCGCCTGGTGCGACGTGCAGATCGCGTACGGGCTCACCGAAACAGGTCCCACGGTCGCGGTCACGCGCACCATGGATCCCGCCGACAAGCGCGTTACCACCGTGGGACGTCCACTCCCCGGTATCGAGGTGAAGGTCGTGGACTTCGTCACCGGTGCGCTTCACGGCCCCGAGGCCGTTGGCGAGATCGCGGTACGAGGCCCGAACGTCATGCTGGGCTACGCCCGCATGCCGGCCGAGACCCGGCGCTCGTTCACGCCGGAAGGTTTTTTTCTCACCGGTGATCTCGGCATCATCGATGAGGACGGATACGTGCGGATCGTCGGTCGCCGTCGCGAAACGATCCTGCGAGGTGGATATCAGATCTACCCGCGCGAGGTGGAAGATCAGCTCCGCGCGCATCCGGCAGTGGACGATGTCTGCGTGATCGGCGTTCCCCACGACATCCTGGGTGAGCTGGTGTGCGCGTGCATCGTACCCGTCGAAGGCGCCGTCATCACGGGCGAAGAGATCAAGGAATTCGCGCGTGAGACGGTTGCCGACTACAAGGTCCCCGATCTCGTTCGCTTCTTCGACGAGTTCCCGATGACCGGGAGCGGCAAGGTGAAGCGGCGAGAGCTCGAGCGCGTGGTCGCGCTCGATCACACCGCCATCATAGGAAGTTCATGAACTCTCGTCACCCGCGGCCGCCTCGCGCCCACGTCGCACCGATTCACCGTGGACCCCAGGCGATGCCCGCCGTGAGCGGCCCCATTCACGCGCACGCGCCTAACGCCGCTCTCCTCATCGATTTCGACAACGTCACGATGGGGATCCGCTCCGACCTGCAGCAGGAGCTCCGCCACCTTCTCGGCTCCGAGATCATCAAGGGCAAGGTGGCCGTGCAGCGCGCCTACGCCGACTGGCGCCGCTACCCGCAGTACATCGTCCCGCTCGCCGAGTCGTCGATCGACATGATCATGGCGCCCGCCTACGGGTCGTCGAAGAAGAACGCGACCGACATCCGGCTCGCGGTTGACGCCATCGAGCTCGTGTTCACCCGCCCCGAGATCGGCACCTACATCCTGCTCTCCGGCGACTCCGACTTCGCGAGTCTGGTCACGAAGCTCAAGGAGTATGGCAAGTACGTCATCGGCGTCGGCATTCGCGAGTCGTCGAGCGACCTGCTCGTCATGAACTGCGACGAGTACTACAGCTACAACGCCCTCGCGGGCCTCGTGAAGGCGGGCGAGGAAGAGATCGTCAAGTACGATCCGTGGGAGCTCGTCAGCGAGGCGATCAAGCGCATGGCGCAGAACGGCGACGTGATGCGCTCCGACCGCCTGAAGCAGGTCATGCAGGAGATCGACAACTCGTTCGACGAGAAGAACCTCGGCATCTCGAAATTCTCGCGCTTCTGCCTCGAAGCAGCGCAGCGCGGTCTGATTTCGGTCAACAAGCTGGAGAACGGACAGCTCGAGGTCGGGCTGCCGCGAGAGACCGGCGCTGCGACGCCTGCTGGAGACGCCGAGGCGCGCGCCGCGACGCCGGTGGCGGAGGACAACGGCGCGCGCGAAGCGCGTGAGCTGCGTGAGAGTCGGGAGGGACGCGAAGACCGTGGCCGGCGCGGCCGGCGTGGTCGCGGTCGCGGGCGGGATCGTGACGATCGCGTCCCGCGTCAGCCGGCCGGGCAGTTCCCGATTCAGGCCGCGGAAGTCCCGGAGGACAGCACGGCGACGCCGCCGCACGGTGATCCGCTCGTGCACCCGGCTCCGGCCGCTGTGACGCCGCCCTCCGGGACGCCGGCCGCACGTCCGGCGGCTACTCCAGCGGAGCGAACGGAGAGTGGGATCGGCACCGGTGGTGAACGCCTAACGCGCCAGGAAGCGTTCAGCCTCGTCGGCCGTGCTGTCGCTGCGCTCACGTCGGGCGAGCTCGGCGTGCCCGCGAGTCGCGTTCGCGACAAGGCCTTCGACCTGCTCGGTCGCGACAGCGAGAGCCTGAGTGAGAGGAACTTCGTTCGCATCCTCAAGGACGCCCACGACGCTGACGTGATCGACCTGCGGCGTCGTGGAGACGATTACGAGGTCGCGGTCGCCGCGCAGGCGGCACCGGTCGCCGACCAGCTCAATCGAGCGGCGGCGGCGATCTCGCCTGCGGCGCGTCCAGCCACGCCGGCACCGTTACCTCGCGGCATGGGTCCGCGTGGTGCGGGTGCACGCCTGCGAGGACCGGTTGGGAAGGGCGTCGAGCTCCCGCCTGACCTCCTGCTCGTCGGCGTCGTCGAAGAGGCTGCGCCTCCACGGGTGGCCGTCGTGGCGCCGACTGAGCCAGCGCAGGCCGAGCCGGCCGAGGAATCGGCAGCGGCTCCGGCGGCGAAGCGCGGTCGCGCGAAGAAGAGGGCCCCTGCGAAGAAGGCGGCGAAGACCGCCCGCCCGGCTGCCGTGACCGCAGCCAGCCCGGCGGCGGATGCGTCTGCATCGCCTGCTCCACCTGCGGCAAAGAAGGCACGCCGAGGGGGACGCGGAAAGAAGAAGGCGGTCGCAGCGGTCGAAGCATGACGGAACGCCGCGGGCGCGCGCTCCCCGCGGCGTTCTACGATCGCCCGACGGAGCTCGTCGCCCGCGAGCTGCTGGGGGCAGTGCTGGAGTGCACGACGGATGACGGCGTGGCAGCTGGTCGCATTGTCGAGACCGAGGCGTATCTCGGTCCCAACGACCCGGCGTGCCACGCCGTCGCCGGTCGAACGGAGCGGACCTGGCACCTGCACGGACCGCCCGGGGTCGCGTACGTCTACTTCATCTACGGCGTCCACTGGTGCTTCAACGCCGTGACGCGCGAGGAAGGGCATGGCAGTGCGGTGCTCGTGCGCGCGCTCGAGCCCATGGCCGGCATCGATCTGATGCGACGGCGCCGCGGTGCTCCGCGCACGGATCGGGATCTCACGAACGGCCCCGGGAAGCTCTGTCAGGCGTTAGGCGTCACCGGCGTGCTCGACGGCGTGAGACTCGATCGGCAGCCCCTGCGTATTCTCGCCGGCGACCCGATCGCGGACGACGATACCGTGGTGACGCCGCGCATCGGCATCACGCGAGCAGCGGATTGGCCGCTGCGCTGGCTCGTCCGCGGTAGCCCGTACGTGTCCGTCGGTCGCCCCGGCGCGGTCAAACCGGGCCGACGGACACGGCGGACGAAGTGATCGGATCGCGTTAGGCCTCGATGCCACGCGGGCCGCGCTTCTCAGCGCGGCCCGCGGGCTTTCGACAAACGGCGTTCGACCAACGATGCGCTTCAGCGTTAGTGCAGCTTCTCGATCGCATCGACCAGGTTGTACCGCAGGCCGCCCTCGATCAGGTATGTGTTCGCCTTGCCGTTGATCAGGTAGCGGTTCTGCGTCGGCATCGTCGACGCCTGAACGAACAGGCCGAAGCGCGAGAAGTCGACCTGACCACCGAGCGTGAACACCGGCGACACGCGGCTGCTCTCATCGTTTACGCGGTTGAACACGCTGTCCTGGCTCCCGGGCGAGGTGAACGAGCCCGTGGGCTGTGCGTCGCGGATCGCGAGGAGGGCGAACCCGAGGCCGGCGTACGGGCGGAACGCGCCGTACTGCTTCGGGAACGCGAACAGCTGCATGTTGTAGCGTCGCGCGTCCTTGATGTCGACCGGGCGCGCACCGCCGACGCTCGTCGGGTCGGACACCGCGCCCTGCGTGTCGAAGAACGACTGTTCGACCGACACGTACATCGCGACCCGCGTCCGCGTGATCATCCACTCACCACCGACGGACGGGGCCGTGATATCCTCGGCGGCAGAGCTGAAGATCGAGACGCCACCCTTCGCGCCCCAGTACCACGAGTCGGTGAAGGAGCGAACCCTGTTGGGAGCCGACTGCGGCGCTGCTTGCGCGGCCGCAACGGCCGGCAGGAGGGCAACGCAGGCGAGTCCCGCGGCCAACGTCCGAATCGTTCGCATAGCTGAGCCTCTGATGACGCGCGTGAATGTCAGCGCCGTCCGTTCGGCGCGATGTGCCGGAGATCACCAAAGCGCGAGAGCGGCGTTCCGCGCCCTGGTCCAATCATGTCAGAGACGAGAACTGCGGCGATCTGGTCACGGGGCCCGACGTGTGTGATGGGAGGCACACTGCCGGGCGGATTTCACGCACGCCGATCGTTAGGTGTGCCCGATCTCGGACGCGGTTCTCGTCGCGCGCCATTGGGGTCAGAGTCACATCGCGCTAGCGGGTGATCCGTCTGATCCGCCCGATCCGCATCATCCGCATACCGCTCGACGGCTCCAGCCACGCGTGGGCGGTACGCCCAAGGGTGGATGCCCGCCCTACGGATCGGCGCGAATCGCGTTCGAACGATGGAGCTCGCCGCTGACCAACCAGGTGATCAGACGATGCCGAGCTTCGATCCGACCACCTTGAATGCGGCGATCGCTTCATCGATATCCGCCTTGGTGTGTCCGGCGGAGAGCTGGCATCGGACGCGGGCTTCTCCTTTCGGCACGACCGGGAATCCGAACCCCGTGACGAACACGCCCTGCTCGAGCAGCATGTCGCTCATCTGAATCGCGAGCGCCGTCTCGCCCACGATGATCGGCACGATCGGCGTCTCCCCGGGGAGCGGCTTGAAGCCGGCTTCTGTGATCGCCTCACGGAAGTACCGGGCGTTCTCACGGAGGATCGCCACGCGCGCCGGATGCTTCTCGATGAACTCGATCGCCGCGAGCGAGCTGCACGCCACCGTCGGCGGCAGCGCGTTCGAAAAGAGCTGGGGACGTGAACGCTGCGTGAGGATATCGGTGAGCGACTCGGGCCCGGCCACGAATCCACCAGCCGCGCCGCCGAGTGCTTTGCCGAGGGTGGAGGTGATGATGTCCACTTCACCGAGAACGCCGAAGTGCTCCGCGGTGCCTCGGCCCGTTTCGCCGAGCACGCCCGTCGAGTGCGAGTCGTCGACGGCCAGCACCGCGTCGTACCGCCGCGCGATGTCGATGAGATCCGGCAGCTTTGCGATCGCCCCTTCCATCGAGAACACGCCGTCGGTCCAGATCAGCCGGCGCTTCGCCCCCTTTGCCTGCTCGAGCTTCGACACGAGGTCGTCGAGATCGCCGTGCTTGTAGACGGCGCTCGTGCACTTCACGATCGACTTCGCGAGCCGGATCGAGTCGATGATCGACGCATGGTTGAGCGCATCTGACACGACGAAATCGCCTTCCTCCAGGATCGTTGCCGTGAGCGCCTCGTTCGCGTTCCACGCTGACACGTACGTGAGCGACGACTCCGTGCCGACGAATCGCGCGATCGCCTCCTCGAGGTCGCGATGGATCGTGAACGTGCCGCAGATGAACCGCACGCTCGCGGTTCCCGCGCCATACCGACGCAACCCGCGAATCCCCGCTTCGACGACGCTCGGCTCGTCGCAGAGCCCGAGGTAGTTGTTCGATGACATGATGAGGACTTCACCGCGGCCTTCCATCTGCACGCGCGCGGCCTGTGGCGAGGCGAGGTGGTTCAGCCGCTTGTAGACGCGGTCGGCTTTCAGCTGCTCGATCTTGCTGCCGAGCTCGGTGGCGAACGTTGTGTTCAGCGACATGGCATCACGAGTAGACGGTCCAGTCGAGCACTGCCTCGTCAGGCAATCTCGAAGATGACTTTACCGGCTTCGCCGGACTTGATGACGTGCATGGCCTCGTCGGCGCGCTCGAGCGGAAAGCGGTGTGTGATCACAGGCTCCGGATCGAACTCACCTGACCGCAGGAACCGTGTCATCTGGTGCCACGTGTCGTACATGCGGCGGCCCACGACCCCGTAGATCGTGATGCCCTTGAAGATCACTTCGGTCGCGAAGTTCACTTCCATCGGCTTCGCAGGAATCCCCAGCATCTGCACCCGGCCGCCCACGCGCACGAGCGCGAACGCCTGGTGAATCGCGGACGGCACGCCGGACATCTCGAGTACGACGTCGACGCCGAGTCCGTCGGTGGCAGCTTTCACCGCCGTCTCGGCCTCGTGGGGATGGACGACGTCGTGTGCTCCCATCCGCTTCGCGAGCGCGAGACGCCGGTCATTCACATCCGACGCGATGATGCGTGACGCGCCCGCCGCCTTACAGATCCCGACCGCGAAGATGCCGATCGGACCGCAGCCCGTCACGAGCACCGTCGAACCGGGAATGTCGGCGGTCAACGCCGTGTGAAACGCGTTGCCCATCGGGTCGTGAATGCCGCCGACGTCGTACGACACGCTGTCATCGAGGTGCCAGACGTTCACCGCCGGCATTGCGATGTACTCGGCGAAGCAGCCATCGCGATCGACGCCAATGATGCGCGTGAACGGACAGACGTGCGCGTTGCCCGTACGACACAACAGGCACCGCCCGTCCACGATGTGTCCCTCGGCGGTCACGCGATCACCTTCGCGGACATCGGTCACGAGCTGGCCAACCTGGACCACGTCGCCGGCGAACTCGTGGCCGACGACGATGGGCGGCTTCACGCGACCGCGCGCCCAGTCGTCCCACTCGTAGATGTGAACGTCGGTTCCGCACACACCCGCGCGTCGCACGCGGATCAGCACTTCATCATCGCGTATCGTGGGGACGGGCACGTTCTTCAGAACGAAGCCAGGGCCGGCCGTCTCCTTCACGAGCGCTTTCATCGGGCGCGGGCTAGAGGGCACAGGGTGCGGGATGACGGCTCTGAGCCGTCTGATGAGGGTGAGCGCTGCCGTTGACGCGAACGCGCCGGGAAAGCTGGCGGGTTCGGGAATGAGAGGGAAGCGGCTTCGTCGAGGCGAGCGGACCGGCGCGTCGGTGATGGTAATGATCAGATCAGCGTCTGGATCTGGCCGCCGTCAACCTGGATCGCAGTGCCCGTGACGAAGCTCGCGCGTTCCGACGCGAGGAACGCGACGACCGCCGCCATCTCCTTCGGGTCACCTGACCGCCCGAGCGGAATGCCCGACGTTCTCGCGCGCAGGATATCGTCGATCGGGCGCTTGTCACGCTCCGCGCGCATGCGCGCGAGCTCGATCGCTCGAGCCGTGTCGAAGTGACCCGGAAGCACGGTGTTCACGAGCACGTTGTCGGCTGCGCACTCGTTCGCGAGCGTCTTCGCGAATCCGAGCAGCCCCGATCGCGCGGTGTTCGACAGGAGCAGACCAGGTACCGGCTGCTTCGCGGCCATCGAGGTCAGAAAGATCACGCGCCCCCACTTGCGACTCCTCATTCCGGGTACGCACGCGTGAGCCAGCCGGATGGAGCTCAGCAGGTTGAGCTCGATCGCGGCGATGTATTGCTCGTCGGTCGTGGAATCGAACAGCGTGGAAGGCGGCCCACCCGCGTTCGCGACGAGAATGTCTATGGGCCCGAGTGATTCCTCGACACTCCGCGCAAGGCGATCGGCCTCGCCGCGCTTCGATACGTCGCCCACGAGCGGGAGCACGCGCGTTCGTGCGACCTTCAGGATTTCACCCGCGGCATGCTCGAGCTCGGGTTTGCGTCGCGCGACGATCGCGACGCTCGCGCCTTCACACGCGAGCTCGCGGGCAATCGCGAACCCGAGGCCACTCGATCCGCCCGTTACGAGGGCGACTCTATTCGTGAGCTTGAGATCCATGTTTCTGTGTCATCCCGAGCCGTCTGGCATTTGTCGTCCTGAGCCGTCAGACACT
>Ga0075420_100003189_pt1 | contig 14280 bp, 9 predicted proteins | sample SoiMetdeltSBSDD4_FD_75296 | JGI IMG/M metagenome (GOLD analysis project Ga0075420, IMG submission 75296) | Bulk soil microbial communities from a Populus tree surrounding site in Tennessee, USA - Soil MetaG P. deltoides SBSDD4 | ecosystem: Environmental > Terrestrial > Soil > Tree plantation... | reverse complement strand
CCCCTGCGGCGGACGGCCCACGGCTCCCGGGGACCGCCCCCGGCTGGAAGATCGAGACCGTCGCCGAGGCCCCGGTCATCGCGCATCCCTCGGTCGTCTGCTCCATCCCGGATGGGCGGCTCCTCGTGGCCGAGGACCCGATGAGCATCAGCGCGCCCGCGGACAAGCCCTCCGACCGCATCCTGTGCCTCCACCCGGACGGGCGGATCACGGTCTTCGCGGAGAAGCTCTACTGCGTCTTCGGGATGCGGTACCTCGAGGGCAAGGTCTACGTCCTCCACAACCCGTACTTCAGCGTCTTCACGGACGACGGCGGCGTCGGGCGTGACCGCGAGGACCTCATCGAGTCCACGAACCCGAACCCCTGGGCCCTCGACTGGAACGACCACATCCCCGCGAACTTCCGCCTGGGGATGGACGGGTACTTCTACATCGCCGTGGGCGACAAGGGGGTGTACGGGGCCGTGGGCCGGGACGGGAAGCGCATCGACATGAAGCTCGGGGGCATCCTGCGCATGCGGCCGGACGCGACGGGGCTCGAGATCTACGTGACGGGCACCCGGAACCACCCCGACGTCGCCATGAACGCCGAGGACGAGCTCTTCACGTACGACAACACGGACGAGAAGAACGCCTGGTGGACGCGGGTCACCCACATGGTCGACGGGGGCTACTACGGCTTCCCGTGGGACTACCGGCCGAGGCGGCCCTACACGCTCTGGATGATGACGGACTACGGCGGCGGGGCGCCCGCGGGGGCCCTCGCGTACGAGGAGGACGCCCTCCCCGCCGAGTACCGCGGGAACCTCTTCCTCGTCGAGTGGGCCCGGCGCGAGTTGCTGCGCCTCCGCGTGGAGCGCGACGGGGCCACGTACCGGATCGCATCGAGCGAGAACTTCCTCCCGGGCGCCCCGGGGGACTTCAAGCCGGTCGGAATCGATGTCTCGGCGGACGGGATGAGCTTCTACATCGCGGACTGGAACCACCCCGACTCGAAGGCGAACGTGCGCGTGGGACGGCTCCACAAGCTCACGTACACGGGGAAGAGCGCGGCCGCCCCGAGGCCCGCGTGGTACGTGCCTGCGTCCATGGGCAGGCCGTTCGAGGCATCGACCGAGGATCTCCTCGCGGCGCTCTCCCACCCCGCACGATCCGTGCGGATCACGGCCCAGAGGCGTATCGCGGAGAGGGGGAGCGCGGCCATCGGGCCGCTCTCGAGGCTCCTCTCGGACAGCGCCGCGTCGCCCCGCGCCCGGTGGCACGCGATCTGGGCTCTCGACGCCATCGATGCCGGCGCCTCCGCGCGCGACCGAATCCTCGCCGCCCTCCGCGATCCGGAACCGACGGTGCGCCTCCAGGCCGCGCGCCAGCTCGGCACCCGTCGCGTGAAGGAGGCCGTGCCAGCCCTGACCGAGGCCCTCCGCGCGCCCGACGCCGCGCTCCGCTTCCGCGCGGCGACCGCGCTCGGCAGGGTCGCAGATCCGCGCGCGATCCCCGCCCTCCGAGACGCCCTGGACGAGCAGGACCTCTTCGCCCGGTACGCGGCGTTTCACGCGCTCAACCGCATCGGCCGCGCGGACCCGGATAGCTGGAAGACCATCGCCGCGGGACTCTCGAGCCCCGGCGCCGCCGTGCGCGAGGGAACGCTCTTCGCCCTGCGCGACACTCCCGATGCGCGCGCGATCGAAGCTCTCGCCCATGCCTGCAGGCAGGTCGAGGTCCCCGGCGACACACGGGCCGCCGCGCTCGGCGAGATCGCCGCGATGCATCGGCTCGAGCCGGCGTGGAAGGGGGAATGGTGGGCGTACTTCCCGCTCTCCTCGGGCAGGCCGAAGAAGACGGTCGAGTGGGAAGGGACCGCGATCGCGCGGGCGGCCCTCCTCCACGGCCTCGAGGACTCCGCGCCGGAAGCGCGCCGGGCCGCCGCGCTCGGCCTCGTCGAGGCCGGTGATCCAGTTTTGGGAGACGCGCTTGCGGCGGCGCACGCGACGGAGAAGGACCCGGGTGTCCGCGCGGCGCTCCTCGGGGCGCTCTCGAGCCTCGGCCGGCCGGAGGCCGCCCGCGCGGCCGAGGAAATCGCGAGGGACGAGAATGCGCCCGCAGCCCTCGCGCTCGCGGCCGTCCTCGACGCCGGCCGGAGGAAGGACCTCGAGACGCTGGCGGCGCTCGCCTCGCCCGGGCGCGACCCGCAGGTTCTCGTCGCCGCGCTCGAAGCCCTCGCCTCGCCTCACGCCGGGCGGTTCGTGTCGCGCGTCGCCGATCTCCTCCGCCACGGAGACCCCTCCGTCCGGGCAGCCGCCGTGGAGGCCCTCGCATCCATCGGGGAGAAGGACGCGGCCTCGGCCGCGACGGCCCTCCTCGAGGACCCGCGGATGGAGCTCCGGGGCTCGGCAATCCGCGCGCTCGGGAAGCTCCGGAGCCGCGAGTCGATTCCGGTCCTGAAGGCGGCCTTCCTCGTGGAGGCGACCCGCTTCGAGGCCGCGACGGCTCTCGCCCGGATGCCCGACCCGTCCGCGCTCGACGTGTATCTGTACGGGCTCGAGAGCCGGAGCGTGGAGCTGAGGAAAGCCTCGGGCGAGGCGGTGCGAGCCCTTCGCAAGGAGCTGCGGGAGACCATCGAGTCCCGCGTGACGGACGGCTCGATCGGACCCAGGGCGATCGCGGAGCTCCAGCGCATCTACGCCGAGCCGGAGCCAGGCTCGAAAGGTCCCCCGCCTGAGCGCAGCGGGCCCATTTTCGATGCGAAGGCCGAGAGCCCGTCGCCCGAGGAGTACCTCGAGCACGCTGTGGCGAGCGCGGGCGATCCTGCCCGCGGGAGGAGGCTCTTCGAGGACCGGAGCGGCGTCGCGTGCGTGCGCTGCCACGGCTCGGGAGCATCGACCCGGGAAAGCCTGCTCGGGCCGGACCTCACCGGAATCGGTGCTCAGTACGATCGAAAGCAGCTCGCGGAGCACGTCCTCTGGCCCAGCCGCTCGGTGCGCGAGGGCTACCGCCAAAGCATCGCGATCCTCAAGGACGGAAGCGTCGTCACCGGCCTCGCGCGGGGGGAGATCGGCGGCGAGGTCATCATCCTGGATGCCGACGGCAAGGAGCACCGGCTCCCGGAGAGCGAGATCGGGACTCGGGAGAACACGGACCTCTCGATCATGCCCGAGGGGCTGCAAACCTCGCTCTCGCTCGATGACTTCGCGGACATCATCGCGTTCCTCGAGTCATCGAAGTCGACGCGCCGCGAATAGCCGGGGTCTTCCTCCGTATCCGTACCCGTTCCCTATTCGTACCCGTACCCAAGCGACTCGACTCCAGAACCGCCTCGACGCCCTTGAAGTTTGGCGCGAGGCGGGGCGCAGCCCCGCCGGCGCCAGAACCAGACATCCGCCGCACGAACATCGTCCTCTCGCAGCGCGACGCGAACCATGCGCGCAACGCCACGCGGGCTACAATCGAGGCATGCGCCTGCCCGCTGTGTTTCCGACCCTGTGGCTTCTCTCGATCGCGGTCATCGCGGCCACCGGCTGCGATGACAATGACTCGGAGCCTCTCGATCCGGGACCACAGCCGGCGGCGCTTCCCGTGTTCGGCGATCCGAGCTTCTCCGGATCGGCGGGAAGGACGGTCGCGATCGCGCTCGGCGACCTCGACGGCGACGGGGACGTGGACCTCGCCCACGGAAGCGAGGGCGGGAACGGGATCTGGGTGAACGACGCGACGGGGATCTTTATCCTGGCGCAAGCCCTCCCCGATCACTCCACCACCGCGGTGGCCCTCGGCGATGTCGACGGCGACCTCGACCTCGATCTCGTCGAGGGGAACTACTCGGAGACGATCCTCGGGATCGAGACCGGAAGAGCGGACCGCGTGCTCCTGAACGGCGGCGCGGCAATCTTCGCCGACAGCGACCAGCGGATAGGGAACGGCTTCACGCGCGCGAACGCGCTCGGCGACCTCGACGGCGACGGCGACCTGGACCTCGTGGAAGGGAACCAGGGCGAGAGCCGGGTCTACGAAAACGAGGGCGGCGATCTTCGCCTCGCCGATCCGACCTTCACGAAGGCGCGGACGAGCTCGGTCGCGCTCGGCGATCTCGACGGGGACGGAGACCTGGACCTCGTCCAGGGAAACGCGGCGCCCTCGATCTCGACCGGCACTCTCGCGGGCGAGCCGGACAGCGTGTACGAGAACGACGGCTCGGCGAACTTCCGGCTCGTCAACGAGCTCGGGGGCGAGCTCACGAGCGCGGTGGTCCTCGCCGACCTCGACGGGGACACGGACCTCGACCTCGCCGCGAGTCACGAGGACGGGATCGATCTCTACGCCAACACCGCGGGCAACCTGGACCTCGCGGCGGAGGTCCTCCTCCCGGAGGAACGGGCGAACGCCCTGGCCGCAGGCGACCTGGACCTCGACGGGGACATCGACCTCGTGATCGGAGGCGAGCGCGGAGTCCGGCCCGTCCTGAACGACGGGGGCGGGTTCCTCGATCCGCAAGGCCTGGCGCGCGGCGCGAGGACATTCTCGGTCGCACTCGGGGACCTCAACGCGGACGGAGACCTGGACCTCGTGACGGGCGAGGAGGACGGCTTTCGCGTCCTCCCCAACGTCACCCGCTGACCGCGACTACTTCGCCTTGTGGGCCTCGTGGCAGGCCTTGCAGTTCGCCGCCGCCTTCAGCTCATCGCCGCCCCCCTCCTGCTCGAGGAGCACCCTGGCCGCGCCGACGACGAGCGCACCCGCTTTCTTCGCCCAGCTCCCCTCCTCGCCCTTCGGCGGCTTGTTGTCGAAGAGGTCCGCGTAGAGGCCGAGGAGCTTCTGCTTCTCCTCCTTCGAGGCGCCGCCGCCGGCCACCTTGTCGACGAGCTTCGACTTGTGCGCCTCCCGCATCACGTCCTTGATCGCGTGCTTCGGCTCCTTCTTTTTCTCCTCCGCGACGACCACGAGGCCCATGCATGCGAGACCGAGAACGGTGGCTGCAGCGATAATCCTGGAATGCATGTCTATCTCCTTCGTCCCGTGTAGATGCAAAGCGCCTAACCGAAACTGAGGCGCACATTTTGGGCGGCGGCGGGATGGAACACAAGGGGGCTGAGTCACTGGCTCCTCGGCAGGAAGAATCCTCAGAGAGCACCAGGGGGAGACCGCCGTCGCGCTCGCTCCCGGCCGCGTACTCAGGACCCGGTAGCGCGCGCTACCTCCGCGCGGACTCCGCGGGCACGATCCGGGCCTCGTGCTTCTCGCCGTAGCGGAGGTACTCGATCGTGACCGGTGTCTCGATCCGATGGTCCGTGAGGAGCCGGTGCAGCTCATCCATCCCCGCGGTGGCCCCGCCATCGAGGGTGATGATGATGTCCCCGTCCTGGAGCCCCGCTCGGTGTGCCGGGCTCTTCTCCTCGACCGAGAGGACGAGAACGCCTCCCTCGAACCCGTGGCGTCGGGCCACCCTGCGGTGGAGCCGGATGCTCTGTCCCGCGATCCCGAGATACCCGCGCCGGATCCGCCCGTGGAGGATGAGGTGCTGCGCCACGACCTTCGCCGTGTTGATCCCGATCGCGAAGCAGATCCCCTGAGCGGGCAGGATGATCGCGGTGTTCACGCCGATGACCTCCGCGGAGGAGTCGACGAGGGGGCCTCCGGAATTCCCGGGATTCAGCGCGGCATCGGTCTGGACCACGTTGTCGATGAGCCGGCCCGAGCTCGATCGAAGGGACCGGCCCAGCGCGCTCACCACACCCGCGGTCACGGTGTGCTGGAACCCGTACGGGTTGCCGATGGCAATCGCGATCTGACCGACACGGAGGCTCGAGGAGTCGCCCAGCTTCGCGGCGACGAGGTCCTCGGCGTGGATCCGGATGACGGCCAGGTCCGTATCGGGATCATCCCCCACGATACGCGCCTCGACGCGCCTCGCGTCCGGCAACGTCGCGAAGATCCGCTCGGCGCCGTGCACCACGTGGCTGTTCGTCAGGATGAACCCGTCCGGCGTGAAGATGAAACCCGAGCCCGCGCCTTCCCCCCTCTGGCTCCGGGGCGATCGCACCTCGAGGTGGACCACGGCCGGGCTCACCTTCTCCGCGGCCGACGTGACGGCCTCGGAGTACGCATCGAGGAGCTTGCCCTCGTCCCGGAAAGCCGACGGGGAGCGAGGAGCCTCGACGGGGCGGCTCGCAGTCAGGGGCAATTCGACAGGCAGGATGAAGGGCATGTTTCGAACCCTCCTGGGTGACTTTTCCCTTGGGTGCGTGGGGATGATAGCACCGTCCGCCAGGAGGCCCGGGACCGGGAAAAGAGCTGCTCCGCCCGACCTGGATTCGGGGCGCTCCCTACCGGCTACAGAGGTTCCGGTCGGCGTCCCGGCAGCTCGCCAGGGTCCTGTCGACGGTCCCATCCCCCTCGACGTCGATCTCCACTCCCCCGGCCGGCGTGAAGAGAATCCTGCCCGGGGTTGCGCCGCCGGGCGGTGTGACCTCGAGCACCCCGGAGCGAGGACACTCGGCGTCCTCGTTGAAACATATGGGGTCGATGGTCCGGAACACGATGCGGCCGCCGAGGCAGGCGTTCTCGACCGCGCCGTCGATGGTGACGCAGCCGCCCCCGGCGGCGTCCTCCGCCAGCGTGAGGACGAGGTCGTCATAGGCCTGGTCGTACCGGCGGTCCCGGATGCGGTCCTCAACCCTCGTGCGCCCGTTCACGGTGAGCGTCGCCTCGCAGGGATCCCCTCCCGAGACGAGCTCGTAGCTGAGATCGTCCGCACGGATGACGAGGTCGATGGGTGGGTCATCCGACTCGATCGTGACCTTTCCGTCGAGGAGGAGGACGCCATCGGTGAGCTCCTCGCCGTCGATGGCGCAGCCGGCCCCCGCGGGCCTCGCGGACTGTAAGAGGTCGAGGCGGAGCCTTCGCGTGCTCCCATCGTCCCCCTCGATGACGGCGGTGAAGTCGGAGAACCTCGCCTCGATGGCGGTCATCGGATCCGTCTCGCCGGTCGAGCAGTAGGACGGGTCGGCGATCGTGGCCGCGAAGACTCCATCGAGCTCCGCAGCCCCCACGGAGGAGATCTCGAAGGCGCATCCGGAGAACGATGCGCGGACGCGGCTCTCCTTCTCCCCCGCGTCGCAGGAGGCCGCCACCCTCCCCCCCTCGCCGCACTGGAGGTTCAGCGAGAGCGCCCGGCTCTCGCCCCGGAGCGTCGCCGCCATCTCGAGCGCAGGCAGCCGGGCGTTCCGGAAGGCGGACCTGCCCGGGACCCGGAGGCCCTCGTCGAGGACACCGGAAGCATCCGGCGGGAGCTGGAGGAGGGCCGAGACGGTGGAGACGGCGACGGGGGCCGAGGCCTCGAGGGTCTCGGCGGGCGAGACGGGGCTCGAGGACGAGCCGCCGCCCCCGGATCCGTTGCAGCCGCCGAGGGCCAGAGCGGAGGCGAGGGTCGCCGAGAGGGTTGAGAGAGAGGGGGAGAGGGAGCGGGAGGGGGTGAGCGAGGGGGGCAATGACATCACGGTTGCAGCTTCGTCGTTTGGATCAGAAACACCGCAGGGCTCATGTTCGCCACGGCCAGCCAGCGGCCGTCCGGCGACAGCGCCACGTCATAGATCACCGCGGGCACCTTGCAGCGGCCCACCGGTTTCAGAGACCCGGGATCCCACGCAATCAGGGTGCCGCCGAAGTCGCAGGACACCAGGCGCCCTTCCCGGGGGACCTCGAGGCCGCAGACCCAGCCGGGGTGGCCCTGGAGGACTGCCGTCTCCTTCCCCTCATCCAGGCTCCATCGCCGGATCGTCCTGTCGGCACTCCCGGAGTAGAGCTGCTTGCCGTCGGAGGAGAACCGGACCACGAAGACGAGGTCCCCGTGGCCCTCGAGCTTCTTCAGCTCCTTTCCGTCCTTCAGGTCCCAGATCTTGATCACCTTGTCGAAGCCCGCGGACGCCAGGCGGGTCCCTTCCGGATCGAAGGCCACCGTGTAGATGGTCGCCTCGTGCGCGTTGATCGTCCGGAGCTCCTTCCCGTCCCCCGGCCGCCAGAGCTTGATCGTCTTGTCGCGGCTGCCGGAGGCGATCGTCGCGCCATCCGGCGAGTAGGCCACCGCGTGCACCATGTCGCCGTGGCCCTTCAGGGTGAGGACGGCCTCCGTCGAGGGCAGGCGCCACTCGAGGACGTCCTTCCCGCTCGCCGCGAAGTACCGCCGGCCGGCCCCCGCCGCCACGGCCTTGACGGGGCCCGGGTTCGCGAAGCTCGCGACCTCCTTGCGGCCTTCCGGCTTCCCCTCGGGGTCGTTCCAGACGCGAAGTCTCCCGTCCGCGCTCGCCGAGGCGTACCACCGCGGATCGGCGGAGAACCCGAGGCCCGTGACCCTGTCGCCGTGGCCCTCGAGCCGCCCGGTCTCCTCACCCTTCGCGGGGTTCCAGAGGCGCACGACCTTGTCGTCGCCTCCCGAAAGGAGCGTCTTCCTGTCTGCCGAGACCGCCAGGGCGACGACCGCGCCGGCATGTCCCTCGAGCGACCTCTCCACCTTTCCTTCCGCGGCGTTCCACACCTTGATGGCGCCGCCATCGCCCGCGACCGCGAGGAGGTCTCCCTCGAGGAAGAGTATGGCCTTCACGGCGCTACCGTGATCGAGCTTCACCGGAGCCTTGTCCGAGCCCGGCTCCCAGACGTGGACGGCTCCGTCATCGCACCCCGCCGCGATCCGCTTCCCCGACCCCGAGAAGGCGAGCGCGCGAACGGGGGCCGCGGCGCCCTCGAGCTTCGCGGCCTCGATCGTGGGGGCCGGCTTCTCTCCCGTCTCCTTCAGGCTCGCGAGGAGAATGGGGGTGAGCACGAAGTCGGAGCTCGTGGCGCTGTGGTTGTGACCCTGGACCGCGAGCACGTTGTTCCCCGCGATGAGCTTCTCGATGTACTTGCCGAGATCGATCTCCGCGAAGCCGGCCCCCTCCTGGACGGAGCCCGAGGCCACCGCGCTCGCCGCGAGCCGGCCCGCCGGCACGTTCGCCCGGCCAACCTCCTCCCCGTTCAGGTACGCGATGAAGCCGTCGTCGGCGAGCACCCGGAGCACGAGCTTCTCCACGCGCTTCGGATCATCGAGCTTGACGGCGATGCGTGCGAAGAGGCTCGTGTAGCCGCTCGGCATGTCATCGAGCCGGGTCCCGATGGTCGCGAGCTCCGTCTCCTGGGAGCTGTAGCCGAAGCCGGACGGGCCCTGCTCCCACTTCGAGTCGTCGAAGGCGGTCTGGATCCATTCGGCGGGGGGATCGGACCTCCCGCGGAAGAGCTTCCAGACGGCGCCCTGCGGGACGATCTCGGTGCCGGGCCCCGCTGCGGGGGGCGGCGCCGTGATCGGGGACAGGTCGTAGAGGCGCACCGCCTTGTCATCTCCGGCCGCGGCAGCCTTGCGGCCATCCGCCGAGAAGGCGGCCGCGCGGACCGGACCGCCTCCTCCCTCGAGCTTCGCTGCCTCCTTCCGGTTTCCCGTCGACCAGAGGTGAGCGCTGCCGTCCTCGCATCCCGTGAAGAGCCAGCCGCCATCCGCGCTGATCCCCATCGCCTCGATGGGCGAGGCTCCGGCGTACGCGGTCGAGCCGCTCGCGGGGACATCCCAGAGCTTGATGGTCTTGTCCTCGCTCGCCGTCGCCACCGATGAGCCATCCGGGCTGAAGCAGAGGGAGAGCACCTTCGAGGCGTGGCCCGTGAGCGTCGAGAGCAGCTTCCCCCCGTCGAGCTCCCAGATCCTCACGGTCCTGTCGAAGCTTCCCGTCGCCACGCGGGTGCCGTCGGGGCTGAAGCGAACCTGGTACACGTCCGCCTCGTGGCCCTCGAGCTTCCGGTCGGGCTCGACGAGGAGGGGCTGCGCCGGCCTCGCCTCGGCCTTCGGCTCCTCGCCGAGCCCCTCGCCGAGAAAGAAAGCCAGGAGGAGCGCAGGAAGGAGGCCGTGCGCTTGCCGGGGACGCGCGGAAGGTGTCATGGGAGTTCTCCGTGGAAGCTGTTCCGCCACCGCCAACTCAGTGCCCTGGCACGATTCTACCCGCGCGGGCCGCGGGGGGGGCTGCCGCCGCTCCGGATAGGGGAATTCCGCGCGGGTGGGGCAGTTTGGTAGGGGCAGTATCGTGGGAGTGAAGGTGTGGTTCCTAGCCGGGTGTAACCCGGCGTTGAACCATGCCCGAATTCCTTGGACATCCTTTCGCGCAGGCGATTAGGCTGCGGCGCCGCCGGCCCCCGGCGGCCTACCACCAGGCCATGACGAAGAAGAAGACCGTCCGGAAGAAGATCGCGGCGGGCGCGTCCTCCAGGGCCTCTTCGCGGAAGACCACGAAGCACGTGGATCTCCTTTTCCAGATGGACCGCGACGAGAGGTCTGCCTACCTGGAGAGCCTCTCCCGGGAGAACACCGTCAAGGTGTTCGAGGAAAGCCATGCCGCGGAACTCGTCAACATCCTCCTCGACCTGAAGAAGGCCGTGGTGAAGCGTCTCTTCGAGGTCGCGGCCGCCGAGCGAAGACGCGGCCTCCTCGAAGTCGCGGTGCTCTATCACTACAAGGAGTACCTCACGAACCCGCTCCCGCTCCGCGTGGAGACCGACACGGGAGCCGCCGTCCCGAACTACTACGCGATCCTGGGGGTCCCGCGCGACGCCAGCGACGAGGACCTGAAGATCGCGTATCGCTACCTCGAGAAGGCCCATTCCCCCGACGTGTTCCCGCCCGCGATGCGGAAGGCCGGGGAGGAGAGGCTGAAGGAGATCGAGGAGGCCTACGACAACCTGAAGAGCCCGGAGCGGCGCTCGCGAGCGGACAGGCTGCTCCCGAACATCTCCTATCTCTATCCGCGCCGCGATCAGTCGTGGCTGGAGTCGGTATACCGGCTGCTCGCGTGACCTCCCGCACCGCGCGAGTCCTCGCCCTCCTCCTGTCGGCGGGCGCGACCGGCTGCCGCCACCTGCTCGAGCCCATCGAGCCGCGCAGCCTCAGCATCGCGGAGAGCGAGGCCGTGCGCTTCCCGGAGGGGACCGCGGCGTGGATCGAGAACGCGCACACGGAGCGCCTCCTCACGCCCATTCTCACCGAAGGGCTCCACACCATAGAGGCCGACCTCCGCGAATGGACCGCGAGGCTCGTCTCCGAGGTCGGCCGGGAGCTGGGGCGCCGCGGAGTCGCCGTCTACATCCCCGAGTCGTCCCTGCGGGGCACGTCCATCGCTCTCGAGCCCGTACCCCCCCTGCCGGCGGATCCCGCCACCTTCCGGAAGCTCCGGCTCCGCGTCAGCGGACTCGAGCCGCCGCGCGCCGGGCACGGAGAGGGACCGCGGATCCGGGCCGAGGTGGAGAGCGAGGACGGCAAGTTCACCGCCGCGTATGCCGCGGGAGTTGGGGCGCGAGGGTTCCGCGATGCCCTCTTCGACCTGAAGAAGATGATCCTCGACGATGGCGCGCTCCATTCCTGGCTCCGGAACGCGCCATCGCCGACCGCCGGGGCGGCAGGAGCCATGAAAGCCATGAAAGGATGAGACGCATGAGGTCCTGGAGCATCATCTGCGCCGCCGCGTTCGCGGCCGGCTGCGCGAGCGCGACCGACTCGGCCCGGATGGAGGGTCCCGCCACGCTCGAGGAAGCGAAGGCGCTACCCTTCCGACCCCTGTGGAACGGGCGCAACCTGGAGGGCTGGGTAAAGGTCCTCGACAGCGACTGGATCGTCGATGACGGCGTACTCCTCAGCCGGCAGAACCCTCGTGGCCGCCGCGAGGGGGAGAGCTGGCTCGTGACGGAAAAGGACTACGAGGACTTCGCGCTCCGGGTGGAGTTCCGCCTGACTCCCGGCGGGAACAGCGGCGTCTTCCTGCGCGATCCCATCCCGCGCGCGGAGCGGCTAGCCGCCCCCGATGGCGGCAAGGCCCCCTGGGATGCGGGGTTCGAGGCCCAGATCAACGCGGAGGACCCGACCTATCCGACGGGGAGCATCTGGGAGATCGCGAAGGCGCCCCCGGGACTCCACACGCCGGGGGAATGGACCGAGATGCTCATCCTCGTCCGGGGGAATCGGGTGATGACCTGGGTTGGAGGAAAGGCGGCCGTGGATGCCCGGCAGGAGCGCTCGACTCGAGGGGCGATAGGCCTCCAGAGACACGGGACCCCCGCCTACCGGGACAAGGTGATCGAGTTCCGGCGAGTCGACATCGCCGAGCTGTAAGGCCTTCGTTAACGCTCCCCCTCCCGCTCCCGCTCCCTCTCCCGTTCCGAGGCAACCCCAGGACCAAACTGCTCTCCAGAAAAGCGGGAGCTCACCACGGGAGACACGGAGGGGAAGAAGAGAAAAGACCGGGAGGGGGAGCGGGAGGGGGAGCGGGAGAGGGTGGAAGAGACACTACAATGTGTTCTCATGCCCACCTTCCTTTGCCGCCACCTGGACAAGCGGACCGAGTGGAGGTTCGAGGCCGGCGATGCCGCGGTCCTCGGCTTCTCGGAGAACGCGACGGTGCCTCTGCCGGACCCTGGGCTCCATCCCCGGGAGCTCCGGGTCACGCGCTCCGGCGACCGCTACCACCTGCGGGACCTCGCGGAGAAGGACCGCGTCCTCGTGAACGGGGTCATCACCCGGGAGGCCGTTCTCAAGCACGGGGATCGGATCATCGTGGGTCGGATCGCCATGCTCTTCGAGGATGCCGAGCGCAGCCGGGGAGAGGTGGATCTCTTCCGGGTCTCCGAGGAGGGGGGTGAAGATCTCTGGGAAGTCCTCGCGGCCGAGGCCGAGAAGCTGCCACGGCCCCGACCCCCGGGCGGGATCGAGCAGGCCCAGTGGAAGCGGTACTGCTTCGAGCTCTGCATCATCAGCCTCTTCTTCGGGATCGCCTTCGGATTCCTCTACCGCGTGCCGCGGTCCCACCGGCCGGCGCACAGATCGGCGCCGCTTCCCACGGCCACGGCGCCGGAGGCGGGCCCCGGCGGGCCTACCGAGGAAACGAAGACCGACGGCGGAGACACGCTCCGGAAGCTCGAGGAGATGCTGAAGGTCTCCCGGGGAGAGACGGCTCCCGCTCCCACGGCGGAGGAGGCCGCCCCCTCCGTCGAGCCCGCGACCCCGTACGCAGGGAGCGGGGCGTCCCCCTTCGATCTCGACAGGGCTCTCGAGCCTGCGGCCTCGCGGCGTCTCCTCTTCAAGATCTTCCTCGACGTCGCGGGGAGGCCTCCGACGCGCGCGGAGGAACGGGACGTCTTCCCGCTCCCGCACCGGGACCGCTTCCGGCTCGCGAGCGGGGCGGCCTCGAGCGAGGGACGCGCCCTGCCCGGAAGCCCGTTCCTCGAATGGATGGGGCGCGAGCCGAGCTCCGCGGAGGAGAAGGACCTCGCCGGCCGCGCGACCGCCGAGCTCCCGGCTGCTCTCTGGGTGACGGCGCACGAGGAGTACCTCGCGCGCGTCCGGGAGCGCGCGCCCGGGCAGCGCGCGGCGAGCTTCGTCGTGGATCTGCTCGACAGGCCGCTGGCGTCGCCCGCGGAGCTCGACATCCTCCGGTCCGCGCTCGCCGAGCCGGGCCAGGAGGCGCATGTCGCGCGCGTCCTGGCTCATTCGCCCGACAACCGCCTCGCCGCCGCGGGGGATCCCTCGTGGGAGCTCGACTTCTTCCGGTTCTTCCTCAGGGAGCCGCTTCCCGAGGAGCGGTCGTCCATCTCCGCCGCGCTCGACAGCACCGCCGAGCCCCTGCGCAGGAAGGCGCTCCTCGCGGCGCTCGCCGCCCACCCGGCGTACAGGAGGTACTGAGTTGATTCTCCCCTCGCGCGCCGCGGCCCGGCCGGCCTCCCCGGGAGCCCTCGCGCTCATCGCCTCTCTGGCGCTCGTTCACGGAACCATCGGCGGCGAGGAAGCCGCCGCGGTCGGAGGCGCTCCTGGCCCGGATCGGGTCATCGTCGCCGTGCTGACGGGCGCGCTCGCTCCCGAGGAGGTCTCGCCGACCGAGCGCTCGCCCGCGAAGGTCCTCTGGAGCCTCGCCCTCGAGGGCGTCGCGCTCGCGCGCATCGACCTCGGCGGATCGCCGCTCGTGGCGGCCCCGCTCGAGTCCCTGCGCGCGCGGCTCCTCGGGCCCGACGCCGCCCCGGGCGATGTCATCCTCTTCGAGACGCCTCCCCGGGAGGCGCCCGCCCCGGATGGAGCCGCACCGGGAGCCGATTCGCCCGGGGGCGACGGCCTCCCTCAATCGATCCAGAACCTCCACGGCCTCTTCCGGCCTCCCCCTCCGGAGACGGAGGAGGAGCGCGCGCTGCGCGCCGCGGTCCTCGCGGCCGTGAAGGACGAGAGACCGCCGCCGCAGC